>Ga0224500_10000160_pt1 | contig 50626 bp, 44 predicted proteins | sample SF_Oct11_sed_USG_FD_168126 | JGI IMG/M metagenome (GOLD analysis project Ga0224500, IMG submission 168126) | Sediment microbial communities from San Francisco Bay, California, United States - SF_Oct11_sed_USGS_4_1 | ecosystem: Environmental > Aquatic > Marine > Sediment | place: USA: California...
GCTCCGGGGCTGGCAAGACAATGTCCTCGATTATCATTACAGTCACCACCTGAGTATCGAGCCGGCCAGGTAAGCAGCGCATCGAATGCAGCAGACAGGCGCACTCCGTTTTGCACTGATGCGAGTAGTGAGCGCCGTGCCGACGCTGTTGCTGGTCATATCGCTTGCGTTCCTGATGATGCGCGCCGCTCCCGGCGGACCGTTCGACGAGGAACGCGCGCTTCCGGCCGAGACCGCCGCGAACGTCGCCCGCGCCTACCACCTCGACGAGACTTTGCCGCAGCAGTTCGCGCGTTACATGAGCGGACTTTTGCGCGGCGACCTCGGTCCTTCCTTTCGCTATCCCGATTACAGCGTTTCCGAACTGATCGGCGGCGCGCTGCCCTTGTCGCTGCAGCTTGGCACGCTCGCGATGCTGCTGGCACTCCTCCTGGGCCTCGCTGCGGGGATCTCGGCCGCGCTGGTCCGCAACACGTTCGTCGATCGCGTGCTTACCGGGCTTGCGCTCACGGGCATCTCGATACCGATATTCGTCATCGCCCCGCTGCTGGTGCTGGTGTTTGCCGTCGAACTCGGCTGGCTGCCCGCGAGCTGGAGCGGGTCCGGCGGCCAGGCCCGGCTGCTGCTCCCCGTGCTTGCGCTCGCGTTGCCGCAGGTCGCCTACATAACGAGGCTGACGCGCGCGAGCATGATCGAAGTGATGGAGAGCGACTTCATTCGCACCGCGAAGGCACAGGGGCTCGGCATGCCGACGATCGTGCGGAGCCATGCGCTGAAGCCGGCAATGCTGCCACTCCTGTCCTACATGGGGCCGGCGATTGCGGGGATACTCACCGGTTCGGTCGTGGTAGAGCAGATCTTCGGCGTGCCCGGGCTCGGGCAGCTGTTCGTTCGCGGCGCGCTGAATCGTGACTACACGCTCGTGCTGGGCATCGTGATCCTGTATGCGGCGCTGGTCATCGCGCTGAACCTGGTCGTGGATATTCTTTATGGCTACCTCGACCCGAGGATCCGGCGCAGGTGAGTATCCGGGCCGCACTAGGGCAGGTCGCAGCGCGCCTGGTCCGGAGCCGGCTCGTCGTTGCGACGGCCGGCATCCTGCTGGCGATTGCCGCGCTGGCCGTGGTCGGTCCGCTCCTGTCGCCGCACAGCTACCTCGAAGCCGATTTCGACCGGCGGCTCCTGGCACCCACGCTTGCGGATCTGCACCTGTTCGGCACTGACGACCTGGGGCGGGACCTGTTCGTGCGCTGCCTGCTGGGAGTACAGGTCACGCTGGTCGTCGCGATTGTCGCCAGCGTCGTCAGCCTGGTGATCGGCGTGGTGTACGGCGCCATCGCCGGCTACGCCGGCGGGCGAGTGGATTCCGCGATGATGCGGCTGGTCGATACCCTGTATGCGCTGCCGTTCATCTTCTTCGTGATTCTCCTGATGGTGTATTTCGAGCGAAATTTCCTGCTGATCTTCGTGGCGATCGGGGCGATCAACTGGCTCGACATGGCGCGAATCGTGCGGGGGCAGACCATGAGCCTGAAGGAGCGCGAGTTCGTCGAGGCAGCGAGGCTGACAGGGGTATCGCCCGGCCGCATCCTGTTCCGGCACATCACGCCGAACCTGATGGGCGTCGTCGTCGTGTACGTCACGCTGACGGTCCCGCAGGCCATGCTCGTGGAGTCGTTCCTGAGCTTCCTCGGCCTCGGCATCCAGGAACCGCAGACCTCGCTCGGCTCGCTGGTAAACAACGGCGTGCGGCAGATGGAGCAGGCGCCCTGGGTGCTGTTGATTCCCGCGTCGCTGCTGGCGCTGATACTGGCGAGCTTCAACTTTCTCGGTGACGGCTTGCGCGACGTGCTGGACCCGCGGAGCCGCGAGCGATGAGCCTGCTCGAGATCCGCGACCTCTGCATTCACTATCCGGGCGCCGACCGGCCGGCGGTGGACGGCCTGAGTTTCGCCCTCGCCGCCGGCGAGAGCGTCGGGCTCGTCGGCGAATCCGGTTCGGGCAAGACGCAGACCGCGCTGGCCGTCCTCGGCCTGCTCCCCGACCAGGCGCGCGTCAGCGGCCGAATGCGTTTCGACGGCAAGGATCTAGCCGGGCCCGGGGCGCATGCGAGCCTCCGTGCCCGCCGCATCGGCATGGTCTTCCAGGATCCCCTGGCTGCGTTGAACCCGTACCTGACGGTGGCCGAGCAGCTTGGCCTGGTCCTCAGGCGGCACCGGCTCGCGACCCGCCGCGAGGCCAGGCAGCGCGTCATCGATATGCTCGAACGCATCGGCCTGCCGGACCCGCCGCGCCAGGCGCGGGCCTATCCACGCGAGCTTTCCGGCGGCATGCGGCAAAGGGTGATGATCGCGGCCGCGCTAGCTGCGGGCCCGGACCTGCTGATCGCCGACGAACCGACGACGGCGCTCGACGTGACGGTGCAGGCGCAGATACTGACACTGCTCCGGGACCTGCGGCGCGACACCGGGATCGCGTTGCTGCTGATCACGCACGATCTCGGCATCGTGGCCGGCAATTGCGAACGACTCGTCGTCGTCGACCGCGGCCGGATGCTGGAAACCGGAACGACGAAGGACGTATTCGCCCGGCCCGGGCACGCGCGCAGCGCGGAGCTGCTGCGCGCGGCGAGGGACGACGCGCAAAAGGCGCCGGACATGATGAGTTCCGAAAGACGCCCGCTGCTGGGCATCCACGGGGTCGGCGTCAGGTACAGCGAATCGGGCCGCGGTGCCATATGGGGACGGCGGCAGCTCGCGGCGGTACGCGATCTCAGCGTACGCCTGCGGCCGGGAGAAACGCTCGGCATCGTCGGCGAGTCGGGCTCCGGCAAGACCAGCCTCGCACGAGCGGTGCTGGGGCTGGTGCAGGAAATGAGCGGTAGCGTGAGCTTCCTCGGGCGAACGCTCCCGGCCCGGCTCGAGGATCGCGACAAGGGCCTGCGCCGGCATCTGCAGCTCGTATTCCAGAACCCGGGCAGCTCGCTGAATCCCGCGATGACCGCCTACGATTGCGTCGCGGAGCCGCTCAAGGTGCACGCGCCGGAACTGGCCGGCGCCGAACAACGCGCCCGGGTCATGCGGATGCTGGAGCGCGTAGGGCTCGACCCGGGGCTGGAAGCGCGCTATCCGCACGAGCTGTCGGGTGGCCAGGCGCAACGAGTCGCGATCGCGCGCGCGTTGATCGCGAATCCGTCCGTGCTGATTTGCGACGAGGCCGTGGCCTCCCTCGATGCGACGGTCCGCCAGGGCATCCTGCGACTGCTGGCCGACGAACAGCGGCGCACGGCGCTGGCAATCCTGTTCATTTCGCATGACCTGCATGTCGTGCGCCAGTTCAGCCATCGCGTGCTGGTCATGTACATGGGGCGGCTCGTCGAACTCGCGGAGACCTCGTCCCTGTTCGAGCGCCCGCAGCACCCCTATACCCGCGCACTGATCGATTCGATACCCGTGGTGGATCCTGACGTGGCGCCCGCGGACGCATCCATCGAGGGCGAGGCGCCGCGAATGCCCGGCGATCTGCCCGGCTGCGCATTCGAGCCTCGCTGCCGTTACGCCGTGGACCGGTGTTCTGCCGAAAGGCCCGAGCTGTCGGCGGGAGCAGGCAACCGCGTGGCCTGCCATCGCGCCGGTGAACTTGAGCTCGGCGCGCGCCGCTGAGCGGCGGCGTTACTGCTGCATGTTCAGCGGTATCGGGAGCGGCGCGCCGTTGATGGTCAGAAGCCCGCTTTCGAACGCGGCCTTCATCTCGTAGGTGTCGCCGGTCGCGCTAAGCAAACCCATCGCCGCCGCGGTGGCGAACTCCGGCTGGACCGTCACCATGTAATCGTACAGCGGAGCGTCGATCGAGACGTCCATCGAAGCCTTCATCGCGAGCAGCAGCGCAGGCCAGGAAAACTGGTCCGGGTCGCCGCTGGCGGGGATCTCGACGTTCAGCGTGCCGCGCAGGTCTCCCTGCGGCAGCCGAAACGAGAAACGCTCCATGTGGAACTGCCAGCCGTAAGCCACCAGCGCCGCAAACTCCGGTTCGATGTCGGCGGACGTCGCCGAGGGATCCTGCGCCCTGTCCAGCGCGTCGACCAGGGCCTGCAGGCTCGTCGCGTGCAGACCGGTGACGCTCAAATCCAGCTCCAGGTCCATGCTGCCGAGCGGGTCCGAGATCAGGTCGTCGAATTCCATCCGGTAACGGCCGCTGACCCGATCGCCGTGCAGCTCGGTCGAAAGTTCGGCGACGAGCCGGCGGAAGCCGGCCTCCTCGAGCGCCGGCCCTACGCCCTGGGCACCGTCGACCTCGATGCGCATGTCGCCGACGCCGAGTTCGAACACCCGCCTGTCCTGCGCGCCGGTAAACGTGATGCGGCCCAGGCGACCCGAGTTCAGCTCGTCCTCGAGGCTGAGGGGCTCGATGCTGCCGTCGAAGGTGAACACGCGGCGGCTCGAATCGCTCGTCACCGTGATATCTGCGCCCTGCCAGCTCAGGGTGCCGCCATCGATGATCCGCGAGCCCTCGTCCGTCAGGTAACGGTGGGTGGTGTCGCCGGTCAGCCCGACGCTCGAGTACATCCTGCCGGGCAGCTCGACGACATCGCCGGTCTCGTACTCGAGCGACAGCGTCGAGACGCTGCTGGCGATGCCGGGTACCAGGGTGCCGTGCTCCCGGCCGAGCGACGTGAACGGGACCAGGCCGTGATCGATGTGGGTGTCGATGATCAGGGTCGGCGGCTGGTCGCTGTCAGCGGGCGGCGGGCCGCCGAAAATCTCGGCCAGCCCGGCGTCGCTGAGCGCGATCCGGTGGCGTCCTTCGGATGTAAACCAGCCGCGCTGGAAAGCCTCCGACGTAACGACGATGTCGTCGCTCTCCTGTTGCATCCAGCTCAGGCTGTCGCTCAGGTTCCTTTCAGCCATGCGGCCGACGATGCCGGGCGACAGCAACAGGACAACGGCCAGTGCAATTAGCAGTATGACGACCCAGCGTTTCATGAAGAGACCTTGAAGGGTGGCTGTTACGGGGAGGGCGCCAGCATAGCACGCTGTTGAAAAAGGGCTTCCGGCCCCGTTTCGACATCGCGAGGCCGGCACGGGTCCGGGCCCCGCTGTCGATGGATCGATGGGCAAGACATCCGTGTCCCGCACCAGCGGCCTTTCCCGCCGGCCAGCCCCGCGGGCTATGGAAAAGGGCGGCGAGTGTCTCTACCATAGCGGCCTCGATTTCCGCCCGGCCCCGGTCGGGCCTCACGAAAACCCCGCAATTTCAAGTGAATATGACGACCCATCTACGCCTTACAGCCCTGTTTGCACTCGTTTGCTGCGCGCTGGCCGCGCAGTCCGCGAACGCGCAGGGTGACGCCGACGCCGGCCGAGTCCTCGCCTACACCTGCATGGGTTGCCACGGGATAGACGGCTACCGCAATGCCTATCCTTCCTATCGCGTGCCGCGACTCGGAGGCCAGCGCGCCGAGTACATCGTCGCTGCGCTCGATGCGTACCGCAACGGCACGCGCGAGCATCCGACGATGCGGGCGCAGGGTGGCAGCCTGTCCGACCAGGACATCCGGGACCTCGCCGCCTATTTCGAGGGCGGGGAGTCGGCGGCCGATACCGTTACGGAAGACGACATTCGCGGGCTCGATGCGGCCCGGGCCTGCCTCGCCTGCCACGGCGTCGGCGGTGATGCCGTCATCCCGAAACCGCCGGTCCTCTCCGGGCAGCACCAGGAGTACATCGTGCACGCGCTCGGCCAGTACCGGAGCGGAGCGAGAAGCGGCACCGTCATGAGCGCATTCGCGGCCGGACTGACCGAGGACGACGTCGAGGCAATCGCGATGTTCTACAGCCGTCGCCAGGGCGTCGTAACGCCGGACAAGTCCGAGTAAAGGGTGCCGGTCCGCGCCGTGTTGCCGGCAGGCACGACAGCACTGGAACACGGTATCACCGCGATCGACACGGACTACGTCCGTCCCATGCTCGATGCGAGCCACCTCGTCGTCGAACAGGGCCGCGCAGCGTTCATAGATGCCGGCACCAACCACAGCGTGCCGCTGCTGCTCGACGCCCTCGCGAGCCAGGGCCTCCAGGTCGGCGACGTCGACTACGTCTTCCTGACGCACGTCCACCTGGATCATGCCGGCGGCGCCGGACTCCTGATGCAGTCGCTGCCCAACGCCAAAGCGGTGCTGCACCCGCGCGGTGCGCCGCACATGATCGACCCCGGCAAACTGATCAAGGGATCGATCGCGGTGTATGGCGAGGAGCGCTACCGGAGGATCTACGGAACGCTCGTGCCGATACCGGAGGAGCGCATACTCGTCGCGGATGACGGCGACGGGTTCGCCCTGGCCGGGCGGCCGTTCCGGATCATGCACACCGAGGGTCACGCGCGGCACCATTACTGCCTGCAGGACCCTGCCTCGAGCGGCGTATTCACCGGCGACAGCTTCGGTATCTCCTACCGGGAGTTCGACACGGCGGCCGGCGAATTCATTTTCCCGACGACGACGCCGGTGCACTTCGACCCGGAACAGGCCCACAAGGCGATCGACCGGATCATGTCGGTGCGGCCGGAGCGCCTGTACCTCACACACTACAGCGTGGTCACGGGCCTGCCGCGCCTCGCCCGTGACATGCACCAGCGCATCGACGACTTTGTCGCACTGGCGGAGCGCCACGAGCGGGATGACAACCGGACCGCGGCAATGCAGGCGGGCATGCACGAATATTTCCGCGACATGCTCCGCGCCCACGGCTGCACGATGAACGACGAGGCGATCGCCGGCATGTTGCAGATGGATGTCGAGCTGAACACGATGGGCCTGGAGTTCTGGCTCGACCACAGGAATGACAGGGGGAGTTGATGGACAAGTTTCGCGCGTACCGTATCGACCAGCAGGACGGCAAGATCGTCGCCGGGTTCTGCGAAATCGGGCTCGACGACCTGTCCGCCGGCGAGGTCGTCATCAAGGTCAGCCACTCGACGATCAATTACAAGGATGCGCTGGCCGCCACCGGCAAGGGCAAGATCCTGCGCAGCTACCCGCTGGTCGGCGGCATCGATCTCTCCGGCACTGTGGTCAGCAGCGAGAGCGACGAGTTCGAGGCCGGCCAGCCGGTGCTGGTGAACGGCTGCGGGCTGTCCGAGACGCGCGACGGTGGCTATGCCGAGTACGCGCGCGTCCCGGCCGACGCGGTCGTGCCGGTGCCGGCCGGCATGAGCGCGCTCGAGGCGATGCAGCTCGGCACGGCGGGCTATACGGCCGCGCTGGCGATACACCGCATGGAGCAGAACGGCCAGCTGCCGGAGCAGGGCCCGATAGTGGTCACCGGCGCCACGGGCGGCGTCGGCAGCCTCGCCGTCGACATGCTGGCGACGCGCGGTTACGAAGTCGTCGCGTTCACCGGCAAGGGAAGCCAGGCGGACTACCTGCGACGCATCGGCGCGGCCAGCGTGCTGCTTCGCGGCGAAGTCGACTACGGCAAGCGCCCGATGGAAAAAGCGCAGTGGGCCGGCGCGATCGACAACCTCGGCGGCGAAGCGCTCACCTGGCTCACCCGCACGGTCGGCTACGGCGGCAATATCGCCTCGATCGGCCTGGCGGCCGGCATCGAACTCAACACGACGGTACTGCCCTTCATCCTGCGAGCCGTGTGCCTGCTCGGCATAAACTCCGTCGACACGCCGCGCGACCTGCGGCTCGCCGTATGGCAGCGCATCGGCGGCGACCTGAAGCCGGGCCACCTCGACCTCATAGCCGGCAACAAAATCTCCTTCGACGAGCTGCCGCAGAACTTCGACGCGTTCATCGCCGGCGAGGTCACCGGCCGGACCGTCGTGGAGCTAGCCGGCGGCTAGCAGCCTGCCGGACTCAGGGCATCGATGCAGAGGGTGCTGATCGTCATCGGACTCGCCCTCGTGGCGATCGGTCTGCTCTGGCCCTGGCTCGGCAAGCTGCCGCTCGGGAAGCTGCCCGGCGACATCGTCATCGATCGCGAGAATTTCCGTTTCTATTTTCCGCTGACCACGATGGTCCTGCTGTCGGTCGCAGCCTCGCTGGCGCTGTGGTTCTTCCGCAGGTAGGCCAGGATCCGGCGTGTTGCGTCGCCTTCCCCGTGGGCTAGACTGAGCATACGCGCGCGTGCACCGGAGAGTGTCTTATGCGGCTATTCCACTGCCTGCGGATCGGTCCAGGGGTCGCGCTGCTGCTCGCAGGCGCCGGGCTGGCGGCTGAGGCCGAGATTGGCCCGACCACGGTCTCATTCGATACGGGCTGCGCACCGGCTGTCGCTGCAGAGTTCGACCACGCCGTGACGTTGCTGCACTCGTTCGAATATCCCGAAACCCGGCACTTGTTCGAAACCATACTGGCGCAGGACCCCGGCTGTGCGATGGCCCGCTGGGGCATCGCGATGAGCATCTGGCATCCGCTCTGGGCGCCGCCGTCGCAAGCGGAATTGCGTGAAGGCGCGGCCGTCCTCGCGGCAACCGACGGCTCGCCGGCCAGCGCCCGCGAGGCGGCATACATCGATGCGGCTCGGACGTTCTTCGCCAGCGACGACCCCCTGACTCACACCCAACGCGCCGCCGCCTATGAGCGCAGTATGCAGGCCCTGTACGAGACCCGGACAGACGACATCGAGGTTGCGGCCTTTTATGCACTCGCGCTGCTTGCGAGCGCGGCACCGACCGACAAGACCTACGCCCACCAGTACAAGGCGGCCGCGATCCTCAACTGGATACGCGAAGCCAGTCCGTATCATCCGGGCGCACTGCATTACCTGATACACAGCTTCGACTACCCCGGCCTCGCTCACATGGCGCTCGGTGCAGCAACGATCTATGCGGAGGCTGCGCCTGATTCGGCCCACGCGCAGCACATGCCCTCGCACATATTTACGCGACTGGGCCTGTGGGACCGATCGATAGCATCGAACCGGGACTCGACCGGATCGGCGACGGCGTATACCGAGCGCGCCGGGCTGCGCGGCCACTACGACGAAGGCCTGCACAGTATCGACTACCTGATGTACGCATTGCTGCAAACCGCACGCGACAAGGACGCGAAAGGAGTGCTGCAACGGCTGGGGGAACTCGACAAGGCGCATGTCGACAGCTTCAAGGCCGCGTATACATACATTGCGACGCCGGCGCGATATGCCCTCGAGCGGCGGGACTGGGGCGCTGCGAGCCGCCTCGAACCGGTGCCGGCTGATTTCCCATGGCAGGACTTTCCGTGGGCGATGTCGATGCACCACTTTGCGCACGGTATCGGTGCGATCCGAAGCGGGAACGTGGCGGCGGCGAAGAGCGAGGTGGAGCGTATCCGGCAACTCCAGGCGGGCCTCGATGGCACTACCTTGCCGTACTGGCGCGAGGAAATGTTTGTTCACGCCGACGCCGTCTCCGCGTGGATTGCGCTTGCAGAGGGCAGGCCTGCCGAAGCCCGACGACTCGCGGCTGCGGCCGCCGACCGCGAAGACGCGGTCGACAAGCACCCGGTGACCCCCGGGGAAATCCTGCCCGCGCGAGAGCTTTACGCCGACCTGCTGGCCGAGCTCGGCGACCATCCGGCGGCGCTGGCCCAGTACGAAGCGGTACTTGCGTCGGCGCCCAAGCGGCACAATGCGGCTGCCGGCGCCGCGAGGGCGGCCGTCGCGGCAGGCCTGGACAGGGAAGCAGGCAACTATTACCGCTTGCTGCTCGAGTTCGCGTCGAGTCCGGGCGCCGACCGGCCGACCGTCGCAGAAGCGCGGATGTACCTGGCCGCAGCAGGGGCAGCGGAATGAACCCGCAGCCGAATTTGCATCAATCCCGGGACCGATCGCAGTGAACAGATACGGATTACAGGTGAGGATGACGGCAACCAAAGGCCGGGGCGATGCCCTGCAGGACATCATGCTGGCCGCGGCCCGGGTCACGGAGCGCCTGCCGGACTGTCATCTCTACGTTGTGCAGCGCGTCCCGGACGAGCCGGACACAGTCCGGGTGACCGAGGTCTGGGAAAACCAGGCGGCGCACGCCGCGTCACTCGCAATGCCGGAAGTGCGCGAGCTGATCGCAAGCGCCCGGCCGCTGATCGCCGCCGTCGAGCACCACGTCGTCCGGCCGGTCGGCGGCAAGGGACTCGGGCCCTGACCGGGGCACCGGCACGGAAACCGCGATCCCGCACGTCGAATCGAGATCGCTGCCCGCCTTTTTCCCCTCTCCGACCGCGTCGATTTGGGAAAGCGCCGGCGCGTGGTTTAAAATCCCATGCCCGATTTTAATCCCGATTAAAAACTGGAGACGGTGATGGCCTCGGATGCCGGCGCCAGCTTCTGGCAAGCCCTTGAACAGGAAAGACCTTTGCAGATCGTCGGCACGATCAACGCCTATGCGGCGCTGCTCGCCAAGCGGGCCGGATTCCGGGCGATCTACCTCTCCGGGGCCGGCGTAGCGAACGCCTCTTTCGGCCTGCCGGACCTCGCATTGACGACGCTCTCGGATGTCTGCGAGGACGTTCGCCGGATCAGCTACGCCTGTGACCTGCCACTGCTCGTCGATGCCGACACCGGCTGGGGCAGCGCCTTCATGATCGGGCGCAGCGTGCGCGAGCTGATGCGCGCCGGGGCCGCCGGCTGCCACCTCGAAGACCAGGTTTCGGCGAAACGCTGCGGGCACCGCCCGGGCAAGGCGCTGGTCGAAACCGACGAGATGGCCGACCGCATCAGGGCGGCGGTCGACGCTCGCGGTGCCGACCGTTTCGTCATCATGGCGCGGACCGACGCGCACGCGGTCGAGGGCCAGCAGGCAGCGATCGATCGCGCCGGGGCCTACGTCATGGCCGGTGCCGACATGATCTTCGCAGAGGCGCTGACCACGCTGGACGAGTACCGCCAGTTCACGCGCGCGATCGACGTGCCGGTACTCGCGAACCTGACCGAGTTCGGCAAGACGCCGATGTTCAGCACCGCGGAGCTGGCCAGCGTCGATGTGCGCATGGCGCTTTACCCGCTGTCGGCCAGCCGGGCGATGGCCGCGGCCGCGGACCAGGTCTACCGGACCCTGCGCAGGGACGGCACGCAACAGGCCGCGATCGGAATGATGCAGACGCGCGAGCAGCTCTACGATGTGCTCGGCTATCACGAATACGAACATAAACTCGACGAGCTGTTTGCCGGGAAGGGCCTGACGACGGGCCGCGACTGAGGCGGCAGCCGAAGGATTTCGGGAGAGGACGATGACCGACAAGAAGAAAACCGGCGGTCTGGCCGGCGTAACCGCCGGCCAGACCGCGCTCTGCACGGTGGGCAAGGAAGGCGCCGGTCTCACCTATCGCGGCTATGACATCTACGATCTCGCGAATAACGCGAGCTTCGAGGAGGTTGCGTATCTGCTGCTGCACGGCAAGTTGCCTGGCCGGAGCGAGCTCGACGCCTACATCGCGAGCCTGAAGACCATGCGCGGCCTGCCGGACGCCTTGAAGACCGTGCTGGAGATGGTTCCGGGAACGGCTCACCCGATGGACGTGCTGCGCACCGGCGTGTCCTTCCTCGGCAACATCGAGCCCGAGGGCGACTTTTCGAACCAGCTTCGTACGGCGGACCGCCTGCTCGCAGCGCTGCCGTCGATGCTGTTGTACTGGTACCGGTTCCACGCTGACGGCAAGCGCATCGATGTCGAGACGGACGACGACACCGTTGCCGGCCATTTCCTGCACCTGCTGCACGACCGGAAGCCATCCGAGCTGCACGAGCGCTGCCTGTCGACGACGCTGATCCTGTATGCGGAGCACGAGTTCAACGCGTCCACGTTCACGGCCCGGGTCATCACGGCGACGCTGTCCGATATGCATTCGGCAGTCTCCGGTGCGATCGGTGCCCTGCGCGGCCACCTGCACGGCGGCGCGAACGAGGCGGCCATGGAGCTGATCCAGAAGTTCGACGGACCGGAGGCGGCGCGCGCAGGCATACTCGGCATGCTCGAGCGCAAGGAGCTGATCATGGGCTTCGGGCACCGCGTCTACACGACCTCGGATCCGCGCAATTCGGTCAACAAGAAGATGTCGAAGCAACTCGCCGACGAATCGGGCGATACCCGGCTCTACCCCGTGTCCGAGGTCATCGAAAAAGTGATGTGGGACGAGAAAAAGCTGTTCGCCAACGCCGACTTCTACGCGGCGACGGTATATCACTTCATGGGCATACCGACCTGCCTGTTCACGCCGATTTTCGTCTGTTCGCGGATTACCGGCTGGGCGGCGCACGTCATGGAACAGCGCGCCAACAACAAGCTGATTCGACCTGCGGCCGACTATGTCGGGCCGCCGCTCACGAAGTGGGTGCCGATATACCGGCGCCGGTAAGACCCGGCGTCGGCCGCGCAGGCGCGCAACACGAGACGCGCTGACGGCGACCGGGCAGCAACCGGGTCGCGGCCGCCGGACGCCACCACCGGATTTCACCTCCAGGAGAAACCATGTCCGCTCATGACATTCGCTCGGCGAAACGCCCGGATCCCGACCAGGTGCTCGTCGACATCGCCGACTACGCCTGCCGTGACGGGGTCGGGTCGGAGCTCGCGTTCGAGACCGCGCATTACTGCCTGCTGGACACGCTGGCCTGCGGATTCCAGGCGCTCGATTACCCGGCCTGCACCAGGCTCCTCGGACCGACCGTGCCCGGTGCGACGCTGCCGGGCGGCGCGCGGGTGCCCGGCACCTCCTACGAGCTGGAGCCGGTGATGGCGGCGTTCAACATTGGCGCGATGATCCGCTGGCTCGATTTCAACGACACCTGGCTTGCGGCCGAATGGGGGCATCCGTCCGACAACCTGGGCGGCATACTCGCCACGGCAGACTACCTGAGCCGCAAGGCGCGCGCGGAGGGCGGCGAGCCGCTGTCGATGCGCGACGTGCTCGGCGCGATGATCAAAGCCCACGAGATCCAGGGCGTGCTCGCGCTGGAGAACAGCTACAACCGGGTCGGCCTGGACCACGTGCTGCTGGTCCGCATCGCGTCCGCGGCCGTCGTGACCCGGATGCTCGGCGGCAGCCGCGAGCAGGTGATCAATGCGGTGTCAAACGCGTGGATCGACGGCGGCGCGCTCCGGACCTACCGGCACGCGCCGAATACCGGCTCGCGCAAGAGTTGGGCCGCGGGTGACGCCACGAGCCGCGCGGTGCGGCTCGCGCTGATCGCGCTGACTGGCGAAATGGGTTATCCGTCGGCGCTGTCGGCAAGGACCTGGGGCTTCTACGACGTGCTGTTCAAGGGCAAACCGTTCAGCTTCCCACAGGGCTATGCCAGCTACGTGATGGAGAACGTGCTGTTCAAGATCTCCTACCCGGCCGAATTCCATGCACAGACCGCGGTCGAGGCCGCGATGGCGCTGCACCGGAGCGTCAAGGACCGCCTCGACGACGTCGACCGGATCCAGATCGAGACCCAGGAAGCGGGCGTACGCATCATCGACAAGACCGGCCCGCTCGACAACCCGGCGGACCGTGATCACTGCATCCAGTACATGGTCGCCGTGCCGCTGATTTTCGGCCGCCTGACCGCGGCCGACTACGAAGACTCGGTCGCGCGCGATCCGCGCATCGACGCGCTGCGCGCCAGGATGCAGGTCGTCGAGAACGAGCGATACACGCGGGACTATTTCGATCCCGCGAAACGCTACATCGGCAACTCGGTGCAGGTGTTCTTCAGCGACGGCACGAGCACGGACAAGGTTGCGATCGACTACCCGATCGGCCACCGCGAGCGACGCCGGGAAGGCATACCGGTGCTCAAGCGAAAATTCGCGGCGAGCGTTTCCGGCAAGCTCGCGGCGCGGCAATGGGACGAACTCCGGGAGCTGGCCGAGGACAGGGAGCGGCTCGCGGCGACGGCCGTGGACGACTTCATGGCCCTGCTCGTTGCCTGACGACGATAAGGAGACAAACCTTATGAAATACGCCACGACCCTCTCCATATGCGTCGTTCTCGTTGCGGCCGGATCGCCGGCAACGGCGGAGGTCGTCACGCGAAGCCTGAACAACGGCAGCCTGGTGCTGGAAGACGTGCCACCGATCCCGGCAGCGCTCGTCGACGAGCTGAACCGCTACCAGAACGTGCGCTCGGCCGCGTTCCGCGACTGGACGGAAGACGGCCGGGGCATCTACGTGACGACCCGCTTCGCGGACACCAACCAGGTACACCGCGTGGACATGCCCGGCGGTGCGCGCCACCAACTGACGTTCTTTCGCGAGCCGGTCGGCGGACTCACTCGGCAGCCGCAAGGCTCGCGGCTCGTGTTCACGCGCGACGACGGCGGCAGCGAGTTCTGGCAGGCCTACCTGCTGGACCCGGCCAGCGGCGGCGCCACGCTACTGACCGACGGCGAGTCGCGCAACAGCTCGGTCACCTGGGACAGGGAGGGGCGCCGCATCGCCTGGACGAGTACCCGGCGTAACGGCGCGGCCAACGACATCTGGCTGGCCGACCCCGACGATCCCGGCGCGGCCCGGATCGCGCTGGAGTCGCCGGACGGCAGCTTCTGGAACGCCGTCGAGTTCTCGGAGTCCGGCAGCCGCGTGCTGGTCGGCAATTACGTCAGCGTCGCGGACTCGCGCGTGCACCTGCTCGACCTCGACACGGGCGACCACCGGCTGCTCGCCGGCGGCGACTCGGGCGGCGGCAGCAACCAGGCCATCGGCTTCGCCGCCGAAGACGAAGGCTACTGGCTGATCACGGACCGCGGCGGCGAGTTCGAGCAGCTGGCCTACCAGCCGCTGGATCCCGAGGCCGGGGCGGAGATCGTAACGGGGGAGATACCCTGGGACGTCTCCAGCGCGGCCGTCAGCCACGATCGCAGCCGCATCGCGTTCGCCGTCAACGAAAACGGGCTGTCCCGCCTCTACCTGGTGGACGCCGCGAGCAGGGGCTACCGGCCGGTCGCCGGCGTGCCGACCGGCGTGATCTTCGGCCTCTCGTTCAGCCCGGACGACAGGCGCCTCGCAATGACGCTCTCGGCGTCGCAGACGCCGAGCGATGCCTTCGTGCTGGAACTCGGCGCCGAGCCCCTGGCGCACGGCGCGCTGACGCGCTGGACCTGGAGCGAGGTCGGCGGCCTCGACAGCGCCCGCTTCGCGACCCCGGAACTCGTCGAGTACCCGACCTTCGACGAGGTCGACGGCCAGCCGCGCCGGATCCCGGCCTGGGTGTACCGACCGGCGGGACCGGGACCGCACCCGGTCATCGTGTCGATACACGGCGGACCGGAGGGACAGTCACGGCCCTCTTTCTCCTCGACCTACCAGATGTGGATCGACACGCTCGGCGCCGCCGTCGTCGTGCCGAACGTGCGCGGCTCGAGCGGTTATGGAAAGAGCTACCTCGCGCTGGACAACGGCTTCCTGCGCGAGGACTCGGTGCGCGACATCGGTGCGCTGCTGGACTGGATAGAAGGGGATCCGGGACTCGACGCAACGCGCGTGGCGGTCACCGGAGGCAGCTACGGCGGCTACATGGTGCTCGCGAGCGCGGTGCACTACAGCGACCGGCTGCGGGCGGCGGTCGACGTCGTCGGCATCAGCAACTTCGTCACTTTCCTCGAGAACACGCAGGACTACCGGCGTGACCTGCGGCGCGTCGAATACGGCGACGAGCGTGACCCGGCGATGCGTGCGCACCTGGAAAAAATAAGCCCCCTGAACAACATCGGCCGGATCCGCGTGCCGTTGCTGGTCGTACAGGGCCAGAACGACCCGCGCGTGCCGGTAACAGAGTCCGCGCAGATGGTGGCGGCGCTGCGGTCGGCCGGCCAGACGGTCTGGTACATGAACGCGATGAACGAGGGCCATGGCTACGCGAAGAAGGAAAATCGCGACGTCTATCAGCAGGCCGCTCTCCTGTTCCTGCGGGAGCACCTGCTCGGCGGGACGCCCAGAGCGACCCGGTGAACCGGGCCGAGCTCGTTGCCGAAATAGAGGCAGGGGCCGCGCAGCTTGGGCAGTCCCTGCCCGGGTGCGCGGCTGAGTCGCTGGCGACGCTGATCGAAGAATTGGGCCGCTGGGGCCGGCGCATCAACCTGACGGCGGTCCTCGACCCGGGCGCGATGGTCTCGCTGCACGTGCTGGACAGCCTGTCGCTGCGCCCCGCGCTGCATGGGCGGCGGATCATCGACATCGGCACCGGGGCCGGCTTCCCCGGCCTGCCGTTCGCGATCGCTGAGCCCGGCCGCGACTTCACGCTGCTCGACTCGAGCGGCAGGAAGATCAGCTTCGTGCAGCACATGATCGGCATGCTTCGGCTTCGCAATGTCCATGCCGTCAGGTCCCGCGCGGAGGACTATGCACCCGGCAAGGGCTTTGATACCGTGGTCGCCCGGGCGCTCGCGGCCCTGCCGCGACTGGCCGAGCTGGCCGGACCTCTGCTCGCCGAGGGCGGCGTGCTGCTCGCGCCGAAAGGAAAATACCCGGCCGAAGAGCTGGAAGAACTGCCCGCTGACTGGACATGTGAAGTGACCGAAGTGACCGTACCCGGACTCGAGGCGCACGCGCGCCACCTGCTGACGCTGAGGCGCCGGGGCTCATGACGCGCATCCTGGCGGTCGCCAACCAGAAGGGCGGCGTTGGCAAGACGACGACCTGCGTCAACCTCGCGGCGTCGCTCGCGGCGACGCATCGCCGCGTGCTGCTGGTGGACATGGATCCGCAGGGCAACGCGACGATGGGCTGCGGCGTCAACAAGGCGGACCTCGAAGCGAGCACCTGCGACGTGCTGCTCGGCGAGGTCAGCGCGGCGGACGCGATCGTGTCCGTGCCGGAGGGCGATTTCGCGCTGCTGCCGGGCAACGAGGACCTGACGCTGGCCGAGGTGCGGCTGCTGCAGGAGATCGGCCGGGAAATGAAGCTGAAGACGGCGCTGCAGCCGGTGCAGGGGCTGTACGATTTCGTCATCATCGACTGCCCGCCGTCGATCAACATGCTGACGCTGAATGCGCTGACAGCGGCCGACGGCGTACTGATACCGATGCAGTGCGAATACTATGCGCTGGAGGGCCTTAGCGCGCTGCTCGATACAGTCGAGCAGGTGCGCGTAACGGTGAATCCGAAGCTCGAGGTCTACGGGCTGCTCCGGACCATGTTCGATCCGCGCATCAACCTCTCCAACGAAGTCTCGCAACAGCTGGTCGATCACTTCCAGGACAAGGTGTTCCGTACGATAGTGCCGCGCAACATTACGCTGGCCGAGGCGCCGAGCTTCGGCCGCCCGGTGCTGTTCCACGACCGCAATTCGCGCGGATCGCTCGCATACCTCGCACTGGCCGGCGAAATCCTGCGCCGCGAAGACGAGCGCCAGCCGGCCGCTGCTGCTGCGCACTGAACGGCCGATTTGGCTAAACTTTCAACGAGATGACGATCTCCGGGTCAACGGGCATGGTTAAAAAGAAACGACTGGGACGCGGCCTCGATGCGCTGCTGTCGAAACCGCTGGCCGAGACCACCTCGGTCGGCGGCACGGCGACGGAAACCGACCGCCTGAAGAATATTCCGGTCGAGTTGCTGCAGCGAGGCCAGTACCAGCCGCGCGTCGACATGCGCCAGGACACGCTCGAGGATCTCGCCAGCTCGATCAGGGTCCAGGGCATCGTGCAGCCCATCGTGGTCAGGCCGCTGCCGCGCACGGCCGATGGGACGCAACGCTATGAGATCGTCGCCGGCGAGCGACGCTGGCGCGCCGCCCAGCTCGCGGGCCTGGCCGACGTGCCGGCCGTCGTCCGCGAAGTCGAGGACGACGCGGCGATCGCCATGGCGCTGATCGAAAACATCCAGCGCGAGAACCTGAATCCGCTCGAAGAAGCCACGGCCCTCGACCGCCTGATCCGCGAGTTCGAGCTGACGCACCAGCAGGCAGCCGAAGCCGTCGGCCGCTCGCGCGCGTCGGTCAGCAACCTGCTGCGCCTGCTCGAACTGTCCGACCGTGTCCGGCCGCTGGTCGAGTCGCGCCAGCTCGAGATGGGTCACGCCCGGGCGCTGTTGTCGATTACCGATCGCGGCCGGCAATACGAGGCGGCGCAGGAAGTCATCAAGAAGGGCCTCTCGGTGCGCGAGACCGAGCAGCTGGTCAAGCGTTACCTCGGGGGCGGCGCAAAGAAAGCGAAGGCCGCGGCTCAGACCGGGAGTGCCGACATTCGCCGGCTCGAGGCCGAGATCTCCGACAAGCTGGGCGCCAGGGTGCGAATCGATCACAGCGCGAAGGGCTTCGGCAAGCTCGTGATCAATTACCACAGCCTTGACGAACTCGACGGCATACTCAAACACATCAAGTAATGAAACGGCGGCTGCGACATGGCGCTGACGGGCTCTTCGTCGCAGTGGCCTGCTTCGTGGCCGCAGGCGCAGCGGCTGGCGACATCGAATACCTGAAGAGGAATGAGCGCTTTTGCGACACCGCGGAGGTGCTGTGCCTGCGCGGCACGATTTCATACCGGGTCAACGAGCGCCTGTTCGAAATCAGCGCGCGGGTCGAGACGGCTGCGCCCCCGGGGACGCTGCGCATCGGGTTTTCGGGCGAGAACCGCCAGGGTCGGCGCCGCGCCACGTCGATCGAGGTGGCGCTCGCCGGCAGGCACAGCGAGATCGTCTCGAAACGGATGATTCCCGACGCGCCCGATGTCTACAGCTGGACGGTCGACTCGATCATCTACGTGCCCGACTGAGACCGGCGGATCCGGCTTACCCTTACCTGACAACGGAGGACGCAATGCGCCAGCTGCTCACCCTGTTAGCCATGCTCTGCCTGGGCCTGCCGGCAACGGCGCCCGCCGCCGAGCCCGTCACCGTGATTCACGCCGGCATGCTGCTCGCCGTACCCGGCGAGCGGCCGAAGGCCCGCCAGACGATCGTCATCGAGGGCAACCGTGTCGCGCGGATCGAGGATGGTTACACGGACCCGGCCGCTGTAGCCGCGGACGCCAGGTTCGTCGACCTGTCGGACCGGTACCTGTTACCCGGACTGATGGACATGCACGTGCACCTGCTCGGCGAACTCGGCCCGGACTCGCGTAACGAGGCGCTGTACGTCACGACGTCGATGTACGCGCTGCGCGGCGCGATGTACGCGCGGCGCACGCTCGAGGCCGGTTTCACGACGGTGCGGGATCTCGGTGGCGAGCCCGAGGCGATCTACGCGTTGCGCGAGGCCGTCGACCAGGGCTGGGTGTCGGGCCCGCGAATCCTGGCCGCCGGCAGTTCGATCGCCGCGACCGGCGGGCACGGCGACGTCGACGGCTACAAGGCCGAGCTGCTCGGACTCTGGACGCCGGAAACCATTTGCGACGGACCCTACGACTGCCGGCGGGCAACTCGCCACGCCGTCAAGTACGGCGCGGATTGGATCAAGATCACGGCGACCGGCGGTGTGCTGTCGGACACGGCGACCGGCACCGGCCAGCAGATGACCGACGACGAACTCCGGGAAATCATGGACACGGCGCACGCGCTGGGCGTGAAGGTTGCGGCACACGCGCATGGCGCCGACGGCATCAACGCGGCGCTTCGCGCGGGCGTCGACAGCGTCGACCACGGCACTTTCCTGGACGACGAGGGCGTGCGCCTCCTGAAGCAGACCGGCGCCTACCTGGTACCTACTCTCCTGCCCGGCGCGACGATCATCCCGACGATGGACGGCAACCCATTCTTCACGGAAGCGATCAAGGCGAAAGCCCGCGCGGCCGCCGCTGCGTCCCGGGAGAACGTCGCCCGGGCGACGCGCGCGGGCGTAAAGATCGCCTTCGGCACCGACACCGGCGTGACGCCGCACGGCGCGAACGCGAAGGAATTCGCGCTGATGGTCGAGGCCGGCATGAGCCCGATGGAGGCCATACGCTCGGCGACCGTCGTTGCCGCCGAGCTGATCGGGCGCTCGGAGACGCTCGGCACGATCGAACCCGGCAAGCTCGCCGACATCATTGCCGTCGACGCGAATCCGCTCGAGGACGTTACCGAGCTCGAACGGATCCGCGCGGTGATCAAGGACGGCCGCATGGAATACCTGCGCCCGTAGGAGCCCGCCCCGCGGGCGACCGGCGGGCGTCAGTCCTGGCGGTACTGCGCGAGGAACTGCTGCAGGCCTTCGCGCTCGCGCTCGCGGCGACCCATGCAGTTCTCAATGGCTTCGGCGGCCCGGCCCAGGGCGAGCGCATACTGCTCGCCGCGTGTCCCGAAAAACGCCTTCAACTGGCCCAGGGTCGTCGCGTTGCATCCCCCGCTCGCGAGCTGCGGCAGCAGGCCGTGATAATAAGCAGGGATCTTGCCGAGGAACGCGTCGAAATTCTCGCCGAGCCATTCGTACAGCACGGCGTGATCGTCGAGCAGCGATGCGTACAATGCGAAGCCTGCCGGCGCGTCGCCGGCCGGGACAGCCGGCGAAATCGTGAAGTCGAGGTGCTCCCGGATCACGTCCGGGTCGTGGAAGTAGATGGACGTCAGGATATTGCTCTTCTGGTCCTCGGACTTCGACTCGAGATAGGCCTGGCGGTAGCGCGGGTACAGGCCGCCGTCGTCCGAGAGCGACGTGACCCGCAAGGCCTCCCGTCCCAGGTCGGAGCCGATGCCGGCAGGATCGCCCAGGTAGCGCATCGCGATTTCCCTGGCCGCCTTGCGCGCCGCCGGGTCCGAACCGTACTCGCCGAGCATGCGCATCAGTCTCGGCCGCATCTGGATCACCGACTCACTGTCACCGGGTCGTGAGTCGACGCCGACGGCGGCGAAGCGCTCGCCCAGTGACTCGTCGACAAAGCGGGCGAACGCTGTACGATTGCCTGCGTCTACGAAGTCGTCGCCGATCTCCTTTACCTTCTCGAGCGCCGTCAGGAATACCAGCGGGTGCGGATCGCGCAGGAAGCGGCCCAGTGTGAACAGGTAATCGGCCAGCGCGAGGTCCCCGGAATTCAGCAGCGCCTCGGTATTGTCCAGCAGGCCGATCTTTTCGCGTTCGGACAGCGCGTCCGCGTCCTCGATCAGGTTGTAGTACTGGCCCAGGTTGGTCTTCCAGCGGTAATAGCCGTTCGCGCCGGCGTCCGGGTAGATCCAGTCGGTACCTTCGGGCAGGTCGATAGCGCCTTCGCTGCCTTCGAGCAGGTAGAACGCCTGGCGGACCTCGCCGTCGTGTTTGTACTTGACCGTCATCGGGATGCGCCAGGTGAGTTCGGGCGCCTTGCGGCCATAGCTCATGTAGCGCTGCTGCCGGACGCCGCCCTCCTCGTCGACGCTGACGGTCGCGAAGCCCGGCTGGTTCAGGTAGTCGCCGGCTATGCGGCCGACGTCGAGGCCCGACACTTCCGAGACCACGGCCCACAGGTCGCGCTCTGTCGCGTTGGACCAGGCGTAACGGCCGAGGTAGCGGCGGATCGCCTCCTGCCAGGCCGAGTGGCCGACGTAGTGCTCGAGCATGCGCAGGATCGAGTGACCCTTCGTGTAGTTGAGGCCCAGGCCGTCGAGCACGTCCTCACTGGTCTTCACCTCCTTGCGTATCGCCTTGGCCGAGGTCTGCTGGTCCTGGCCGAAGGCACCGCCCTGCGGCAGCTTCAGCTCCGGCTCGTATTGCGGATAGATGCGCTCCAGCGTCGAGCGCGACATCCAGGTCGCGAAAGCCTCGTTGAGCCAGAGGTCGTCCCACCAGGCCATCGTCACCAGGTCGCCGTACCAGATGTGCGCGACCTCGTGGGCGATGACGTTCAGTACCGCCTCCGCAGTGCTGCCCGAGACCTCGTCGCCGACGAGCAGCAGGTCCGTTCGGTAGGTAATGAGGCCAGGATTCTCCATGGCGCCGAAGGCGAACTCGGGTACGGCGATGAAGTCGAGCTTGCGGTACGGGTACTTGCTGCCGAAGTATTCCTCGAGCGCCCCGACGATCTGCGGCGTTTCGCGCAGGACGAAGCCGAGTTCTCCTGCGTGGCCCTTCGGCGTATAGACGTAGCCGGGCACCGACATGCCTTCGATCGCGGCACGATCCAGTGGCCCGACCGCGTACGCGAGCAGGTAGCTCGGCAGTGGCTTCGTCTGCATGAAGCGCACGGTCTGCCAGCCGTCGCTTTCCTCGACGGCCTCGACCGGGGTATTCGAAACGACCACGAGGCCGGCCGGCGCATGAATCGTCAACTGGTAGGGGATCTTGAACGAGGGTTCGTCGAACAGCGGAATCGCGCGCCGCGCATACATGTCCTCGAACTGGGTGAAGACATAGTCATTGCCTTCGAAGGTGACGCGGTGCATGCCGAGCGAGTCGGTGGCGTGCCGGCCGCTCCACTCGATGTCCAGCGTGTACTCGCCGGCAGCGATGGTTTCGCCGTCGGACAGCCAGCTCATGTCGTAGTCGCCGTCCTCGGCCGCGAGCTCGCGCGAACCCGCGTCCGAGCCAAGCCGGATCGAATCGAACTCCAGGCCCTCCTGGTAGACGCCGATCCGGTCGGTCGCGACTCCGACGGAGAGTCTTACGCGGGTGCGGCCGGTGAACGCGGGCTCGCCCGGGTCGACCCTGAGCTCGATGTCCTGGGACAGCGGCCGGATATCGGGCGGCAGTCGGTAATCGACCGCCTGCGCGGCTACGGCGAGGCAGACCAGCACGAGGCCGGCCAGTATCTGGCGAGTCAGTCTCATAAGTGTTTCTCCGCGGCCCCTGGTTGCGCCCGGCAATGGCGCGGGACGGTTCTGTGGAGTTTGGATGCACGAAGTATACGTAAAGGATGCAACGCAGCGAAAAAAGTGCCCGGGGTCGCGGCGGTGGTAGGATCGGGGTAGCTCGCGGAAAGGGTCAGGGCAATGCAAGGGGACGACGCAGGATCCAACTACTGGCGAGCGGCCGGCCGCGGCGCCGCCGGAGCGGCCGTCGCGCTGGCGGCGATCGCGGGCCTCCTGCTCGACACCGGCGCGGGTGACGCACTCGAGCTGGCCGGCGGCGCACTCGTCGGCGCGGCACTGCTGCTGGTCGCGGCGGCAGTGGCGAACCTGCTGCTGCGAGGAATTGCCCGCGCCCCCGCCTCGAGCCTCGCGCTTTGCTTCGGCGCGGCTGCCGCCGTTGCGACGCTGTACGCGGTGGAGCCGGAGCCGATGCTCCGCGTGCTTGCCTACCCGGCCGGCTGGGAATGGCCGTTCGCGTGGCCCGACCCGCTGGGCCTCGTGTCGCTGCTGCTGCTGGTGCTGGCCGCGGCCGCGCTGGCCGGCCTGGCCGCGCTGCTCCGGCGCGGCGGCCTCGCAGCGCTCGCCGGCCGGCGCGGCAGCCTGCTGGCGGTCGGCACCGTGCTGGTCACCGCGGGGGCCGCAGCCGTGGTCGTGACCCTCGCCGCCGACGGTCACGATCCCTGGCCGGTCGACTTTCGCAGCCTGGCCGGACCTGCCGTGCCCTCGGCCGCGATGCCGGCGAACCCTTCCGCGCCGGGGCCTTACGAGGTCGAGTACCTGGCCTACGGGGCCGGGCCGAATCCGCGGCGCCCGGTCTTCGGCAACGACCGGAGCCTCGAGTCCCGCACGGTCGACGCCACGGATCTGCTGCCCGAGTGGAAGGACATCAAGCAGGCCATGCGCGAGCGCTACTGGGGTTTCGGGCTGGACGCCGCGCCGCTGAACGGACAGGTCTGGGCGCCGCGCGGCGCGGGCCCGTTCCCGCTGTTCCTGGTCGTCCACGGCAATCACACGATGGAGGAGTACTCGGATCCCGGCTACGCCTACCTGGGCGAGCTGCTCGCGAGCCGGGGTTACGTCACCGTGTCGGTCGACGAGAACTTCGTCAATGGCACCTGGTCCGGCGATTTCCGGGGCCGTGAAATGCCGCTCCGCGCGTGGCTGCTGCTCGAACACCTGAAACTCTGGCGCGACTGGAACGCGACCGCGGGGCACCCGTTTGCCGGCCGGATCGACATGGCGCGCATCGCGCTCGGCGGCCATTCCCGTGGCGGTGAGGCGATTTCCATCGCACACGCGTTCAATCGCCTGCCGCACTATCCCGACGATGCGACGGTCACGTTCGACTACGGCTTCGACATCCGCGCGCTGGTATCGATTGCGCAGATCGACCGGCGCTACCGCCGCGAGCTGGAACTTGCGAACGTCAATTTCCTGGCGCTGCATGGCAGCTATGACGGCGACGTCTACTCCTACCATGGCCTGCGGCAGATGAACCGCATCACGCTCGATGCCGGGTCGCGGGCGTTCAAGGCGGGTGTGTATATACACGGCGCCAACCACGGCCAGTTCAACACGGTGTGGGGACGAGAGGACACCGGCCCGCCGGATGCATGGCGCCTGAATCTCGCGCCGCTGATCGCAGGCGAAGACCAGCGGCGCATCGCGCAGGTCTACATCAGCGCATTCCTCGACGCCACGCTGCGCGAGGACCCGGCCTACCGGCCGCTGTTCCGCGACCCCAGGGCAGGCGCTGCGTGGTTGCCCGACCTGGTCTACGTGCCTCAGTTCCAGGACTCGAGCTTCGTCCCGGTCGCGCGCTTCGACGAGGACCTCGACGTGCGGACGGCGAGCATGGCTGGCGCGGCCATCGAGGCCAGCGGCTTCTCGGTCTGGCGTGAGGAAGAACTGAGGCACCGCGACGAGCTGCCGCAGGGCACGAGTGCGCTGGTGCTCGGCTGGACCGGCGGCGCCCAGGCCGAGCCCGTCTACTCGATCTCCCTGCCCGACAACCTGGTCGTCGACACCGATGCGCTGTTCGCACTCGCCGTCAGCGCGTCGACCGAGCGGCCGGTGAAAGGTGGCGACGAGGACGGCGACAGTGACGACGAGGATCAGGCGCGGTCACCCGCGTTCGTCGTCGAGCTCGAGGACGCGAACGGCAATCGCGCCAGCGTACGGAGCGAGCATCACGCCGCGCTCGCCCCGCCGCTGCGTGTCCGGCAATTGAAAAACGAGGCGGCCACCGAGGACGAATACAAATCGGACTGGGAGCCCGTGCTGCAGAACTTCGAGGTGCCAGTCGCCGAATTCCGCGGCGTGGACCTTGCGGCACTGCGCTACCTGCGCCTCAGATTCGACCGGGGCTCGCCCGGCGTCGTCCTCATAGACGACATAGGATTCAGGACATCGACAGGCGAATCATCGGGAGATTCGACATGAGGAATTGGCTGGGTTGCGCCACCTTGCTGGCGCTGGCGGCTGCGCCTCAGGCTGCAGCCGAAGGCTACGCGGGCTTCACTCAGGAACAGGCCCGGTCGCTGCACGGATGCTGGGACTCGGACAACTGGGACGACGGCGGGGAGCTGTCGCGCTATGTCTGGCTGAACATGATCGAGTTCTGGCCGCACGCGGTGATCGACCGGGGCGGGCCGGTCCGGCGCCTGCCGCCGACGGTGCGCCAGGACGTGGCGAACTTCGTCACGCGCACGGATCTCGGCGAGCTGCGCCTCGCCGACTACGTGAGCCGGACGACCGTCGACGGCCTGATCGTGCTGCACGAGGGGCGCATCGTATTCGAGGCCTACCCCAGGATGTTCGAATACGAGAAGCACATCCACATGTCGATATCGAAGGCCTTTACGTCGACGCTGGTGGCGATCCTCGAGGACCGTGGGCTCGTCGACGCGGCCAAACCGGTCGACGAGTATCTCCCGGAGCTCGAGGGCTCGGGCTGGGCCGGCGTTCCCGTGCTGGACATCCTGGACATGGCCTCCGGCATCGGCTGCCTGGAGGGCGAGGAAGGCGCCTACGAGAACCCGGAGACCTGTTACTACCAGTACGAGGCGGGGCTCGGCTGGATGACGCCCAGCGAGGAAACGCCCGACGACCCCTATGCCTATGTCGCCTCCCTCGAGTCGCACCGGCCGCCGGGCGAGGCCTTCGAGTACACGTCCCCCAATACCTTCGTGCTCGCGTGGCTCATCGAGCGAGTCACCGGCCGCCGCTACGTCGAGGTGCTCGAGAGCGAGATCTGGCAGCGCATGGGCGCCGAGTCAGATGCATACATCACGGCGCCGCGACGCGGCATTCCAATCGTCCACGCCGGCGTCAGCTCCACGCTGCGCGACGTCGCGCGCTTCGGCCTGCTGTTCACACCCACGGGCCGGATCGTTACCGCGCCGGTCGTCTCCGATGCTTATCTTGCGAAGATCCAGCAGGGCGGACGGCCGGAGATCTTCAACGCCGGGAGCGAAGACGATCCGCGCCTCATCGACGGCGAGCCGCCGCGCCACAACACCTACCAGTGGGATTTCGTCATGGAGGACGGCGATTTCTTCAAGGGCGGCTACGGCGGGCAGGGGCTTTACGTGTCGCCGTCGCGGGACCTGGTCGTCGCATTCTTCGGCACGATGAATGCCGACGGCAGCGGTCACCGGTTGACAGACGTCGCCCGCCAGCTCGCGAAATCAGGCCTGTTCGAGATACCGCTGTGAACGGAGTAGCGCCATGAAACGTACAGCCCTTGCACTCGTCGCCTGCGTGGCACCGGGACTCGTCGCGCCGGTAGCGGCCGACGAGCTCGTATCCACCTACATAAGCGCGGCCGCCATCGAGGCGACGATCGCCGCTGCGCCGCCGGGCGAGGTCAGCGACCAGCAGATCCGCCACGTCGAGGCGCCGCAGGCCAACCTGGGCGTCGGCATCGTGCGCCGGCCGGCGATGGCCCGCGGCGAGCCGATCCGGGTCATCCGCCACCACAACCAGTCGGAGGTGTACCGCGTCGTCTCCGGGCGAGGCACGCTGGTGACGATGATGGCCGCCGCCGGCGAGGAGCCGCTCGACCCGGACGGCGTCATCGTGCGCACGCTGACCGGCCCGAGTTCCGTCGGGCTCGCGGGCGGCCCGATGCAGGAACAGGAAATCGGCCCGGGCGACGTCGTCATCATCCCGGCCGGGCTCGCGCACGGCTTCAGCGAGATCGTCGGCGAGATCACCTATCTCGTCGTGCGCATCGACCCGGATCGGCTGGTCGAGCTCAAATAGCCGCGAGCCCGGCGCTCACATATCGACGATCGACCGGAAGCCGCCCCAGAAAAAGCGTTTCGGATCGAAGGGCATGTTGTTCGCGTTGTAGCCGGCGAGCCGCGGGTCCGCCATCGCTTTCGCGTTGACCCTGTCGCGATGCGCGCGCGACTTGTAGACGGTCCACGCGACGATGACGACTTCGTTCCGCTTCAATTGCACGCTGCGCGGGTAGGACGTCAGCTTGCCCTTCGTGACATCGTCGGCGATGCACTCGGTGTAAGACAGGGCGCCGTGCTCCTTCCAGATCTTGCCCGCCTTGCGGGCGAGCTTCCGGTATTCGTCCAGCTTCCGTTTCGGAACCGGAATGACGAACGCGTCGACGTATTTCGCCATATTCTGGCCCCCTTATTGTTGATCAGTCGGCGTACTTCGCGAACCAGGCAAGTATGTTGTCCACCTTCGCAATGAGCTGCGACGGCCGCCCGGCGATTCCGTGCGACGCGTCCGGGATGCGGACCATCGCGGTGTCCACCTTGCGCAGCTTCAGCGCCGCGTAATACTGCTCCGATTCGGGTATCGGCGTGCGATGGTCCTTCTCGCCGGTCAGCAGCATGGTCGGCGTCGTGACATTGCCCACCAGCGACAGCGGCGAGCGCCGCCAGTACTCGTCCGGATCCTCCCAGGGCGCATTCGCGAACCAGTACTCCGGCATGAACGCGGAGATGTCGGTCGTCAGCGAGGTGCTGATCCAGTTGATGACCGGTTTGGCCACGACGGCGGCACGGAAACGGTCCGTCTTGCCGACGATCCAGGCGGTAAGCACGCCGCCGCCGGAGCCGCCGGTGACGTACAGCCGGTCCGCATCGACGTAGCCGGTCTCTATCGCGGCGTCCACGCCGGCCATCAGGTCGTCGTAGTCCTGCCCGGGGTAGTTGTGGTGAATCTCGTTCGCGAAGTCGTAGCCGTAGCTGGTCGAGCCGCGCGGGTTTGTATACAGGACGACGTACCCGGCCGCCGCCATCAGCTGGATCTCGGCCGTGAAGTGCGGGCCGTAGGCCGTGAACGGCCCGCCGTGGATCTCGAGAATCAGCGGATATTTCTTCGACGGGTCGAAATCGGGCGGCGTCACGAGCCAGCCCTCGATCTCGAGCTCGCCCGCCGACCTCCAGCGCAGGTTCTGTACGCGGCCGAGCGTCTTGTGGGCGAGCAGGTCGTCGTTCAGCGCCGTGAGCCGGCGCGGCCGCTCGCCGCGGCCGCCAGCGGCCACGTCGGCCGGCCGGTACTCGCTGCCTGCGGTGTAGGCGTAGGCCCCGTTCGCGGCCGCTGAGAAGCCGCCGCTGGTGTACGGTCGGCCGATGGATTGGCCGCCGACGTCGTTGGCGAAAGACTCGATAGCACCGCGAAGCGACAGCGTGGCCAGGTGCTTGCGCGCCAGGTCGTCGTACATGACATACAGGCGATTCGAGCTGCCCGCCCATTCGATCGCCTCGATCGAGCGGTCGAAATCGGCGGTCAGCGCACGCGGGTTAGCGCCGTCCGCGTCCATCAGGTAGACGCCGGCATTGTGGTAGCCCATCTTGCGATCGTCGAAACCCAGGTAGGCGATCGTTCGGCCGTCCGGGGAGTACGTCGGCGAGCGGTCGGGCCCGACGCGCTCGGTCAGCCGCGCCAGGCTCCCGTCGGCAACTGCGACCGTCCAGATGTCCGACTCGACCGGCTGGTACTCGTAGTCGGGGCTGCGGTTCGCCGAGAACGCGATCCTGGAGCCGTCGGGCGACCAGGACAGGCTGCCGTCGTGATCGAAGTCGCCTTCCGTCAGCTGTCGCGGCGTGCCGCCGTCGGCCGGCACGACGAAGATGTGGTTATTGCCGGTCTCCAGGTAGCCGCGTCCGTCGGCGCGGTAGTACAGCCGGTCGATGACCTTGGCCGGCGCGGCCCATTCGGCACCCTCGGGTTTCGCGGGCGGCTTGGCGAGCGTCGTGCCCTCGGCCGGCACCAGCATCGAGAACGCGATCATGCGGCCGTCGGGCGACCACGCGAGCCCGCGCGGCGGCTTCCGGAGATTGGTCAGCATCGCCGTCTGCCCGGTGTCGAGCCAGCGCACGTACAGCTGCGGCCCGCGGCCTTCGGCGGAGGACACGTAGGCGAGCCGGTCGCCGCCCGGCGACCAGCGCGGGCTCGTGTAATTGTCCTTGCCCGACAGCAGCGGCCGGTGATCGCTGCCGTCGGCATTGACTATCCAGATATTGGCGCGCGGCTGGTCGGTCATGATGTCCATCGACTGCCGGACATAGGCGACCCGCGATCCGTCGGGCGAGATCTGCGGGTCGGAGGCGACCTCGAACTCGAAGATATCGACGTTGCGGAGGACGTCTGTCTCCGCGGTCGCGGCCATTGTGGCGAGGAGGAGCAGGCTGGTCAGGTAGCGCATGGCGGTGTCCCTGCTGGAATCGTCGCAGCAGGATCGCGGAGTGGCGGCCCGGCCGCAAGGGGCTCCGCGTCTATTCCCGGATCCAGCGGGCCTGGTAGGTACGCGCGAGAGGGTCCAGCGGGCCGTCGTCGATGACCAGGTAGGGCGTGCCATAGGCCGGGCGCTGCCCTATCCGGGTCGTGATGTCCAGCCCGCGTGCGCCGTCCGGACCCGCCTGCATGCCGTGGATGTAATTGCGCGCCAGCGACACGAGGTTGATGGCGCCTGGTCGCAACGCCTGGTCGACGGTCTGCTGCACGACGAAGCCCGCCGAGGTCTCGAAATCCGGCCGGTCGCGCCACTCGCCCGCCATCTCGTAGTTCTGGACCCGCGCGAAACCCGCGAGCCCCAGCGTCACGACGTTGCCATAGGTGTGTGCATGCGGGCGCACGCGCGCGCCGGGCTCGAGCCGCCAGTGGAGCACGGTGAAGGCCTCGCCGCCGGGGTTCACCCCGATTGCGACGCTGCCCGGGGCCTCACCCTGGTCGGATTCGTTCCAGCGGGCCGGCTCCGGCACCGACGAGAGCCGCCCGGCGAGCGCGCCGAGGCTGCCGAGGTAGCGGTCCTGGCCCGCCGCCGTTGCGTCCGCGACGAGCTCGCGTGCGAGCGGGTTGGCGAGCGCGAGGAACTCCCCGAAGCCGAGGCCCCCGCCATCGGCCGCCGCGCTCAGCCGCCACGGCAGCAGCGCGGCCAGCGCCGAACCGAGTACCAGCCGCCGGGTCACGAAATATCCCGGCTCGACTTCCACCTCGATGCCGGGCGGCTGCCCGGTCAATCCGTCGTTACCCATGGCCGCCCCCCGGTGCGATGTGCTGTTCTGACCGCCGCCCGCACCCGCCGGTTCCCGCCGCCGGCGTTCGGCTCGCAGGCATGCCGATTCTGCACAGCCGGACGCCGCGGTGCCATTACCTCGCGGGTAGTTGATCGGCGCCGCGACGACCCCATACTGATCCGTGAAAACAAAGGGATTTTGGCGGTTTTTCGTGTTGCCATGCAGCATGTCGGTATCTATAATGCGCGGGCTTAGCACAGGCCAGCTTGGACAGAATTCAATCACGACGCCACCTGCCGCCGGTCACCCGATGGATGTGGCGTTTTTCGTGCCGGAGGCAAGCCGGAAAATGACGGGTACGGCCGAGGAGCGATCCGCGGTCACGTCGGGGAATCTGGCGGTACGAATCCTCCTGACACAGCTGGTCCTCTGCATGGCGCTGGCCTTGCTCTTTTGGGGTGTCGAGGGAAACGTTGCGGCCTACTCGGCTTTGCTGGGTGGCCTGACCTGCGTAATCCCGAACGCATTCCTGGCGCTCAGGCTTGCGCTGCCCAGGCGCGATCCAGGGGCGGAAGCCCTGGTGCGTGCCGCATACATCGGAGAACTCGGGAAAGTAACACTGACCGTGCTGATGTTCGGCGCGGTCTTCCTGCTGGTCCGGCCGCTGGCTGCCGGCCCGCTCTTCGCGGGCTTCGTGGGCTGCCAGTTGGCGACCTTCGCAGGTTTCCTGGGGCGGGACAGACGGAACAAGAACGGGAATAACGGGTAACGAGCATGGCGAGTGAAGGCGGACATCACGGACCCCAGACGTCCGGCGAGTACATCGCGCACCACCTGCAGAATCTCCAGGTGTGCAAGTCCGAAACCGGCGACTGGGTGTGGAACGAGTGTGCCGGTAATCCGATGGCGATCAACGTCGACTCGATGTTCTGGTCGCTGTTCCTCGGGCTGGTATTCGTGCTCCTGTTCCGCGGCGCCGCGAAAAAGGCCTCGGCCGGCAAGCCCGGCAAGCTGCAGGCTTTCGTCGAGCTCGTCGTCGACTTCATCGACTCCAGCGTCAAGGACACCTTCCACGGCAAGAGCACCCTGATTGCGCCGCTCGCCCTGACGGTATTCATGTGGGTCTTCCTGATGAACCTGATGGACCTGGTCCCGGTCGACTGGATCCCGATGGCGAGCCAGGCGATCGGCGTACCTTATATGAAGGTCGTGCCGACGACGGACGTGAATATCACGTTCGGCATGTCCATCGCGGTGTTCATCCTGGTCCTGTTTTACTCGATCCGGAACAAGGGCTTCGGCGGATTCGTCGCCGAACTGACGCTGCACCCGATCGCGCCGCCCCTGAAGGGCGTCGGCCTGCTTGCGGCCCCGTTCATCATCGCATTCAACTTCATACTCGAGTCCGTCGCGCTGCTGGCGAAGCCCCTGTCATTGTCGCTGCGACTCTTCGGCAACATGTTTGCCGGCGAACTGATCTTCATCCTGATAGCGCTGCTCGGCGTCTGGCAGCTGCCCCTGCATTTCGGCTGGGCGGTATTCCACGTGCTGATCGTGACGCTGCAGGCATTCATTTTCATGATGCTCACGGTCGTATACCTGGCCCTGGCCTCTGAAAGCCATTAAAGCAACTGACTTGATCCTTAACTGGAGACACTGATGGAAACTGTAATTGGATTCACCGCGATCGCCGTTGCACTCCTGATCGGCCTCGGTGCACTGGGCGTAGGCATCGGCATGGGCCTCCTGGGTGGCCGCTTCCTCGAAGGTGCCGCTCGTCAGCCGGAACTGGCCCCGATGCTGCAGACCAAGATGTTCCTGGTCGTCGCGCTGCTCGACGCGGTTGCCATGATCGGCGTCGGCATCGCGCTGTATTTTGCGTTCGCCAACCCGTTCATTGCCCAGCTGCAGAACGCCGTAGGCGGTTAAAGGAATCCGCGGCTAGGCATCGCAGGAGCCCGCCCCGCGGGGGACAACGAAGCCAAACAGAACGGCAGATCATCGCAGGAGCCCGTCCCGACGGGCGGCAGCGAAGCCAAACAGAACGGCAGATCATCGCAGGAGCCCGTCCCGACGGGCGACAGCGAAGCCAAACAGAACGGCAGATCATCGTAGGAGCCCGTCCCGACGGGCGACAGCGAAGCCAAACAGAACGGCAAGTCATCGTAGGAGCCCGTCCCGACGGGCGACAGCGATGTTAGGAGGATCTACTTGGACATCAACATGACTCTCATCGGCCAGACGATCGCGATGGTCGTGTTCGTCTGGTTCTGCATGAAGTTCATCTGGCCGCCGATCATGACGGCGATCGAGGAGCGTCAGACGCAGATCGCGGATGGCCTCGCGGCAGCCGAGCGCGGCCAGCAGGACCTCGAAAAAGCGAAGAGCGAAGCGGCGAAGATCGTCGACGAGGCCCGCAAGCAGGCGAGCGGAATCCTCGATCAGGCGCACGCCCGCGCAAACGAAATCGTTTCCGAGGGCAAGGCGGACGGCGTCAAGGAGCGGGATCGCCAGCTGATTGCCGCCAGGGCGGAAATCGAGCAGGAGGCCAACCGCGCCCGCGAGGAACTGCGCGGCCAGGTATCGGCGATTGCCATCGCGAGCGCGGAGAAGATCCTGCGCCGCGAGATCGACGGCAAGTCACACGAAGACATCCTGAACAAGCTTGCCGCTGAACTTTAGGGCGGGAACCGGGCACTCTCATGGCTGACAACAACACGATCGCCAGACCCTATGCCCAGGCGGCATTCGACCTCGCCCGCGAGGCCGGCGTCCTGGAGCAGTGGTCGGGCGCGCTCGCAGCCGCCGCAGACGTCATGGCAGACGGGACGGCCGCGGCCTTCCTGTCGACGCCGAAGCTGACCGACGCGGTGCGCCTGGAATTCATTACCGGCCTCTTCGCCGCGGCCGGCGGGAAGTCGTCGGTCTTCGAAGGCAGCGACAGGCGCGGCACGAATTTCCTGAAGTTGCTGCTCGAGTACGACCGGGTCGCCGTGCTGCCGGAGATCTCGACCCATTTCGACGCGCTCAAGGCGGAAGTGGAGAACACCGTGGACGTCCTCGTCACGTCGGCCTCCCCGCTGTCGGCTGCCCAGCAGCAGTCGATAACCGCGGCGCTGAAGGAGCGCCTCGGCCGTGAAGTGAAGCTCGAAACCAGTATAGATGAGAACCTCATCGGCGGCGCCGTCATTCGCGCCGGCGACGTCGTAATTGATGGATCACTGCGTTCGCGACTCGAAGCGTTGTCGAACGCGCTGGTCGCTTGAAGAGGAAAATAAGATGGCACTGAAGGCTTCTGAAATCAGCCAGCTGATTAAAGAGCGAATCGAGAAGTTCGAGGCATCCGCCGAGGCTCGCGATGTAGGCACTGTAATCGCCCTCACGGACGGCATCGTGCGTATTCACGGACTGGCCGATGCGCGTTACGGCGAAATGCTCGAGTTCCCGGGGAACACCTTCGGCATGGCGCTGAACCTCGAGCAGGACTCGGTCGGCGCCGTTGTCCTCGGCGACTACAAGCACATCTCCGAAGGCGACACGGTCAAGACGACCGGCCGCATCCTCGAGGTGCCCGTCGGCGAGGGCCTGCTGGGCCGCGTCGTCGACGCCCTCGGCAACCCGATCGACGGCAAGGGCCCGATCGATGCCGCCGGCAGCGCCCCGATCGAAAAGGTCGCACCTGGCGTCATCACGCGCCAGTCGGTATCCCAGCCTGTGCAGACCGGCCTGAAGTCGATCGACTCGATGGTTCCGATCGGCCGCGGCCAGCGCGAGCTGATCATCGGCGACCGCCAGACCGGTAAGACCGCCGTCGCCATCGACGCGATCATCAACCAGGTCGGTACGGGCATCAAATGTATCTATGTCGCGATCGGCCAGAAGGCCTCTTCGATCGCGGGCGTCGTGCGTAAGCTCGAGGAGTTCGGTGCCATGGAGCATACGATCGTCGTAGCTGCCGCGGCCGCCGATTCCCCGGCGATGCAATTCATCGCGCCCTACTCGGGCACGTCGATGGGCGAGTATTTCCGCGATAAAGGCGAAGACGCGCTGATCATCTTCGACGACCTGACCAAGCAGGCCTGGGCATACCGCCAGGTATCGCTGCTGCTGCGCCGTCCGCCGGGCCGCGAAGCGTACCCGGGTGACGTCTTCTACCTGCACTCGCGCCTGCTGGAGCGCGCCGCACGCGTCAACCCGGCCTACGTCGAGGAGATGACAGGCGGCAAGGTGAAGGGCAAGACCGGGTCGCTGACGGCGCTGCCGATCATCGAGACGCAGGCCGGCGACGTGTCTGCGTTCGTTCCTACGAACGTCATTTCGATCACGGACGGCCAGATCTTCCTCGAAACGGACCTGTTCAACGCCGGTATCCGACCCGCGATCAACGCGGGCCTGTCGGTATCGCGCGTCGGTGGCGCCGCACAGACGAAGATCATCAAGAAGCTCGGCGGCGGCGTGCGCCTTGCGCTGGCCCAGTACCGCGAGCTTGCGGCCTTTGCGCAGTTTGCCTCCGACCTCGACGAGGCGACCCGCAAGCAGCTCGAGCGCGGCCAGCGCGTCACCGAGCTGATGAAGCAGAAGCAGTACACGCCGATGGCGGTCGCAGAGATGGGGCTGTCGCTGTATGCGGTCAACGAGGGCTACCTCGACAAGGTGCCGGTGGCGAAGGTCGGCGCCTACGAAGCGGCGCTGCACGACTACGCGCGCGCGAATCACGGCGATCTTCTCGACACGATCAACAAGACGGGCGATTACAGCGACGAAATCGCCGCGGGACTCAAAGCCTGCTGCGTCGGCTTCGCACAGAAAGGCGCCTATTAGTAAATACGCCAAGGCATCGTAGGAGCCCGTCCCGACGGGCGACAGCGGTGCCAGGCAGCAAGACCAAGCATCGTAGGAGCCCGTCCCGACGGGCGACAGCGGTGCCAGGCAGCAAGACCAGGCATCGTAGGAGCCCGTCCTGACGGGCGACAGCGAAGCCGGGAAGCAAGATCAAGCATCACAGGAGCCCGTCCTGACGGGCGACAACAGACGACAGACAGGAAACAGACTTGGCCGGCGAAAAAGAAATCCGCTCAAAGATCCGCAGCGTGAAAAACATGCAGAAGATCACGAGCGCCATGGAAATGGTCGCGGCGAGCAAGATCCGCAAGGCGCAGCAGCAGATGGAGGCCTCGCGCCCCTATGCAGAGCGGATCCGGCGCGTCATCGGCCACCTCGGTGCGGCGAACCCGGATTACAAGCATCCGTACCTGGTCGAGCGCGAGGTCCGGCGGGTCGGCTATATCGTGATCTCGACGGATCGCGGCCTGTGCGGCGGCCTCAACGTGAACCTCTTCAAGAGGGTGATCGGCGAACTCGTGCACTGGCGCAAGGACAGCGTCGAAGTCGACCTTGTGCTCGTCGGTGCCAAGGCCGTGCAGTTCTTCCGGCGTCTCGGCGGCAACGTGGTGGGCACCGCGAGCCACCTGGGCGACCGGCCGAGCGTGAACGACCTGATCGGTTCGATCAAGATCATGCTCGACGCCTACGAGGAAGGAAAAATAGACCGCCTGTTTCTGGTTCACAACTTGTTCGTCAGTACGATGAGCCAGAAACCGGAAGTGAAGACGCTGCTCCCCGTCAGCGCGATCGATCTTGCCGGCGAGACGCTGCAGGCGCACTGGGACTACATCTACGAACCCGACGCGGCGGACCTGCTCGACGACGTGCTCATGCGCTACATCGAGTCGCAGGTCTATCGCGGCGCGGTCGAGAACTTTGCGTGCGAAATGGCGGCGAAGATGGTGGCAATGAAGTCCGCCACGGACAACGCGGGTGAAATGATCGACAAGCTGCAGCTCAAGTACAACAAGGCTCGGCAGGCGGCCATCACCCAGGAAATTTCGGAAATCGTAGGCGGCGCAGCTGCCGTGTCAGGATAACGAGGAAAGAGTATGAGCACCGGAACTACCGTGCAGATCATCGGCGCAGTCGTGGACGTCAAGTTCCCGAGCGACCAGATTCCGAAGGTGTACCACGCACTGCTTATAGACGAGGTGGGCATTACGCTCGAAGTGCAGCAGCAGCTGGGCGACGGCGTCGTCCGCACGATCGCGATGGGCTCCAGCGAGGGCCTCAAGCGCGGCATGGCTGTCTCGAATACCGGCAGCGCCATCGCGGTACCGGTAGGCGAGAAGACCCTGGGGCGCATCATGGACGTGCTCGGCACGCCCATCGACAACAAGGGACCGATCGGCGCCGAGACGACGATGCCGATACACCGCAAGCCGCCGACGTACGAGGAGCAGGCCGCTGCGACGGAGCTCCTGGAGACGGGCATCAAGGTCATCGACCTGATCATGCCGATCGCCAAGGGCGGCAAGATCGGCCTGTTCGGCGGCGCCGGCGTGGGCAAGACCGTTACGCTGATGGAGCTCATCAACAACATCGCGAAAGAGCACGGCGGTTACTCTGTTTTCGCCGGTGTCGGCGAGCGTACCCGAGAGGGAAATGACTTCTACCACGAGATGACCGATTCGGGCGTTATCGACAAGGTGTCGCTCGTCTACGGCCAGATGAACGAGCCGCCGGGCAACCGTCTGCGCGTCGCGCTCACCGGCCTCACGATGGCCGAAGCCTTCCGCGACGAGGGCCGCGACGTACTGATGTTCATCGACAACATCTACCGCTACACGCTGGCCGGCACCGAGGTATCGGCGCTGCTGGGCCGCATGCCGTCGGCGGTGGGCTACCAGCCGACGCTGGCCGAGGAAATGGGCGTGCTGCAGGAGCGCATCACGTCGACGAAGACCGGGTCGATCACGTCCTTCCAGGCCGTTTACGTCCCTGCGGACGACCTGACCGACCCGTCGCCGGCGACGACGTTCGCTCACCTCGATGCGACGCTGGTACTGTCGCGTAACATCGCCGAGCTCGGCATCTATCCCGCTGTCGATCCGCTCGACTCCACGAGCCGAATCCTCGACCCGAACGTCATCGGCCCGGAACACTACGAGTGCGCGCGCCGGATCCAGGCCATCCTGCAACGCTACAAGGAGCTGCAGGACATCATCGCGATCCTCGGCATGGACGAACTGTCGGAAGACGACAAGCAGACCGTCACCCGGGCTCGCAAGATCCAGCGCTTCCTGTCGCAGCCGTTCGCCGTGGCCGAGACCTTCACCGGCTCGCCAGGCAAGTACGTGCAGCTGTCGGAGACGATCCGCGGCTTCACCGGCATTGCGAACGGCGACTACGATCACCTGCCCGAGCAGGCGTTCTACATGGTCGGCGGCATCGAGGAAGCCGTGGAGAAAGCCAAGAAAATGCAGTAAGAGCCCGCTTCGCGGGCGACCGCGGAGCCGAACAGCACGACCAGGTATCGTAGGAGCCCGTCCCGACGGGCGACAGCATGCCGGAGAGAAACGGCAAGGTATTGTAGGAGCCCGTCCTGACGGGCGACAGCGACGCCGGAAAGGACAGTCAGATATGCCAAGCATCCACGTAGACATCGTTTCCGCCGAGGGTGAGATCTATTCGGGCGACGCCAGCATGGTGTTCGCCCCGGCGAAGATGGGCGAGGTAGGCATCGCGCCGCGCCATGCACCCCTGCTGACGACGCTGAAACCGGGCGAAGTGCGCGTGGAAGACACGGATGGCAAGGAGCACTTCTTCTACATCACCGGCGGCATGCTCGAGATCCAGCCGCACCTGGTCACCGTGCTGGCCGATACCGCGCTCAGGGGTGACCAGCTGGACGAGGCGGCGGCGCTGGCCGCGAAGCACCAGGCCGAGGAGGCGCTGAAGGGCGTTTCCGACGAGACCGATCTCGCGCGCGCCCAGGCCGAGCTTGCGGAAGCCGAGGCCCGCTACCGCGCGACGCAGAAGTTGAAGGGCAAGCGCTAGCCGCGAACGCCTCGCAAACTATCGACACCGTCTTTTTCGATATACTCGGTCCGCATTCGAACCGAGAGGCGCCGTGGCCAGCAGCGACAAACCCAGCAGGCGGGGCAAGCACCGTGCACGCAGGTCGGTAAAGCCCGTCGGCGCTGCGCCGGGCACTCTGATCATCGACGCATCCTGGCCCGCGCCGCGAATCGACGTCATCGGCTACGGTCCGGACGAGAGTTGGACAGGCGCGGACCTGAAGGTCTCCGATCTCGCGGCGCTCAAGGGTAAGTGGCCCGTGCTCTGGGTCAACGTCAGCGGCCTCGGCGACGAGGCCGTCCTCAGGCAGATCGCCCGGGAGTTCGGCCTGCATCGGCTGGCACTCGAGGACGTCGTCACGGTGCACCAGCGCGCCAAGCTCGAGCCCTTCGGAAACCAGCTGTTCATGGTCGCCCGCATGATGGACGTGGCCGGGATGACGAGCGAGCAGCTCAGCCTGTTCCTGATCGACGGCGTGGTCCTGACCTTCCAGGAGCGCCTCGGCGACTGTTTCGACCGGATCCGCGAACGCATCAGCCACGGCCAGGGGATCGTCCGGTCGTCCGGCGCCGACTATCTCGCGTACGCGCTGCTCGACTCGACGATCGACTCCTACTTCCCGATCCTCGAGTCGATCGGCCTGCTGCTGTCCGATCTCGAGGACGAGGTCCTGGAAAACCCCGAGAAATCCACCGCGGAGAAGATCCACGAAACGAAGCGCGAACTGATCGCGCTGCGCCGCAACATCTGGCCACATCGCGAGCTCCTGAGCGGGCTCGACCGGGAAGCTTCGGGCCTGCTGCAGCCCGAAACCCGGGTGCACATCCGTGACGTGTACGACCACACGATCCAGATCATCGACCTGGTCGAGTCCTACCGCGAAGTGAGCTCGGACCTGATGGGGCTGTACCTGTCGAGCGTCAGCAACCGGATGAACGAAGTAATGAAGGTGCTGACTATCTTCGCGACGATCTTCATGCCACTCGGCTTCATCGCCGGCGTATACGGTATGAATTTCGATCCGGGCGTGTCGCGCTGGAACATGCCCGAGCTCGGCTGGACATTCGGTTATCCGTTCGCGCTCGGCCTGATGGCGGGCAGCGCCGGATTGCTGCTCTACGTACTCTGGCGCAAAGGCTGGCTGGGATAGCCGAGGCACGTCACATCGTAACGTAGGTGATCGACTTCAGCTTGTCCTGGTCGAAGACCAGGTCGGCCGGCATCTGCCCCGCGGCCCGGTCGTAGCGCCAGATGTGGATCTCCGTCTTACCGACCAGGCGCCCGCCGGCGCGCACATCCTGTTCCTCGACGCGGGCCGACGACGGTTCGCCGCAGTAGCCGCGGACCTCCTCGATGCTCATGCCGAGCCGGACGATCTTGCTGCCGCAGCGCAGCGTCTCGTCCCCGTGGGCCGCGGCGGCAGCAAGGACCAGGGCCATCAACACAAGGGCTTTCTGCATACGATATTCTCCGCGAGATCAGCGCTCGAACAGCATGGTTTTCGGCTCGTCGTCGGCGCCGTAGGTGAGCAGGAGGCGCCCCCCCACGAACGCAAAGTGCCGGCTCGACGCCAGCGCGTCGAAGTATGCGTCCTCGAGAGCCTGCGCATCCTCGCCGCAGTACATGCTGGTCGCGCCGATCTTCTCGACCGAGAAATCGGCAGGGCCCTTGCCCGGTACGACCTGCGTGAAATAGCGATTACAGGGTCCCTGGCCGGTGACCCGGTTGCCGTCGAAGCTCAGCGTGACCGAATGCTCGACCGCTGCGCCGCCCATGGCCATCGCGGCCAGCCGCCAGTCGACCCCGCCCAGGGTCGCGATCGACAGGCTGCCGGTGACGCTCGCATCCTCCTCCACGAGGCGGTGCTCCGCGAGCCGCCAGCTCCGCCGCGCCGTCTGCGTCGGGCAACAGGCCGAATCGTCGTCGTCGTGCTGGACGACGTCGACCAGGAGCCGCCCGTCCTCGATCCGGGCGTCCACGACCTGCACGCGGTCACCGAGCGGGGCGGTGGCGACATTAACCGGTCCGGAGTCGAACGCGGCCACGTAATTGAACGTGCCGCTGCCGCCGGAAGAGCTCCAGGCCAGGACGACGGCCTCGTCGTCTCCGTCGCCATCCAGGTCACCGTGTCGGACGAAGCCAGGCGCCAGGCCGGCCGAAGGCCTGGACGCGCCGCCCGCGACAAAGGGCTCGCCTTCCCAGCGGCCCTCCGCCAGCAGGACGGGCTCATCGAACAGCCCGCCTATCGCCGCGTTGGCAATGTCCTCGTAGCGCGGCGCCGCCGCGCGACCGGCCCCGGCGTCGCCGGTCGCGCCGCCGCCGCAGGCACCGAGCAGGAGTGAGGTCGCGAGCACGGCGGTGCGCCGCTTGGTCATCGGATTCATCCGCCGATTTTACGGTCGGGCGGCCCCCGGCGTAAGCGCGGCGTGACAATCCCTGCGCGGCCCGGGTTCGTGACCGATCCGGCTGTGGTAACGTTCTATCGTCTGCGGCACCCGGTGTGCCTGTCGTACGAGGACGCATGCTCGGCATCTATCGCACAATTCCCGCAGCAGCCTGTTTCGGCCTGCTAGCCGCCTGCGCCACCGTCAATTTCGACTACCCGAAGCCCGGCTCGACGGCCTACGATCCCGCGGAGACACGCGCTACCGCGCTCGGTCGCGCCGTGACCGACCTGGTTGCAGGCCAGCCGGCAAACCACAGCGGCTTCCACATGCTGCCGGACGCGGTTGATGCGCTGGCGGCCCGGCTGGTGCTGGCAGCCCTCGCCGAGCGCAGCATCGACGCCCAGTACTACCTGATCAAGGCCGACGATGCCGGCCTCGCCTTCGTACGGAAGCTGCTGGAAGCGGCCGATCGCGGCGTCCGGGTTCGCCTGCTGGTCGACGACATGTTCATGCAGGGCCTGGACGTCGGCCTTGCGGCGCTCGATCACCATCCGAATATCGAAGTCCGGATCTTCAACCCCTTCGCGAATCGCGGCGCGCGCTTCTGGGACGGCCTCACCGATCTGTCACGCGTCAACCGCCGCATGCACAACAAGTCGTTCACCGCGGACAACCAGGTCACGATCGTCGGCGGGCGCAACATCGCCGACGAATATTTCGGTTCCCGCGAGGACGCCGTTTTCGGCGATCTCGATTTCGTCGCGGTGGGCCCGGTGGTCGACGAAATATCGGCGAGCTTCGACGCCTACTGGAACCATGAGCGGGCGGCGCCGATAGGCGCGTTTGCGGCAATGCCGGATGACCCAGACGCCGCGCTCGAGGCGTTGCGCCGAAACCTGCAGGCAGCCCGCGAGCGCGTAACGAAGGCCGCATACGTCGAGGCGCTGAACAGGTCCGTGCTGACCTTTCTGGATGCCGACAGCGACAGTTTCGAGTGGGCCGAGTACACCGTCGCCGTCGACTCGCCCGACAAGTCCTTCAAAGACAGGGCGCCCGACACGGCCACGATACTGACGCCGCTGACCGAGTCGATCGGCGCGGCTACCGGGGAAGTCATCCTGGTTTCGCCCTACTTCGTACCCAGGAAGAGCGGCGTGGAGTCCCTGCTGGCACTCGAACGGCGCGGCGTCGAGGTCAAGGTCGTGACGAATTCACTCGCAGCAAACAACCAGTTCACCGTGCACGGCGGTTATGCACCGTCGCGGAAACCACTGCTGAAGGGCGGTGTGGAAATCTACGAGGTCCGGCGCGACGCGTATTTCTCCGGGCAGGAATTCGTCGCGGCCAGCGGCGCCAAGGCGACCCTGCACACGAAGGCATTCATCGTCGATCGCGAAGACTTTTTCGTCGGCTCCTTCAACTTCGATCCCCGCTCGGCCTACATCAACACGGAGCTCGGCGTCCTCATTCGCTCAGCCGAACTGGCAAGCGCTGCGGCGCAGCGCATTGAAGCGAGCGCCGCGGACGGGGCCTGGGAAGTCAAGCTCGACGATCGGGGCCGGCTGCGCTGGCACGGGGTGGGCGACGACGGGCAGCCGGTCGTGCTGACAAAGGAACCGCAAACAAGCTGGTGGGATCGTTTCCTCGCGGGCTTCGTGCGCATCCTCCCGATTCGCGGCCAGCTCTGAAACAGGGGGAGAACCGAAGTTTCTTCGAGAACCCTCGGTTCGACCCCTGTTTCATTTCAGGCGAGCGGCGGGCGGCGGGGCTCGTGACCCGGCACGGCCTCGAGCCCGCGCGTGAGCATCAGGAGCGTCGCCTCGGCGTAGAGTCTGCCGACCAGCAGGATGCCGGTGGGCATCCCGCTCGGGTCCAGCCCGTTCGGCACGCTGACGGCGGGGTGACCGGTCAGGCTGGTCGCGGCCAGCACCGGGCTGCCCCGGTGGGGCGCAGCGAGCACGTCGATATCGTCGAACAGCTTCGCCAAGTCGGTCATCAGCAGCATGCGGCGCCGGTTGATTTGCAGGTACTCGACAGCCGGCACCAGCCGGGCGATGCGCATCAGCATGTCCTCGGGATCGTCGAGGTCCTGGTTGAAGTAGCGGATATCGCCGCTCGCGAGCAGCTCGTCGAATGCGGCCGCCTCGTCGACGAGCAGCATCTGTAATTCGTCCATGACCGCATGCGCCGGCAGCCGGACCGGCGCGAGCTCGCAGCCGAGTTCGCGCAGTGCATCCAGCGTCGCGCGATCGTTCGCGCGCTCCGGGTCGGAGGAGTCGAAGGCCTCGTCGAGGTAGCCGACCCGCAGCGCCGGCAGGCGCGCCGACCCGTCGTAGTTGAACGGACGGTCGACGACCGCGAGATCCTGGTTGTCCGGGCCATGAATGGCGTCGAATACCACCGCGCAGTCCTCGGCCGAGCGGCACATCGGCCCGACCCTGTCGAGGCTCCAGCAGACCGGCATCGCGCCGTGCCGGCTGACGCGCCCGAAGGTCGGGCGCAACCCTGTGATGCCGCAATTCCGCGACGGCCCCAGTATGGAGCCCGTCGTGTCGGTGCCGATCGAAAAACCGACCAGGCCAGCGGCGGTCGCCGCTGCGGGTCCCGCGGAGGAGCCGCCCGCTCCCTGGTCCGGATTCCACGGGTTCTTCGTCTGCCCGCCGAACCAGATGTCGCCGCGTGCGATTTCGCCGGTCGCAAGCTTGGCGACGAGGACCGCCCCGGCCTCCTCGAGGCGGCGAACGACAGTAGCATCCATATCGATCACCTGCCCCCGGTACGCTTCGAAGCCCCAGGTCGTGCGATAGCCGCGGGTCGCGAGCAGATCCTTCACGCCCCAGGGGATGCCGTGCAGCGGACCGCGGTACTCGCCGCGGGCGATCTCGTGATCCGCGCGGCTCGCCTGCTCGAGCGCGAGTTCCTCGGTCAGCGTAACCACGCAGTTCAGCGCGGCGTCGTGGCGCTTCAGGCGCTCGAGATACATCCGGGTCAGCTCGAGGGACCCGAGCCGGCGCGTCTCGATCAGGCGGGAGAGCTGCGTGAGCGGCCAGCAGGCGAGCTCCTCCAGCTGTGCCGGGCGTGCCGCGTCGCCGCGCGGGCCGAGCCGGAACGGCCGTCGCTCGGTCTCGAACACCTGCCCCGGTATGGCGGGGTTGAAGTAGAGCGGTGGCGGTACGGACTGGTCGATCGCGAGCGCACGCAATTCCGCGTACATCGCGATGTTCGAACGCACGCCCGCCAGCATGCGCTCGACATCCTCCGGCTCGAACTCGAGGCCGGCGACACGCGCTGCAGCGGCGAGCATCTCCGCGCTGAGTTCCCGTTCGCCTCCGCCCGACGCGGCCCACAGCGCGCCGGCGAGCAACGGCGAACCGAGGCCCGCGCCCGAACAGGCCGCCAGGAAAAAGCGTCGATCGAGCAAGGTCCCGGTCACGGCTGCAGCTCCGGCCCCAGCAGCGGCAGCAGCCGGCCGGGATCGCCGTCGCCGGGGCCGTCCGCCTCGAGTTCGAGGATCGTCATCATCAGTGGATACACGTCGACGGCGTCGATCGCCGGGATGCGCAACGCCTGCGGCAGGCGCGGACCCGTGGCGAGGAAGATGCCGTGCATTTCGGCGAACTCGGGTGCCCAGCCGTGATCCCCTGCCGACAGCCCGACCGGGTTGCGGCGGCTCGCCATGACCGCGTACTGCGGGTCCGCCTGCGCGATGACGTCCGGCAGCAACGAGTCGTCGCGCAGCTTCCACGCCGCCGGCGCGCCGCCCGGGACGACCGCCTGCCCGAAACGCCACACCTCGTTGATCAGCTCGCAGATCACGTTGGCACGAGTCGGGTCGGGCTCGTCGAAATACAGGAAGCTCACCGAGCCGTGGTCGATGGCCCGCACGCCGTCGAGGTTGACGACCTCGTCGATGACGAAAGGCGTCGCGCCGGGCCGGTAGCCGGCCTGGCCGTGATCCGAAACGACCAGCAGGTAAACCTGGTCCGCGACGGGCAGCGCGGCGATGCCGTCCCGCAGGCGCTGCAGCCAGCCCTCCACCAGGGCGATGGCGCCGAGGCTCTGCGCGGAACCCACGCCGTAATCATGCGTCGCCCGGTCGACGTGCTCGAAATACAGCGTAATGAAATGCGGCCGCCGCTCCGCCGGCAGGGCGAGCCACTCGAGCACCTGATCCACGCGCACGTTGCCGCCGACCGACGGGTTGAACGGGTTCCAGTAGGTCGGGCGAACGCCCGAAATCTCGGCCTCGGTCCCGACGAAAAAATACGCCGCCGTAACCATGCCCTGCTGCTCCGCCGCGACCCAGGCGGGCAGGCCGCCGTACCAGCTGCCGTCGCCGACGGCTTCGCGGTCGCGCAGGCTGTAGAAGCCCGACCGGTCGGCCGACGGGAAGCGGTTGCCGATGAGGCGATGCCGCGCCGGGTACAGGCCGGTCGCGATCGAGTAATGGTTCGGGAAAGTCAGCGTCGGGTAGACCGGGATCAGCGCGTCGGCACGCACGCCTTCGGCGGCTATGCTGTCGAGCACGGGGGTATCGTAACGGGTCAGGAAGCTCGCGCCGAAGCCATCGATCGACACGAGGATTACGTACGGCTTATCCAGGTGCCTGGCCACGTTTCGGCCGCCGGAACCCGCCGCCAGCGCGGAGCTCGCGACGATGAGCAGGCAGGCCCTGAGGCAAAGGCGAGCAGCGATGCGCAAGCCGAATCTCCCGTCGGGCAACCGGCCCGAAGCCCGGTCGCTTTTCCATTATGCTAGCCCGATCATGTCGCCGGCGAACACAGCACGCAACCTGGCCTCCCTGAAGCTCGCGGGTGTCGCCGTTCTCGTCGGGGCTGCCGCGGGCGCGGGCGCAATCCTGTTCTGGTTCGTTGTTGCCGAAATCCAGGGCCTGCTCTACGCTGCGGGCCCGACGAACCTGCACTCCGCGGCTGCGGGACTCCCGTGGTGGCAGCTCCTCTTGGTGCCTGCCGTCGGCGGCTTGGCAATAGGGCAGTTCGTGCACCGCTACATGATCGAGCGGCGCCCGCAGGGTGTTGCTGACGTCATCGAGGCGGCCGCACTGCGCGGGGGCCACCTGTCGCCGCGCAACGGCCTGGCGGCCGCGCTGGTCAGCGCCGCCTCGATAGGTTGCGGCGCCTCCGTCGGCCGCGAAGGCCCGATCGTTCACCTCGGCGCGACGCTCGGGTCGTGGCTCGCCCGGCGTCTCCGTATTCCGCAGGGCCAGGTGCGCCGCCTGATCGGTTGCGGCGTCGCCGCCGGCATTGCCGCATCGTTCAATGCGCCCATCGCCGGCGCGGTTTTTGCGATCGAAGTCGTCATCGGCAAGTACACGCTGCACAGCTTCGCCCCGGTCGCGATCAGCACGGTCATCGGCACCTCGGTCAGCCGCCTGTATTACGGCAGCGAGCCGGCCCTCAGCATTCCAGAGCACGCGGCAACCTCGCTCGCGCAGATCCCGGTGTATGCGCTGCTCGGGATACTCAGCGCAGGCGTTGCAATCGCGTTCCTGCGGTCCGTCGAACTGAGCCAGGATCTCTTCGAGCGACTGCGTTGCCCGGCCCGTTTCCGGCCCGCGCTGGCAGGCATCGGGGTCGGCGCGCTGGCCATCGTCGTGCCGCAGGTCCTAGGTGTCGGCTACGAGACCACGAGCCTGGCGCTCGACGAACTGCTCTCGCTCGAGCTGCTGCTCGCGATACTGCTGGCAAAACTGATCGCATCCGGGCTCTGCCTCGGCGGCGGATTCGGCGGCGGTGTCTTCTCGCCTTCGCTTTTTCTCGGCGCGATGGTGGGCGGCGCATTCGGTGTGATCTTCGAGTCGATCTATCCGGAGGCCTCGGCCGGCTACAGCGCTTACACGATCGTCGGCATGGGCGCGGTTGCCGGCGCCGTGCTCGGCGCGCCGCTGTCGACGACGCTCATCGTGTTCGAGATGACCGGCGACTACGCGCTGACGCTGGCGGTGATGCTCGCGACGATCACGAGTTCGATACTCGTCAACGATGTGTGGGGCAGAACCTTCTTCCGCTGGCAGCTGGAGAGGCGGGGCATCGAACTGAGTTTCGGCCAGGCCGAGCAGCTGGCCGGCCAGCTGCGGATGGCGGAGTTGATGAGCCGGGACGTGGCGCTCGTCGCCCTGTCGGCCACGCGGGACGAGATCGCGGAAGCGCTCGGCAAGGGCGCCCCCGTCTACGTCGTCGATGACAAGGGCAGGTTCGCAGGTATGATCGGCTGGGAAGGCCTGTGGGGGGCGGGCAGCGACGCCACGGCGGCGGACATCGCCGAGCAGGTCGCCGTACTGTCGGTCGACGACGACCTGGTGCGTGCGATAACGCTGTCCGGCTTGGAGCGCGCGACGGCGTTCCCCGTCGTGCCGCCCGGGGACGAAGGCGGCGTGGCCGGCTTCGTCACGGTCAAGAAGATCATGAATGCCTACCAGGGCGTGCTGGACCGGGTCGTGCGCGAAGAGCGCTCGTTCGGCGATTGAACCGAAGATGCCTGGTTCGACGCATTCAGTGTGCCAAAAGATACACCCGACCCGGCGGGCGGCCGGGCCGAGGATCAGAACCCATCGCGGAGGATGCAGATGACCAATAGACTTTCCCTGACAGCCCTCGTGCTGCTGCTGGCGGCGGCCGCCGCTATGGCTCAGGAAGCGGCACCGGAGGCGCCGGCCGATGCATCGCCGGGCCGGCTCAAGATCTATATCTCGGCCGACATGGAGGGCATCGCCGGAGTCGTATCCGACGCCCAGCTCGGTCCCGAAGGCTGGGAGTACGGTCGGTTCCGCGAATTCATGACCGGCGAGGTCAACGCGGCGATCGACGCCGCCCGCGCCGCGGGGGCAACGGACATACTCGTCAGCGATTCGCACGGCAACGGCCAGAGCCTGCTCCTGGACGGCCTGCCGCCGGACGTCATGGTGGTCCGCTCCTGGCCGCGTCCGCTCGGCATGATGGAAGGTATCGACGAGTCCTTCGATGGCGTGATCTTCATCGGCTACCACTCCAGCACGGACAACACGCGCGGCGTGCGGGCGCATACGATGTCGAGCGCGAATATCACCAGCCTGCGCCTGAACGGCCGCATCATGTCGGAGGGCAGCCTGAATGCGGCCATCGCGGGACACTTCGGCGTGCCGGTCATCATGGTGTCGGGCGACGACGTCGCGGTCGCCGAGAACCAGGTGATCGTGGGCAACATGGAAGGCGCCGTCGTCAAGTGGGCTCTCGGCTTCCATTCGGCGCGGACGCTGACTCCCGAGGCGGCACAGGAGGTCATCCGCACCCGGGCGTCGTCGGCGATCACCCGCATCGACGAGTTCCGGCCCTACGTGCTCGAGCCGCCGATCGAGGTCGAGCTGAGCCTGAAGCATTACCGCCCGGTCGAGCTGCTCGGTTACCTGCCGAATGTCGAGCGCGTCAACTCGCACACGATCCGGTTCGTCGCAGAGGATATGACCGAGGTATCGAGGTTCCTTGGCTTCGTGACAAACTTCCGCGTTGACCTGCAACCCTGAGGAGCAGCACATGCCTGAACGATCGACGCCGGCGCTGGTAGCGCTTGCAGTCCTCGGCCTTTGCGCCTGCACGCCGCCCGAGCAGGCGCGCGGCATCGCGATCAGCGACGTCACGGTGATCGATGCCACCAACGGCGTACGCGAACACCAGACCGTGATCTTCGACGGCGACGAGATCACCGCGGTACTGCCGGCAGACGGCCCGATCCCGGCGGTTACGGACACGATCGATGGCAGCGGCGGGTACCTGATCCCTGGCCTCTGGGACATGCACGTGCATCTTACCTACGACGAGCGCTTCACCGAGGCTATGCCGGCGATGTTCCTCGCTTACGGCATCACGAGCGTGCGCGATACCGGCGGGATGATCCCGCTGCTCGAGCCGGTCGTCGGGCGCATGCGGGCGCCGGACGCGATCGCGCCGCGCGTATTTTTCAGCGGGCCCCTGCAGGACGGACGCTTCGTCGTCTACGACGGCGACTCGAGGCCCGAGATCGGGGCGCAGAACGCGACGCCCGAAGCAGCACGTGCAAGCGTCAACGCGCTGGCCGATGCCGGAGTAGACTTCATCAAGGTTTACGAGATGGTCACGCCGGCGGTGTTCGAAGCGCTGGTCGGCACGGCGCGGCAGCGCGGACTGCCGGTCGCGGCGCATGTGCCACTGTCGATGCTCGCGAGCCAGGCGGGGCCCGCGGTCGACTCCATGGAACACCTGCGCAACATCGAGCTGGACTGCGCGGACAACGGTGCCGCACTGTACGAGGAGCGGCTCACTATCCTGAACTCGCACGAACAGGGTGCGGGCTTCGAGCTTCGTTCCAGGTTGCACGCACTGCAGCGCCTGCCCGCGATCGGCCGCCACGACGAAGCGCGCTGCGCGCGCACGATCGCGACTCTCGCCTCGACGATCCAGGTACCTACGCTGCGTCTGCTCACGCTGTCGTTGCATCCACCCTTCGTGCGCGAGGACTGGGCCGACGGCCTGTCGCATACGCCGGCGGAAGCCGCGGCAGACTGGGCCAGGGCAGGTACGGAATGGCTTACTGCCGAAGAACCCCGCGACACGACTTACGATGAATGGGGCCTAAGGATGGTTGGCCGCATGCATGCGGCCGGCGTGCCGATCGCTGCGGGGACGGACACCCCGATCGGCTACGCGATTCCCGGCTACAGCCTGCATACCGAACTCGAGCGCCTGGTTGAGGCCGGCCTGGCGCCGCTCGAGGCGATCGGCGCGGCGACGTTGCGGCCCGCCGAGTTCTTCTCGCTGCAGGGCGAGATGGGCGCGATCGAGGCCGGCATGCGCGCCGACCTCGTGCTGCTGGACGCGGACCCGCTGGCCGACATCCGCAACACGCGCCGGATCCGGGCCGTCGTCAGCAAGGGGCAGCCGGTCAACTGATCAGCCCGTAATCGTTTCTTAATACGGCTGTCACAGGGTCTCCACAAACCCCTCCTAAAGTAGCGCCCCATGAACGGCGCGCCGCGGCGCGCCGGCGCCTACAGGAAGTGGAGACCTTAAATGAACCGTAACATCATGGTTACCGTCGCCGTCGCCGGCCTGATCGTTGCCGCCTGCGATAGCGGGGACATCAACATCCAGCCCTCGACGACCGTGACCGACAGCAACAACACCGTCAACCAGAGCGGTGGTGGCACCACGAACCCGTGCGCCGCCTACGTAAACAGCGGCGGCCAGACGATCCAGGGCAGCTACGACGGCACCGATTGCAACTATCCCGAAAGTTTCGTTGGCGCGGGCAACAACCTGACGGTCGACCTGACGATCCCGGCGCTGCCGAATGGTGGCGCCCATATCTTCGAAGGCAGCCTGTTCGTCGGCGAAACCTACCGGAGCGACGCCGAGCTCGCGGCCAACGGCATCGTGCGCGGCGGCGACGGCGCGGTACTCACGATCGAAGCGGGCGCGACCCTGGCGTGGCGTACCAGCAGCAACTTCCTGATCATCAACCGCGGTTCGCAGATCTTTGCGGTTGGCACGGCCGCGAACCCGATAAGCTTCACGTCCGTGTCGGACGTCGAGGGCACGGTCGGCGCGGAGGACGTGCAGCAGTGGGGCGGCATCGTCATCAACGGCTTCGGCGTGACCAACAAGTGCGCCTACACCGGCACGCGCGGCCAGCCGGGATTTGCCCTGGCGGGCGAATGCCACGTGGATGCCGAGGGCGCCGCGGGCCTTGACGAGTCCCAGTATGGCGGCGACAACGACGACGACAGCTCGGGTCGCCTCGAATACGTCATCGTCAAGCACACCGGCGCAACCGTCGGCAATGGCGACGAGCTGAACGGAATCTCCTTCGGCGGTGTCGGTCGCAACACGATTGTCCGGAACCTCCAGGTATATTCGACTTTCGACGACGGCATCGAGATGTTTGGCGGCGCCGTCAGCTTCGAGAACTTCGTCGCGCTGTACGTGCGCGACGATGCGATCGATATCGACGAGGGCTGGCAGGGCTCTATCACCCGTTCGCTGGTCATCCAGTCCGAAACCGACGGCAACCATTGCATCGAGGCCGACGGCATCGGCGACTATGCGAACCTGGACGCTGCAGCGCGAGCAGATTTCGTTGCGCGCAACCTGAACAGCCGGGCCACGATCCGCAACCTGACCTGCATCGTGTCGCCGAACGGGGCGGCAACAGCAACGCACGATCCAGGCGCC
>Ga0224500_10000161_pt1 | contig 50497 bp, 48 predicted proteins | sample SF_Oct11_sed_USG_FD_168126 | JGI IMG/M metagenome (GOLD analysis project Ga0224500, IMG submission 168126) | Sediment microbial communities from San Francisco Bay, California, United States - SF_Oct11_sed_USGS_4_1 | ecosystem: Environmental > Aquatic > Marine > Sediment | place: USA: California...
CAGCACGACGGAGGCGGCCTCGGTGACCGCCCAGGCAACCGCGCCATACGCGATGGCAACCCTGCCGACGCGACGACGCTTGATTTCAGCGAGGAAGGCCATTGGTCGCCCGAATCGTCAGTCCCAGCCTGGGCTCAGTCCCGCCCGGTGACGGGTCCCCTCATTGAGACCGGCACAGCGCGCAGACGTTCGCTCTGTGCCGTATTGTCCACGAATCCGGGGTTCGCGCGTATATCCGTGCGTTGTTACTTCCTGCACACGCCTGCGTCGCCGCTCAGCGTCTTGATGCGCACGCGGGCGCTGCCGTTGCCTTCCTGGTGGCGCCATTCCTTGCCCGGGGCATATTCGTCGGTGCGCACGGGCCTGGGCCCGAAGCAGGGGCGGATCTCGCCGCTGAAACTCGAAACGTCGTAGTCCGCGCCAACAGTCCCGACCAGGTCGAGCCGCACGTCGCCGCTGATGCTCTCGATGTCGATGCGCGCGTCCGGCGCCAGCGAGCCCTGCAGCGTCAGGTTGCCGCTGGTCGACCGCAGGCGCGACCTGCTGGTTGCGCCGACGCCCAGCGTGAAGTCGCCGCTCACGGTACTGCCGTTGACTTCGCCGGCGAGCCGGGTAGCGGTGGCGTTGCCGCTCACGGTCGTGATCGACACCAGTCCCTTCCTGCCGGAGCCGGCGATGGTCACGTCGCCGCTGACGGTGCGGCATTCCAGGTCCTCGCCGCTCGTCTCGGTGCGCAGGTCCCCGCTCACCGACTGCAGGCGTTGGGGGCCACGCACGGCCTGGACACCGATATCAGCGCTCACGGTGTTGATCGACACCAGGGAACCGGTCGGCACCTTCACGATGAGGTCGGTCTCGTCGACGTTGTAGGACCGGTCGGGCAACACCACCTTGATGCGCGTCACCTTGTCGCCCTTGGTGAAGTCGAGGCGCTCCGTGCCCTTGCCCAGTTCACCCGTGATCTCGACTTCGTTGCGGTCCCAGCCGGTCACCACCACCGATCCCGCGGTGTTCGAGATCTCGACGGTTCCGGCCGGATCCGCTGCGGTGCGCTTGTCGATGGGTGTGCCCGCCAGCGCTGCGAGCGGCAGCGCCGTCACCAGCAGCGCGACGACTCGCGTAACGGGCCGGCGCTGGGGGGCTGTGACAATGACGGTCTTCATAACTGCATCCTCTTCCCGGTCGGCGACCCTGGCGTACTCACCGGCGTGTTCTCGAGACTGCTGGTCAACTGGCTGACGTTCGACAGCACCGCCAGTTCGTCCTGGTAGGTCTTGAGCAGCAGCTCTTCGAGCAGCGGGTCGCCCGGCTGTTCGGCAAGCGCGGCGTTGATCTCGTCGGCGGCGCGGCGCATTTCGCCAAGATTGAACTCGAGCTTCGCGCGTGCTGACAGCGGCAACGCGGCGATGCGACGGTCCAGCATCTGGGTCAGCTGATCGCGGGCTGCGAGGTATTCCGGATCGAGTTGACCCGCCGGACCGAACGCCGCCCGCATGGCCACCGCCGCGTCCGATGCCGCAATACCGTTCACCGGGACGACCGGCACTGCAGACTGCTGCGCCGGACGACTCCTGTCGAGCAGGTTCGCGGTGAGCAGTGAGGAACCCGCGACGAGGACCACTGCAGCGGCGGCCTGCCAGAGCCAGGCTGGACGCCGCGTCGTGGACGCAACGGGCGGCGCGCGCGCTTCGATCCGTGCCGCGATGTCCGGCCACAAGTCACGACCGGGCGCCACGTCGCGCGGCAACTCGCGCAGCCGCGCATCGAGTTGCACTGCGGCGTCCTGTGATGTTCGTTCATCCTGCGTCATGGCTCCACTCCGTCTGCCCGAGCCTGGCGCTCAACAGCGCACGGGCCCGGTGTAACTGCGCCTTGCTGGTGCCGACGGCAATGCCGAGCAGCCGCGAGGCTTCCTCGTGCGAGTGGCCGTACACGCCCACCAGCACCAGCACGTGCCGCGCTCCCGGGGGCAGCCCGGCGATGGCTGCTTCCAGGTCGCGGCTGCCGCCGGGATCGACCGTCGAGTGGTCGGCCAGCACGTCGGCGACCTCGCGCTCGATCGAGTCCCCGGCGCCCAGCGACTCGCCCTGGCGCCGCACCTGCTGCAGCACGGCGTTCACGGCGATCCGGTGCAGCCACGTCCCGAACGCGCTGCGTCTCTCGAAGCGCGGCAGGTTTCGCCACGCCTGCACGAAGGCTTCCTGCGTGCAGTCCTCGGCCGTGGCGACGTCGCCGGTCATGCGCAGGCATAGCGCGTGGATGCGCGCCGAATGCCGGCGGTAGAGCTGCTCGAAGGCCACGGACGAACCGTCTGCCGCGGACGTGACCAGCCGGCGCTCCTCGGCCGCCGCGCGCGCGCGCTGCAGGTCATCGACGACCTCCCCGGCGTATGCCAAGACCCACCTCGCTGTTACCCGTCGCACCGTGCGCCCGGGTCCGGCATCCTACACAGGCCGCCTGGCGACCCGAGTCGTGCCCCTGTGACAGATCAGATGCGCGGCCGGGCCGGAAGGTTTATCCCCGGAGTAGCCACGATGCCCCAAGCCGTCCGCGTCGAGAAGTCCGGACCTGTTGCCACCGTGGTGCTGGACCGGCCTGCCGTCCGCAACGCCGTCGATCCGGCCACGGCCGGGGCCCTGGCGGAGGCATTCCTCGCCCTCGACGCCAATCCAGAGGTCCGCTGCATGGTGCTGTGGGGTGCGGGAGGCACATTCTGCGCCGGCGCGGACCTGCAGGCGGTCGCGGACGGCTGGGACCCTGGCCGCCTGCGCCCCCCCACCGGCGAGCCGGACGACGCCCTCGGCCCGATGGGCGTGTCACGGCTCGAACTGCAAAAACCCGTGATCGCGGCGATCGCCGGGCATGCTGTCGCCGGCGGCCTCGAGATCGCGCTCTGGTGCGACCTGCGGGTGGCCGAGGACGACGCGACGCTGGGAGTCTTCTGTCGCCGCTGGGGAGTGCCATTGATCGACGGCGGCACCTTCCGCCTGCCGCGCCTGATCGGCCATGGCCGCGCGATGGACCTGATTCTCACGGGACGGGGCGTGCGGGCCGCGGAAGCCCTGGCGATAGGCCTGGTGAATCGCGTGGTGCCTCGCGGCGAATCACGATCCGCCGCTGAAGCGCTGGCCCGGGAGATCGCGGCTTTCCCGCAGGCGTGCCTGCGGGCGGACCGGGCGTCGAGCCGGGCACAGTGGGAACTGTCGGACGGCGCAGCACTCGCGCAGGAATTTGCGCGCGGACTCGAAGTCCTCCGCAGCGGCGAATCCGCGCAGGGTGCCGCACGGTTCGTCGGCGGAGCGGGCCGCGGCGGCAAACCCGCGCGGTGAAGCGCATCAGTCCGGTTGCGTGCCCTGCAGGTAGTCGACGGCCGCGCCGAGGATCGTGCGCACCGCAACAGGCAGCGCGCCTTCGTCCACGAAGAACAACGGCGAATGGTTGCTCGGCGCCGCCGCGGCGTCCTGCCCCTTCGGCGTCACGCCGACGAAGTAAAAGAACGACGGCACCTTGCTGCCGTAGTAGGCGTAGTCCTCGGAGCCCGTGACGAACGGGATCACGTCGACGTTGTCGCGGCCCGCGATGCGCTGCAGCGACACGACGACGCGTCCGGTCAGCGCCGCATCGTTGACGACCACCGGGTTCGGGTCGCCGCCAAGCTCGAACTCCGTCGTCGCACCCTGCGATGCCGCGACGTCGCTCGAAATGCGCCTGATGCTCTCGATCACCTGCGCGCGCACCGACGGGTCGAACGTGCGGAACGTGCCGACCATTTCGACCGAGTCGGGGATGATGTTGTTGCGGATGCCGCCCTTGATCGCGCCGACGGAGACCACGGCCGGATAGCGCGTGATGTCGACCTGGCGGCTAACAATCGTCTGCAGGGACATCACGATCTGTGCAGCCGTGACGATCGGATCGACACCACCCCAGGGACGCGAGCCATGTGTCTGCCGGCCCTTGATGACGAGCTTGAAGCGATCCGATGCCGCCATGAAAGAGCCTTCGCGATACCCGATCGCGCCGGTGTTGAGCGCAGACCAGAGGTGCAGGCCGAACATGGCATCCGGCTTCGTCGTCGCGAACAGGCCCTCGTCCAGCATCAGGCTCGCGCCGCCCCGCTCCCCGTCAGGCGCGCCTTCTTCCGCAGGCTGGAACACGAACATGACCGTGCCGGGCAGTTCCGCGCGGATGCCGGCGAGCACTCGCGCCGCGCCGAGCAGGATCGCCGTGTGTCCGTCGTGACCGCACGCATGCATCACGCCGACTTTCTCGCCGCGATACTCCGAGGTCGCCGTGGACTTGAACGGCACGTCCACCTGCTCGGTGACTGGAAGTGCGTCCATGTCGGCGCGCAACGCAACCATCGGGCCCGGCTTGCCGCCCTTCAGCATGCCGACCACGCCCGTGTGCGCGATGCCCGTGCGGACCTCGAGGCCCATCTTGCGCAACTCTTCGGCCACGATCTTTGACGTGCGGAATTCGCGGTTGCTGAGTTCCGGGTTCTGGTGGAAATCGCGGCGCCACGTGACCACCTGCGGCATCACCGCGGCGGTGGCCGCGTCGAGCGAGGCGTCCGTGACGGCGGCCTGCGCCGGGGCGGCAGCGGTCGCGAACAGCAGCAACGACGCGAGGAACTGGCGATGGCTCATGATCGTGATGCCCGGGTGGCGGTGGAACAAGGCGCGCAGCATACTTCACCGACCGCATCGACAGGAAAAAGCCAGATGTTTCCATATCGCCAGTCGATCGCGGCCCTTGCCGCCACGAGCATTTGCCTGATGAGCACCGTCGCAACGCCGCCCGCCAACGCCCAGGCCTACTCACCTACGGTCGCACGCTCGATCGCAAAGACGCAGAAGCCGCCGTTGCACGGCCGGCACTGGATGGCAATCACGGGCAAACCGCTCGGCGCGACGGCAGGCGCAATGATGTTCCAGCGTGGCGGCAATGCCGTCGATGCGGCCTGCGCCATGATCGCCGCGACGTCCACGATGTGGGACGTGCTGCACTGGGGCGGCGAGACGCAGGCCCTGATCTACGATCCGCGCACGAAGAAGGTGATCGCGATCAACGGGCTCGGCATGGCGCCCACCGGTGCGACGCCCGAGTTCTTCAGGGGCAAGGGTTACAAGTACCCGCCCGCCTATGGCCCGCTCGCCGCGGTCACGCCCGGCACGCCCGGCGGCATCATCCTGATGTTGCAGGACTACGGCACGCTCTCGCTCGCGGAGGTGCTGGCCCCCGCGATCGAACTCGCCGACGGCTATCCAATCGACGGCGAGACCGCCGACCTGATCGAGCGCTGGAAGGACAAGCTCAAGGAGTGGCCGTACTCCAGGCAGGTGTTGCTGCCGCACCTCGGCTCCGCGCGCGAAGCCCCACGCGCAGGGGAGATCTTCCGCCAGCCTGATCTCGCGGCGACGCTGCGCAAGATGGTCGACGCCGAAAAGCAGGCCCTCGCGGCCGGCAAGACGCGCAAGGAGGCCCTGCAGGCGGCGTACGACCGCTTCTATCGCGGCGACATCGCCCAGGAGTTCGTGCGCGGCGTGCAGGAACAGGGCGGCCTGATCACGCTCGACGATCTCGCGCGATGGCAGCCGCTGGTCGAGGAACCGTTGCGCACCAACTACCGCGGTGTGGACGTCTACAAGCTCGACGTCTGGACGCAGGGCCCGGCGCTGCTGCAGTCGCTGAACATCCTCGAGAACTTCGACGTGCGCGCGATGGGGTACAACAGCGCGAACTACGTCCATACGCTCTACCAGGCGATGAACCTCGCCTTCGCCGATCGCGACTTTTACTACGGCGACCCGTACTTCCCACCCGTGGAGCCCACGCGGGGCCTGCTGTCGAAGGAATATGCGAAGCAGCGTGCCGCGACGATCCGCGCGGATCGCAACGACGCTAACGCCGGGCCCGGCGATCCGTACCCTTTCCAGGGCGGAAAGAACCCGTACGCAGAGCAGTTGCAGCAGCAGCGCAAGGCGGCGCTCGATGCACTGGACAAGGCACAGCTCACGGCCCGGCAACTGGCGGACTTCGAAGCGGGGTTCAGGAGCGGCACGACCACGGTCATGGCCGCCGATGCGAACGGCTGGCTGGTGTCGGTGACGCCCAGCGGCGGCTGGGTTCCGGCGACGATCGCCGGCCGCACGGGCGTCGGCCTGAGCCAGCGCATGCAGTCGTTCGTGCTCGATCCGGCCGAGAACCCGTTCAACGTGCTCGAACCCGGCAAGCGCCCGCGCGTCACGCTCACGCCGAGCCTCGCCCTCAAGAACGGCAGGCCGTGGCTCGCCTTCGGCGTGCAGGGCGGCGACTCGCAGGACCAGAACCTGCTGCAGTTCTTCCTCAACGTGCAGGAATTCGGCATGACGGTGCAGGAAGCCGCGGAAGCCGCCAACTTCAACAGCTACCAGATGAAGGCTTCGTTCGACCAGCACGAGTCGCAGCCGGGGCGCATCGTGCTCAACTCGTCGATGCCGCAATGGGTCACCAAGGAGCTGATAGCGCGCGGATACAAACCGGAGTTCGAGGCGCGCACCTCGGGCCCGATCAACGCGATCATGATCGACCCGGAGAACGGTACGTTCTGGGGCGGCTCTAGCAATCACGGCGAGGACTACGGCATCGGCTGGTAGCCGCTCGTGGCCACACGCCTGCCGCCCGTCGCGTTCCTGCAGGCGCTGCGCGTGCTGCTGGCGACGCCGCGACTCGCCCCGCCGCTAGGCGAATCAGGCCGCATTGGCGCAGACGGCCCGGATGCGCTGCGGATCATCGGCGTCGGCGATTCAATCATCGCCGGCACCGGGGTGCAGCAATTGCGGGATTCACTGACTGCTGCCTACGCGCGATTGCTGCATGCGCGCACGCAACGTCCCGTCGAGTGGCAGGCCCGGGGCCGCAACGGCGCAACCTCCGCGTCCGTCCTGCGCGAACTGGTGCCGACGGTGCCCGCAGGCGACCTTTACCTGCTCTCGGTAGGCGTCAACGACGTGACGCGGCGCGTGGCCGCCGATGCCTACGGCCGCAATGTCGCGGGCATCCACGAGCGGCTGCGGGAACGGGCGCCCGCGTCGGCCATCCTGTTCGCCGGCGTGCCGCCGCTCGAACGCTTCCCCGCCCTGCCCGCGCCGCTCAACTCGCTGCTGGGCGCGCAGGCGCGCGGCTTGCAGCAGGCGGCGGCAGAAGCCCTCGCCGGGCGGCCGCGGACCTATTGCTATTCCTTTCCGGAGACCGTGCCCCCTGGCGACTTTGCGCGTGACGGGTTTCATCCGGCCGAATCCGCCGTACTGGCGTGGGCCGGCGAACTGCTGGCACTGACGGGTCAGGACGACGTGGCGAGCTGTTCGCGGTGATAGAGCCGCGCTGCGATGAACCAGACGACGGCCGCCACCGCAAATGAGGCGCCGAGGCTGACGACCCACTCGAGCGCACGGATTCCTTCCGAGCGCAGCACGCGCAGGATCATCTGGTTCTGGCCCAGGAACGGCACGGCCAGCATCCAGAGCTGCGTCCTGACCGGCGCGACCATCAGCACCAGCGACGGAATCATCGGCAGGAACATCAGCAGCGGCAGGTAGGCCTGCGCCTCGCGGTAGCTGCGCGCGAACGCAGCCAGCGCCGTGAGCACCGTTGCGCCGAGCAGCACGATCGGCAGGATGACCAGGAACAGTTGCGCCAGTCCGGCCGGCGCGAGATCGAAGGACGCGTCCATGCCACGCGCCGGCACGACAGCGAACACCAGGCGATACGCGATCAGCGTGACGGCGATCGACAGCAGCGAGAACGCGGCCGTTGCAAGAATCTTCGCGCCGATGATCGACTCGCGCGCGACGGGTGTCGCGAGCAGCGGTTCGAGCGACTGCCGCTCGCGCTCGCCTGCGGTCGCATCGATCGCCAGCTGCATGCCGCCGATGAATGCCAGCAGCAGCAGCAGGTACGGCAGGATCTGTTGCGACAGATCGAAGCGAGCCTCGGGCGTGGCCACGTCGCGCGTGCCGACCTGCAGCGGATTCGCGACGGCGGGGTGGATGCCGCGGGCGACGAGCCGCAGCGTACCGACGGTGCTGCCGTATGCGTCGAGCAGGCCGCCGAGTCGCGACACGGTCGCGCCCGACGCCAGTGGACGCGAGCTGTCGAAGATCACCTCGACGCGCGCGGGCCGGCCAGCGCGCCAGTCCTCGCCGTACTTCTCGTCGATGCGCAGGACGACGTCGCGCTCCTGCGTGCGCAGGGCCGCGTCGGCATCCCGTGGCGCGGGCAGCACCTGCACGTTGTGCGACTGCAGCCAGGCGACGAGGTTCGGTGCGCGTTCGGCGCCGATCACCGGCAGCTCCAGCGGTCCTTCGAGCTGCCGGGCCTGCTTGCGTGCGCTGAGTGCGTTGGTGCCCGCCAGCACCAGCGGAATCGCCAGCGGAATCACGACGAACGCGACCAGCATCATGCGGCGGTCGCGGAACGCGTCGAGCAGCTCCTTGCGCAGGACGATCCACAGCGCCCTCATGCGAACAACCCCTCGTCCGAGCCGATCGCCTTGACGAAGGCATCCTCGAGACTGTCGCACCCGGTGGCCTCGCGGAGTTCGTCCGGGGTGCCGTCGGCGACCACACGCCCGTGCGCAATGACGACGATCCGGTCACAGAGCCGCGCGACCTCCTGCATGATGTGGCTCGAGAGCAGCACGCAGCGGCCTTCGGCGCGCTGCTCGAGCAGGAAGGCGCGCAGCGAGCGCGTGGTCATCACGTCGAGGCCGTTGGTCGGTTCGTCGAGCAGCACGTTGCGCGGCGCGTGCACCAAAGCACGTGCAATCGCCGTCTTGGTGCGTTGCCCCTGCGAGAAACCCTCGGCACGTCGGTCGATGAAGTCGCGCATGTCGAGTGCCGACGCCAGTCGTTCGATGCGCTCCGCGATCAGGCGATCGTCGAGCCCCTGCAGTGCGCCGAAGTAGGCAATGTTCTCGCGCGCGGTCAACCGCTTGTAGATGCCGCGTGCATCGGGCAGCACGCCGAGATGTCCGCGCACGCGGGTGGGTTCGATGGCCGCATCGAGGCCGTCCACCAGCACGCGGCCCGAATCGGGCGACATCAACGTGTAGAGCATCCGTAGAGTGGTGGTCTTGCCGGCGCCGTTCGGCCCCAGCAAGCCGGTGATCTGTCCGTCAGCCGCAGTGAAGCTGACGCCATCGACGGCCTGGACCGGCCCCGTGCGGGTCCGAAAGCTCTTGCGCAGTCCTTCGACGCGGATCATGCGTGCGCCGTCCGACCCATCACGGGTCCCAGCCGTACGAGCCACCGAACGGCGGTGAGTACTGCAACTGGTCCAGGCACCTGCCGTCGAGGCTCCGCGCGTCGGCTGCAGCGATGAACTCGGCGATGAGCCGTGGTCCGCAACCGGCGCCCAACACGCCGTGACCCTGGCCGCGCAAGACGAAGTGACGCGAATTCGGGAGCTGCCGCTGGACTTCGTCACCGTACCGCGGCGGCGTCACCGGATCCAGCTCGCCGGACAGCAGCAACACCGGCTTGTCGGACCTTACGGCAGCGTGGAAGTCTTTCGGCATCGTGCCGCGCGGCCAGGCGGCGCATTGCGCCAGCGCGTAAGCGACAAACTCGGTGCCGAGAATGGTGTCGGTATCGGCCGGGTCCACCCGTATCCCCGGCGCGTCCTCCGTGCACATGACGGACAGCTGCAGCGGCACGTAGATCTGCTCCCCGATCAGCTGCTCCATCATGCGCGACTGGGCCATCAGGTTGGCGAACTGGCCGTCCGCGGCCTCGGCGAGCAGCATCGGCAGCATGCCGGACAGCTGCGGCGCATAGGAGTAGAAGCGCACGACCGATGCGAGCGAGACAGCGGTGAACTCGTCTTCACGCTGCTGGTTCGTGACCGGGTCGCGATACGTGACATGCTGCGGCTGTTCGTGCAGCCGCTGCAACAGTTCATGGAGACGCGCTCGTGGCGAACCGAAGCGCTTCGTGCACGCGGCATCCGCGGTACAGCGTGCGAACTGGGCGTCGACGGCCGCCTCGAGGTTCTTCGCATGCTCGTTGCCGAGGGCGAGGCTCGGCGGCACGACGGAGTCGAGCACGACCGTTCGCGTCGACCCGGGATGGCGACGCAGGTATTCGAGCCCGACGCGCGTGCCGTACGAGGCCCCGACCAGGTTGAACTGTGCGACACCGAGGGCGCGGCGCACGTCCTCGAGGTCGGCGATGTACGCGCTGGTCGTATAGGCGCGGACGTCGACGTTCGACCCGAGTTCGTGCAGGCAGGCGGCCGTCAGCCGGCGCGCCTCGTCGACACCCGCCGTGTCGAGCGATCGCAGCGTCTCCTCGTTCAGCGTCAAGGGACAGACCAGCGGGTTCGACCTGCCGACCCCGCGTTGATCCACGAGCAGCACGTGGCGCTGGCGCAGGATGTCGCGGAACGCCGGATAGACGGCGGGAAAGGCTTCGAGGGCCGACTGGCCCGGGCCGCCAGCGAGCATGACGACGGGGTCCTTCGCCGGGGATTTGGCGGTGCTCGGCACCCAGGCGATCGCAAGCTCGATCCTGCGGCTGTTCGCGCTGGAGCGGTCTTCCGGAACCCGCAGCGTTGCACAGCGCGCCGGCACGGTCTGCGCCTGCCCGGCCTGCGACAGCGTGCAGGGCGTGAATACGAGGCTCCCGTACGACACGGTGACCGGTGCCGGCGGCGCGTCCGCCCGGGCAGCCACAGCCCCTGCCAGGGCCACGAGGGTCCAGAGCACGGACCGGATGGGTTGCAATGACTGCATGTCGAGCCTGTCTCTCCGTAGCGCCGCGCAACGTACACGGCGCCAGCGATCCTCGCCACTCGATTGGGCTAGGATGCACCCATGCGTGATTCGATGCCGCCCGCCACGCGGGTCCTGCTGTTCGTCAACGTTGCCGTCTTCGCGGCCCAACTCCTGACCGGCGACCTGCTGCTGCGGCCGTTCGCCCTCTGGCCGCCGGCATCGGCCCAGTTCCCGGGCGCGCCTGCGTTCCAGGTCTGGCAGTTGCTGACTTACGGCTTCCTGCACGGCAGCCTCACCCACCTGTTCTTCAACATGTTCGCGCTGTACATGTTCGGCAGCGAAGTCGAGCGCCTGCTCGGCAGCCGGCGCTATGTCACGTTCTACCTCGTCTGCGTGGTGGGCGCGGCGCTGGCGCAGCTGCTGGTGCTCAGCAACGTCGAGATGCAGCCCATCCCCACGGTGGGCGCCTCCGGCGGCGTGTTCGGCCTGTTGCTGGCGTTCGGCATGGCCTACCCGCAGCGGCGCATCATGCTGCTGTTCCCGCCGATTCCGATGCCGGCGTGGCTGTTCGTCACGCTCTATGGCCTGCTCGAGTTGTATCTGGGAGTCACCGGGTCGGGCCAGGGCGTGGCGCATTTCGCGCACCTGGGAGGCATGGTGGCAGGTTTCGTGCTGCTGCTGCGCTGGCGCCGCCAGCACCGGCCGCGATCAGGAGGACAGTGACCATGGCCGTGCATCCGAAATCGAAGCCCCGCCGAAACAAGTCGAGCATGGCAACCCCTGGCACGAAAGGCGCAGCTCCCGTCCTGACGCGCAACAACGTCAGCCGGGACTCGGCCCAAGAGGCCGTGCGCACGCTGCTGCGCTGGGCTGGCGAGGATCCCGCCCGGGAAGGCCTGCTCGATACCCCGCAGCGCGTCGTCGATGCCTACACCGACTGGTTTTCGGGCTACGGCATCGACCCCAAGGACTACCTGCGCCGCACGTTCGAGGAAACCGCCGGTTACGACGAGATGGTCGTGCTGCGCGACATCGAGTTCGAATCGCACTGCGAGCACCACATGGCGCCGATCATCGGCCGGGCGCACGTAGGTTACCTGCCGACGGGAAAGGTGGTCGGCATCAGCAAACTGGCACGCGTCGTGGACGTCTTTGCCCGTCGCTTCCAGGTGCAGGAAAAGATGACGGCTGAGATCGCCCGCTGCATCAACGACGTGCTGCAGCCGCAGGGCGTCGGCGTGGTGATCGAGGCTGCCCATGAATGCATGACCACGCGCGGCATCCACAAGCGCGGCGTGTCGATGATCACCTCGAAGATGCTGGGTTCGTTCCGGTCCGATGCCCGGACCCGCAACGAGTTCCTGACCTTCATCGACATCCGCGACCGCCGCTGATCCCCGGCCGGCCCCGACGGGCCGGCACCTGCAACCTCAGCGCAGCCCGCGCGGGGCGCAAGACTGGCTCGAAATGCGCCAGTGCGGCATATTGTCGCGCCCGGACCGGATTCGCTCCGACAGTGCCCGGGTCGGCGCCGGAACCCCTGCGCCAGGACCACAGAGCGCCGGGAGCGTCTCGTGCCTGAACTTTCCACCGTGCACCATCCGCTGTACCAGCTGCGCCGGACCCCTTTCCACGCGCGCACGTCCCAGCTGTGCCTGCCGCACAACTGGCGGCGCTGGGGCGGTTGCATCGCCGTCGGCTCGTACGACCTCGGTCTCGACCGCGAGTACTGGGCGATCCGCAATCACGCGGCGCTGATCGACATCTCGCCGCTGATCAAGTACGAGATCGGGGGCCCCGATGCCGCGCGCCTGCTGCACCGCCTGACCCCGCGCGACATCCACAGGATGCAGGTCGGGCAGGTCTACTACACCGGCTGGTGCGACGACGACGGCAAGCTGCTCGACGACGGCACCGTGACCCGCATCGGCGAACAGAGCTTCCGCCTGACCGCAGCCGAGCCGCAGTACCGCTGGCTGTCGATGAACGCCGTCGGCATGCAGGTGCAGGTCACCGAACTGACCGAGCAGATGGCGGCGCTCAGCCTGCAGGGACCGAAATCGCGCACGATCCTGAACCTCGCGTGCGAGCAGCCGGTCGATTCGCTCAAGTATTTCCGCATGGCCTTCAACCGCATCGCCGGCAAGGCGGTCTCGGTCTCGCGCACGGGTTACACGGGCGATCTCGGTTACGAGATCTGGATGGACGCTGCGGATGCGCTCGTGATCTGGGACGCGCTGATGGCCGCGGGTCACGATTACGGCATCACGCCCACCGGCATCCTCGCGATGGACATGGCGCGCGTCGAAGCGGGCCTCTTCATGCTGGACGTCGACTACACCTCCGCGAGCCATGCGTGGATTGCGGGCCAGCGCTCGTCGCCCTATGAAATGGGCCTCGGCTGGACCGTGAACCTGGACAAGCAGGGTTACTTCGTCGGTCGTCGCGCGCTGGAGCGTGAGCACCGCGAAGGCTCGTCGTGGAAGATGGTCGGCCTCGAGATCGACTGGGAAGGCCTCGAACGCGAATACGCCGCGGTCGGCATGCCGCCGCAGATTCCGGCATCGGCCGTGCGCGGCAGCATTCCCATCTACACCGGTCCGCGCCAGGTCGGCTACGCCTCGACCAGCACCTGGTCGCCGGTGCTGAAGAAGTACATCGCGCTGGTGCACCTGCAGCAGCCGTTCCATGCACCGGGCACGAGGGTCGAGATCGAAGTCACGGTGGAACACCACCGCCGCAAGTCGCCGGCGACGGTCGTCGCGCTGCCGTTCTACGACCCCGAGTGGAAGAAGAAATAGCCGTGGCCAGCAACACGTACGACGCAATCGTCATCGGCGCCGGCCACAACGGCATGATCGCGGCCGCGTACCTCGCGCGGGCCGGCAAGAAGGCGGTTGTCCTCGAGCGCCGTGAGATCGTGGGCGGTGCAGCCGTCACCGAGGAAATCTTCCCGGGCTACCGCTTCAGCGAGTTCTCCTACGTGGTGAGCCTGCTGCGGCCCGAGATCATCCGTGACCTCGAACTGCCGCGGCACGGGCTCAAGATCCTGCCGCTGCCGAGCACGGTCACGCCGCTCGACAACGGCGACTACCTCGCGGGCTGGGACGATCACGACCTGACCCGGCGCGAGATCTACCGTCATTCGCCCAGGGACGCCGAAGCGTACGACGAGTATTCGCGCGTGATGGCGCGCGCCGCGAAGGCAATCAAGCCGATCATCGGCCTGGTGCCCCCGGACCCGTCGTCGCTCAGCTGGCGCGACATGAAGGGCCTGCTCAAGCTCGGGCAGTACGCCCACAGCCTCAGCGAGCACGAGCTCTACCGCATCGCCAAGCTCGTGACGCAGTCGTCCGCCGACCTGCTCGAGGAATGGTTCGAGCTCGACCCGCTCAAGGGCACCAAGGCGGCGAGCGGCATCATCGGCACGTATCTCGGCCCTCGTTCTCCCGGCACGGCCTACGTGCTGCTGCACCATTACATGGGTGAAATCGACGGCGCCTTCCGCGCGTGGGGCTTCGCCAAGAACGGCACGGGCGGCGTGACGGCGGCGATTGCGTCCTCCGCTCGCGCACTCGGCGTCGAGATCCGCACCAGTGCGGCCGTGGACAAGGTGATCGTCCGTGGCGGCCGCGCTGCGGGCGTCGCGCTCGCGAACGGTGACGAGCTCACGGCCAAAGTCGTGATGTCTGCCGCCGACCCGAAGCGCAGTTTCCTGCAGTTCGTCGACCAGCAGCACTTCCCGGACGAGTTCGTGCAGGCGATCCGCGACTTCCGCGTCCGCGGCTCGTCCGGCAAGGTCAACATCGCGCTCTCCGGCCTGCCGGACTTCACCTGCCTGCCGGGCGAAGGCCCGCTGCACCGTGGCGCGATTTCGATCAGCCCGAGCATCGAATACGTCGAGCGCGCCTACGACGACGCCAAGTACGGCAACTTCTCCCGCCAGCCGTACATGGACATCATCATCCCGTCGATGATCGACCGCGACATGGCGCCGCCGGGACACCACGTGATGTCGTGCTTCGTGCAGTACGCGCCGTACGACGTGGCAGGCGGCTGGGACGACACGAAGAAGGAAGCGTTCGGCGAGACGGTCATTGCGACGATCGAAAAGTACGCCCCGAACATCCGCAGGATGATCGTCGGCAAGCAGGTGATCACGCCGCGGGACATCGAGCGCATCGCCGGCATTACCGGCGGCAACATCTTCCACGGCGAATTGCTGCTGCACCAGCTGTTCTTCATGCGCCCTGCCCCGCAATGGGCCGATTTCCGCACCCCGCTGGCGGGCTACTACTTCGGCGCCGCAGGCGCGCATCCCGGCGGTGGCGTGATGGGCGCGGCCGGCAAGATGGCCGCGAACGAGATCCTCAAAGACTGGCAGTAGGCGCACGATGACGAACCCCGACATCCTGATCGTCGGCGCGGGCCACAACGGCCTGGTCGCCGCTGCCTACCTCGCCAAGGCTGGCAGGAAAGTCCTCGTGCTCGAGCAACGCGCCACAGCGGGGGGGCAGCTTGCAGGCGCCACGCTCGCGTCGGGCGTCGTCGTGCCGGGCTTGCACCCAGCAGGTCAGTTGCGCCCCGCGATCGTTAAAGAACTCGACCTCGCCCGGCACGGCCTCACTGCGCACACCGCCGAAGCGGCCTATGTCGCGGCGCTGCCGGATGGCGGCTCGCTGCGAGTGGTGTCCAGTGCGTACGATGCGTCGACCATCGACGCCATCCGCCGGCTCTCGCCGCGCGATGCCGAACGCTGGCCTGAGTTCGTCGGGTTCATGGATCGCGCCGCGGCGTTCCTCGACACCGCGTATGCGACGACGATGCCGCGCCTGCCGAAGATCGAACTACGCTCGGACGGCCTGCCGCTGGCCTCGCTCGCGCTGAAGCTGCGGCGCATGGGTGGCAAGGACATGTTCCGAGTGATGCGCAGCCTGTCGATGTCGGCCGCCGAGTTCACTGACGAATGGTTTGAATCCGAGCCGCTCAATGCAGCCATCGCCGGCGTCGCCATTCACGGCGTGACACTGGGCGCGATGTCGGCGGGCACAGGGTTCACCCTGATCCACAACTGGTTGAACCGCGGCGGTCTCGCGCATCGAACGGTCGCCGGCGGACCGCGGGGACTGACGGATGCGCTGGCGCAAGCCGTGCAGGCCAACGGCGGCGAGATCCGCACGGGCGCGGAGGTCGTGCAGATCCTCGTCGAGCATCAGCGTGTCCTCGGCGTGCGGCTCGCGACCGGCGAAGAGATCACGGCAGCTGCGGTCGTGTCGTCGGCTGATCCGCGCCGCACGCTGCTCGGACTGGTGGGCGCGCCTGAACTGCCTCCCGAGTTCGTGTGGCAGACGCAGTCGATCCGCATGCGCGGGTCGGTGGCGAAGCTGTTCGTGCAGACGGACGGCCGCCATGGCCTGCCCGCGGGCACGGTCGCGATAGCGCCGACACTCGAGTACCTCGAGCGTGCTTACGACTCGACCAAGTACGGCGAGGTGTCGCAAGACCCCTACCTCGAAGTGACGACGTCGGGCACCGACGTGGCGATCCATTTCCAGTTCGCAACCTATGTCCTGCGCAACGCCGACTGGAGCACGATGCGCCCCGAACTCGAGCGGCGTGCGCTCGACACGCTCGCGCTGCACTTCCCCTCATTCCGGGACTCGCTGCAATCGGTGCAGTCCGTCACGCCGCTCGATCTCGAACAGTCCTGGGGCCTGACGGAGGGCGATCTCAATCACGGCCAGCTGATCCTCGACCAGATTTTCTTCATGCGGCCGCTGCCGGGCTGGTCGAATCACCGCACACCGATCGACGGCCTGCATCTCTGCGGCTCGGGCCTGCACGGCGGCGGCGGCATCAGCGGCACGCCGGGCCGCAATGCGGCGCGGGCTCTGCTCAGGGGTTGAGGTTCAGGGGCGCGCGGCAAGGTCCGGCTTTTCGAGTCGCGCCGGCCATGGCCCGCGCAGACCGAGGAGGCAGTCATGGGGTCGATCTTGCTGCTGGCCGTGATCGCGGGGCTCTTCGCACTGTACAACCGTGAGCGCGCGTGGAAGCGCGAATCCTTCGAGCAGTTGCAGCACCTGCAGCAGGTAGTCCGCCAACTGCTGGTTCGCGTCCACGAACTAGAACGCAAGGCGCTCGCCTCCCGCGCTGCCGCGCCTGGGGCCGCCGCAACGATGCCCGTGGAACCCGTCGCGGTTCCGGTGCCGCAGGCAACGCCGGCTTCGATCGACGAACCTGCGGCAGCGGCCGACGCGATCACCCGCAAGGCAGCGCCTGCGGCCCAGGCACCGGCTGCCCGCCCGTGGCCCCCCGCACCGGCACCGTCCATCGCAACCCGCCCGCCCCACTGGCTGCAGTGGTTCATGGGCGGCAACACGCTCGTGCGCACGGGCGTGATCGTCCTGTTCTTCGGCGTGGCGTTCCTGCTGAAGTTCGTCGCGGAGCGCTACACGTTCCCGATCGAGGCCCGTCTCGGCGGTGCCGCCCTCGGCGGCCTCGGCCTGGTGCTGCTCGGCTGGCGACTGCGTGAGCGTCGCCCGGGCTATGCGCTGTCGCTGCAGGGCGGCGGCATCGGCATCTTCTACATTACGATCTACGCGACGTTCCGCCTGTACGGGCTGCTGCCGCCCACCGCGGCCTTCGCGCTGATGCTGGCGATCGTCGCCGTATCCGGCGCACTCGCCGTGCGGCAGGACTCGCTCGCTCTCGCCATGCTCGGCACGACCGGCGGTTTTCTAGCACCCATTCTCGCGTCCACCGGCAGCGGCAACCTCCCGCTGCTGCTCGGCTACTTCGTCGTGCTCAACCTCGGAGTGCTCGGTCTGGCGTTCGCGAAGACCTGGCGACCGCTCAACCTGCTGGGGTTCGCGTTCACGTTCCTGCTGCAACTGCTGTGGGTCACAAGCGCCTACCGCCCAGAGCACCTCTGGAGCACGGGGCCGTTCCTGCTCGCGTTCTTCGTCCAGTACCTCGGCATCGCCATACTCTATGCGCGCCACCGTTCCATCGAGCTGCAGCACTACGTCGACGGCACGATCGTCTTCGGCACGCCGCTCGTGGTGTTCGGCCTACTGGCGCCGTTGCTGCAGGACGTGGAGAACGGCCTGGCCGGGGCCGCGGTTCTGTTTGCTGCAATTTACCTCGGTCTGGCTGTCGCGCTGCGCCAGCGCAGCGTGCACCCGAGCATGCGGTTGCTGTCGGATGCGTTCCTGGCCATCGGCGTCTGCTTCGGCACGCTCGCGATCCCGCTCTACTTCGATGCACGGGCGACCTCCGCACTGTGGGCCATCGAGGGAGCGGCGATCGTATGGGTTGCGACCCGGCAACAGCAGCGGCGGGCCCAATGGTTTGGCGTGGCGCTGCAGGGTCTCGCGGCCATTGCGTTCTTCTGGCACTGGGAAGAGTCGCGAGCCCGGATGCCGTTGTTGAACAGCACCTGCCTCGGGTTCCTGCTGCTGGGTCTCGCGGCAGGATTCACGGCACGCCAACTCGCGTCCATCCGGGACAGGGGTCTGGCGCAATACCTGTCCGACGGTCTCTACCTGCTGGGCTGTGCCTACCTCGTCGCAGGCGGTGCCCGCGAGATCGACGAATTCGTGCCGGATTCATACGTCCCGGCGGCCCTGGTCGGCCTGGCGGCAGTGACGGCGGCCGCATCGATGCAGTTGCGCAGGGTGCTCGACTGGGAAATCGCGCAAGTCCCGCCTGTGCTGTTGCTGCCCGCACTCTGCGTGCTGGCGTTCGTGCAGTTGGCAACTTACGGACTGGCACACCCCGCCGCTGGTGGCGGCGCCGTGGCATGGCCTGCAGCGTTCGCAATGCTGCTCTGGTTCCTGCACCGACACGAGGACGACAGCGCGCTGATGCGCCGGCTCGCCCCGGGGCTGCATGCCGGCGCGGTCGGTCTCGTGACGTTGCTGGCGACGATCGAGGCGCGCTGGGCCGTCGCTCGGGTGTTCGCGGACGCCGCCACGTGGCGGATCGTCGTAAGCCTGCTGGTTCCGGCGTCGGTGCTGCTCCTGCTGACCGAACAGTCGGCGACGTCGCGGTGGCCGCTCGGTATCCACGGCCGCATGCACCTGCGGATCACGGCGCCGCTGCTGGCCGGCGCCCTGTGGCTCGGCGTGCTCCTCGCCAATGCCGTCAGCGACGGCAGCACGGCACTGCCGCTGTATGTTCCGATCCTGAACCCGCTCGAGTTGTCGAGCCTGTTCGTGTTGTGGACGCTATGGCGATGGCACAAGGCCGCGCTGGCCGCGGGACTCGCGTCCACCCTGCCCGATGCGTCGTTCCGCGCCGCCGTCGCGCTCGGCCTGACGGGATTCGTTCTGGCCAATACCATGCTCCTGCGAGCGCTGCACCACTGGGTGGGCACGCCGTTCGCCACGCCAGCCACGTGGCATTCGCAGATCGTCCAGACCGCCCTGACCGTGTTCTGGTCGGTCCTGGCGGTGACGGTCATGTTCCAGGCGGCGCGGCGCGCGCAGCGCCTGGCCTGGCTGGCAGGTGCGCTGCTGCTCGGGGTGGTGGTGCTGAAGCTGTTCCTCTTCGACCTGTCGCAACTGCGCGGCCTCGGCCGGATCGTGGCGTTTCTCGGCGTCGGCGTGCTGCTGCTCGCCATCGGCTATTTCTCGCCGGTGCCGCCAAAGGCAACGCAGGCCGTCGAAAGCTGAGCCTGCGCAGGAACACGGCTCCGGGCGTCAACCGATTGCACCGTCACCTGCCGCATAAACGGCCCGCAGGCGTTCATGGAAATGCCACACGCCCGCCTCGCGGCCAGGGCACAGCCTGCCCGCCCGATAATGTCCGGACGCCAGGCCTTGCTGGACGCGCTCGCAGATGTCGACGTCCTCTTCCTGGATCGCATTGGTGAACTGCCGGTCATTGTCGATGCGCGCGCAGGCCTCGTCCGTAGGCGCGTAGAACCACTCGAAGTCGACGCGACACCGCCCGGGGCCCAACGGCAGCACGCGGTTGGTCTGCAGTCGTCCAGGCATCACGTTGAGCATCACGTTGGGATAGACGAAGTAGTAGTACGCCCGCCCCCCGCCGTAGACGTCGGCGGCGGCCTGCAGCGGGGAATGCTGCAGCGAATACCACTCGAACAGTTCGACGTCGTAGTTGCGATAGTCGACGACCTTCGCCAGCGCCGGATGGATCAGCGGGACGTGGTACCCCTCGAGGTAGTTGTCGACGTACACCTTCCAGTTGCATTCGACGTCCCACGAGTCGCGCCGCACGAACTGCATCACGCCCAGGTCAACGGGGGCAATGCGCTCGGCGATGCCGTCGTAGACGCGATCGAACTCAGGCGCGTCGTCGGCAAGTGCGACGAAGACGAGGCCCTGCCACTCGCGCACGCGAAACTGCGGCAGCCGGACGTCCGCCACGCGGAAATCCCGCGCATCGTGCATTTCAGGCGCGCCGACCAGCTGGCCTGCCTGGTTGTACAGCCAGCCGTGGTACTTGCAGCGCAGGTTGCCCAGGCCCTTGCCGCTGCAGAGCACGAGCGGTCCCGCGCGATGGCGGCAGACGTTCGCAAAAGCACGGAGGACCCCGTCTGCCGCTCGCAGCAGCACGACCGGCGTCCCGGCGACGTTCACGAGCAGGTGAGCGCCCGCCTCGGCCAGCTCGGCACGGTGGGCGACCATCTGCCAGGACGCTGCAAATACCCGCCGTCGCTCGAGGTCGAACGTCGCTTCGCCGAAGTAGTACGCCGGGTCGAGGGCGTGTGCCCGGTCGAGACCCGGCGGCCGCTCGTCTGCGTTCAACGTGCCCATCGCGTCTCCCGTTGCCGCTGCCTGTGTCGCCGCAGCGGGCTGCCATCGCATGATCCTAGCGAATACGCGAAACTGCTGCCCCTACTTCGACTCGTGCAGGAGATCGGCATGGCCAGGAAACGTCCGTCGCGGACCGGCGGCACCGTCGTGATGCTGGAGCACCGCTCGAAGGTCCTGGCGGGCAATCCGCTCGGCGATCCGGTCCAGCGCACGCTTGGCGTCTGGTTGCCGCGCGAATACGACGGCGGCGCCACGCACGGTCGCGGTCGGCGGTTCCCGGTGCTCTACGACCTCGTGGGGTTCACGGGCACCGGTATCGCGCACCTGAACTGGAAGCCGTTCAGCGAGAACGTGGCGGAACGCGCGGCGCGTCTCGTGCACGAGCAGCGCATGGGTCCAGCGATCATCGTGTTTCCGGACTGCTTCACGTCGCTCGGCGGCAACCAGTACGTGAACTCATCGGCTATCGGCAACTACGCGGACTTCCTGCTCGACGAAGTGATCCCGCTCGTCGACAAGGAGTTCCGCACGCTCGCCTCGCGCGATCACCGCGGCTGCTTCGGCAAGTCTTCGGGCGGCTACGGCGCGATGATCCACGGCATGAGGTACGCGTCGCACTGGGGCGCAATCGCCAACCATTCGGGCGATGCCTATTTCGATTTCATCTACCGCGCCGACTGGCCGAACACACTGAACGAGTTGGGCAGGTTCCGCCGCCCGCCCCGCAAGGAAGGGCGCTACGCAAACCGGCTCGATTCCGCCGCGGATCGCAAGCTGGCGCAGGGGCTCGACGACGGTCGCGTGCGCCGGTTCCTCGACTCGATGTGGAAGAAGCACAAGCACACGCCGGGCGAAGGCCACGCCTTGATGAACGTGTGCATGGCGGCCACCTACGATCCCGATCCGGTCGCACCCAACGGCTTTCGCCTGCCCTTTCACCTGGAAACCGGCGAGGTCCTGCCTGGGCGGTGGCAGCGCTGGCTGCGGCACGACCCGGTCCGGCTCGTCGCGAAGTTCGCCCCCAACCTGCGGCGGCTCAAGGGAATCTACGTCGACTGCGGCTGGCGCGACCAGTACCACATCCATTACGGCTCCCGGCAGTTGTCACGCGCCCTTGAGAAGGCGCGCGTCGTGCACCACTACGAGGAATTCGACGACACGCACTCGGACATCGACTACCGCATGGACGTGAGCCTGCCCTTCCTCTACCGCGCCCTGCGCCCCTGACCAGGACCAGTCCCGGCCGTGAGCAGTCCGCCGCCATTCACGCCGCTGCCCGAGCTGCAAGTCGAGGTCTATCGCTCGCATTGGCGGCCGGCGTGCGAAGAGCGCGCCTTCATGCTGCATGCAGTCGGCATCGGGTCGCAGGTGGTGGCCAGCGGCGAACTGTGGAGCCTGGTCGTGCTGGAGCGCTCCGCGGCTGCGGCAATCAGCCACCTGCGCGGTTACGAGCGCGAGAATCCGCCGAAGCGGCGCGTGCTCGCGCGGCCGGAGCAGATGCATCCACGCGCGTGGATCGGGCCGGCCGTGTACATCCTCGTCATGGTGCTGGTCGCGTGGCTCGCCGGTAACCGCGTCTTCGCCGCCAACTGGCTCGCCGCGGGTGTGCTCGATACGGCAGTCGTGCGTGGCGGTGAATTCTGGCGGACGGTGACGGCGCTGACGCTGCACTTCGACGTGGCGCACCTGCTCAGCAACCTGGGGTTCGGCGCATTCTTCGGCTGGCTCGCTGCGCAACTGCTCGGCCCGGGCGTGGCCTTCGGCGGCGCCGTGGCTGCGGCCACTCTCGCCAATGCGCTCAATGCCTCGGTGCAACCGGCCGATCACGTTTCGGCCGGCGCTTCGACCATGGTCTTCGCCCTGCTCGGCCTGCTCGCTGCGTACGCGTGGCGACGGCGCGCGGATTCGGGCGAACGCTGGGCTTATCGCTGGGCGCCGTTGATTGCGGGCGTGTTCCTGCTCGGCTTCACGGGCGTGGGCGGCGAAAACACCGACGTCCTGGCACACCTCACCGGCTTCTGCACGGGCGCAGCCACAGGCTGGTGGCTCGGTCGTCTGCGCAAGATCCCCGGGCCACGCAGCCAGTGGGTAACCGGTCTCGCGGCGCTTGCAGCCATCGCGATCGCGTGGTGGGCAGCCCTGGCGCCGGGTGCCTGACGACCGTCGTCAGGTATGCTCGGCGGCCGCCCTTCATCCTCAGCGAATCGACCGATGGCCCTGCAGCAACTGACGCCGGAACAGGTCCGCAGCTGGACCCTCGAGCAGAAAGACCGCTGGTGGTTCGCCAACATCTACCGCGGCGACATGGCGCAGCTCACGCTGCGTTCGGCCATGACCGGGTTCCTGCTCGGTGGACTGCTGAGCGCCACCAACCTGTACGTTGGCGCCAAGACGGGCTGGACGCTCGGTGTCGGCCTGACCTCGGTCATCCTCGCGTTTGCGATCTACCGCGTATTCGCGCAGCTCGGCGCGCGCGACATGACGATCCTGGAAAACAACTGCGTGCAGTCGATCGCGACTGCGGCCGGCTACATGACGCTGCCGCTCACCTCGGGCCTGGCGGCGTACATGTGGGCGACCAACCGGGTCCTGCCGGTGTGGCAGATCATGGTGTTCAACATCGTGCTGTCGTGCCTCGGCGTGCTGGTGGCGTTTCCGATGAAGCGTCGCTTCATCAACGACGAACAGCAGCCTTTCCCCGAGGGCCGAGCCTGCGGCGTCGTCCTCGATGCGCTCTATCAGACTGCCGGGGCGGCGACGGGCATGCTGCGCGCGAAATCGCTGGCCGTCGCGGCGGCGATCGCCGGCTGCACCAGTTTCATCGCCGGCGAGAGCTACATGAAGCTCATCCAGGAGCGATGGCTGGGCTTCGCCTCTTCCTGGCACCTGCCGGTCAAGCTGGACGGCTGGTACTACGCACTGGTCGAAAAGGGCTACGCGCCGCTGCCGAGACTCGCGGGCGTCGACATCCGCCAGCTCGCGCTGTCACCTGGACTCGACTTCGCGATGATCGGCGCGGGCGGCCTGATGGGCATTCGCGTGGCGTCGAGCCTGCTGCTCGGCGCCCTGCTGAATTTCGTCCTGGTGGCGCCGATCATGATCGCGCTCGGCGAGATTCCGCCGCGCGAGGGGTCGATCGAGGCCGGCACGGCGCTCTTCGGACGTGCCTACATCCTCAACAACTGGTCGCTCTGGTACGGCATCACGATGATGGTCGTGGCGTCGCTCGTCGCGCTGTTCGCGAAGCCCGAGATCTTCGTCGCCGCGTTCAAGAGCCTGCGTCGGCGCAAGGACGCGCCGGGGCAGGACGACCCGCTGCGCGACATCGAACTGCCGCTGGTGCTCTCGTGGATCGGCGTCCCGGTGATCGGCGCGATCGGCGTTTGGATGCTGCACGCCTGGTTCGGCGTGAACTGGGTGCTCGGCGCGCTCGCCCTGCCCATGATCCTGATGTTAGCGCTGATCGCGGCCACCAGCACGGCCCTAACCGGCATCACCCCGTCAGGGTCGCTGTCCAAGATCCCGCAGTTCACGTTCGGCGCCCTCGACGCACGCACGCCGGCGCCGAACCTGATGACGGCCGTCATGTCGTCGGAGGTGGCCAGCAATGCGTCGAACCTGCTGATGGACATCAAGCCGGGTTACATGCTCGGCGCCAAGCCGAGGCAGCAGGCGATCGGTCACGTCATCGGCATCGTCGCGGGCGCGCTGGCGGCCACGCCATTGTTCTTCGTGCTGTTCGGACTCGCCAGTTTCGACCCGACCGCCGGCAAGTCCGTGGCCGACACGATGGTCAGCGACAAGTTCGCGTTTCCCGGCGCGGTGCAATGGAAAGGCGTGTCCGACCTGGTCGCAGCCGTCTTCGGCGGCCCCGAGGCCAGCGGCCTGCTGACCGCGTCGATCGTCTGGTCGATCGCCATCGCCGGCTTCGCGGCGCTCGTGATGGAGGTGCTGCGCATACGGACGCACAACCGGTTTCCGCTCTCCCCGCTCGCGATCGGCCTCGGCGTCGTGCTGCCGCCCGACTCGTCGTTCATGATGTTCTGCGGTGCGGCGCTGTTCTGGTACGCGGCCCGCAAGCTCAAGTCCAGTCCGGGTACTCGCGCGCACGAGATCTGGGTCGAGTCGCAGGAGCCGATCTGCGCGGGGCTTATCGCCGGCGCCGCGCTGGTCGGCATCGGCGACATCCTGGTCAAGGTGTTCGTGCTGTCCTGAGCTCCAGCCCGTCGCGGAACTCCAGGTAGGCAGCCAGGATTGCCTGCGGTGCTTCCAGGTGCGGGTAGTGCCCGAGGTCGTCGAAAAGCACGACGTCCGGCCTTGATCCAGGCTGCGAGTTGGTGCGAATGGTCCATCAATCCCCCGAGGACTCCCGGCATGTTTGAATCGTTCGCCGCCCGTGGCAATGTCCTGATCCAGGGTGCCAGCCGAGGCATCGGCCTCGAGTTCGTGCGGCAATGCCTCGCCGAATCCCGGGTCGGCCAGGTCGTCGCGACTTGCCGTTCGCCTGCCAACGCCACCGAGTTGGCGGCGCTGGCCATCACTGCCGCGGGCCGCCTGACCGTCCTTGCCCTCGATGTGACCGACGAAGCATCGATTGCAGCGGCGGCCGCGGCGACTGCACGCACGGTCCCCCGTCTGCACGTCGTCGTTAACTGCGCCGGGGTCCTGCACGACGACGCCAGCGGCCTGCGCCCGGAGAAGCGACTGACGGACGTGCGACCCGGGTCGCTGGCACGGGCATTCGCCGTCAATGCGATCGGCCCGCTGCTCGTGGCCCGGCATTTCGAACCGCTGCTGGCGCATGCTGACCGCGCCGTGTTTGCGAGCCTGTCCGCACGAGTCGGCAGCATCGAGGACAACCGGCTCGGAGGCTGGTACGCGTATCGCGCCTCCAAGGCGGCCCAGAACATGTACACGCGGACGCTTGCGGTCGAGTGGGCGCGCAGCCGCCGCAACGTCATCTGCGTGGCCTTGCATCCCGGCACGACGGACACCGACCTGTCGCGGCCATTCCAGGGCAACGTGCCAGAGGGCAAACTGTTCGACGTGCAACGCACCGTCTCGCAACTGCTGGAAGTGATCAATCGCCTGCGACCGGACGACACGGGGCGGTTCTTTGCGTGGGACGGCGAACGCATCCCGTGGTGACCGGAGCCGCTCCGACTGCTACACCCGAAACGCTGCCGGTCCTGTATAGGGACGCGCGGCTCGTCGTGGTCGACAAGCCGTCGGGACTGCTGGTGCACCGCTCGCCGATCGACCGGCACGAAACCCGGTTTGCGCTGCAGATCCTGCGCGACCAGCTCGGTCAGCGCGTCTACACGATCCACCGCCTCGACAAGGGCACCTCCGGGGTGCTGGCGTTCGCGCTGGATCCGGACACGGCCCGCGAGTACGGCGCGATCTTCGCCCAGCGCAGTGTGGTCAAGACATACGTCGCGCTGGTGCGCGGCTGGCCGGCAGAGGCAGGCACCATTGATCGGCCGCTCGCCGCGGTCGAGGACGATCGCAGCGGCCCGCAATCGGCCGAACCCAGGGAATCGCGGACGGCATTCCGGCGCGTCGCGACCTTCGAACTGCCGGTATGCGTCGATCGCTATCCGACATCGCGTTACGCACTGGTCGAACTCGCCCCGCACACGGGGCGACGGCACCAGTTGCGCCGCCACCTCGCCGGCGAGTCGCACCCGATCGTAGGCGATTCGACCTATGGCAAGGGGAAGCACAACCGCCTGTTTCGCGAGCGGTTCGGCGTGCAGCGATTGCTGCTCGCGTGCACGCGGCTCGAGTTCACGCCGCCCGGAAGTGAAACGGCGCTGCGAATCGAAGCGCCGCTCGCCGCAGAATTCACCGCCCTGCTCACCCGGCTTGGCGCGCAGCACGCGGCGGTTCCGTTCAGCCCATCTTCGCCTTGACCTTCGCGGCCAGAGCGGCGATCTCGCCGCGACGGCCCTTGTCCGCGACTTCGCGACCCGGACGCGGCGCAGCCTTGCCCGCCTTGTCGAGGTACTGCAGCGATTCCGCGTGGCGGCCCTCTTCAAACAGGTATTCCGCGTAGAAATAATTCGGGTCGATGCCGTCCGGATTCAGCTTGAGCGCCTTCTGCAGCAGTTTCCCGGCCTTGTCGTCGTCACCAAAGCCGACCGGGAAGCCGGGCACCTTGTAGTACAGGGCACCGAGGCTGGTGTAGGCCGAACCGTCGAGCGCGTTCGGATCGAGCTTCAGCGCCGCTTCGAGGTTGCCCCGCGCTTCCTTGCACAGCGAGAGCGCACCTAGCCCACCCTTCGCGCCTGCGTAGCTGCTCTCGATGATGCCTTCCCAGATCAGCGCCTCGGGACGTGTCGGGTTGTGGTGGGTGAAGTTCTCAGCCCGCTTCTCGAGCGCTGCGAACGCCCTGGTCCGCTCATCGCCGGCAGGCGTCTCGTAGTTCACCCTGGCCCAGGCCTGCTGGATCGACAGCAGTTCGGCATCGAAGGCCGGGTTGGCAGGCGCGGCCGCGAACAGCGGCCCGGCAAGCAGGCCCGCACAGACGAATAGGGCGTTACGTACGTGTTTCATGGTTTCTCCTCAGGACTGCGTGGCACGCGCAGCGACGGCGGCTGCAGCGTGCCGGCGGATGACGGGAAGCTGCTTGCGGAGCGAGCCGTCGACGACTCGCGGCAGCAGCGCGTTGATGCGGACGAACAGCTTTTCGGGCCAGCCGAAGACCGCGCTGGTCTTGCCGGCCTCGAGCATGGCGCAGGCAGCGACTGCCACCCGGGCGGGCGGATCCATGGCAACCTTCAGCTCGGCGTTCATGCGGTCGACGGCCGACGCGTTCATGCCGGTCTGCGTCGCACGCGGCGCGAAGTAATGCACGCCGATCTTCGAATCGGCCAGCTCGCGTCGCAACGCCTCGGTGAAGCCGCGCAGCGCGAACTTGGTGGCGGAGTACGCGGTGAACCCCGGATAACCGAGGCTGCCGAACACCGAACCGATGTTGAGGATCGCACCCACTGGTTGCGCGCGCAGCTGCGGCAGCAGCGCCCGCGTCAGCTGCACGGGTGCAATGGCGTTGATCGCGAACAGCCGCTCGATCGCCGCGTCGTCGAGTTCGTCGAGCATGCCGAAATCGCCGAGACCCGCGTTGTTGACCAGCACGTTGACGCCGCTCCCGCCCCACCGAGTCGCAGCCTCGACCACTCGCGCGCGCCCCGCGGCTGTCGCAAGATCGGCCGCACACCACTCGACGCGCGCCGGGCGACCGCCGAGTTCCTGAGCAGCGCTTTCCAGCGCCTGCGCATTCCGGCCCACGAGCAGCACGCTCGCGCCGCGACCGTGCAGTTCCTGCGCCAGAGCGCGGCCAATGCCGCCGCTGGCGCCGGTGATCAGCGCTCGCATCGCTGCGGCTTTCATGCGCTGAGCCGCACCGGGGCGGCGTCCCGCTTCGCGGCGACATCGGCTTCGAGGCGCCGGAACATGTTGCCGTAGAGCCAGAACACGCCCTTTGCGCAACGGATGACTGCCTCGCGATCTTCCGCCTGCGCCAGGCGGCCGAGGATGCTCGCGAGATCGCCGACGTGCTCCCGGTCCAGCTCGCCGTGACTGCGCAGGTAGCTGAACGCCCTCGCCGGCAGCTGCAGCGTCGACTGGATCCTGTCCGCTGCGTCGAGCGCCAGCGCGACACTGGTCCCTTCGAGCACGAACACCATGCCGAAGAAGCCGAGCGGGTTGCGACGCTGGATCGTGTCGTACGCGTACGCGACCAGGCATTCCGTCGCGAGCGACGGCTGCGAGGCTGCCGCTGCCGCACGATCGCCGCCTGCATGTTCGATGTCATTGAGAATCCACTGCTCGTGGCCACGCTCCTCGTCGAGGTAATGCAGGATCGACTCCTGCAGCCATTCGTGGCGCGCGGGAATGCGGGCGCCGACCGCCATCATCAGCGGCACCGTGTGACGCACGTGGTGGTAGGCCTGCGTCAGGAACTCGATGTACAGCTCGCGGGTGATGTCGCCGGCGAGTGCGCCCTGGATCGCGGGAGCAGCCAGCAGATAGCTACGGTCGGCGGCGGTGTCGCGCTGCAGTTGTTCGTACAGGTGCATCTACAGGTTCCCCGGATGGGTCACGACGCGAGTTGCGCGCGATAGAGGTCGTCGAGCAGCGCACCGAGACGTGCATGGATTTCGTGGCGGCGCAAGCGGCCGTTAGCCGTCAGCGTGCCGTCGGCAACAGTGAAAGGACCCGGCGCGCGCGCCCAGTGACGCACCTGCGCGTAGCTCGGCAGCACCGCATTCGCCGCAACGATGGCAGCGGCGACGGCAGCGTCGGGAGCGTCCTGTTCGGATGCTCCGACCAGCGCGACGGCATGAGGGCGTGACTCGCCGTAGACCAGCACCGGCCGGCCGGCGAGGCGCTGCGAGATCTCGCATTCGACCCATTCCGGCGACACGTTGCGGCCGAAACTGGTGATGAACCGATTGCCTAGGCGGCCGTGCAGTTGCAGGTATCCGTCACCGTCGAAAGCGCCAAGGTCACCGGTCGCGATTTCATCGAGCGACGCGCGCGGCGCATCGCCGAGGTAGCCAAGCATGGTGTTGCCGGCGACATGCACCTGCCCGGAGGCATCGACACGCACGCGCACGTGCGGCAACGGACGGCCGACCGTACCTGCCCGACGAGATGCCGGCGTGTTCAGGCACACGACCGACGCGCACTCGCTGAGACCGTAGCCTTCATAGGCGGGGATGCCGACGGCATCGGCCCGCGCGAGCAACTCGCGCGCGACCTTCGCACCGCCCACGGCGACGAATTGCAGCGAAGCAGGAACCTGCCAGCCACGTTCGGCCGCGAGGACCAGCACCTGCAGCAGTTCAGGCACGAGGATCAGGCTGTCGGGTTGCTCCCGCGACAAAGTCCCGAGTAACCGGGACGCATCCAGGCCGCCGTAACTCATGCCCGTGACCGAACCCGGCGGCACGACGCAAGTCGCGCCACGCAGCAAGGGCGCGTACAGGCCCGCGACGTTTTCGAGCAGCGTTGCGAGCGGCAGGATGCAGAGGTGGCGCTCGATCGTGAGTTCGCGTGTGGCGCCTGCCACGGACGCCGCGATCGCCTCGAGCGCAGGGCCCGCGAGGCACACACCCTTCGGACTCGAGGTGCTGCCCGAGGTGTACGTGATCTTGCGCGTACCCGCAGGGGCGGCTGGCCTGCTCGCGAACCCCAGTTGCCGGCGGAACCGGTGCAGACCGGACACGGGCGAAGTGCCTTCCCGGCGCCAGCCCTGCAGCAGCGCCTGCGCGCGCGCGTCGTCATCGGCGAGGACCGCATCGACGCCTGCATCGTCGAGCGCATGGATCATCTGCGCGGGCGTGAAGGAACCCGGCAGCGGCACCGAGAGCATCGCGCCGACGTGCAGCGCGAGGTCGGCAAGCACCCACGGCACGCCATTGTCCGCCAGCAAGGCGTGACGCTCAGCCCCACCCTGTCGCAGCCACTCGATCTCTTGTTCGATCAGCGACGGCAGGGCGCCATAAGCGATCGTGCGTCGCCCGTCGACGAGAGCGATTGCGCCCGGAGACGCGGAGCGCAGCGCGGCCAGCAACATCAGTGGCCCGGTGTCCGGTGCGCGAAGCCGGCCAGTCGATCGGCATCGGGCAGGTAACCGGCAAACACGCGAGGATCGGACTCGTAGTAGCGACCCCACGAATCCGCCGCGGTCGCGACGCTGTACGGCTCAGCTCGGCCAAGCTCGATCAACGGCGCGCCGAAGCTTGCGAGAATCTGGCGCAGCGCTCCGGTCGCCGTAAAGACGATCCACGAGTAGCGGCGGTGCATCAGGAACACGGGCAGCTGCGCCACCATGCGCACCGCGGCGCGGCAGCTGGCACCGGCGAGGTTGCCAACTTCGACGATTTCGTCGCGACGCACGGCGCACGCACCGCCGCGATCGACCGGAAGCGAACGCAGGCTTGCCGTCAGTCGTTCTTCGATGGGGCGGTCGAGGTATTGCTCGAGGTAGAGGCGACCCTCATCTGCACCGCGGATGCCCGCGACACCTCGCAGCTCGCCCTGGCGGTCACGGAACGAGATGAGCGTGGGCATGAACGTACGGACTTCGGCGCCGTGCTTGGCGGCGAACCGGGTGCGGACATAGGTCTCGAGGTCGTCGCGGCCCGCTTCGCCGGCACGAACCGGGTACAGGTGCAGCCTGTCTCCCGGCGTGCGCAGCTCGTCGGCCGCCCGCTGCTGCAGCGTCAACTTGCGCGGGGCTTCGATCATGAGGTTGATGGCTTCCAAGTCCGCTCCCGGGGGTTGTCGCAGCCCGCTTTGCTGCATGGACGGCGGTAAGACGCCGGTGGCCGTGGAAATCAATCGTATTCAGCAAAAACCCTTTTCTTTCAACGCACTAGGATTACCCGCGACGGCCATTGGCGAGCTGCGATTGATTTGCAGCCGCGGGCGCGTCTTACTCGCATGCAACGATGGGCGGACCGATGAAGGAAGAACGCGAACTGGTCGCAGCGATGCTTGCCGGCGACGAGCGCGCGTTCACGACCTTCTTCGAAACGTACTTCCCGCGCGTGTACCGCTTTGCCCTGCCGCGCATGAACCGCAACGCTGACGCCACCAAGGATGTCGTGCAGGCCACGCTGATCCGGGCGATGCGCGCGGTCGGGGACTGGCGCGGTGAGGCCGCGCTCTTTACCTGGCTGTGCCAGATCTGCCGGCGGCAGATCGCCGATCACGTGCGCAGCGAGCGTCGCTATTCCTCCAGGGTCGCCCTGATCGACGACAGCGAGGAAGTTCGGGCCGCGCTTGAGTCCATTGCGGCGCCATCGACCGACGACCCGCTGCACGGGGCGGATCGCGCAGAGCTCGGTCGCCTGGTGCACGCGGTGCTCGACCGGCTGCCCAGCCGGTACGGCGAAGCGCTGGAATGGAAATACGTCGAAGGCCGCTCGGTCGAGGAGATCGGCGAGCGGCTGGGCATCGGCCAGACGGCGGCGCAGTCGCTGCTGGCGAGAGCCCGGATCGCTTTCAGGGAAGGGGTGGAGGCCGTGTTCGGCGCGTCGGCAGGCGACGTGCTCGCCAGCCTCGAGGCATGAGAACGATACGATGAACGATCAAGCACAGAATCTCGAGCAGCCCGGCGATGACGCCGATCTCGCGGCTTTGCTGCGTGCTGTCGGTCCGCGCGAGCAGCCGCCAGCGGATGTCGCGGTTGAAGTGCGCGCCAGGGTTGCTGCCGAATGGCGCGCAACGGTCGCGGCCCGTCAACCAGCTAGGCGTCGCGTCGTGCAGCCCTGGTTCGCGGTGGCAGCGTCGGTCGCAACGGTCGCAATCGCGGCCGGCATCGCGTTGCCGCGGTGGATTGGTGCGGGCGACCCGGTGGCGACCGTTGCCCGCGTATCCGGCGCGGCTGCCGTTCGTCATTCGGCTGACGGCGCGTGGCAGCCCCTGACGGCGGGTTCGAGCATTCGCGCCCCCGATGAAATCCGCACGGAGTCTTCCGGCCGGATCGCATTGCGTCGCCCCGACGGTCTCGAAGTGCGCCTCGATGCGGTTACGCGACTTGCATTCGACGATGACAACCGCGCGTCGCTCGCGACGGGAAGTGTCTACGTCGACGCGGGCGCACCGGGCTCGGGCAATGCCCCGTTCGTGATCGGCACGCCGTATGGCGACGTGCGGCACCTCGGCACGCAATACGTCGCTTCGATCAGGGACGACACGCTGCAGGTGGCCGTGCGCGAAGGCAGCGTTGCGATCGACAAGGGCCAGATGCCCGCGGTAGCTCGCGCCGGTGAAGCTTTGACGATCGCGCGCGATGGCGCGGTAAGCCGCAGGCAGCTGGACGTGTATGGCGAATCGTGGCGCTGGGCCGAGTCCGTCGCGCCCGAATTTGCCATCGCAGGGCGCTCGCTCGACGAATTCCTCGCCTGGGCAGGCCGCGAGACAGGCCGCAAGGTCGTCTACACCTCGGCCGATGCCGCACGCGAGGCCGAAACGACGCAACTGAAGGGCTCGGTCGCGGGCCTTGCGCCCGAAGCAGCAATCGCCGCCGTGTTCGCCGCGGAGCCGGGCCTGCGACAGCAGATCACGGGCGGGCAGATCCGCGTGGAACGGGCCGGCCGCTGACGGACAAGCCGCGGTAGGCGGGTCGGCGGCACTCGGCTACCATCAGGGCGTCCGACCGCTGCGGCGACTCGGGCAGAGCCATGCCCACCCGCCAGCCACGCCCTTCACATCGTGCTTCGACTGCCCCGCACCGCGCGCTCCGCGCCGTGGTGGTCTTGCTTGCGTGCCTGGGCGTCAGCGCCGTGCAGGCAGCTGCGCCTTATAGCGGACGCGCCGTCGACGCCGTCCTCGACGAGCTTGCCGCCGCGGCCAACGTCCAGCTCGTCTACACGTCAGCCGTCGTTCCCGCGACAGCGACCGTCGCCACGGAACCCTCGGCAGGGCCCGCGCTCGAGGCGATCGCGCAGGTACTGACCCCGCTCGGACTGCAGCTGCAACGCATCGAGGGACGCGTCTACTCGATCGTCCCGGCAAAGGAATCGAAGGATACGGCTGCGTCTGCGCCGCCGCCGAGCGCCACTGGACTGCGCGGGGAATCGATTGACGCGATCGTCGTGACGGCGAGCCGTTACTCGCTGGCCTCCGACGTGCCGGAGGTGCATGCCTTCCTGTCACAGGACGAGCTCGAGGCGTTGCCGCGCCTGGCCGAGGATGCGCTGAAGGCCGTCCATCGCCTGCCGGGCGCCGCCAGCAACGGGCTCGCCGGTCTCGCACACATGCGCGGAGGCGACGCCAACGAGACCCAGGTCCTGCTCGACGGGCTGCCGCTCTACGAGCCGTTTCACCTGCGCCTGCTGCAGAGCCCCTCCAGCGTGCTCGACGAGCGGATCGTCGATGGCCTCGACGTCTATGCGGGCGGATTCACGTCCGAGTACGGCGACCGCATGAGCGCGATCATCGACATGCGCTCGCTCCGGCCGGAGGCCGCTGCGTATTACGAGCTGGGCCTGAGCGTGATGCACACCAACGCGCTCGCCTCGCACAAGTTCGCGGACGGGCGTGGCCAGTGGCTCGCTTCGATCCGCCGCAGCAATCTCGGCGAGGTTGCGAGCATCCTGGACTCGGACCTCGGCGAACCGAAATACGTCGACGGTTTCGGCCGCGTCGATTACGAGTGGTCGCCCGCGACGCGCGGCAGTCTGCACGTGCTGCTCGCGAGCGATCACGCCGAGATCACGAATCCAGCCGGCACCGAGCAGGCGGTCGCGGAGTATTCGAACGCCTACGTCTGGGGCACGCTCACGCATGACTGGTCCGCGCGACTGAGCACGACGGCGCTGGTGTCGTTCACCGACGTATCGGCCGAGCGCAATGCCGAGGTATTCGAACCGGGCAGCCGTGTCGGCACCGTCGACGACGAGCGGGACTATGACGTGCTGGGCCTCAAGCTCGATGCCAGCTACACGACCGACCGCTGGCTGCAGCGCGCCGGCATCGACGTGCGCAGACTCGATGCCACCTACGACTACGCAGGCAGCGTTGACTTCGCGCCGGACTACCCCTACCCGGGCGCCGGTGCGCAGGACATTTCGCGCACGCTCGAGCCGGAACCCTCCGGCGAGCATTTCGCCGCGTACTACACGTTGCGCGGCAAGCTTACCGACTCGCTCACGGCCGAAGCCGGACTGCGCTGGGACGAGGAAACCTACGGCGCCGATTCCGACGACCAGTTCGGGCCGCGCGTGAACCTCGCGTGGCGCGCGAGCGACCGTACGCGCCTGCTGGTGAGCTGGGGCCGTTACCAGCAGTACCAGGGCATCGAGGAGCTGCCGGTAGAGGACGGCGTCGATGAATTCGCGCGTGCGCAGAGCGCGGACCACCTGATCCTCGGCCTCGAACAGGACCTTTCGCCCGGGTATTCACTGCGCGTCGAGGCCTACCGCAAGCACTACAACGACCTGCGCACGCGCTACGAAAGCCTGTACGACCCGCTCTCGCTCGCACCCGAGTTGCGCTGGGACCGGGTCGCCATCTCGCCGTCGTCGGCCCTGGCCGAGGGCGGTGAATTACTGCTCACGCGCAAGCCGGTCGATGCGTGGAGCGGTTGGTTCGGTTACGCGTGGTCCCGCGTCACCGACGATGTCGACGGAGGCGATGTCACGCGCAGCTGGGACCAGACGCACACCCTGAACGCGGGCGTGCTCTGGTCGTCCGGACCGTGGCAGGCGACGCTCGCCGCGCAGTTCCACACGGGCTGGCCCGTCACACCGATCGCGCTCGATACGCAAGGCAACGTCGTGCAGGGCAGACGCAACGGGGCTCGCTACGGCGACTACGGTTCCGTCGACGCGCGGTTGAGCTACGAATGGACTCTGTCGCGCGGCACGCTGACCGTGCATGGCGAGGTGACCAACGCATTCGACCGGCGCAACCCATGCTGCACCGACATCGAATACGACGTAGTCGATGGCACGCCGACGCTGGACCGCGAACTGCGGCATTGGCTGCCGCTCGTGCCCTCGGTCGGCGTGCTCTGGAAGTTCTAGGGCCTCAGTCGACGCCGTGCCTGCTGAACCACGCGAGGCACGCAGCCCAGCCTGCCGCCGCGTCGTCTGCTCGATAGCTCGGCCGATAGTCGGCGAGGAACGCGTGGCCCGCTTCGGGGTACACCGCGATCTCCGACGGCTTGTCCGCCACTTTGAGTGCGGCACGCATCGCCTCGACGTCGGCCAGCGGAATACCCTGGTCCTTGCCGCCGTACAGGCCCAGCACCGGTGCGTTGATGTCGGCGACGACATCGAGCGGGTACTTTGGCTGCAGTTCCGTCGCCTCGCCCTTGAGGCGGCCGTACCAGGCGACGCCCGCCTTCAGGTCCTTGTTGTGCGCGGCATAGAGCCACGTGATGCGGCCGCCCCAGCAGAACCCGGTGATGGCCAGCTTGCGCTCGTCGCCCTTGCTCGACTTGACGGCCCAGGCAGCGGCCGCGTCGAGATCGGACATCACCTGGGCGTCGGGCACCTTGTTGACGACTTCCGCGAAGATCTGCTTCCAGTCGCTGATCTGCGAGACGTCGCCCTGGCGCGCGTAGAGCTCAGGAGCGATGGCGCAGTAACCCTGCCGGGCGAACCGGCGGCAGACGTCCTTGATGTGCTCGTGCACACCGAAGATTTCCTGCACGACCAGTACGACCGGGAAGTGACTGCCCTTGGCGGGCATGGCTCGATACGCGGGGATTTCGCCATCGACGACCGGGATCCGCACTTCGCCGGCTTCGAGGCCGTCGGTGCTGGTCGTGATCGTGCCGGCGGCGACGGGTTGCACGGCGAGCGCGAAACCCGTCGCGAGCGAGGTCACCAGCACCTGGCGGCGCGTCAGTGAGCGCGTGCCTAGCAGGGAGTCGAGGTCGGGGCCGGTCCACTTGTCGTGCATGTGCGGGTTGCTCCGTGTCTTGTGTGCTCAGCGCGGTTCGACGCCGGGCTGGTAGGGTTCGGTCTCAGCTGCAACGGCCTGCGCCACTTCGGGCGGCACGACGTAACGCGTGAAATCTTCAGGCATCCGCTTCGCGCGCCCCGTCTGCAGGTCGATGCAGACGTAGTGGATCAGCGCACGCAGCAACGTTTCGCCGTCGGACTTCCTGCGGATCTGGAATCGTCGCTCGATGCGCAACCTGCAGTCATTGCGGACCGGCCACGTCGCGACTTCGATCTGGTCGCCTTCGAGCGCGGCGCCGATGTAATTGATCTGCGTGCGCCATACCGCCATGCCGCGGTTGAGCGACCGGCACAGCTCCGGGCTGATGCCGCGCGCGATCGAATGTGCCCAGGCGCAGTCGTCGAGCCACGCGACGTAGACCGCGTTGTTGACATGGCCGTAACCGTCGATCTCGTTGTGGACGGCGATGCGCTCGTGGATGAACGGCGACGGCAGGTCCCACTTCATTGCGGGGCGCCTCCCGCAGCCGGGCCAGGCCCGCGACCGGGCGACATCGCGGCGAGCCTTGCGTCTTTCTCCGCCCAGAGCACGCCCAGCCATTCCTTGAATCGCGCGCGCAGCCTGGAATCCTGCGCGTAGTCACCTTGCGCCACCCAGGTCTCGACCGGCCGCTTCAGGACGTGCATGCGCACGGGACCAAGCCGGCCGCAGCACAGATCCCACAACGTCGGGCTCGGTTCGCCGTACGCAATGGTGACGTCCAGCACCGAGTGCAGCATGCCGCCCATCGCTGCCAGCACGAACGCCACGCCACCCGGCCGCGGCCGCAGCAGGTGGCGGAACGGTGACTTGGTCGCCCTGTGCTTCGCCGCCGTGTAGCGCGTGCCCTCGACGAAATTCATCACCGACGTCGGCAGCAGCGCGAAACGTTCGCAGGCCTTGCGCGTCGCATCGAGGTCCTCGCCGCGGGCCTCCGGGTGCTGCTGCAGGTACGTGGCCGAGTGGCGCTTCATGAACGGGAAGTCGAGCGCCCACCACGCCAGCCCGAGGAACGGCACCCAGATCAGTTCCTGCTTGAGGAAGAACTTCAGGAACGGGATACGGCGGTTGAACGCTTGCTGCAGCACCAGGATGTCGACCCATGACTGGTGGTTCGACAGCACGAGGTACCAGCTGCGGGGATCGAGACCTGCGACGCCTTCGACCTCGAGCCGCAGCACGCCCATCAGGCTGAAGATCGCGCCGTTGCAGCTGATCCACGCCTGGGCGATCCAGACCATGAGTGCGCTCGTCCAGCGGCGCCATGCGGCAAGCGGGATCAGCAGCTTTGCGAGCGCGACGACCAGCAGGATAGGCACCCAGAACACCACGTTCACCGCCATCAGCGAAATGGTGATGACGCCCTTCAGTGTCGAACCACGCCGTGTCTGCACGTTCTGCCGATCCTCACCGCCGCCGGGGTGTGCGATTATGCCCCGGTCAACGCCCCTGGAGCATGCCATGCCGCTCGAGTTGTCGGCTCTCGAAGCGAGGGTCGTCGGTTGCCTGATCGAAAAGCAGATCGCGACCCCCGACCAGTACCCCCTGTCGCTGAACGCGCTGGTCAACGCCTGCAACCAGAAGAGCAACCGCGACCCGGTCATGAACCTCGAAGAACGCGACGTCCAGCCCGTCGTGGACGCGCTCATCCGCAAGCAGATCGTGCTGGAAAAGTCCGGGTTCGGCAGCCGCGTACCGAAGTATCACCAGCTGTTCTGCAACACGCAGTTCGGCAGCCTGAAGTTTTCCCCCGCCCAGACTGCCATCGTCTGCGAACTGCTGCTGCGTGGCCCGCAGACGCCCGGCGAGCTGCGCACGCACGCCGGGCGGCTCGCGACCGTCAGCGGCCTGGACGAGGTGGAAAGCGCCCTCGAGGACCTCGGGACGCGCCCTGAAGGCCCATTCGTCGTGAAACTGCCGCGGGAACCGGGTCGGCGCGAGTCGCGCTATGCACAGCTCTTCACGGGCCAGATCGACATAGCCGCGCTGGAGGCTGCGCAGGCGTCCACGCCATCCATGCCTGCAGCACGGCCGGGCGACCCGTCGCTCGCCGCACGCGTTGCAGCGCTCGAAGCCGGGGTCGCGGATCTCCGTGCGGAACTTGACGCGCTCAGGGCACGGCTGCCCTGAGCCGCGTCGAGAGCTGCGTGGCCGCACGCCCGATTTCGCCTGCAGATCACACGAAGGGAAGTTCGGTGGCTGCGACGATGTGAGGCCGAGCGCCCTCACCCGGACCCTCTGCCACTGGCGTGGGAAAGGGCGCAAGGCGCTACAGGCCGGCCTTGAGCATCTTGCGGCGCAGGAACGCGATCTGTGTCTGCAGCGGCAGCTGCTTCGGGCAGACGTCGTGACAGCCGAGCAGCGTCATGCAGCCGAACACGCCGTCGTCGTTGCCGACCAGTTCGTAGAAGTCTGCATCGGTGCGGTGGTCGCGCGGGTCCAGTGCGAAGCGCGCGATCTTGTTCAAGCCGACCGCGCCGACGAAGTCCTCGCGCATGCGGGCCGTGCCGCAGGCAGCGACGCAGCAGCCGCATTCGATGCAGCGATCGAGCTCGTAGATCCTGTCGGCCAGGTCCGGATCCATGCGCTCTTCGAGCCGCGTGAGATCCACGTCCTCACCAAGCGAGTGCACCCAGGTCTCGAGCCGTTCGCTCATGCCGCGCATCCACTTGCCCGTGTTCACGGACAGGTCGGCGATCAGTTCGAACGCCGGCAGTGGCGCCAGCGAGATTTCCGCCGGAAGATCCTGCGTGAGCGTGCGGCATGCAAGTCCAGGACGGCCGTTCACGACCATGCCGCAGCTGCCACAGATGCCGGCACGGCAGACGAAATCGAACGCCAGCGACGGATCGAGCTTCTCGCGAATCTCATTGAGCGCGATGAACAGCGTCATGCCGGGCGCTTCCTCGAGTTCGAAGACCTCGAAATGCGGGATGCTCACCGGATCCTGCGGATCGTGGCGCAGGACGTGGAAGTGCAGCATGCGCTTCGGTGCGTCCGCAGGCGGGATCGCAGCCCCGGGGGGCGCGGCATCGGTGACTTGGCTCATTTCGGGATTTTCTCGTCGATGCGCTCGTTGTAGCCACGCAGGCTCGCCGGCAGCAGGTGGTCGTACGGCATGAGCGCCGCCTGCACGGCGTGGCGTCCGCCGTTCGATGCGGCTTCGCGCAGCTTCGCCACCTCGGCGGCACGCTGCGCCGTGTCGGGATGATCGACGTAATCCTTGTTGCCGTAGCCGCGCCAGCCCGGCGGCAGCTCCATGCGGCGGACGTCCAGCGCCTCGTAGTTCAGCGTCGGCAGCGTCGCGAGCGGATCGCTCCAGGTGGCTAGCGTGCGCTGCAGCCACTCGGCGTCGTTGCGACGTGGGAAATCCTCACGGAAATGCGCGCCGCGGCTCTCGGTGCGCGTAAGCGCACCCTGCGCGATACAAAGCGCGACCTTGATCATCTTCTGCACGCGATACGCCGTCACCAGCTCCGGATTCGGGCCGTCGCGACGCGAGCGCAGGCCGATGTTCCGGCTGCGGACCAGCAGTTCCTGCAACTTGTCCACGGCGCGCTGCAGGTCGGCGCCGGTGCGGAAGATACCGACGTTGTCGGTCATGGTCTGCTGCATTTCGGCCTTGAGCGTGTCCGCCTGCTCGTGCCCGCCCCCCTGCAGCAGCACGTCCAGCTTGCCCCGCTCGGCTGCGAGCGCGTCGCGCAGCACGGCCGTCGGAATGTCGAGTTCGCCTTCGGGACTTGCCACGAAATCCGCAATGAACTCCCCAACGATCATGCCGGCGACGACGGTTTCGGCCACCGAATTGCCGCCGAGGCGATTGAAGCCGTGCATGTCCCAGCACGCGGCTTCGCCGGCAGCGAACAACCCGCGCAACGTCGGTGTCTGGCCGGTGTGGTCCGTGCGCACGCCGCCCATCGTGTAGTGCTGTGCCGGGCGCACCGGAATCCACTGCTCCGCCGGGTCGACACCCAGGAAGTACTGGCAGATTTCCTTCACTTCGCGCAGGTTGTGCTCGATGTGCTTGCGCCCGAGCAGCGTGATGTCGAGCCACAGGTGCTGGCCGAAGCGCGACCTGGCGGCATTGCCCTTGCGGATGTGCTCTTCCATGCGGCGCGAGACGACGTCGCGCGAAGCGAGTTCCTTCTTCTCCGGCTCGTAGTCCGGCATGAAGCGGTGACCGCTCGCGTCGCGCAGCAGGCCGCCGTCGCCGCGGCAACCCTCGGTGACGAGGATGCCCGCCGGGAAGATGCCGGTCGGATGGAACTGCACGGCCTCCATGTTGCCGAGCGGCACGATGCCGGTCTCCAGGGCCAGTGCCGCGCCGATGCCTTCGCAAATGACGGCATTCGTGGTGACGCGGTACACGCGCCCTGCCCCACCCGTGGCGATCGCCGTGGCCTTCGCCACGTAAGCCGTGAGTTCGCCCGTGATCAGGTCGCGCACGATGGCGCCGTAGCAGCGCTTGCCGTCGTGGATCAGCGCCAGCGCCTCGGTGCGCTCGTGCACCGGAATGCCTTCGGCAATCGCGCGGTCGCCCACCGCGAACAACATGGCGTGACCGGTGCCGTCGGAGACGTAGCAGGTGCGCCACTTCCTGGTGCCGCCGAAGTCGCGCTGCGCGACCAGCCCGTGCGCCTGCTCGCGCTCGGTGATCGTGACCTTCTCGCCGTTGATGATGACCTGCCGGTCGCCCTGGCGGACACGGCTCCAGGGCACGCCCCACGCAGCGAGTTCGCGCACGGCCTTCGGCGCGGTATTGACGAACATGCGCACGACCTGCTGGTCGGCGCCCCAGTCGCTGCCCTTGACCGTATCCTCGAAGTGCACGTCCTCGTTGTCGCCCTCGCCCTTGGTGACGTTGCCGAGGCTCGCCTGCATGCCGCCCTGGGCCGCCGCGGAATGCGAGCGCTTGGGCGGGACCAGCGAAAGCACGATGGCGTCGTGGCCGCGGCGACGAGCGCCGATGGCCACGCGCAGGCCGGCGAGGCCGCCACCGATCACCAGCACGTCGGCGTAGACGACCTTCATGGCGCCACCCCCGTTGCGCCGATCGCGGAAGGTACGTAGTGCTGGCCGTAGAACGGCGCGTGTTCGATGCCGATCTTCATGTAGGCGGCGAGGGTCAGCAGGCCCAGCACCAGGAAGAATCCGGTCAGCGCCCACTTGAAGAACCGCAGCTTGCGCCGGGTCCCGGCTGCATCGCTGCCGTCACCCTCGAACCAGCCCCACTTGAGTGCCAGTCGATAAAGGCCGACGCCGCCGTGGAATTCCACGGCGAACAGCATCACCAGGTAGAGCGGCCACATCAGGTCGGTCCAGACGCGGTCGGCCGATTCGAAGGGCCCGATGCGGTCCGGACGGGTCAGCATGATGTAGAGGTGCACCGAGGCCATGAAGAAGAGCGCGAACCCGGTCACCACCTGCCAGTACCAGAGGGTGGTGTCTTCGTGCCGCATCTCCTTCGAATGGTCGCGATATGTACGATATTGGCGGTAATTGGTCGGGAACTTGCGAAGCGCCAGGGCGGCGTGGACGACGAAGAGTGTCGCGACCGTTGCAACCAGGGCTGATACCAGCCCGTAGACCGGACGCCCGAAGATGAAATAGCCCTCGAACATCCGGGCGACCGTCCACATCGCGTCCTTGCCGAGCAGGATCGTCGCCACGAAGAACATGTGCACCCACATGAACAGGCCGAGCGCCAGGCCGGTGGCGCTCTGCAGGAAATCCAGCCGCGCTGGCCAGCGGCGCAGCCGTCGTGCGACCGAGACCGGCGCGGTCGTCGTCATTCGTTTCGTCGCTTGCACTGGAATCTCGGGCTGGACTGGGCGTGTGGGGATTGAGAGCGATGCAACCCATTGCGGCCATAAGTGTTTTCCGCGGGGCGAGGCCAGTGCCTGCAGTCGATATAGTCCGCCCTGCAATGCACACGCCCACCGAGATGACAGCTTACCTTTCCTTCCTCGTTTACCTGCTGGCGATCCTCGGCTTCGTGGCCCTGACCCTGTGGCTGAACCAGGTCCTGGGACCCAAGCCGGAGCCGACGCCGCTGAAGCTCGAGCCCTTCGAGTGCGGCGCGACGGCGATCGAGACCGACAACATGCGGGCGGTGCCGGTCAAGTATTACGCCATCGCCGTCGTCTTCATCCTGTTCGACCTGGAAACCGTCTTCCTGTACCTGTGGGCCCTGGCGGCGACGCCGCTCACGGGGTTCATGCTCGGGACGTTCGCGCTGTTCACGCTGCTGCTGGTGCTGATCATGCTGTACGTCTGGCGGTCCGGGCTGCTGGAAGAGGTGACGACTTGAGCGCGTCGACGCCCGTGCCGCGCCAGGAGAAGAGCGCCGCCTTCGAGTACCTGACCACCCGCAAGGACGAATTCGTCGGCTGGGCGCGCAAGTTCTCGCTTTTCCCCTACCCGTTCGTGACGGCCTGCTGCGCGATGGAATTCATGTCGGTGAGTTCGACGCTCTACGACACGGACCGTTTCGGCGCCGCGCTGCCGCGCTTCACGCCGCGCCAGTCCGACCTGCTGATGGTCGTAGGCACCGTCTCGCACAAGCAGGCTCCCATCCTGCGCAAGGTCTACGAGCAGATGTGCGAACCCAAGTGGGTCATCGCCTTCGGCGTCTGCGCGACGAGCGGGGGTTTCTACCAGAACTATGCGGCCCTGCCTGGCATCGACAAGATCATTCCCGTTGACCTGTACATCCCGGGCTGCCCGCCGCGGCCGGAGATGGTGATCGACGGCATCATGAAGCTGCAGGACAAGATCGCAGCCGAGCGCCACCCGATCATCAACCAGGACTTCTGAGCGTGAACACGGGGGGAAATCTGCTCGACCGCGTACAGGCCAGCCTCGGCGCGCAAGCGCTCGAGACTGGCATGGCGCACGGCATCCTCGTGCTGCAGATCGCGCCGGAAAGCCTCGCGCCCATGGTTGACCGACTCAAGCGCGAGTTCGGCTTCGACCTGTTCCTGGACGTCACGGCGACCGACTGGCCGCAGCGCCGCCCGCGCTTCGACGTCGTGTACCACTTCTATTCCACCCGCGACTTCGTCCGGGTGCGGCTCAAGACGCGGGTCGAGGAGGCGGACCCGACGGTCGACACGCTAGTGCCGCTGTATGGCTCCGCGCGCTACATGGAGCGCGAGTGCCATGAAATGTACGGCATCCGCTTCCGCGGCAACGACGACCTGCGCCCGCTGCTGCTGTACGAGGGGTTCGTCGGCCACCCGCTGCGCAAGGACTACCCGAAGCAGAAGGAGCAGCCGCTGGTGCCGTATCGGGACGTGCAGCCATGAGCCTGCCGCCGCTCACCACGCTGCCGAACCCGATCCGCCCCGCCTTCACCAAGGGACTGACGCCGGGCTCGGTGATCGTCAACATCGGCCCGTCGCACCCCGCCACGCACGGCACGATCCAGATCGTGGCGGAGATCTCGGGCGAGCGCGTGGTGCGCACCGACGTGCACTGCGGCTACCTGCACCGCGGGTTCGAGAAGGAGTGCGAATCGCACACCTGGCACACGCTGATCCCCTATGTCGACCGCCTCAACTACTGCTCGGCCCTGATCAACGACTTCGCCTACTGCGAGGCGGTCGAAAAGCTGATGGGCATCGAGCTGACGCCGCGCTGCCGCCACCTGCGCACGCTGCTGGCCGAGTATTCGCGCATCGCCGACCACCTGACCTGCGTCGCCGCCGCGCTGATGGAAATGGGAGCGATGACCGCGTTCCTCTACCTGGTCACGATCCGCGATTACGTCTACGAGCACATCGCCGACCTGACGGGCGCGCGCGTCACGCACAGCTATGGCCGCATCGGCGGACTCGCCCGCGACCTTCCGGACGGCTGGCTGAAGCGGCTCGAGGAAATCCTCGACCAGATGGACACTTTCGTCGACCGCGTGCACGGGCTCGTGGACCGCAACCGGATCTTCATCGACCGCATGCGCGACGTCGGCGTGATCGCGACGGCGGAAGCGATCAACTGGGGCTTCACCGGCCCGATCCTGCGCTCGACCGGAGCGCCGCGCGACCTGCGCAAGGACACGCCGTACCTGTCCTACGGCGAGCTCGAGTTCGAGATTCCCGTGGGCATCAAGGGCGACAACTACGACCGCTACTACGTGCGCATGCGCGAGATCGACGAGTCGAAGCACATGATCCGCCAGCTGATCGACCTGCTGCAGCCGGGCCCGGTAAGCGTGGACGACCGCCGCTGCACGCTGCCCGACAAGGAGGCCGTGTACACCGAGATCGAGGCGCTGATCAACCACTTCAAGCTGATCATGGACGGGCCGCAGGTGCCGGCGGGCGAAGCGTATTCCGCGCACGAAGGCGCCAACGGCGAGCTCGGCTTCTACCTCGTCAGCGTCGGTGGTGGCGTGCCCTGGAAGGTCCATTGCCGCAGTCCGAGCTTCGTCCACATGGGCGGCGTGCACAAGATGCTCGACGGCTACCAGCTCGCGGACCTGGTGCCGACGTTCGGTTCCATCAACATGATCGGCGGGGAGTGCGATCGATGAAGCACCTGGTCCCCGAGTTCGAGAAGTTCCGCGAGCGCTTTCCGGCAGGCTTCGAGTCCTCGCTGGTGCTGCCGTGCCTGCGCCGCATCCAGGAGGATCGCGGCTACGTCGCGAATTCCGACATCGAGGAACTGGCCGTCTTTCTCGGCGTGCCGCAGATCCAGATCGAGGAAGTGCTGTCTTTCTACACGCAGTTCCGGCGCAAACCCATCGGCCGCTGGCACCTGCAGTTCTGCCACAACGTGAGCTGCTCGATGAACGGCGCCGAGAACGTCCTCGCGCACGTCGAACAGAAGCTTGGCATCAAGCCCGGCCAGACCACGCCGGACGGGCGCTACACGCTGTCCACCGTCGAGTGCCTGGGCTCCTGCGGCACGGCACCGATGATGATGGTGAACGACGGGTACCACGAGAACCTGACGTTCACGAAGCTCGACGAGCTGCTCGAGGGGCTGAAATAGCATGCCCGGCCGCCAGTTGATCATGTCCTTCCCCGTCACGGCGACGTCGCACGCGTTGTCCGAGTACCGCGAGCGCGGCGGCTATGGCGCGCTCGCGAAGACGCTCGGGCAGCTGAAGCCGCAGGACGTCGTCAAGGAAGTCACGGCGTCGGGCCTGCAGGGCCGCGGCGGCGCAGCCTTCGCCGTCGGCCGCAAGTGGCAGGTAGTCCAGTACGACGACGGCCAGCCCCACTACCTGATCGCCAACGCCGACGAAGGCGAGCCGGGCACGTTCAAGGATCGCTGGATCCTGGAGAACAACCCGCACGTGCTGCTCGAGTCGATGCTGATCGCGAGCTACGCGCTCAACGTCCGCAACTGCTTCGTCTACATCCGCGGCGAATTCGACCTCCCCTACCGCCGCCTCGCCGGCGCGGTGGAGGAGGCCTACGCGGCGGGGCTGTTCGGGAGGAACATCCTCGGCTCCGGTTTCTCCTGCGACATCGTGGTCTACCGCGGCGCCGGCGCCTACGTGGCAGGCGAGGCATCGGGGCTGCTCTCCTCGCTCGAAGGCAAGAAGGGCTACCCGCGCAACCGGCCGCCGCGACTGACCGTCAAGGGCCTGTACCAGCGTCCGACCGTCGTCAACAACGTCGAGTCGCTGTCGAACATCGCCTGGATCATCAGCAACGGCGCGGAAGCCTTCAAGGCCGTCGGCACGCCCAAGAGCCCGGGCACGCGCCTGTTCTCGGTGTCGGGCCACATCAACCGCCCCGGCGTCTACGAAGTAGAACTCGGCTACCCGTGGATGAAGTTCCTGGACGAGGACTGCGGCGGCGTCCCGCACGGCCGCGCGATCAAGTGCGTCGTGCCCGGCGGGGTTTCCTCCAAGGTGCTCACCGGCGCCGACATCTCGAACCTGAAGCTGTCGCACGAAGACCTGTGGGATGCCGGCTCCACGCTCGGCTCCGGCGGCATGATCGTGATCGCCGAAGGCACCTGCATGGTGGCGCTGCTGCAGGTGCTGATGCGCTTCTACCACCACGAGTCCTGCGGACAGTGCACGCCGTGCCGCCACGGCACCGGCTGGCTGCACCGGATCGTCGACCGCATCGTCGCCGGCGACGGCCGCAGCGATGACATCGAGCGCCTGTACTACATCTCCAAGTTCAACGACGGCACGACGATCTGCGGCCTCGGTGACGCCGCGGGCTACGCCTGCAGCGGCATCCTCGACAAATTCCGCGACGAGTTCGAGTACTGCATCGAACACAAGCGCTCAAAGTTCGGCGGGAACCTGGAATGCCTGAGATCTTCATAAACGGGCAGGCCATCGAGGCTCGCGACGACCAGACGGTCATGGCGGTCGCGCGCGAGCACGGCCACTTCATCCCGTATTTCTGCTGGCACCCGCAGCTGTCGGTCGTCGGCAACTGCCGCATGTGCCTGGTCGAGGTCGAAGGCCGCGGGCTCGACATCGCCTGCAACATGCCCGTGGCCAAGGGCATGAAGGTGTTCACGAACTCGGAGGAAGTGCAGGCGCACCGCAAGGCGATGCTGCAGTTCATCACGCTCAACCACCCGGTCGACTGCGGCATCTGCGACAAGGCCGGCGAGTGCACGCTGCAGGATTACCACTACCAGTACAGCGGCCAGCGCTCGCTCTCCCACGACCAGAAGGTGCGCTCGACCAAGTTCTACAACCTCTCGAACCGCATCCTGCTCGACAACGAGCGCTGCATCCTGTGCCTGCGCTGCACGCGGTTCACGCACGAGGTCTCGAAGTCCATGGCGCTCGGCGTCGAGCGGCGCGGCGACACCTCGAACATACGCCCGGTCGAGGACCGGCCGCTGAGCGAAGACCCGTATTCCGACAACATCATCGACATCTGCCCGGTCGGCGCGCTGCTGTCGCGGCAGTTCCTGCACAAGTCGCGCGTGTGGTTCCTGCAGCCGACGCCGTCGGTCTGCCCGGGCTGCGCCCGGGGCTGCACGGTGCAGATCTGGCACCGCAAGCCGGAATGGAAGCTCAAGGCGCTCGACCAGCGGCAGAACGAGAGCATCGCGCGCGTCACGCCGCTCGACAACCCGGCCGTCAACGGCCCGTGGATCTGCAACAAGGGCCGCGACCTGGCGCAGGTGTTCGAGCGCGTCCGCGCCGACGAACCGATGCTCAAGGGGCGCCCGGTGACCGTGCCCGCCGCGCTCGACGAGGCGCGCCGGCTGATCGGCGCAGCCCGCCACGCCGTCGCGCTGGTGTCGAACTGGGGTTCGAACGAGGAGCTCGAGACTTTCAAGGACAAGCTCGGCGAAGTGTTCCACTGCTTCGTCAAGGAAGACTGGCAGCCCCAGCCTGGCGAGCGGCTCGAGGACGACCTGCTGATCCGCGCGGACAAGAACCCGAACACGACCCGGGCACGCGAACTGTTCGGCCACGCGGAACCCGGCTTCAAGGACGGTACCGACCTCGTGCTGGTCTGGGGTGAAGGCTTCGACTTCGCGCGGCTGCCGTCGCGCGCCAGGATCATCTTCCTGAACTCGTACCTGCAGCCGGAGAACGGCCACGCGGACGTGTTCCTCCCGGTCAGCATCCAGACCGAGCGGCACGGGCATTACACGAACTTCCAGGGAACGGTGAGCGCGTTCGAGCCTTGCTTCGAGCCGAAGCCCGGCGTGCTGCACGCCGAGGACCTGATCAGGGCGCTGGCCGCGCCGGCACGAGGTCACCCGTGAACGCGCCGGACCTTGCCATCAGCCTGGTCTACATCGCCTACGCGCTGGCGGTACTGCTGACGTTCGGCGCGATCCTGACGTGGGTCGAGCGCAAGCAGGCCGCGATCATGTCGGACCGCATCGGCGCCAACCGCGCCTACGTCCGCATCCCGTTTACGCAGGTGAAGCTGATCTGGCTCGGGCTGTTCCACGGCATGGCCGACGGCCTCAAGCTGCTGCTCAAGGAGAACTTCAAGCCCCTCGCCTACGACAAGCTCGCCTACGCGCTCGGGCCGTGGCTCGCCATCGTGCCGGTGCTGCTGGTCTTCGCCGTCGTACCCTTCGGCGGCCAGCTCGATCCAGGTCGGTTGTTCCCGGGCCTGGCCGGCTGGTTCGGCGGCCGCACGTACCCGATGCAGATCGCGCCGATCGACGCCGGCATCCTCATCGTCTTCGCCTTCAGCGGCATCTCGATCATCGGTGCGATGCTCGCCGGCTGGTCGTCGGCCAACAAGTTCTCGCTGCTCGGCGCACTGCGCGCGGGCTCGCAGCTGATCTCGTACGAGCTGGTGATGGGCCTGACCGTGCTCGGCCTCGTGCTGATCTTCGGCACCGTCAACCTCGCCTCGATCGTCGAGCGGCAGTCGGGCACCGTGCTCGGCTTCCTGCCGGCCTGGGGCATCGTCTACCAGCCCTTCGCCGCGATCCTGTTCCTGATCGCCGGCATCGCCGAGAACAAGCGCACCCCGTTCGACCTGCCCGAGGCCGAGTCGGAACTGATCTCCGGTTACTTCACCGAATACAGCGCGATGAAGCAGGGCATTTTCATGCTCTCCGAGTTCATCGAGATCGCGATCATCGGCGCGCTGTTCGTCACGCTGTTTTTCGGCGGCTACAACCTGCCATGGATGAACGACACAGGCTTCGTCTTCCCGGGCGGGCACGCCGTGCCGCTCAGTCACGGCTGGGTCGTCCTGCTGCAGTTGCTGACGTTCCTCGGCAAGATCTTCCTGCTCTGCAGCTTCCAGATCCTGGTGCGGTGGACACTGCCGCGCTTCCGCTGGGACCAGCTGCTGCGCTTCGCGTGGAAGTTCCTGCTGCCGCTCGCGATCGCGAACCTGGTCGTGACGGCGGTCGCGCTCTGGGCGCAGCAGGCATGAGGCCCGCAACACCATGACCACGCCCCGCAAACCGTACGTGCGCAGGCAGTACTGGAACGAACCCACCATGGGCTGGTGGGAAAACTTCTACCTGTTCGAGGTCGCCCGCGGCCTCGCCATCACCGGTGGCGTGTTCCTGCGCAACATGGGCAAGTGGATGACGGGGCGCAAGGGAGCGCTCACCTCCTATTACCCCGAGGAAACCCGCGCCGACTATGCGGCCGGCAACCGCGGCAAGCACATCCTGACGCAGCGTCCGGACGGGCGGCCGCAGTGCGTGGCCTGCAACATGTGCGCGACGGTCTGCCCCGCGCAGGTGATCGAGATCGACGCCGCGTTCGACCCGGACGACCCTGCCCACCCGAAGTACCCCTCGCGCTTCGAGATCGATTACTCACGCTGCGTGTTCTGCGGGTTCTGCGTCGAGGCCTGCCCGGAGGACGCCATCCGCATGGTCAAGGAAACGCCGGACCTGCCGGGTTTCGATCGCGACCGCATGTGGCTCGGCAAGGAAGAACTGCTCAACTGGCAGCCGCACGCCGACGTCGCGAAGCCCTACCCTGTCAGGCCGGCGGCAGAGCCCGGCAGGAGTCCCGACGCATGACCATCGACCAGCTGCTGGTGTACTTCTTCGGCGCGTGCGCGCTGCTGGGCGGCGTGCTGATGCTGGTCGCACGGCATCCGATGCGCGTCGCGCTCGCCCTGATCAGCTGCATGCTGTCGCTCGCCGGCATCTACGCGATGCTGGGCGTGCACGTGGTGGCGGTCTTCCAGGTCCTGATCTACGTCGGCGCAGTCATGGTCTTCATGGTCTACGTGATCATGCTGCTCGACGTGCGTGATCCCTCGTTCCTGCGCCGCTACAGCCGCGTGCTGCTGCCCGGCGTGGTGCTCGGTGCCCTGCTCGCCGGAGCGCTCGGCATCTCCGCGATAAGGCTCGGCGCCGCCGCCATCCAGCCGGGCGCGGGCGCGAGCGCGAGCGCGGCGCCGTCCTACCTCGTCCAGCCGTTCTCGGTCGAGTTCCTGCGCGAGTACTGGCTGCATTTCGAGCTGACCAGCGTGCTGCTGGTCGCCGCGGTCGTCGCGGCGATCGCAATCATCCGCAGCGGGAGACGGTCGGATGGCTGACACCCAACTGCTGCTCGGCCTCAGCTTCGTGCTCTTTGCGCTTGGCCTCGTCGGCGTGATGGTGCGGCGGAACGCGCTGGTCATGCTGATGTGCATGGAACTGATGCTCAACGCGGTCATCCTGGCGCTGGTCACGTTCTCGCTCGAGACGGCGACCCTGTCGGGGGCCGTGCTGGTGTTCCTGATCTTCGTCGTGGCGGCCGCGGAGATCGCGATCGCGATCCCTATCGTGCTGCAGCTGTCGCGGCAACGAAGCTCCCTCGATGTCGAGGGCTACGATCGCCTGAAAGGATGATGCACGCCCGATGAAGCTGCTCACCGTCATCGTACTGCTGCCGCTTGCGGGCTTCCTGCTGAACGGCCTGCTCGGCCGCCGCCTGGGGCGCACGTTCGTCTCGGTCGTCGGCTGCGGACTGCCGCTCCTCGCATTTGTCGCGACGGTCAAGGCAGTGACGCTGCTGCAGGCGACGGGGCCCGACGCGGCCCTGCTCGAAGTGGCCTATCGCTGGGCGAGC
>Ga0224500_10000162_pt1 | contig 50219 bp, 43 predicted proteins | sample SF_Oct11_sed_USG_FD_168126 | JGI IMG/M metagenome (GOLD analysis project Ga0224500, IMG submission 168126) | Sediment microbial communities from San Francisco Bay, California, United States - SF_Oct11_sed_USGS_4_1 | ecosystem: Environmental > Aquatic > Marine > Sediment | place: USA: California...
GTGGTCTCCGCGACGACCTGTATTGAAATGCCCAGCGTGATGGCCGCTGCGACCACGGTAGCTACGATCTTGCGCTGCATTGCCTGCTCCCCCGTATCTGGTTTGGTTTGGTTTGTTTGCGGGAGTGCAGAGAGTACCAATAGTGGCGCGCGCCACAAAGCACCGTTGCCTATGTGTTCCCGGGGGCGTTGCGCCGGCCGATGTCCCGATACCGGATCGCTCGGGCATCGCGCGACGATTGCGCCGGGCAAGCCGGCCTGCGGGCCGGTGCCCGGGTTCCGCCCATGGGCGTTCTGGCGGATACTCGGGACCCGGCCTGCGACTTGGCCATTATCCCGACAGGAGCCAGGCATCGTGCAAGACTCGGACGTCGGCGCGAGCAACCGCGAATTCATTCGTTACGACCAGGTCGAGAAACGGCACACCTACCGGCTGGCCGAGAATTCCTCGGACGAATTCGACGACGATTACGCAATCAGCGTCTTCGACTTCGGCCGCTACCTGCACGGCAACGGCAGGGATCGCGCCCGCTTCGCCGAGGAGTTCGGCGCGGCCGTGCAGGACATCGGCTTCTCGGTCATCACCGGTCACGGCGTCGACACGCAGCTCTACGACGAGATCGAGGCGCGCACCGAGGAGCTTTTCACCACGACGCCGCTGGCCGACAAGCTCGCCTACCGGGCCCGGCGCCACGGCTCGGTGAGCCAGGGCTATTTCCCTATCCGCGAAACCAGCGACATCCACCCGGACCTGGTCGAGGGATGGGTGTGGTGCCGGCGTGCGTTCGACATGCCCCAGGTTCGCGATGTCCCGTTCCGGGCCGCGGATTTCTGGCCGCGAGCCGACTACGAGCCCGTGTTCCGCCGGCTCGCGCTGGCGCACGAGCAATTGTTCAAACCGGTGACCCAGGCGATGTTCCAGGGTCTCGGTATCGATCCGCACCTGTACGACGGGAAGCTCACTCGCACCAACTTCGGCCTGCGCCTCAACTACTACCCGCCGCTGGGGGAAGCCGAGGACCGCTCGGGCGCGGGACGGCTGCTGGGCCACGAGGATGTGGACCTGTTCACGATCCTGCCGGCGCCTCGCGTCGAGGGACTGCAGGTATGGAATCACAAGAGCGGCAAGTGGGTGCGCCTCGACGCGCCGCCGGGTTCGATCATCATCAATACCGGCGACTACATGCAGCGCATCAGCAACGATCGACTGCCGTCGACGACGCACCGCGTCGGCAAGCCACGGGACGGATCCCATCGGCAGCGCGCACGCATCTCCTTCCCGATCGCCGTCTACGTCCGCGAACACGAAATACTCGAGGTGCTGCCGGGTCTCGGGTCGCCCCGTTACGAGCCCATCAAGGCCATCACGTTCCATACGCGCAGCACCAGCAAGTTCTACGGCGACGGCTACGCCGTCGAGGAACCCGTTCCACAGTCGGAGGCCGGAACCGAGCCGCCGGGAGAGGGTCTGAGTTGAAAATTCACGTCAGGGGCAGGGGGAAAACATGAGCAAGGAAAGCGCGCTGGCCGCCATGCGGTCGCTGCTGTTCGCGGCATTCATCCTTTGCGGTGGCTGGGCCGCAGCGCAAAACGACATCGAAAAAGCCCAGGCGGAGCTGCAGGCCGCAAATGCGTCCTACCGGGCCGGCGACTTCGAGGGCTTCACCCGATCCCTCGAGCGCGCCCTCGAACTCAACCCGGCCAGCCTGTACACACGCTACAACCTGGCCTGCGCGTACGCGCGCACCGGCCGGGCTGACGAGGCGATACCTCTGCTCGAAGGCCTGGTCACCGCCAGGGTCGATTTCGGAATGGCGGACGATCCGGACCTCGAATCGCTGCACGAACGTGACGACTTCAGGGCACTGGTTGCGAAACTCGAGGCCGGCATCGCGCCGGTGTCGAACAGCCATCCCCGCTACACGCTGCAGGCGCTCGGCGTCATGCCGGAGGGCATCGCCGCGGATCCGGCAACGGGGCGGCTCTTTTTCGGCAGCATGCGCAGCGGCGATATTTTCGTGCTCGACCCGGACAACCAGCTGTCGCGCTTCGCAACGGTTGAGCACAGCGGCCGGCGCGCCGCTGTCGGCATGGCGGTCGACACCCGGCGCGGCCTGCTCTGGTCGACCGGGACGTCGTTCTTCATGAACGAGGATTTCGACGAGGAAGCGCCGGCGCCCTCCGGCCTGTTCTCGTTCGATCTCGCCACCGGTGATCTGCGTGGACATTACTTCACCGCCGACGACGGGCTCGGCGTCAACGACGTGGCCATCAGTCCCTCCGGCGAGGTCTGGTCGACCGGTGCGGCGCTGCGGCGCCTGGACGAGGCAACCGGGCGGCTGGAGCCGGTCGCCGTCGAACCGCCGGTTTTCGGCTCGAACGGCATTGCGTTTACCCCGGACGGCGGCACGTTGTTCGTGTCGTCGTACCCCGTCGGCCTGGTGGCGATCGACGTGTCCTCCGGCCGCTCGCGCGTACTCGATTCGCCGGCGGACGCACCGCTCTACGGCGTCGACGGACTGTACTGGTACGACGGCGACCTCGTGGCCGTCCAGAACGGCGTGCAGCCCTGGCGCCTGCTGCGGCTCAGGCTGAACGAGGACCGGACGGCCGTCGCCTCGGTACGCGTCATCGAGTTCGCGAACCCGGCGCTGACGCCAATGACCGGGGCGATCCTCGACGGCGAGATCCATTACATAGGCCGTGCTCCGGCGCCCGAATCCCCACCAGGGCATTTCCCGGCGGAACTGGCCGAGTTTCTCGGTGCGACACTGATCATGACCGCGCCCCTTGACTAGCGGTCGACGCGCGCCGCTAAATGGCGCATCCGTTCAAACCCAGTCTCCAGACGCCTCCGATGAGCCAAGCGGAAACCATTGCCGCCAGTAATCTCTTTTACCTCGGGAACCTGAAGCGACCCAGGCTCGACCGCGCCGAGGGCGTCTATCTCTGGGACACCGACGGCAAGCGCTATCTCGACGCGTCCAGCGGCCCGATGGTGTCGAACATCGGTCACTCGAACCCGCGCGTGCTCGCCGCGATGAAGCGACAGATGGACAGGTCGACATTTGGGTACCGGCTGCATTTCGTCAACGAGGCCGCCGAGGAACTGGCGACGCTGACGGCGTCGCTGATGCCCGCGGGCCTCGATCGTATATTTTTCGCGTCCGGCGGCTCGGAAGCCGTCGAGAGCTGCCTGAAGCTCGCCCGCCAGTACGCCTGGGTAACGAACCGGAAAGACCGCTGGAAGGTCATCTCGCTGCGGCCCTCTTATCACGGCGGAACGCTGGGCGCCGTTGCCGTCACCGGCATGGACCTGTTCGTCGAGCCGTTCGCGGCGATGATCCGCGAGATGCCCAAGATTCCTGCCGCACGCTGCTACCTCGATCGCGACGAACTCACCGATCACCAGCGCGGCCTGCGCTACGCGGAAATGCTGCGCGAGGAGATCCTGCGCCAGGGTCCGGAGAGCGTGCTGGCGTTCATCATGGAGCCGGTCGGGGGCGCCTCCACCGGCGCGCTGGTCGCGCCGGACAGCTACTATCCGCGCATCCGGGAGATCTGCGACGAGTTCGGGATACTGCTGATCGTCGACGAAGTCATGTCCGGGGCCGGCCGCACTGGCCGCTTCCTTGCCGTCGAACACTGGAACCTGCGTCCCGACATTATCGCGATGGCCAAGGGTTTCGCGGCCGGCTATGCGCCGCTCGGCGTCATGGCAGCGCGCCGCGACATGGTCGAGGCGCTGAATCCGGCCGGCGGCTTTGCGCACGGCTACACCTACGCCGGCAACCCGCTGGCCTGTGCGGCCGGGCTCGCCGTCATCCGCGAAGTCGTCGACCAGGGCCTCGTCGACCGGGCCGCGACGCAGGGCGCGAAGCTGAAGGCCGGCCTGGCGAAGCTGATGGATCGCTACGAATGGATCGGCGACGTTCGCGGCAAGGGCCTGTTGCTCGCCTTCGAGCTGGTCCGCGACCGCGAGACGATGGAGCCGTTGCCCGCCGGGTTGAACGCACATGTCGAACTGGTCGAGGAAGCCTACCGGCGCGGGCTGATCATCTACTCGCGGCGCACGCGCGGCGGCAAGGTCGGCGACCATTTCATGGTCTGCCCGCCCCTGATCGTCGAGGACACCCACATTGACGAAATCATGCAGACGCTCGTCGCGAGCCTGGATGCCTGGGGCGCCCGCGCGGGCCTGCCTTGCGGGAGGAGCTGAGCCGTGGACAAAGTCATCATCACCTGCGCGGTCACCGGATCCATTCACACGCCGACGATGAGCCCGCACCTGCCGGTCACGCCGGAGGAGATCGCGACCCAGGCGATCGACGCCGCGGCGGCCGGTGCGGCGATCCTGCACCTGCACGCGCGCAACCCGGACGACGGCCGGCCCACCGCCGACCCGGCCGTATTCATGCAATTCCTGCCGCGCATCAAGGCGGAGTGCGATGCGGTCATCAACATCACGACCGGCGGCAGCTCGCTGATGACGCTCGACGAGCGGCTCGCGGCACCGGCGCTGGCCGAGCCCGAGATGTGCTCTCTGAACATGGGGTCGATGAATTTCGGCATCTTCCCGCTGAAGAACCGTTACCGCGACTGGAAACATGCGTGGGAGCCGAAGCTGCTCGAGGCGACGCGCGACGTTGTGTTCAAGAACACGTTCGCCGATATCGAGACGGTCTTCGATCGCCTCGGCCGCGGCTGCGGGACGCGCTTCGAGTTCGAGTGCTACGACGTCGGCCACATCCAGACGCTGGCTTTTTACCTGCGCGAGGGGCTGATCCAGAAGCCGCTGTTCGTCCAGTTCGTCATGGGCATCCTCGGCGGCATCGACGCGGCACCGGAGCAGTTGATGCACATGAAGGCGACGGCCGACCGGCTGCTGGGGGACAACTACCGCTTCTCGGTGCTGGCAGCGGGCCGCTGGCAGCTCCCGCTCGCGACGATGGGCACCATCATGGGCGGCAACGTCCGGGTGGGGCTCGAGGACAGCCTGCTGATCAAACGGCGCACGCTGGCCGGCAGCAACGCCGAACAGGTCGCGAAGATCCGGCGCATCATCGAGGAACTCGGCTACGAGATCGCGACACCCGCGGAGGCCCGCGAGATGCTGGGCCTCAAGGGGTCCGACAAGGTCAACTTCTGACATGGCCGACGCTCGTAACATCATCATTCGACCGGCGAACCGGGCGGACGTCGACGCGATGCACGCGATGGTCGTTGCGCTCGGCACGGCGACCGGCGCGGAGCACAAGGTCAAGAGCACGCCGCTGGACCTGCTGCGTCACGGTTTCGGGGCGGAGCCGGCTTTCGAAGCCCTGATTGCCGATCGCGACGGCGAGGCCGTCGGGCTGTGCATATACGGCTACGTGTTCTCTACCTGGCGCGGCGACCCCGGCGTATACGTGATCGACCTCTTCGTCGACGACAGTGCGCGCGGCGCGGGGCTCGGGGAGCGCCTGCTGCGCGAGGCCGCCCGTGCCGGTATCAAGCGCAATGCCAGTCACCTTCGCCTGTCGGTCGACCGGCAGAACGAGGGCGCGCAGCGCTTCTACGAACGCATCGGCATGGTGTATCGAAAGGACGAGCACATCTACCAGATCAGCGGCGATGACTTCGCCGCGCTCGCCGGGGAACCTGGATGAAAGTCGTATTTACCAAGCGGCAGCTGAAGCACGATCCGCAGACCTTTTTCGTATCCGGCTCCATCGTGGACCACCCGGAGAAGCCGGAGCGGGCTGCGCGCCTGCTCGCCGCAGCACTCAAGTCCGGACTCGTTGCCGAGGAGCCCCGGGACGCAGCGCGGCCGCTGCTCGAGAGACTGCACACGCCCCGTTACCTGCACTACCTCGAAAACATTTTCCCGCGCTGGCAGCGCATCGCCGGCGGTTCGGCGGAGGTGATACCCGGGATCCACCCGGACCGGCGGGACTGCGGTTATCCGCTGTCCGCGGCTGGCCAGGCGGGCTTCCATCACGCGGACCTCTCGAGCCCGATCAATGGCGACACCTGGGAAAGCGCCCTGTGGAGCGCGCACGGTGCAGCCCATGCCGCCGGACTCGTCCTCGCCGGCGAACGCTCGGCCTACGCGCTCAGCCGCCCGCCTGGCCATCACGCCGCGCGGGATTATTGTGCGGGCTTCTGCTATCTCGCGAACTGCGGCGTCGCGGCCGAGGCGCTGCTCGCCGGGCACCGGCGCGTCGCGGTGCTCGACGTCGACGTACACCACGGTAACGGCACGCAGGACGTGTTCTACGCACGCGGCGACGTACTGACGATCTCGATGCACGCGGACCCGGCGCGTTTCTACCCGTTTTTCTGGGGCCACGCCGACGAGACGGGTTCGGGCGACGGTGAGGGCTGCAACCTGAACCTGCCGCTGCCGCGCGGTACCGGCGACGACGACTACCTCCGGGTGCTGGACGGCGCGATCGACCGGATTGCCGAATTCGGTGCCGGTGCGCTCGTCGTTGCGCTCGGTCTGGACGCCTACGAGGGCGACCCGCTGCGCGGGTTTGCGATCACGCGGCAGGGCTTCGCGCGCATCGGGCGGCGCATTGGCGAGCTGGGGCTGCCGACCGTGCTGATCCAGGAAGGGGGTTACCTGTCGGACGAACTGGGCCTGAACCTGTCGGCCGCGCTGGAGGGATTCATGGAGACCCACGGCGGCTGACCGACGGGGTTCGAATCGAGCGGCAATTCCCGCTACAGTTGCCGCTGGTTCCCGGACAAGAATAACCAACGATGACCGAACCGAGCTGGTTTTCCATACTCCCGCCGATCCTGGCGATCGTGCTGGCCATCTGGACCAAGCAGGTCATCCTGTCGCTCTTCGCCGGCCTGTGGATCGGGTTTACCCTGCTGAGCGGCCTCAACCCGATTGCCGGGCTGGCCGGCGCGCTGGAGGGCATCGTCAACGTATTCGGCGACGCGGGCGACACGCGCGTGCTGATCTTCACACTGCTGATCGGCTCGCTGATCACGACGATCGAAATGTCCGGGGGTGTGCGTGGCTTCGTACATTTCCTCGAAACCCGGCGCTGGGTACACACTGGCGTGCGCGCCCAGGTCCTCGCCTGGGTCACCGGGATCATTATCTTCATCGAGTCGAACATCACGCTGCTGGTCGCCGGCTCCGTCAGCCGGCCGCTGTTCGACCGCTACCGCGTGTCGCGCGAGAAACTTGCCTATCTCATCGATGCGACCTCGGCGCCGGTGTGCGTAATGATTCCCCTGAACGCCTGGGGCGCCGTGATCATCGGGCTGGTCGCGTCGTCGGGCATCGCCAACCCCCTCGAGACTTTCATCCAGTCGATCCCCTACAACCTGTACGCGATCTTCGCGATCATTCTCGCGGCGATCGTAATCTGGAAGGACCTGAACATCGGCCCGATGAAGGCGGCCGAGGAGCGCACGCAGCGGGGCGAGCTGCTGTGGCCGAACGCCATGCCGCTGGTCGACACGAGTGCGGAGCTGCTGCCCGAGCCGGAGGATGAGAGGGAGATCCCGTCGGCCTGGTTCATGGTACTGCCGATCCTCGCGATGATCCTGATGATGCCCGTGGGCCTGCTGATCACCGGCAACGGCGACCTGATCCGGGGGTCCGGCTCGACATCGATACTGTGGGCCGTCAGCACCGCGATCGCCGTCTGCTGGCTCATGCTGCTCGTGACCCGCCAGTGCGGGATCAACGAGCTGATGCGGCATTTCATGACGGGCGCCGGGCACCTGCTGCCGATCTCGACAATCCTGCTGCTCGCGCTGGCGCTGGGCGACGTCGCGCAGCTGCTCGGCACAGGGCCCTACGTCGCGGGCGTCGCCGGTGCGGCGGTGCCGGAGGTCCTGCTGGCCCCGCTGGTGTTCGTCGTCTCGGCATTCATTGCGTTCTCGGTCGGATCCAGCTGGGGCACGTTCGCGATCATGATCCCGATCGCGATACCGATCGCGACGACGCTGGGACTCCCGGTTCCACTGCTGCTCGCCGCCGCCATCTCGGGTGGCATCTTCGGCGACCACGCCTCACCGATCAGCGATACGACGGTCGTCGCGTCGATGGCGGCGGCCACGGATCACATCGATCACGTGCGTACGCAGCTGCCGTACGCGCTGCTCGCCGGTGCGGCCGCAACGATCGGCTTTTTCCTGCTGAGCCTGTTCGGCTGAAACAGTTCAGAGAATGAGGTCGGCGACACGCTCGGCCAGCGGGTAGACGTCCGGCTCCGCCCGGTTGGTCAGCAGGATAATCGTCAGCCGCTCGTCCGGGAAACGCAGGACGACGTTGCGGAAACCGCTGGTCTCGCCGTAATGATGATGGCGGCGATGCCCGCGGTACTCGTCGATCCACCAGCCGAAGCCGTAATTCCCCAGCGCCGGTGTCAGCATGAGCGCGGCGGACTCCGCCGACAGCACGGCACCGCGGTCCGTGGCCCGGTACCAGCGCGCCAGGTCATCCAGCGACGAGTAGATTCCGCCGTCGCCCCAGACCGCGCTCCAGCGGCTCTGGTCGCTTGACGCGACATCTCCGTTCGTCACCCGGTAACCGTAGGCGCGATTCGGCACCGTCGACTGCCCTTCGCGGTAGGCGATGGTCGATGACATTCCGGCAGGCTCGAATATCCGCTCGCGCAGGAACACGTCGAACGACTTCCCGGACGACGCTTCCACGATCATCGCGAGCAGCGCGTAGCCGGTGTTCGAATAACGGTACTCGGAGCCGGGCTCGAAGTAAGTACGATCGGTGGCCAGCATCAGCCGCAGCACGTCGTCGTCGTGAACCTGGGGCGAACCGTCCGGCACCATCGGCTCGTAGTCGAGCAGGCCGGAGCGATGCTGCAGCATATGGCGAACGGTAATCCCCGAGCCGTAAGCCGGGTATTCCGGGAACAGGTCTGTCAGTGTGGATTCCAGCGTGAGCCTGCCGTCCTCGACCAGCAGCATGATCGCCGTCGCCGTGAACTGCTTGGTCACCGACGCGAGCCGGAAGTTGGTGGCCGCGCCGATCGGCGTACCGGCGTCCACGTCGGCGAGTCCCCAGGTGCGGGTCAGTAGCGGCTCGCCGTCACGAATCACGCGAAGCGCCGCGCCGGGCATGCCCGGGCCTGCGTAGGGCTCGAACAGCCGGTCCAATTCCGTCTCTGCCTGCACACCGCTTTCACTGCAGCCGCTCATCGCGACGAGAACGAGCATGCAGGCAAGCACTCCGGGTCCTGGTCTGTCCAAGTTTTCTCTCCCACTGACAATGCCCCGGGCGCCGCGCGCCCTGTCACAGGTTCCCGCTAAAGCAGAATTCCACCGGGCCCGTCATCACGGCCGTGTCGTCCGGCCGGATCTCGATCTGCACGGTGCCGCCGGGCAGTTGCACGTCGATACGAGCTGCCGGCGTCAGTCCCCGGGCCCGCGCAGCAAAGGCCGCCACGCATGCCCCGCTGCCGCAGGCCATCGTGAGGCCGACTCCGCGCTCGTAGACCGTGAGCTCGAGGTGCGACTCGTCGACCAGCTCTGCAACGCCGACGTTCACCCCGGCCGGAAACATCGGGTCCTGCTGGATCGGCGCCGCGTGCTTCGGGATATCGATCGAGCCGAGGTCGTCGACGAAGTAGACGACATGCGGGTTGCCGATATTGAGCGCGACTCCGTCGCTGAGCGGGCCATGGCCGACGTCCAGGTGCAGCGTGTCGGCTTCGCGGGCGAGCGGAATACGGCGCCAGTCGAGATTGACCCGTCCCATCTCGCAACGCACCAGGCGACTGCCAGCACGCTGGCAGCGCAGCACCCCGGCACGCGTCTCGATCGAGACCTCGTCCAGGCGCGCCTCCTCGAGCAACAACCAGGCGACGCAGCGTGTCGCGTTGCCACAGGCTTCGACTTCTCGTCCGTCGACGTTGTAGAGGCGCATGAAAACATCGGCGGATCTGTCCTGCGGCGGCTCGACGACGACCAGCTGGTCGGCCCCGACGCCGGACTGAACGTCGCAGATCCGCCGGATCTCGCCGATTCCCGGGCGGTAAGCCTGCGCGCGCGCATCCACAATGACGAAATGGTTGCGCAAACCGTGCATCTTTATGAATGGCCGACCCGCCGGGAAGAGATCCGGCAGGCTCGTCGCACCCCTTGCTTTCACACTACCCGCCATTTCCGGCCCGGCATTGGTTCCGAGGTGTCGCATCATCGCAGGATCGGCTGGCCGTGTCAGCCGGCCAGAAATTGCCCGTCGCTTGCGGCGGCGTTACAGTCGGGTACTTACACGGTTCGATTCCGGCAGCAAACAGGCAGGCAATGGCAGGCATGACGAGAGAACTGTTCCGCGAAGACTCCTACCTGCGCGAATGCGAGGCGCAGGTCATCTCCGTCAACGACCGCCAGGTCGTGCTGGACCAGACCGTGTTCTACGCAATGGGCGGCGGCCAGCCGGGCGATACCGGTCGCCTGGAGTGGGATGGCAAGATCGCGGCCGTAACGGAAACGCGTTACGGCGAAGGCGGCGCTATCTGCCACGTCGTGGCTGACGGCGATCCGCTGCCGCCGGCAGGCGGCCGGGTTCGTGCCGTCATCGACTGGGATCGGCGCTATCGGCACATGCGCATGCACACGGCGCTGCATCTGCTCGGATCGGTGCTGCACTACGGCGTGACCGGGGGCAACATCGGCGCGGACCGCAGCCGCCTGGATTTCGACATGGAGGATACCGTCGACAAGGACGCGGTGACCGCCGAACTGGCCAGACTGGTTGCCGCCGATCACCAGGTCGGCTGCCGCTGGATCACCGACGCCGAGCTGGATGCGCAGCCGGAGCTCGTGCGGACGATGTCCGTGCAGCCGCCGCGCGGCGCCGGGCGCATCAGGTTGCTGGAAATCGAGAACGTGGACCTGCAGCCCTGCGGCGGCACACACCTCCGCTCAACCGGGGAGGTCGGCGCAGTCCGTGTCAGCAAGGTCGAGAAAAAGGGCAAGCACAATCGCCGGGTCTGCATAGAACTGGACGATTGAAGCGCTGCGGCCGCCTGCAGCAATAGGCGCACCGGCAAGCGTCGAACAAGAACAACATGCCGCCTCGGCGGCGACGGGGGAAGAATATGGGTGAGCAGCCAGTTACGGGCGCGGAGATCGGCGCGGCCGCGCCGGTGAGCAGCGCGGAACGCATCAGCGCCATCGACACCCTGCGCGGCGTCGCCGTGCTCGGCATCCTGGTGATGAACATCTACGCGTTCGCAATGCCGTTCCAGGCCTACATGAACCCGCTGCCGATGGGCGGGCTCGAGTGGTACAACCAGGCCACCTGGATATTCACGCACGTTTTCTTCGACCAGAAGTTCCTGACGATTTTCGCGCTGTTGTTCGGCGCTGGACTCGTCATCATGTGGCAGCGCGCGGAGCAGCGCGGCGCCAGGCCCGGGCGCGTCTGGTACCGGCGCCAGGCCTGGCTGCTCGTCATAGGCGCCGTCCACGCCTACCTGATCTGGTGGGGCGACATCCTGTTTCACTACGCCCTGATGGGCATGTTCGTGTACCTGTTCCGGAAGTGGCAGCCGAAAGGGCTGATCATACTGGCCTGCTGCATGCTGCCGGTCGCACTCGTGTTTTCCTACGGCGGCTCGTACTACATGGAAGACCTGCGCACGCAGGCGAGCGAGCTCGCCGGGCTGATCGACGCGGGCGAGGAACTGAACGACGAGCAGCAGGAGGTTCGCGAGCAGTGGGAGGCGATGCAGCCCTTCATGGATCCTACGCCGGAAAGCCTGCAGAAGGACGTCGATACGCACCTCGGCAGCTACGGCGGTATTGTCGCCTACCGCGCGCCGACGGTTGCGATGATGCAGGCGCAGAACACGCTCAGTTTCGCCCTGTGGCGGGTCGGCGGCCTGATGATCCTGGGCATGGCGTTGATGAAGCTCGGCATCCTGTCCGGGCAGCGTGACGCCGCCTTCTACCGACGGATGGCGCTGCTCGGCTACGGGCTCGGCCTGCCGATCCTGGCGTTCAGCGCCATCAACCTGTATGCGCACGGCTTCGAGCCGCTGTACATGTTCCGGATCGGCATGGCGCCGAACTACGTCGGCAGCGTGCTCGTCAGCTTCGGCCACATCGCGCTCGTCATGCTGATCGTGAAGAGCGGTGCCTGGTCGATGCTGATGGCCCGCTTCGCTGCGGTCGGGCAGATGGCGCTGACGAACTACCTGATGCACTCGGTCGTCATGACGACGATCTTCTATGGCTACGGCTTCGGGCTGTACGGGTCGGTGCCGCGGCTTGCCCAGATGAGCTTCGTCGTCGCGTTGATCGGGTTCCAGCTTTGGCTGTCGCCGCTCTGGCTGAGTCGCTACCGATTCGGGCCGGTCGAATGGCTGTGGCGGTCGCTGACTTACTGGCGGCGGCAGCCAATGCTGCGGAGCCCGTAGGACGACCGGCTCAGCGCGGGTCGCCGAGGCCACCGCCCTCGGACGGCGAGGAACTTGCCCGTCCGCGCTTGCGCAACATGCGTTGCGTCGCGGCCTTTTCCTCGTCCCACTCGCGCACGGTCTTGCAAACGCGCTGCTTCTGGCGGCTCCCGGTCACCCTTTCGTTCTTGCACTCGACCCTGTCGAGTTCGTCTTCGACCTGCTCGTTGTATTCTGCCGCGGCCGCGGCGTAGGCCTCGTCTTCGAGAGCTTTGCGCTCCGCGCCGCTCAGCTTCCGTTGCTCTTCCGGGGCCGGCTTTTCGGCCTCGGCCGACTGTTCCTGCGCCGGCCCGGAGAGTGGCATCGAAACCAGCAGTACAGTCGTCAGTAACGTAACAGCTCGATTCATGTTCGTTCCTCGACACCCATCGGTGTCAGCTAGTCGTTGATCTCCGCGTTGAGCGTCTGGCGCTCGGGCTGACAGGTACAGAGCCGGGTCGCGCTCTTGATGCGCGACACGTGGTCACAGACCACGACCTCGTCCGCGGCGCAGTCGGATAGACTTTCGCCGTAGGCTTTCGCTACCGGTTCCTGGGCACAGCCTGCAAGCAGGGCAAACGCGACACCGACCGGCCATAGCGGCGCGTGGATGGAGCCGAGGCCGCCGGCGCGTCCCGAAGCCGCCAGGCGCCTAGTCACTCCTGACGTCCACCGTTCGATAGAAGAAATCATGTCGGTACAGGACCTCCCCGCTTTCCACCGGCTCGCCATCCCGATACACCGGCCGGTAAATGAAGTCTTTGACGCCGTAGCGTACCCGGGTTTCCATCTGCGAGAAACCGGGAGGGTCCGCCTCGATCAACTCGATGTCCTTGACCCGGCCGCGATCGTTGACCGAAAAGCGCGCCGTTATGTGTCCCTCCAGCAACTCGGCATGGTCCACGTCGGCCCTGCTCCAGCCGTAGTTGAAATCCGGGTACCTGCCGAGCGCCAGGCGGCGCAGCGGCACGGGGCGCTCCAGGTCTGACAAGCGCCGGTCGAGCAGCTCCGTCTCGGACAGCAGCTGCCACGCCCTGCCGTATTGCAGGCGGGCCAGGTCGACCGAGTCCATTACGGTGTAATAGTCTCCCAGGGCGATGACGCACCGGGCCAGCAAGTCGGGCCCGGCATCCGCGTTGGCGTTGGCCTCGGCCACTGCCAGCGCCCTCTGGAAATAGGACTCCCCGTTGCGCGTGGTGGGCTCGGACCGGAAGACCACTTCATTTGCCTCGTGCAGGTAGGTCCTGCCCAGCGCCAGGTAGGTATCAATCAGCACGGGGTCCCCGGTACCGTAGTGATCTGCCTTTATCTTCGCAATCCGGCGGTAGACGTGGCGCTCCTCCCGGTGTCGATCCAGCTGGTTCAACAGTTCGGCCCGGTCGTGCAACACGGGCAACATTTCCAGCGCGTAGAGCGAGTACTTGCGCTCGTACAGGGTCGTCATCCGGTCGAGCAGCTCCAGCGCCGTACCCACTTCCCCGGCAGCAAGGTTGGTCTCGACCATACCGTTCAGGATGTGCACCTGCTCGACTGTATGCGGTCCTTCGTTCACGTGGCTGATGTGCAGCGCGCGATCATAGGTGCGCAAGGCCTCGCCGTAGTTGCCGGAGTCACGATATGTCGCCGCGAGGCCCTCCAGCGGTCGCACCAGCCTGCGGCTCAGCATGTCGTCATCGCGCTGCAACAGGTCGATGGCAGTCTCGTAATTCTGCAACGCCGCTTCCCATTTGCCGCCGAGTCGCTGCGCGAGCGCCAGGTCCGACAGGGCGCTCGCCGTTTTCGTAGCCGACTGCGTCTCGCTCGCGAGCAGCGACTCAAGGCGCTCCTTGGCAGCGAGCTCCGACTCGTCATACAGCCCTGCGGCTATCGCATCGCGAAATCGTCGCCGATACAGAGCGTCCGGGTCCCCCGTCGTCCCGGCATCGAGCCGCGGCACCCCGACGCCGGGTGGAGCGGAGTCGTCCTGATCGGCTTGCGGCGCAGCCGGCGCCTCGACGGGCAACAATATGGCCGCCTGCCCGGCAAGGAACAGGGCCGACAAGGCTATCCAAGGCCTCGAATTCGAGCACGAAACGCGCATGACGGTCAGTTCGGCTAAACCCCTCGGTTTTGGACCGGCGCACCGGTCACGGGTTCCGACGACGCCGAGGCTGCCGACGCTCGAATTGGCGCGGCGTTGCCGCAGCTTTATAGTAACGGCCTTTCCGGGAGCAGGAGTTCTGCATGCCAGTGCACAAGCATACGCTAGCCGCCGCGGGCGCGGTCTTCTCCGCATTCTTCGGGGCTGCCGCATCCGCGCAGGACAACGCTACGGCGATCGAGCAATGCGCCGGCATCGAAGCGGCCGACGCACGCATCCGCTGCCTGGAGGAAGCCATAAGGCGGATGTCTTCCGCCCCGGCGGAGGCCGTTACGCCGGATCGGGTCCAGCCTGCGCGTGAAGAGCGGACAGAGCAGGCCGCGGTCGCCACGCCCGCGGAGAGCCCGGATCTCGCCGCACCGCCGAAACCGGAACCGGAACCGGCGAGTGCGCCGCAGCCGGGCGTCGCGTCGGCAAGCACCCCGGAAGTCAGGACCGCAACGGGATCCGCGAGCGCTCCGGCCGATCCGGGACCGGTCGAGCAACCGTCCACCGATTCGGCTGAATCGGCGCTGGACCGGATGGGCACGGAGCAATTGCCCGTCGACAAGGCGGAGGACGATCTCGTCGACGTGCGGATTCCGGCCACGGTCGTCGCGTTCGATTTCGTTGGCCGCAACAAGCTCCGCATGCGCCTCGAGAACGGCCAGGTCTGGCGGCAGATAGACGCCGATCGCGGCGACTTCTACCCGATGCTCCGCGGCACGGACAGCTTCGAAATCGAACTCTGGCAGACGAGCCTGGGCGGCTACCGGATTCGACTCCTGCCAACCAACCGCACCGCCCGGGTCCGGCGGGTCCAATAAAAAAGCGGCGCATCCAGGGATGCGCCGCTTCCTTTTGCTGCCCGCGTCTTCTTACTGGAGCACGACCGAAACGGTCGCGAACCAGGTACGACCGAAGAAGTCGTAGCCCGAAGACGATACTGCGTTGTTGCGGTTCGGTCCTTCCGACGTGTCGATCAACGGCGGATCCTCGTCGAAGGCGTTGCTGACGCCGACCGAGGCCGACCAGTTGTCCTGCAGGTACGTCAGCGACAGGTCGGTGTACCAGATTCCGTCGACGTAGTCGACGTCCCGGCTGTTCGGCGCCGCGTTGAAGGCGCAGCAGCCATCCAGCGGGTTCGGCCGAAACGCGTCCGGGTTGTCCTGCTGCTGCTCGCCGATGTAGCGATTCTGCATCAGGACTTCCCAGTCGCCGCGCGTCAGCGACAGCGTGCTGGTGAACTTCCACTCCGGCGTGCCGATCTCGCCCAGGTTGTCGTCGCGATCGTCGGGTCCGAAGATCTGGACTTCCTGCTCGAGCTGGTTCGTCGTCGCAGTCGCCCACGCGATGTCCGTGCCGATGCTGTCCATCGTCCACAGCAGGCGCGTATTCAGGTCCACACCTTTCGCGGTCGCTTCACCGATGTTGATGAACGAGACGTCGACGAAATTCAGGATGTTGGTGGCCGGATTGTTGCCACCCGGCCGTCCCGTCAGGCCGCAGAACGGGCTCGTCAGGTTCGGGAAATCCTGGTTCGTGTAGCACTCGCCGATGATGAAGTCAGCCGTCGGCTCCTCGACCGTGTCGCGGATCTCGATCGACCAGTAGCTCAAGGCCATGTCGAAATCGAACGCCTGCGTCCAGGGCTGGCTGAACTGGATCGTCGTCGTGTACGAATCCGACGTCTCGGCGAGCAGCGTGGTCGTGCCACCCGTCGAGGTCGGGATCGTCGTGACGCCCTGCGTGCCGAGCACCGTCGTATCCGGCTGGCCGTCGCCGTTCTCGTCCGTAAAGATGACGCCATCGGCAATACAGTTGTCGATGATGATCGCGGTCAGCGGATCGTTCTGGTCCAGCGCCTGGATGTTGTTGTTGATGCAGGGGTCGCTGGCGCCGGAGATGCCGCCGCCCTGGTCTGCCAGGAACTGCTCGCGCAGGTTCGGTGCCCGGAACGAGGTGCCGGCCGACGCGGACAGGGCGAGGTAATCGAGAGGCGTCCAGATGACGCGCGCGCGCCAGGTGGTCTCGTTACCGAAGTTCTCCTCCTCCGTATAGCGCACAGCGCCGTCGAGGTTCAGGGTCTCCAGCAGCGGGATGTTGATTTCGCCGTAGACTTCCCAGATGTCGCGTTCGCCGATCGTCTCGCCTTCCTGCAGCGGGTTCTCCGCGGCGTTCAGGCCCAGCACGCCGGTGATGTCGTTCTGCGACGAAATCGCGTCAGTGCGGAATTCCGCGCCGACCGCGGCACCGACGGAGCGGCCATCGATCTCGAAGATGTCGCCGGTCAGGAAGCCGCCCACCATCGTCTGCTCGACGACGGTGCGATTCGTGCGGTTGCCGACCAGGAACTTGGTTTCCTCGGGCGTGAACACACCTTCGCCGGTCGCGCCGCCGTCGTACATGTTCGGGTTGCCCCAGTTGATCGGTACGCAACCCGTCAGGGTATCGAACGAGCCGAGCTGCGACGTGTTGTTGCCGATGTCGCAGGTCGGGTTGCCGTTGACGTCGAGGCGCACGCCGCGCGTCGCCTGCACGAGATGGTTCTCGAACAGGATCGGCTGCGCCTGGAAGCCTATGCCACGATCGTACGAATAGAAGCCCTCGTAGGACCAGCTCGAGTCGCCCAGGTCGCCGCGCAGGCCGGTCACGAAGCGGAAGTGATTCCTTTCCACGTCGCGGGTCTGCGGCACGCTTTCCAGCGTGATGATCGGCGCCATGTCTCCCGGGAACGGGTTCAGCGGGTTGTCGACCAGGACCGGTACGCCATTGGCATCGACATCGATGATCGTCGTGTCGGGTTCACCGTCGCCGTCCGTGTCCACCTCGACTTCGCGCGGAATCAGCCCCGGTACGTCCGGGAAGATCTGCTCGGTCGCTGCCCGGCTGAAGGTCGTGCTCTGCAGGTAGTAGGCTTCGAAGAACACTTCCTCGTTCGACCACCAGTCGAGATCGAGCTTGCCGGTCGTGACGGCCGACACCCGCTCCAGCTCCGCGATCAGGTCGCCCGCGCGGCGTTCGTCCTGGTCATTGTAGAAGTCGTGGTACGGGAAGTTCGTGCTGCCGCGCTGTCCGTCCGTGCCGGCGCCAGGCGCGAAGCCGTAGTCGTAGTAACCGGCAGGCGCCGCCGGGATCTGCGCATAGCTCGTGAAGTTCTGGATGCCGAGATCCGACTGGGCCGCAGAAATGCCCGGGTTGTAGAAGAAGAAGATCTCCGCACGATCATCCTGCGTGAACGGCAAAGCGGGATCGGTGAAGTCCAGCGACAGGATCACGTTGTCGAAGAATCCGTCGCGGTCGACGATCTGGAGACCGCCGTCTTCGTACACCTCGATGCTGCGGAACGAGCGCGAGAAGTCGCGGTCGCCGACCAGCACCCGCTGCCGGTCGAAGAACTCGGCACCGAAGGTCAGGCTGGCACGATCGCTGACCGCACCCGCGATCATCGAGATCTGGTTGACGTTACCGCCCTTGTCCGTCGGCGATTCGACGTTGGCCGTAACTTCGAATCCCTCGAACTCGTCGCGCAGGATGACGTTCGCGACGCCGGCCACGGCGTCTGCACCATATACGGCCGACACGCCTTCAGTCAGGATTTCCACACGCTCGACCATCGAGAACGGGATCAGGTTGATGTCCGGCTGAGCCGGGGCCCCGCGTACGCCGTTGGAGCCCATGCGGCGCCCGTTGACCAGGACGAGCGTGCGCTCGGGTCCGAGTCCGCGCAGGTCGATGCTGGTCGAGCCAACACCGCCGGTCGGCGGGGCTTCAGTGGCGTTCGAATTGCCGGCATTCGTATTCAGCGTCGCGTCGATCTGGTTACCGTTGGCGACCGTCGTCCGCTGCAGCATCTCGGCGATGCTGGAAATACCGAGCTGGCGGCCGCTAGCGACGTCCAGCACCTGGATCGGCGACGGGCTCGAATATTCGTCGCGGCGGATACGAGTTCCCGTCACGACGACCTCTTCTACCTGCCCCTGTTCGCCTTCGAGGACGGCGTCCTCGTCCTGTGCCTGGGCCGGTACTGCCAGCACGCATGCAAACGCAAGCGGCAGTCCCGCGGCGATGCGCAGGAAATGCTTAAGATCTGACATAGCTGTGTTCTCCCCAATTGCAGATTTTGTCCTCCCGATCCGGCCCGGCCTTTTTGTAGCCGGTTCCGAACGGAAGTCCGCATTTCGACTCTCGCCCAGCCCGGCTGGCCGCCGCCTGTTGCGGACATCGGTCACCTATGGCGAGAGAAGATGTGCGCAGAATAATCAGCCCGTTTGTGCCGGATTGCAAATTTGCTGTTGCGCTTCGGGTCATGCCGGGGTGGTCGACTGCCAAGGCAGGATTTTTTTAGTACAAAAAACAACAATATAGGGTCATATCTCGGTTGTTACTTATATGCCACAAAGTTCGCTCGCGGCCACGCATTCCTGCGCCTGCGCAGAGCCTGCCGGGGCGATCCCGTCTCCACGCGGGCGCCCGCCCGCGCGGCGTTGCGCTTGCCGCAATCGGCTCGCGCCAGCCGTTTCCGTCCTTGCCTCGCTCGCGTAGCATGTTCCCCCGGATGAAACAGGGGAAGCTGTGATGCAGGTCAGAATCAGTCGACGGTCGGTGCTGGGCGGCCTTTTCGGAGGCGCCGCGGGCCTTGTGCTTCCGCCCGCGGCTATTGCGCAGCTGGTCGGTCCGGCGCACGGGATCATACGGCTGACCTCTAACGAGAACCCGTACGGTCCGAGTCCTGCCGCGCTGAAGGTAGCCGAAGAGGCATCAGCAAGCGGCGCGTTCTACCCCGGCCGAATTTCCGGCGACCTCATTCGGGTCATTGCGGAACGGGAAGGCATTGGCGCCGACGGCGTCGCGCTGTCGTCCGGTTCGAACGAGGCGCTGTGTGCGGCCGCGATGGCCTGGGGACGGCACGGCCGTGTGCTGGCGCCGGCGCTGACCTACGACCTGCACCTGGGATACGCAGAGCAGAACGGCGTCGAGGTCGCGACCGTGCCGCTGGATCCGGACATGGGCATCAATCTTGGCCGGCTGGCGGCGGCGGTCGATGACAGGACCAGCCTGGTCTACGTCTGCAACCCGAACAACCCGACCGGCATGCTGCTCGACGGTGACGACCTGCGGGCTTTTTGCCGCGAAGTCGGCAAGCGGGCAACCATCGTCGTCGACGAAGCCTACAACGAGCTGACCGGGGACCCGGCTTACAGCTCGATGATGAACCTCGTGCGCGCGGGCGAAAACGTCATTGTGATGCGGACGTTCTCCAAGATTTTCGGAATGGCCGGTATGCGCATCGGCTACGCGATGGGCCGGCCGGACCTCATCGGGCGCGTGCGCGATTCCGTTATGTCCTGGCCGAACATCGTGGGCCTGGCCATGGCCTACGTGAGCTACACGGACGATGAGTTCATCGCGTTTTCGCGCGACAGGATCCTTGAGGGGCGCAAGATCGTCAGCGAGGCCTTCCGTAGGAACGGCGTCGAGCCGCTGCCGTCGGAAACGAACTTCGTTTTCGCCGATATCGGCGTCGATGTAAACGAACTGGCTGCGCGGATGCGCGATAGAAATATCGAGATTCGCCGCTCTTACCCGCCGTATGACACCTGGATGCGTGTGAGCATGGGCAAACTCGACGAGCTCGAAATCTTCGCGGACGTGTTCGACGAGCTCTACCCGCAAGCGAAGGGTTGAATCGCCCGCGCGGCAGGTCCTGCAGGAGCTCCTACGGGAAATTGCGCCTGGCATCCGCGCGCAGGCCGTTGAACTCGTAGCCGAACAGCTCGATGTCGAAGCGCCAGTGTTCGGCCACCCTGGCAATCAGCGCGTCGTCGTACATCTCGCGGTAGCCGCGGTGGACTGTGCGGTTCACATGCGGCAGCGGCGGCGCCTTGACGCCGATACGGCGGCAGATTTCCTCGTAATCGTCCGCCAGCGTTTCGAAGCGGCCTATGTAATCGACGATGACGCCATCGTCCTCGCAAACGAAGCCCGACTGGCTGCGCCTGGCGCGCTCGATCTCCCAGTCGACGTACTCGCCGAAGGAGCCCATGGCGCTCACCCTGCGATGGTGCCGGTGCGCTTTCGTGGTGCCCAGATAATGGTAGGTGGAGACCAGCCAGTCCCAGGGATTCCGGACGAATGCGAACTTGAAGAAACCGTCCCAGACCTCGGCGGGCAGCTGGCGCCGCAACTGGCTGGCGGTCGTGTGCACGGGAAAATAGCGCCGCCGGTAATCCCGGACCAGTCCGACTTTGGCGAGCCCCTTGCTCAGCGGGTCCGTCGGCGGATTGTGGCCGAACTGTTCGAGGGCCGCGATCATGCTGGTACCGGCGGCCTTGTTGACGTGAACGAAGATGAACCTGTGGCTGATCGACAAGAGCATGTCAGGATTCCGACCGGGGCCTCAGAGCAGCCCTTTCTTCTTCGGCTCGTAGAGCTCGAGCTCTTCACGGGTCAACTCCTCGACCTTCACGGTCCAGCGCGCCAGGGTCGCGCTGACGCGAACCCGGTACGAGCCGCCCTCCTTGAATAGGCGCACGCCATTGCCGGGGCGCTTCGTCTGCACGATGCGGCCGACGAGGAAACCGGTCTTGCCGTCCAGCAGGGAGATCTCGATGGCCATCGCATTCTGGTAGTCGCTGTTGACCCGCCAGTCGAGGATCCACGGCGCCTCGACCTCGAACTCGGCCGTCGTCGCGGTCCCGGTCCCGGAGAACTCCTGGACCAGTTCCGCGGCGCCGGCCGGCACCACGAGCAGCAGCAGGGCGCCGAGCACCCCCGGCCCATGTCGCATCAGATTCATAGCTCTGCTTCCCAGCTCGTAGAGGGTCGTAAGATAGCAGCCCGGTAAGTCCGCCGCAGCCGATAGCGGGCACCAGGCGGCACGACCGCTGCCTGCAGACCCGGGCTGGCGGCCGTTGCATATGGCGTTACATCGTCGGAACGACCACGTGTATGGCCGGTCGATAAAGAAGGCATAATCCCGTGCCGGCCGCCGTGCGGTTTCCTGCCGAAACTCGCCGCCGTCGTCGTGGGGCCGTAATACCCGGGGGATTACCGTTGCAGCTTTTCGCGCGCACAAGAGCGCTGTTGCCCGTTCTGGCTTTGCTGCCGGGCCTGGCTGCGCACGGCCAGGAGGACATCGACGCGGTCGAGATATCGATGGGCTCCCGCGAGCCGATCCGGCTCACTCGATACGACGACGAGGCTGCGGCAATCCAGCTCGACGGGCGGCTCGACGAAGCGGCCTGGCAGGATACCCGGCCCTACACCAATCTCAGGGTCATCGAGCCGGATACCCTGGCCGAGCCGGCTTACCGGACCGAGATCAGGTTCTTCTATACCGAGCGCGGCCTGTACGTGTCCTACGACATGGAGCAGCCGAAGGAAACCCTGTTGCGCCGCTTCAGCCCTCGCGACGACTTCGACACCAAGCGGGACAAGGTGTCGTTCACGCTGGACACCTCGGGCGGCGGGCGCTACGGCTACTGGATGAGCGTCGCTCTCGGCGACAACCAGGCGGACGGAACGATCCTGCCCGAACGCCAGTACAGCCGCGAATGGGACGGGGCCTGGTACGGGTCGACCGCCGAGACCGACAAGGGCTGGGCAGCCGAGTATTTCATCCCCTGGTCGCAGATGGCGATGCCCAAGGAGGATCGCGTGCGCCGTATCGGTTTCTACGGCTCGCGCGAAGTCGGGCACCTCGACCAGCGCTGGGGCTGGCCCGCGTTGCCGAATTCCCTGCCGCGCTTCATGAGCCTGCTGCAGCCGCTCGAAATCGAGGGAATCGATCCGCGTCAGCAGTGGAGCCTGTTTCCATATGCCTCGTCGACCGTCGACTGGTACGACGACGAGACCCGCTACAAGGTCGGCGCCGACGTGTTCTGGCGGCCCGCGAGCAACTTCCAGCTGACGGCGACGCTGAACCCGGACTTCGGTTCGGTCGAATCCGACGACGTCGTAGTGAATTTGACCGCGAACGAGAACTTCTTTCCCGAGAAGCGCCTGTTCTTCCAGGAGGGCAGCGAGATCTTCGATGCGACGCCTCGCGCCGGCGGCCGACGCGGCGGCGGCGGTGGCGACCGCAACCGGTTTACGGTCATCAACACGCGCCGCATCGGCGGGCGCCCGCGCGAGATCGAACTGGCAGACGGCGTCGATTTCGTCGGCCGCGAAGATCTGCAGGTCGCCGACCTGTTCGGCGCAGCCAAGGCCACCGGGCAGATCGGCGGGTTCCGCTACGGGGTCCTGGCCGCCAGCGAGGACGAGACCGATTTTCTCGCGAGCGACGGCGAAGTTTACGCCCAGGAAGGCCGCGACTTCGGCGCCGTGCGCGTGATCTACGAGGACAGCGAGGGCGCCGCGTACCGCGGCTTCGGGCTGGTCTCCACGATAGTCGCGCACCCCGAATCGGACGCGATGGTCCACGCGATGGACTTTCATTACCTGACGACGAACGGCTACTGGAACCTCGACGGCCAGGTCCTCTATTCGGACGTCGACGACACCGGGCAAGGCAAGGGTGCCTACGCGGACCTGACCTACACGCCGCGCCGGGGCTTCCGGAACGAGTTCCGCTTCACCTACTTCGACGACGAACTCGAGGTCAACGACTTCGGATTCAACCAGCGCGCTAACCTGCGCGACTTCCAGTACCGCGGCGAGTGGGTCCGGTCCGGCCTGAAGCGTGTCCGCAACACGAAGTTCTCGCCGTTCTACCGTTATGGCGAAAACACGCAGGGCCAGCAGGTACTGGGCGGCATGGGCGGCGGCTTCGAGATCACGTTCAACAACCTGCATTTCCTGGACATCAGCGCGGCCTATCTTCCCGAGCGCTACGAGGACCGCAACAGCTTCGGCAATGGCACCTACCACATCAACGACCGCAGCCGTTTCGGCCTGCGCTATCGCACGAACGAGGCCAGCGCGCTGAGTGCAGGCGCGGACGTCCAGTACGAGGCCGAGGAAATCGAGGGCAGGCAGCTCACGTACACGGGCAGCCTGACCTGGCGGCCGGCCAGCAACCTGTCGCTGCAGCTCGAGGCGCAATACACGGACCGCGACGGCTGGCTGCTGCACCAGGAGGATCGTAACTTCACCTCCTTCGTCGCCGAGCAGTGGCAGCCGAAGCTCAATTTCGACTATTTCATCAATGCGGATCACCAGCTGCGGCTCGGGCTGCAGTGGGTCGGCGTCCGTGCGGTCGAGGACAGGTTCTACGAGCTGATAGAAGACGGCGGCGACCTGGTCGAGGGCCCGAAGCCACCGGGAGAGACTGATGATTTCAGCATTTCCCAGCTGAACCTGCAGTTCAGGTACCGCTGGCAGATTGCGCCACTGTCCGACCTGTTCGTCGTGTATACGCGGGCCGATACCGGCAAGCGGGGACTCGCATCTTTCGGGGACCTCTTCCAGGACTCGTGGAACAATCCGCTCGGCGACCAGCTCGTCATCAAGCTCCGCTACCGGCTGGGCTCGTAGGCAGCACGCTCGCAGCGTTGCACCGGCGCGCCCGACGGATCAGGCGACGAGATATGCAAGCTCTGCCGGAGCAAAAGGCCTGGGCTCCCGGCCGATCAGCGCACGCAGTTCAGCTGAATCGGCAGTATTGCCCTCGGCGAGCATCGTCAGCTGGTCGCGCGTTACGGGGAAGAAGGGCAGCCGGTCCAGCAGCGTCGCTGCGATGCGCATGAGCCCGATCGGCATCGGAAGGATCAGCTTGCGCCGGTCCACAGCCACCGCAACGCGCCGCAGCATCTCCGTCCAGGTAAGCTCCTCGGGCCCTCCCAGCGTGAACGTCTTGCCGATCGAGGCGGGGTCCGTCAGCGCTCGCACGAACGCGTCCGCGACGTCCTCGACGTGCACGGGCGACATTCGCACCTGGCCTGTCGCCGCCCGCCAGCCCGTGTGAAAGGCCAACGCGGGCAGCGGTGGCGCAATCATGTCGCGGTGCAGCTGGGTCGCTATTTCCATCGTGCCGCGCGGATCGCCGAAGACGACCGACGGGCGAAACACGGTGACGTCGAGGCCGCCGCCGCGCAGGTATTCCTCGGCGCGGAACTTGGTTTCCTGGTACGGCGTGCCCGGGCTCCTGACGCCGTTTGCACTCATCAGCAGGAAGCGCCGGGCACCCAGGCGCCGTGCCGCTTCCGCTGCGCGTACCGCCGCCTGGTACTGGAGCGCCTCGAAGGTAATACCGCGCCGGGGAAACTCGCGCAGGATCCCGACCAGGAAAATGACGGCAGCGCAGCCCTCGATAGTCGACTCGAGCGCCTCGACGGAGCTCGGCTCTCCCTCGACGATGCGGCATTCTCCGGCACGGCGCAGCTTGTCCCGGCTCCCGGCCCGAACCAGCAGTGACGGCTGGTGCCCGGCCGAGAGCAACGCGTCGACGATGTAACCGCCGACGAATCCGCTGCCGCCTATGACTGCTGCTCGCACGCCGCGTCCCCGAATCCCCGTGTAAGGCCAGTGTAACGCCCGGCTGCCGGGCCGTGAATTCACGCTGGCCGCGCTGTTACAAACGATTACGAATAAGGCCAAGAGGGCGACTTATACTCCCGTGACACTCGCGAAACGCAACGACGATGCCCGACCAACGCCCCGTCATCGCCTGGTTCCGGCAGGACCTCAGGCTGGACGACAATCCTGCCTTTCATGCGGCGGCCGAGCACGGCGGACCGGTACTGCCGGTCTACGTGCTCGACGACGACAACGCGGGCGAGTGGGCCATGGGCGCGGCGAGCCGCTGGTGGCTGCACCGGAGCCTCGCGGCGCTCGCCGAATCCCTCGACGGCCACCTGTACCTGCTCCGCGGCAATGCCGCGACCCTGCTGCCGGAACTCGCGCGCGCGACTCGTGCCACGGCGGTGCACTGGAATCGCTGCTACGAACCCTGGCGCATCGCGCGCGACCAGCGCATCAAGTCGGAGCTCAAGGATGCCGGTGTCACGGTGCGGAGCCACAACGGCTCACTCCTGTTCGAGCCACAGCTCGTCGCGAAAGCCGACGGCACGCCCTACAAGGTATTCACCCCGTTCTACCGGAACGGCTGCCTGCGCCAGGCGCCCGCACCGCGAGAACCTCTGCCGCGCCCTTCCGCTTATGCGCTTGCGACTTTCGGCGGCGGGTTGCCGCTCGAGAAACTCTCCCTGCTGCCCGACATACCCTGGTACCGTGGCATGGCCGCCGAGTGGAACCCGGGCGAGCGCGGTGCCTCGGACCGGCTCGCGCGGTTTCTCCACGCCGGCATCCGGCATTATCGCGAGGGCAGGAATCGTCCCGACCAGGCGTTCGTTTCACGGTTGTCGCCGCACCTGCACTTCGGCGAGATCTCGCCGCACACGGTCTGGCATGCCGCGAAGACACTCGAATCGGATCGCGACATCGCCGCCGAAATCGATCATTTCCTGAGCGAACTCGGCTGGCGGGAGTTCTCGCATAACCTGCTGTATCACTGGCCCGGGCTGCCACGGGAAAACCTGCAGCGCAAGTTCAACCGGTTTCCGTGGCGCGAGGACGAGGATGCGCTGCGACGATGGCAGCGCGGGTTGACCGGCTACCCGATCGTCGATGCCGGCATGCGGGAGCTGTGGCGTACCGGCTATATGCACAACCGCGTGCGCATGATCGTCGGCTCCTTCCTGGTAAAGAACCTGCTGCTCGACTGGCGGCACGGCGAGGACTGGTTCTGGGATACGCTCGTCGACGCGGACCTCGCGAACAACAGCGCAAGCTGGCAATGGATCGCCGGCTGCGGCGCCGATGCGGCGCCCTACTTCCGGATATTCAATCCCGTGGCGCAGGGCCGCAAGTTCGATCCGGACGGCGACTACGTGCGCCGCTACGTGCCGGAACTCGGCCGATTGCCCGACAGGTACCTGCATGCCCCGTGGGAGGCGCCGGCCGGGATCCTGCAATCGGCCGGCGTGACGCTGGGCGCCGACTACCCGGCGCCGATCGTCGATCTGAAGGCATCGCGCGAGCGTGCCCTGGACGCGTTTCGCTCGCTGACCGCCTGATCCGGCTGCTGCCCCGTGCTAGAGTCTCGCGGGCTCATTCGGCGAGGACTCGGCACGTGAACAGGAATACCAGGCTGATGGACATGCTGGTCGGCTACGCGGCGTCGCACCAGCACCCGTTCAATGTCGGCGTGCACCTGCTGGGCATACCGACGATCATGCTGGGCATCTTTATCGCGTTCAGCTGGCTCGAAATCCGGATCGACGGTTTCGGCTTCAACCTGGCCCACGTCGCGGCGCTGGGCCTGTTCCTCTTTTACCTGACGCTGGACGCCGTCTTCGCCTTCGTCTACCTCGTCGTCGGCATGGCCGTCGCGGTGCTCGCGACCGAGATCGGCAAGGCGCCGCTACCGGTGTCCGGTGGCGTAGCGGCCGCAACGTTCTTCGGCGGCTACGCGCTGCAGTTCGTCGGGCATGCCGTCGAAAAATCGATGCCCGTCCTGGTCAGGCATCCCGTACAGGCAAACCTGGCCGCGCCGTTTTTCACGATCGTGGAAATCTGCGGGCTGATGGGGCTGCGCGAGGAGCTGTTCTCGGAAGTTCAGGCGCAGGTCGCGGAACGACGCAGGCTGGAAACGACGGGCTGACTCGATCCGTATTGCCCGAGCCCGGGGTGACGGGCATAGAATGGCGCCGGTTCAGGGTGGAGCATCGTCATGCGCCGAATCGTTCTTCGCGTATTCCTCATCGCACTGGGCAGCATCGCGGCCGGTTGCTCCGGGCAGGATGCGCCGCAACCTGTCTCCACCGTATTGATCGAAAATGCCGTCATCGTCGACGGCAGCGGGATGGACGCCTACTCCGGCGATGTCCGCATCGGTGACGGTCGCATCGTGGCGGTCGGCGCGCTGGCGCCGCTGGCGGGCGAAACCGTCATCGATGGGCTGGGCAGGGTGTTGGCCCCCGGCTTCATCGACACGCACAGCCACGGTGACCGTACGCTGTTCGACGACCTCGACGCCCTCGGTGCGACGAGCCAGGGAATCACGACCATCGTCGTCGGCCAGGACGGCGGTTCGCCCTACCCCCTCGCGGACTTCGCGGCGCGACTCGAAGCGACGCCGCCCGCGATCAACGTGGCGAGCTACGCGGGCCACAACACGCTGCGCGGGCTGGTACTCGGAGAGGACTTCCGCCGGACGGCCAGTGCCGACGAGGTGGAACAGATGCGGCAGATGCTCCTCGCGGAACTCGAGAGCGGCGCGCTGGGGCTCGCCACCGGGCTCGAGTACGATCCCGGGATCTACTCGCATCCGTCGGAGGTCGTCGCGCTCGCGCAGGCGGCCGCCGATGCCGGCGGCCGCTACATCAGCCATGTCCGCAGCGAGGACCGCTGGTTCTTCGATGCAATCGACGAGATCATCGACATCGGGCGGGCGACCGGCATGCCGGTGCAGGTGTCGCACATCAAGCTGTCGATGCGGAGCCTCTGGGGCAAGGCGCCGGAGCTGGTCGCGAAGCTCGACGCCGCCCGCGCGGAGGGTATCGACATCACGGCGGACCTGTATCCCTACGACGCCTGGCAGTCGAACCTGATGGTGCTGCTGCCGGAGCGCGACCCGACGGACCGCAAAGCCGTCGAGTTCGTGCTCGACGAGATCGTTCCCGCCGAGGGGCTGCTGATCACGCGCTTCCCGCCGGACCCGAGCGTCGAAGGCAAGCGCCTGCCCGAAATCGCGGCGCTGCGCGAGACCGATCATGTCAGCGCGCTGATGGACCTGCTGCAGGCCGCCGACCGCGCCGCGCGGGAAGCGGGCGGGAGCGTGGACAGCATGATCGGCACCAGCATGGAGCAGGCGGACATCGACCTGTTGTGGCTATGGGAGCACACGAACCTGTGCACCGACGGCGTCCTGACCTATACGCACCCGCGCGGCCGGGGTTCGTTCACCCGGGTGCTGGGCCGTTACCTGCGCGAGCGCCGCCTGCTGGATCTCGAGACGACGATACGCAAGATGAGCGGCTTGGCGGCGGATCACATGGGCTTCGCCGACCGGGGCTACATCCGCCCGGGACTCGCGGCCGACCTCGTGCTCTTCGACCCGGACACGATCATCGACCACGCGACGATGGAGGACCCGCTGGCGCTGTCGACGGGCGTGCTGCGGGTCTGGGTCGGGGGCGAGATCGTGTTCGAGAACGGCGCCGCGACCGACGCCAGGCCCGGGCGCTTCCTGCGACGGCAGTAATTCTTGTTTCGGCTCCGGCGCGGGAACGGGCACGTCGGCCGCCCGGTTGCCGGTGTCACATCTCGTTTTCGATGGGCAGGTGCGCGAAGAACCAGTCTTCGATCCGTTGCATGAAGGATGCGGCCGGCTGCCTGTCGAGTCGCAACTCGTTCGATACCCAGTAAACGTGACCGTCTGCCGAGCGCTCGAGCCGCCAGGCATTGCGTGCGTCGAAGTCGCCGCCGACCGCCGTGCGAACCCTGGCATTCAGCTCCGGGCTCTCGACCAGTAGCCCCATCTCGGTGTTGATGCGCAAGGAGCGTGGGTCCAGGTTCGCGCTGCCGATGAACACCTTGGCGTCGTCGATGACCAGCGCCTTCGCGTGCAATGCCAGTGACTTGCGCTCGACCGGGGTCAGCATGTAGCGATGCCGGTCCTCCGCATCGACGCGGACCTCGTGCAGCTCGGCCCCGTTCTGCAACAGCTCGTCGATGTGATTTCGATAAGCGCTGTGCGCGGTCAGGTGATTGTTGGAGCGGATAGAGTTCGTCAGGATCCGGACCCGGACGCCTCGCGCGGCGGCCCGCTCCACGGCTGCCTCGAGCTCCACGGTCGGGATCAGGTAGGCCGAAATGATCAGGATCTCGTCCTCTGCCGCATCGAACTCGCGTATCAGCTCGTTGGCGACCTGCACGGGAGCGCTTGCACGATCGGCCGGATTTTGCACCGGCGGCTCGTCGGCCAGGATCCGCACCGTGCCCTGTACGGTGTTCCGTAGCATTGCCAGCCACTCGGCCTGCCGCGCGGCCTCGTCTTCTTCCACGTGCTGGTAGACGTCATTCGCCATTGCCGTGCGGGCGCGCGCGAGCGCCTCCTCGGACGGCTCGGCGTCGGTCAGCTGTTCTATCGGTATCGACCAGTGGTCGTTCCAGTACTTGTCGAAGGTGGCAGCGAGGCGCGGCACCAGCGAGCCGCCGGCCATGAGTTCCATGTCGCGGAAGTTCGCCTCCGGGTCCAGCCCGAAGTATTCGTCGCCGAGATTCCGGCCGCCGACGATCGCGACCCGGTCGTCGACGATCATCGACTTGTTGTGCATGCGGTGGTCGAGCCGGTCGTATTCGGCAAGGTTCAGGACCTGGCGCGTTACGAAACCGCTCGCGCGGCGCCGATAGGGATTGAACACCCGGTACTCGATGTTGTGATGCTCGTGCAATGCCTCGAGCACATCGTCCTCGCCGAGCAGGAAGGTGTCGTCGACCAGGACCTTGACCTGCACGCCGCGGTCGGCCGCCCGGACCAGGTGGTCCAGTAGCAGCGAACCGCTGGTGTCGAAGTGCCACAGGAAGGTCTGGAGATCGATGCTCTCCGTGGCGCTGTCGATCGCGCGCAGCCGCCACTCCAGCGCCGTCGGCCCGTCATTGAGCAGGAACAGCCAGTCCTCCGGCCCAGCCTGCTCCATTGCGTCCCACAGTGCTGAATCGGCGGGCGGCGGCGTGAATTCGGCTTCGAGATCGGCGGGTTCGAGCGCTGCGCAGCCCGCCAGCACGACGGCCGCAGCGCTGAGCACGAGGTTTCGCCTGGCATTCATCGGCAACTGTCCATTGTCATTGTGGGCGCGAGAGACGGAACGCGCGGCCGGGCCCGATGGTGACAGGACACGGCCCACCGCGCTAGCCGGCGGCAACCCGCTCACAATCGAGGTCCCAGGACGGTTTCCCCGTGAAGTGTTCGACCAGGAAGTCGATAAATTCCCGCACGCGGTAGCTCAGGTGCCGGGTCGGCGGATAGACGGCGTAGGCAGGCGTAACGGGCCACGCATAGTCGGTCAGGATGGGTACCAGTAGGCCCTGCCTTACGTGTTCATGGGCAATGAACGTCGGCTGCAGCACGATGCCGAGATTCCGCGCCGCTGCTTCGCACAGGAAGTCGCCGTTGCTGATCGTCATGCGGTGGCGGATGTCGATACTATGGCGCGTTCCGTCCGCGCCGGTGCATACCCAGCGGTACGGGTCCGTGAGATTGCTGTACACGAGGCACACGTGATCGGAGAGTTCGTCTGGTGTTCTCGGCACGCCGTGCGCGTCGAGGTAGCCGGGCGCGGCGCACACGACTGTTCGGGCGTCGAACAGCTTGCGTGCAATCAGCGTCGAATCGCGCAGCCTGCCGATGCGGATAGCCAGGTCCATACCTTCCTCGACGAGGTCGATCCGTCGGTCGTTCAGGTCCAGGTCGAATGCGAGTTGCGGATGCCGCCGCCCGAACTCGGCGATGGGATCCGGCATGTGGCGCCGGCCGAAAGACAGCGGCAGCGCGACCTTGAGCCGGCCCCGAAGCTCGCCGTGCAACTGGGCGACCGCGGACTCGGCCTCCTCGAGATCGGCGAGAACACGGGCGCAATGCACGTAAAAGCTGCGCCCGCTGTCGGTCAGGTTCAGCCGGCGGGTCGTCCGGGCCAGCAGTTGCACCCCGAGGCGCCCCTCCAGCGCGGCGACGCGGCGGCTGACCACGCTCTTGCCGATGCCCAGCCGCTCGGCCGCTGCCGTGAAGCTGCCGGCCTCGACCACGGCCACGAGGCTTTCCAGTTCGACGAAACGACGCATATTGTTGCTTTTTCAGGAACAATTATTTTTGAAAATGCCTATTTATCCCGAAATAGTCAATCCGGATACTGCTCCCTCGCCCGGCACTGGCGCCGGGGCGCAGATCGAGGAGGGAGCAGGGCATGAATTCCGACAGCCATGGCAGTGGCGCAGACCTTCGGGTATTGCGGGTCGACTCCAGCGGCCGCTATGCGGGCTCGGCGACGCGGACGCTCAGCGGCGACCTGGTACAGGCGCTCGAGGCGCGTTACGGCCGCGTGGACGTAGTCCGGCGAGACCTTGCGGACGGCCTGCCGTTTGTCGACGCCGCCTGGATCGAGGCGAACTTCACTTCGCCGGAGGAGCGCAGCGCAACGCATGCCGAAACCCTCGCCCGCTCCGACGAGCTGGTGGCGGAGCTGAAGCGCGCGGACGTACTGGTCGTCGGCGCGCCGCTCTACAACTTCGGGATTCCGGCCGTGCTCAAGGCCTGGATCGACATGATCGCCCGCGCCCGGCTGACCTTCCGCTACACGGACCAGGGGCCGGTCGGGCTGCTGACCGGCAAGAAAGCCTACCTCGTGGTCGCCACCGGGGGCGTGCCCGTGGACAGCAAGGCGGACTTCGCGACGCCTTACCTGCGCCATGCGCTGCGCTTCGTCGGCATCAGCGACATCTCGGTGGTCGAGGCAGACCGGATCAACCAGCGCGGCGAGGATGCGCTGGAGGCCGCCCGGCTGCAGATCGCAGATCTCATCCATACGCCGCCGCGGCTCGATGCGGGCGCGGCCTGATCCACATAAAACTACTGATCGGAGGAACATTCGAAATGACCACCAACGACAACGCGGCCTGGGCCGCACTGCTGCTCCGGGTATCGCTCGGCATCGTTTTCATTGCGCACGGCCTGCTGAAGGTCTTCGTCTTTACGCTGCCCGGGACGATGCAGTTTTTCGCCAGCGTCGGCTTCCCCGGCTGGACGGCCTACCTGGTCGCTGCGCTCGAAGTGGGCGGCGGTGCACTGCTGATCGCCGGCCTCGGGACGCGCTGGGTCTCGCTGGCGATGGTGCCGGTATTGCTCGGTGCCACCAGCGTGCACTTCGGGGCCGGCTGGCTGTTCACGAACGCGAATGGCGGCTGGGAGTATCCGGCGTTCCTGGCGGCCGCTACCGTCGTACAGGCACTGCTCGGACCGGGCGCCTTTGCATTGCGAGTGCCGGCCAGGGCACGCGCCGTGACGGCCTGAACGACTCGCTATCGACCAGGGAGCAATTGGCATGATCACTGTCAGGAAGGCAGCCGACCGGGGCGCGGCCAGCATCGGCTGGCTGGACAGCCGGCACAGTTTCTCGTTCGGCAGCTATTACAATCCGGCACACATGGGATTCGGCAGCCTGCGTGTCATCAACGACGACCGGGTGCAGCCGTCCGAGGGCTTCGGCGAGCACGGACACCGCGACATGGAGATCCTGTCCTACGTCGTCGCCGGCGCGCTGGAACACCGCGACAGCATGGGCAACGGTTCCGTGATTCGCCCCGGGGACGTGCAGCGCATGAGCGCCGGCACCGGCATCCGGCACAGTGAGTACAACCACTCGGATTCCGACGTGGTGCACTTCCTGCAAATCTGGATAGTGCCGGAACGGACCGGCCTGCGACCCGGCTACGAGCAGAAGCATTACGCTGACGAGGAGAAACGAGGCCGGCTGCTGCTCGTCGCCTCCGGCGACGGTCGCGACGGCTCGCTGACCATCCACCAGGACGCAGACATGTACGCCAGCGTGGTCGACGCGGGTATGCAACTGGTGCACGAACTCGCGCCCGGTCGGAAGGCCTGGATCCAGGTCGTCAGCGGCTCTGTCGAGGTCGATGGAACCCGCCTCGATGCGGGCGACGGGGCCGCCATCGAAGACCTTGACCGGCTGGGTTTCGCGGCCTCCGGCGAGTGCGAGTTCCTGCTGTTCGACCTCGCCTGACATCGCCGACCGTGACACGGGGACGGGGTGGCCTCTCCCCTGCCGGCCCGCCCTGCCGTTATCATGCGGCCCTTGCCGGCCCGGCAATTTCGCCGACGGCAGGACGGAAGGAACCGCCGCATGATCAATCGCCGAGTGTTCATCGCCGCCGCCGGCGCAGCCGGCATCGCGCTGCGCGCGGGTGCCGAAACGCCGCTCGTCCGCCCGCCGCGAGTGCGTCCGGGCGACCGCGTCGGGCTCGTCAACCCCGCCACCGCGGCATTCGAAACCATGCCGATCGAGATCATGGTCGAGGCGCTGGAGTCGCTCGGTCTCGAGGTCGTGCTGAGCCCGAATTACTACCAGCGCCACGGCTATTTCGCAGGCACCGACGCGGAGCGCGCGGCAGACATCAACGCGTTCTTCGCCGACTCGTCCATCCGAATGATCTTCGCGCGCGGCGGCTGGGGGTCGGCCCGTGTCCTGCCGCTGCTCGACTACGAACTCATCGCGGCAAACCCGAAAGTATTGCTGGGTTACAGCGACGCGACGGCGCTGATCACCGGCGTGCACTCGAAGACCCGCCTCGTAACCTTTCACGGTCCGAGCCCGCTGGACCGGTATTCCGCCGATTATTTCCGGCGCGTCGTAATGAACGGCGAGGCCGTCGAGATGCGCAATCTCGAGGAGATCGACGACGACAAGCTGGTCCAGACCGAGCACCGGCTGCAGACGTTACGTCCGGGCAAGGCGCGCGGACCCGCGCTCGGCGGCAACCTGACTGTGCTCACGGCGATCATGGGCTCACCGTACTTGCCCGACTTCGACGGCGCGGTGCTGTTCCTTGAAGACGTCAACGAAGCCGTCTACCGCGTCGACCGGATGCTGACCGAACTCAGGCTGGCCGGCATCCTCGAGCGGATCAGCGGCTTCGTGTTCGGACGCTGCACCGACTGCGAGCCCGGCACGAGCTACGGCTCGCTGACGCTGGAGCAGGTGCTCCGCGAGCACATCGAGCCGCTCGGCATCCCCGCGTTCAGCGGCAGCATGATCGGCCACATCGATCAGCAGTTCACCATCCCGCTCGGCATCGACGTGGAAATCGACGCCGCGGCAGGTACGATCCGGATGCTCGACGCCGCGGTTTCCTGAGCCGCCAGGAGGCGGCCGTCCGTCACATGCCCGCCTGTTCGCGCACCCAGCGCACGGCCGCCTCGTGCGTGCCGAACCAGACATCGGCGTGGCCGCGGATGTAGTCGATCAGCTCGCGCAGGATCACGATGCGCGAGCGATGCCCGATGTAGTGCGGGTGCATCGTCAGTACGAAGATGGTGCCCTCGGCATAGGCGACGTCGAATTCGTCCTTGTAAACCTGCAGCACCTCGCGCGGACTGGCGTAGCGTTCACCGAGCGGGTTGAACAGCGGCGCATCGTCGAGGATCCACTGCACCGGCAGCTCGACCATGCCGGTCGGCTGGCCGCCGGCATTGATCTCGTAGGGCCGGTCGTCGGCCATCAGGGACGAGTCGTACAGGAAGCCGAGCTCGAGCAACAGCTCCAGCGTCGAATCGGAGAAGTTCCACGACGGCGCGCGGTAGCCGACGGGCTTGCGCCCGGTCAGCTCGGTAACCCGTTCCACGGCTTGCCGGAGCAGCCGCGCTTCCTCGTCGCGCGGCAGCTGGTTATTGCGCTCGTGGATCCAGCCATGGATGCCGATCTCGTGCCGGCCCGACGCCTCGATCAGGCCGATCATCTGCGGGCTGAGCGTGAAGCTCATCGCCGGGCCGAAGAAGCTGGCCGCGATGCCGTACTCGTCCAGCAATGCGAGGATGCGGGGCAGCCCTGTGCGGGCACCGTACTGACCCTGCGAGAGTCCGCCGACGCTGGTATCACCGTCGCGCAGCCACACGGTCTCGTTGTCGACGTCGAACGACAGCAACACCGCGACGCGCGCGCCGCCCGGCCAGCTTTCGGGGTTCAGGTCCCGCCCGGCGCGCACCTTGTTGACCTCGGCCGCCACCTTCTCCTCGGTCCACTGCCAGGGCGGGGCGCTCTCCTCGGCCCGCACGACCGATAGAGCCAGCAAGAGTCCTGCTCCGGCTACAGTCAGCAACTTCATATTCACAGCTCCCAACGTCCGTGTCGGCGTCCGCGCCGACGCACCCGACAAGGTCTCTATACTACCAGCCAACCGGCGTGAGATCGGGAGGTTGCGGCGGGGGTGCCGCCATATTCCGATATACTCCCTCACGATTCGGCGGCAGACCTCGGCTGACACGCCACCATCGACCAGCAACCAAGTAACCGGCGTATGCAAGCGAACCAGGCTCGGGCGACAAATCCGATCAGGCGAGCAGCGGCGCGTCTCAGACTGACGCCGCTGCATCCGCAGTGGTTCGCATTCCTGCGCGAGGAACGGAACCTCCGGGCGACCTGCGCCCGCATTTCCGGCCTGGTCGTCGACATCGGCTGCGCCGATGGCAAGCCGCGGCACTTCCTCCCCCCGGGTGCCCGTTATCTCGGAATAGACTACTTCCCGACCGCGACCGGTTGGTACGACACGCGGCCCGAAGTCTACGCGGACGCTCGCGCACTGCCGTTGCGCGGTGGCAGTGTCGATCATGTATTGCTCCTCGACGTGCTCGAACACGTCCCCGATCCCGATAGTTGCCTGGCCGAGATAGGCAGGACCTTGAAGCCTGGCGGGAGACTGACGATACAGGTGCCGTTCCAGTACCCGGTGCACGACGCCCCGCGCGATTTTCATCGCTGGACCCGTTACGGGCTGCAGCGCGCGGCCAACCGTCACGGCTTCACAATCGAGGAGGAAATTGCCCTCGGGCACCCGCTGGAAACGGCTGCGCTGAACTCGAACATCGCAAGCAGCAAGACCGTTCTGAACTGGGCTGCTCGACGAAATCCCCTGGTCGTACTGGGGCTGCTGCTGCCGATCATGGTTGTCGTCACCAATTGCGCCGCGTGGGTCCTGGCGCGCCTGAGCAAACCAGACGACCTCATGCCTTACGCTTACCGCATGGTCTGGGCACGCCGGTAGATGCGGCACCTGGCGCTCGTATCGACTTCGTACCCGGACGGCGCTCCCGGCAGCGAGGCCGCCGGCAGCTTCGTCGAGGATTTCGCCGTGGAGCTCTCCGGCCGAGTGCGGGTCTCGGTGCTCGCCGCCGCAACGGCCGAGTCCATGTGCCGAAACGGTAACCTGTCGATCCGGCGTTTCGCCGTGCCGCGTCTGCCGCTGTCGTTGCTGCGGGCAACAAGGCCCGCTGACTGGCCCGCCATTATCGACACGCTGCGCTCAGGCAGCGCCGCACTGGATCGCCTCTGCCGGGAGGACCGGCCGGACCACATTCTTGCGCTGTGGGCGCTGCCGAGCGGTTACTGGGCCCGGTCGAGCGGACTCCGACACGGGATCCGCTACAGCATCTGGGCTCTCGGGAGCGATATCTGGTCCCTCGGCAGGTTGCCGCTCGTACGGGGCGCACTGCGGCGAGTACTGGCCGATGCCGCTAACCGGTATGCGGACGGCTTGCAGCTGGCGAGCGACGTAGAAAGGATATCGGGCATGGCCTGCAGCTTTCTACCGAGCACCCGGCGACTCCCGCAGCCGACGAGGACGACGCGGCGATCCACGCCGCCGTATCGGCTCGCCTTCCTCGGTCGCTGGCATTCGAACAAGGGTGTCGATGTGTTACTCGACGCACTCGGGCGACTCGACGACGGCGACTGGAAGCGCATCGCAGAGATTCGGGTTTGCGGCGGCGGAGCGCTCGAGGACGCCGTGCGCCAGTCCATCGGAGCGCTTCAGGCCCAAGGACGCCCTGTGTCAATCGGCGGATACCTGGACAAGCAGGCTGCGGCCGACCTGATCGGTGGCGCCGATTATCTGCTGCTGCCCTCCCGCATCGAAAGCATCCCGGTCATCTTCTCCGATGCCGTGCAGGCCGGCACACCGCTCGTTGCGACTCCCGTCGGTGACCTTCCTCGCCTGTTCCGGAAATACCGAGTCGGCGTGATCTCGGAGTCCGTTGAAGCACAAGGCTATACCTCCGCCCTGCGTGCCGCGCTCGGAACGGATCCGCGGACGTTCGAATCCGGCCTGGTCGACGCGATGGCGGATTTCGACCTCGGAGCCGCTGCGTCTCGAGTAGCCCGCGAGTGCGTTGGGGATTCGGAGTGACCGGATTCGTCTTTACCGAGACACCACCGGATGGCTGGGATCGCCGTTGCGCCGATACCGGGGCATTTTTCAGCTCCCCCGCCTGGCAGGACGTATTACTGGACGGCTTCTCGACGACCGCCCTGTATGGCTGGGATGGCGCCGGCGGCGGGGCAATATCCCTGTTTCCGGCCGGTCCATTTCGTATCGGCTACCTGGGCTTTCCGGTCGGAACCCTGCTTGAGGCGAACGAATCCCCGGTCGAGTTCGTTCAATCACTGGCCGCACTGGAGCCACCCGCTCGCCCTGTCTGCCTGCGCATACCGGTCAGTCCCTTCGCTGGCACGGCAGACCTCGGCCTTCCCTGGACGACCGCCCCGGAGACGGCTATCCCGGACCTGCAGAACTGGCGGCTCGATGACGTTTCGAAAAACCTCCGCCGCGATATTCGGCGGGCGCAGAGATCGGGACTGGAGCTTGTGGCCGCGACGCAGCCGGCGCAGGGTGATGCGCTTTTCGACATGTACTGCAAGACCGTAGAGCGCAAAGGGGGCTCACAACGCTACACCAGGGCGTATTTCCGTTCCCTGGTCAAACTGTCGTTGCACGATGACCGGATCGATGTACTGTTGGCGCAGTCCGGCGGCAACATTGCTGGTTTCGCCGTAACCGCGCGGGAACGTACGACGACCTACTATTTGCACGGTGGGGCGAACGAGGCGTACCGCGCGGACAGCCCGTCCGATTTGTTACTCAGTCATGCCATCGAGACGGCCAGGGCCCGCGGCTTTCGATGCTTCAACCTGATGGCGTCTCCAGCCACACAGGTCGGGCTGGTCAGGTACAAGGAAAAGTGGGGCGGCGAAACGCGTGCACACAGGACCTATACGCTTCCGCTGCGCGCCACCTACCCCCTGTTCAGGGCCGCCGAACTGGCTTACAGGCTGTTCTCCTGAATCTCAGGGCGCTTCTTGCGAAGCACGTAAACGAAACCCGGGAATATGAATGGCGCTAAACGGTATACGAAAAGCGCCAGCGATTGTCTTGCCGATCCGGGTCGAAGCATATCCGTTGCATGGAACCGGGCCGGATCGCGAAGGATTCGGTCCGTATAGATCCGCACGTCGAAACCGGCAACCAGCTTCCGCAACCGTCCGGGGGAATACGGCTTTTCGGGATAGCCGCTGCCCTTCCCTGCCAGCCGCATGTATGCGTCTGCGATCTTGCGCGGGAACCAGCTCAGTAACGGCAACCTGTAATGCGGTTCCACCAGATCGTACTTGTTCGGCCCGGCAAAATAGCAGCGCCCATCCGGTGTGAGAACCCGCGCAATCTCAGCGACCAGCCGGCTCGCATCGTCGGTATGTTCGTATACGTGATTGCAGATTACGACGTCGAAGGAGTCCGAGCGAAAAGGCAAGCGCTCGGCGTCCGTGCGCAGGAAAACGAGGTTCTTCGCCTTGCATCCCAGGGATTCATCCATGTCGATGCCTACGCCGAAAGCCCCTTCCGGAGTAATCGATCTCAGGATCAGGCCATGGGCACAGCCTATGTCGAGTATGCGCAAGTCAGCCCCGAATTTGACGCCGTCCGCCTCCAGGACCGCGCGTATCTTGGCTGCTTTCAGTGAGCGGCTCCCGGAGTCACCGAGTGCCGCGGCTCCATCAAAGGAATCCGCGTATCTGCTTGCTTTCTCTTTTAGTTCGCCCATCAAAGACCTTTCAATCGGAACGACGGTCGAAAAGCCAAACTGCCCGCATCCACACCAGGGGCATGACTGCCCCTATGCCCTGCCCCATCTTCTCTGCAGAATAATAGTTGATGGAACCGCGATCGCGATCGCCGTCATCAGCCTGACTCCACGAACCCACAGCAAGACAGCGAACAATTCAATGACCGTCGTATTCAACGATCGACCCACGTACAGGCCGGTGACCTCCTGGATACCGACGGCACCCGGGGTGACGTTTAGAAATCCGGAGATTACCTGAGAAGCGGCGATCAAGAGCGCGACATCGATCCGGATATCGGCTGAATAGTCTCTGAGCGCAACTGTCCACGTCACGCAGGCAATTACGAAATTCGCGATTACCAGCGCCACTGATACGGCAACCAGCCTTCTGTCGCCGACGACCAGCGTAAGGCCCTGCCAGAACGTCGTCCACCAGCCTCCTGCGCTGCCCGAAGGCATTTCGCGTCTGATTTTTCCGATTATCGTCAGCGCAAGAACGAGCAGAATCGGCACTGCGAACATTGTCAGCAAACTTACCGAAAGACCCTGGGCGGAACCGGACACTCCAATCAGTATCAACAACGCAATACAAGAAACCACTAACAGGTTAAGCAGCGCAAAAACAATCATACCCCCGGCGAAATGGGTGATTGGAAATCCGTGCGCGCGCTTCATATACGCTGCGCGCAGACCGACGCCGGCACCGACCGGCAACAACAGGTTTCCTGCAGTCGAGATCGACGAAATGAGAAACGATTCGCCAGCCGAAATACCAGAGCCAAGATGACGTGCGACCAGCCAATTGTATGTCGACCGCACAGCCAGGCTAAGTACGAAACCGAGAGACACCAGCGTGACCGGCAGGGGCGAGGGCCATTGCAGATGGCGAAACTCATCCCATTCGCTACTTACGTAGACCAGCCCCGCTACGCAAAATAACAGCGCCAGCAAGTAGCGAAAGTACTGGACAGGAGACCTTTTCGCCGGAACAGGTCCCGGCGTGCCCTCTGTCATCCCGGTTCTAGCGCGCAGCGATTTGCTCCACATGCGCATCTACTCTGGCCAGGTAGTCTTCGCGGGTCATCTGAAGCTCGCCCGCTACCGCGAGGAAACGATGGGACATGTCTTCTGGAAGTGCCGCCGAGGGTTGCGCGACGAACGCGGCCGGCACATTACCGTGCTGCCGCAGCGACAAGGTATCGCCTGCCCAATCGTGAAATTCTTCGATAAATTTCCGTGGGTCGCGGCACAGCTGTTCATAACGCACAACAATGTGCCGACCCGGCATCAATCGCGCCAGGTCATGCTCGACCATCTGCTCAGTCCTTATGGTCTGATACGCGACGCGTTCACAGAGATCCCGATCAAGCCATTCCCGGTAGAACGGCGGCCGCACCGACCACCAATCGGCAGATCTGCGCTCCAGGCCAGCCCTGATCAGTGATGCGGCAACGGCCGCAGAATCACGCATGATAAGGACAATTCGGGCATTGGTGATGGTTTGCATCAGTGCCGCGATCGACAGCGAGAAATATACGTTCTTGAAGACGTACTGGCGGCCCGCTATTGCGGACAGCGACCGGACCATATCGTTTACCTCAAATGCATCATCCGGCGATATCAATTCCGGCGCTACATAGTGGCCGAGCTCACCTGTCTCACGGAACCATTTCTGCCAGACAACATGGTTTTCCGCTGGCGCAAGCAGGCCAGGTATCCGGCCATATTTCGATACGTAGCTCGCCTTTGGGCGGCGGATAGCCGGCGCTATCAGCCGGGTCGAGATATTCGGAAGCCCATACGTGTAGCTGTAAGACTTGGTCAGATAGGCAACATTGAACGCCTGCACGATGAGTTCGTAAAGCAGGGTTGTTCCCGAGCGTGGCAGGCCGACTATGAAAATCGGTTCGGCATCGCAGGAGCGGCGGCTGGCCGCCACCGGGTCTATCAAGCCACCAATTCGGTTCGCGGCTCCCAGTGCACTTTTGGCCAGCCGGCGCAACATGGTCAATCGCCCTGGCCCGAGGCATTACGACCGGCGATCCAATCTTCTCGACTTCCGGACCTCAATCCCGGGTCAATCCAATGCATCGTGCGACGCGTCACCACGCGCTCATCCCCGAATAACCCGTCGAACTGACCGAATTATCCGGTTAACGTCCGGCTCAGAAAGCTTGGGAGACAGGGGAAGGCTGACGGTCTGGCGGCCAAATTCATAAGCAATCGGCCAGTTCTCCGGCCGCCATCCGAATCTTTGCTGGTAATGCGGATGCTGAGCAAGACTAAGATAGTGCACGCCTAGGCCGATCCCGGCTGCCGTCATCCGCTCAATGAATTCGTCACGCTCCATGCCCGCCTTCGATCGGTCGATCCTGAGTGTATACAGATGAAAAGCATGAACAGTATCCGGCTCGGGCTCAGCCGGGCGACCCACCGGCAGGTCCGCAAGAGCCTCCTGGTAGGAATCCCAGATCTGCCGCCTGCGCTGCCAGTTTTCCTCTAATCGCTGCAATTGATGAATTCCGAGCGCGGCTTGCAAATCCATCATGTTGTATTTGAAACCCGCTTCCACTACCTGGTAATGCTTGTACCCCGCATCACCGAAACGATGCCAGGCGTCTTTGGACATTCCGTGTAGCGCTAGCACCTTGATGCGATCGATAGCGTCCCGCGATCGAGCTGCGACCATGCCTCCTTCGCCGGTGGTGACATTCTTGGTCACGTAGAAACTGAAACAACCGAAATCCCCGAAAGTCCCGGCAGTCTGGCCATGCCATTTGGTCTCGATGGCGTGAGCGCAGTCTTCGATTACGGCCAGACCGTGCCTGTTCGCTATTTTCATTATCGCGCCCATGTCACAAGGCCTGCCCGCGAAATGCACCGGCACTATCGCACGGGTTCTGTCACTGATGCTGGCCTCCAGTTGCACGGTATCGATGTTCAGCGTCCCCGGATCGATGTCGACCAGTACAGGAGTCGCGCCCGCGTGAATGATCGCGTTCGCCGTGGCGCAAAAGGTCATCGCCGTAGTGATCACCTCGTCGCCTGATCCCAGCCCGGCGGCAATCATGCTTACGTGAAGCGCCGCAGTACACGAATTGACGGCGGCAACGTTCGACGCATCGAGCCCCTTGCGGGTTGCGAAGTCGCGCTCGAACTTTGCCACTTTCGGACCGGTCCCGATCCACCCTGACCGCAGAACCGCCTCGGCCTCAGCTATCTCGGCCTCTCGAATATCCGGAGCGCCGAAAATAATGAACGGTTCGTCACTACTTGCCGACATGACTTATCCTTCAATCCGAATCAGTGGACAACCTGCGGATCGGGCATTGCCGATCGATGCGCCACCGGGTGAGCGCTTGAACATACACGTTGCCGCTTTCATTTGGCCAGGAGACCGAGCAGGTAGTCGCCGTAACCGCTCGATGCCAGGGGTCTGGCCAGGGCTTCGAGCTGCTCCCCGGAGATATAGCCCATGTGATAAGCGATTTCTTCGGGACAACATACCTTGAACCCCTGGCGCTCCTCGATCGTTTCCACGAAGTTCGACGCAGCAAGGAGCGATTCCTGGGTACCCGTATCCAGCCAGGCGGTCCCTCTTCCGAGCACCTCGACGTGCAGCTCGCCTCTGTCGAGATAGATTCGATTGAGATCCGTTATTTCCAGCTCGCCTCGCGCGGATGGTTTGAGCTGGCGTGCAATGCGGCAAACTTCCGAATCGTAGAAATACAGACCGGTAACCGCATACCGCGAGCGCGGGTTCGTCGGCTTTTCTTCCAGTCTTATTGCGCGCTCGTCGGCATCGAGTTCGACCACGCCGTAGCGTTTCGGATCACGGACGGCGTAGGCGAAAATGGTCGCCCCCTGAGTCCTGCCCGCTGCCCGAAGCAACTTGGCTTGCAATTCGGACCCATAAAATATGTTATCGCCGAGAATCAGAGAGCAGGGGCGTCCGTCGATGAACTTTTCGGAGATCAGGAAGGCCTGAGCCAATCCCTCTGGAGCTGCCTGCACTGCGTAAGAGAAATTCAGACCGAGATGTGTCCCGTCGCCGAGCAGACCCTGAAACCTGGGCGTGTCCTGCGGTGTGGAAATCACCAGGATGTCCCGGATACCCGCCAGCATGAGGATCGACAAGGGGTAGTAAATCATCGGCTTGTCGTAGACTGGCAGCAGCTGCTTTGAAATGACCTGGGTCATCGGGTAGAGGCGCAGCCCGGAGCCCCCGGCCAGTATTATCCCTTTCATTGCGCGTCTACCCCGCTGCCGTAATTGGTTGCCAACCAGTTTCTATATTCTCCGCTGCTGACGTCGTTGACCCAGTCCTGATTCTGGAGATACCAGACCACTGTTTTTCGAATACCGCTCCGGAAGTCTTCCGCCGGCCGCCAGCCGAGCTCGCGCCTGATCTTGCCGGCGTCAATTGCGTAGCGCCTGTCATGACCCGGGCGGTCGGCCACGAACCGGACAAGTTCCCGGTGCGCCTTCTCTCCGGGTAAAGGGTGCAACTCGTCCAGGAGTGCACAGACTTCATGCACGACGTCGAGATTCGCCTTCTCGCAGTCGCCCCCGATATTGTAAGTTGCGCCCGGTTTGCCGCCCGCCAATACCGCTCTCAATGCCTCGCAGTGGTCTTCCACGTAGAGCCAGTCGCGCACATTCATTCCATCGCCGTAGACAGGCAGCGACTCACCCTTCTGGCCTCGCAGAATGACCAGGGGTATCAGCTTTTCGGGAAACTGGAACGGTCCGTAATTGTTCGAGCAGTGGGTCGTGATGACGGGAAGACCATAAGTATGGAAATACGACCGAACCAGGTGGTCGCCGGCAGCTTTCGATGCGGAATACGGGCTGTTTGGAAAATAGCCACTAGTTTCGTCGAAAGGAATCGCATCCGGACCCAGCGACCCAAAGACCTCGTCCGTCGAAACATTGACAAAGCGGAAGGCCTCTCGCGCTGCCGCCGGCAATGTCGCCACATAGGAGCGCGTTGCTTCGAGCAGTCGGAAGGTTCCCGTTATGTTCGTCCGGATAAAATCCTCGGGGCCGCGTATCGATCGGTCGACGTGACTCTCGGCGGCGAAATGCACGATCGCACGCACCGCGTGTTGCCTCAGCAGGTCGGATACGAGTTCGAGATCACATATGTCCCCCTTGACGAACAGGTGGCGCGGGTTGGCTGACGCAGCCGCGAGGCTACCCAGGTTGCCGGCATAGGTCAGCTTGTCCAGGTTGACGACAGGCTCTTCTCCCGCCCTCAGGCAGGAGAGTACAAAATTGGCTCCTATGAAGCCGGCACCACCGGTCACTAAGATCGTCAAAGCAAGTGCTTCCCCTGCGGGACCCGGCTCGAAGAACGGAGATACACCTGCGCGAATGTCGGCGTTATCTGCCAGATTGACAGTCCTTCACCGCCTGCGTACAAACAATCTGTGTCGAATCGGCGCATCTCGGAGGCGATTATAATGAAGTTCCTGAAAACATTTGTGCTGATCTTCAGTTCGATGATTTCGATCCAGGGCTGGGGTCAGGAAATCGCAGAACCCTTCAAGGTCGGCACCTTCGAGATCGGCGGCGAGCCGACGGTCGGCGTCGTGCTGCGCGACAGCCTGGTGCTGGAACTCGACGCGGCCAATGCGGCGCTCGAGCGCTCCGGCCGCTACGTGTCGATGCCGATGCCGGCTGACATGCTCGGGCTGATCGAGCGTTACGAGTACGGCATGAAGCCGCGGCTCTACGAGATCGTCAATTTCGCGGTCGCGGAAGACATGCTGGGCGACGGGCGCCCGGGCTGGGTACACGAGGTCGGCTCCATCCGGACGCTGCCGCCGATCATGTACCCGGGCAAGATCCTGAATGCGGCCGTCAACTTCTACAGCCACGTCGAGGAGTCGGGCACCGAGGCGGAGCGGCAGGAGGCCCGGAGACTGCGCCGCGAGCAGCGCGGCGTGCCTTACCTGTTCCTGAAGCCGAGCCGCGGCGCCGTCGTCGGCAACGGCGAGCCGGTCGTGATTCCCTGGGGCCGTGACCGGACCGACTGGGAGGTCGAGCTGGGTGCCGTCATCGGCCGCACAGGCAAGTACGTGTCGGCGAATGACGCCGAAGCGCATGTCTTCGGCTACATGGTCACGCTCGATATCTCGGATCGCGGCGGACGACCGCCGGGCGGCGCCCCTTTCACGTCAGACTGGTTCGTCGGCAAGGGTCACGACACGTTCGCGCCGCAGGGTCCGTGGATCGTGCCCAAAGAGTTCTACGGCAACCCGATGGAGATACTGCGCCAGACGCTCAGCGTCGGTGGCGAGCAGATGCAGGAGGCGACCGCCGGCGACATGATCCACTCGTTGTGGGAGCTGATCGAATACGCGTCGTCGATCATCACGCTGTACCCGGGCGACGTGATCAACAACGGCACCTCGGGCGGTGTCGGCATGGGCACCGCCGTGCGCGGCGAGCAGCGCTTCCTGCAGCCGGGCGAGGAGATCACCGCGACCATCGACGGCATCGGGTCGCTCAGGATGCCGGTCGTCGCCGAGCCCGAGCCGAAAGGACTGACGGGCGCCCAGCTGCCGCCGGTGAAGACCTATCGCAAGTAGGCGCGGCCTGCCGGCTCAGTAACCCGCCGCGGCGCCGTCGAAGCGCATCTCCGAGGCGCCGCGGTAGACGCCCGTCGCGGGATCGCGCCAGACCGCCTGGTAGCCGCCGACCGCGCCCACGTAGGGGCGGACGCCATGGTCTATGCGATGGCCGCGTCGCTCGAGCTCCTCCACGACCGCGTCGGCAACGCCCGCTTCCATCAGCACGCGCCCGCCGTCGCTCATCCGAGCCCCGGTCGGCTGCGAGGAACCGCTGTGCACGAAGCGGGCGGCGTCGCCGGCCTCCTGCACGTTCATCCCGAGGTCGAGCACGTTGACCAGGACCTGCACGTGAGCCTGCGGCTGCAGGAACCCGCCCATGACGCCGAAGGCCATCAGCGGCACCTCGCCGCGCATCAGGAAGCCCGGGATGATCGTATGGAACGGGCGCTTGCCCGGCGCATACACGTTCGCATGCCCGTCTTCCAGCGTGAACTGGCTGCCGCGGTTCTGCAGCGGGAAACCGAGGCCGTCGGGCACTATGCCGCTGCCGAACTCCCAGAAGTTGCTCTGGATGAACGACACCATCATGCCGCTCTCGTCGCCGACCGCGAGATAGGTCGTGTCGCCCTTCGGTGGGGGCCCGCCCGCGGACACATCGAGCGCGGCACGGGCAAGGTCGATCAGCCCGCGCCGCTCGGTGGCGTATTCATCGCTCAGCAGGAACTCGAAATCGTCGGCGCCGAAAGACGGATCCGCGTAATACCGGGCGCGATCCTCGTAAGCCAGCTTGGAAGCCTCTATGAGCAAGTGCCAGAAATCGGCGTTGTCGCGACCCATCTCGGCGAGCGGCCAGGCCTCGAGGATCTTCAGCATCTGCAGCGCCGCGATACCCTGGCTGTTCGGCGGCAGCTCGTAGACGTCGTAGCCTCGATACCTGACCGACACCGGCGTCACCCATTCGCCCTCGTGCGCCACGAGGTCGCCCGCCTCGATGTGCCCGCCGGACCGCGCTACGGCCTCGACGATGCGGCGCGCCATCTCTCCCTCGTAGAAACTCTCTCGCCCGCCCTGCGCCAGGCGCTCGTAGCTGTCGGCAAGATCCGGGTTGCGGAATATCTCCCCCTCGGCGGGCGGACGACCGGCCGTCGTGTAGACGCGCTCGAGCTCCGCGAACCACTCCTGCGGCAGGCCCGAATTACGGAATTCGCCCAGCGCATCGGCCCACAGCCGCGCGTCGACCTCGGTCACCGGGATGCCTTCGCGCGCGTACTCGATGGCCGGGCGCAACAGCTCGGCCATCGGCAGCCGGCCGTAACGCTCGTGCAGCGCGTACCAGCCGTCGACGGCGCCCGGGACGCTGACCGACAACGGCCCGAACAACGGGATGCGCTCCGCGTCGCCGAGGGCCTCGCGCAGCGCTGCGTAGCCAAGGCCCTTCGGCGAACGCCCGCTGCCGTTGTAGCCGGCCAGGCTTCGGGTTTCCGGATCCCACACGATCGCGAACAGGTCGCCGCCTATGCCGCACATGTGCGGCTCGACGAGCGCCAGCATCGCATTGGCCGCAATCGCCGCATCGGCGGCACTGCCGCCCTTCTTCAGGATATCGACGGCCACCGAGGAGGCGATCGGGTGCGAGGTGGCCGCCATGCCGTGCCGCCCGAGCACCGGGCTGCGGCTCGCGAAGCCGTCGCCGGTATAGCGCGTCCCGCCCTGCTCCGCGGCTGCAAGCGCCGGCAGCATCAACGCGACAAGTATCAGCGGGACGTTGCGGCTGGGCCGGCGGATGGGGGCGGACGCGGAGATCGAGACCATGGCTGGTTCCTGTTGCTGTGCGGAAATGACTACTGTAAGCGCCGCCCGGCGGCCAGACAAACGCTCGTCTGGCAATGCCGGTACCAGGACCGTTACCATGCGCGGCCATGAAGACTCAGCATTTCAACCGGCTGCAGAAGCGGCTGCGGCGCAAGACCGGCAACGCGATCAGCGACTACCACATGATCGAGGACGGCGACCGGGTCATGGTTTGCCTGTCGGGCGGCAAGGATTCCTACACGCTGCTCGACATGCTGCTCGGCCTGCAAAGGTCCTCGCCCGTCCGCTTCGAGCTGGTCGCGGTGAACCTCGACCAGAAGCAGCCGGGCTTCCCGGAGCACGTCCTGCCGGAGTACCTGGCGTCGCTCGGCGTCGAGTACCGCATCGTCGAACAGGATACTTACAGCGTCGTGCGGGAAAAACTGCAGCCCGGCAAGACCATGTGCTCGCTTTGCTCCCGACTGCGCCGCGGCGCGCTGTACCGAACTGCCGGCGAGATCGGCGCGACCAGGATCGCGCTGGGGCATCACATGGACGACCTCGTCGAGACCTTGTTCCTGAACATGTTTCACGGCTCCCGGCTGAAGACCATGCCGCCGAAGCTCGTCAGCGACGATCGCCGCAACATCGTTATCCGTCCCCTGGTCTATTGCCGCGAGCGGGAAATCGCGCGCTATGCGCGCCATCGCCAGTTCCCGATCATCCCCTGCAACCTGTGCGGCTCACAGCCCAACCTGGAGCGAGTACGCATCAAGGCAATGCTGGCGGAATGGGAACGGGAGTCGCCAAATCGCGTGGTCGCGATCTTCAAGTCGATGCAGCGGGTTACGCGCAGTCACATGCTCGACCCGTCTCTATACGATTTCGCGTCGATCAGTACCGAGAGCGTTGGCGAGGGGGATGAGCTCGATATCGCGTTCGATCCGCCCGAGATCGCCGCGACAAACGGGGCGGTGCCAACTCAGGAACGACTATCGGCGTAGCGCCGGGCGAACACGCGGACAAAGGGACCCGCGACCAGGGGCAGCGCGCTCATCGCCAGCACGAGCACCCAGCCTTCGGGCCCCGGGTCCGACAGGCGCAGCAACGCCGCCGGCAGCGGCGTGTAGATCGACCCGAGCACCAGCGCAAGGCACAGCACGAGCGCCGCCCACACCCAGCCATTCCTCGTTATTTCGTTCCTTACCGGGCTGGCCATGTCGTCGCGCATGTTGAACACGTGCCACAGCTGGGCGAGCGCCAGCGTACAGAAGGACACGGTCACGGCCCGCTGCGTATCGAACCCGAGGTACAGGATCGCCATCGCCATCGCGGCCAGCACACTGCCCGAGATCACCAGCCCGTGCAGCGCGATGCGTATCCAGTGTCTCCGCGTCAGCACGGCCTCGTCGGCCGGCCGCGGCCGCCGCGTCATCTGGGCGTCGGAACCCTCCCCGACACCCAGCGCGAGCGCCGGAAAGACGTCGGTGACGAGATTCAGGAACAGGATCTGCAAGGGCATGAGCGGCAGCGGCGCGCCGGCGAGCGTCGCGAGGCTGACGACCAGGACTTCGCTGATGTTGCAGGAGAGCAGGTACACCACGAACTTGCGGATGTTGCCGAAGATCGTCCTGCCCTGCGCAACCGCCTCGACGATCGTGCCGAACTCGTCGTCCTGCAGCACCATCGCGGCTGCTTCCCTGGCCACTGCCGTGCCGCGCAGTCCCATCGCGACACCGATGTCCGCTTTCTTCAGCGCAGGCGCGTCGTTCACCCCGTCGCCCGTCATCGCTACGATCGCGCCCTCGCGCTGGTAGAAGTCGATCAGCCGCAGTTTCTGCTCCGGCGAGACCCGCGCCAGCACGCGGAGACTGCGCAGCCGCTCGCTTTCCCCCGCGTCGAGCAGGCGTTCCGCCTCGATGCCGCTGGCGAATGCGTCGGGTGCTGTGTCGGGTCCGACGAGGCCGACCTCCCGTCCCACGTTGCGCGCCGTTGCCGCGTGGTCGCCGGTAACCATGACCACGGTTATGCCGGCCTCGCGGCAGCGTTCCAGCGCCTCGCGCACGCCGCTCCTCGGCGGATCCTCCAGGCCGACGATTCCGAGGAGGACCAGTTTCTCGTACGGGTTCGCGCCTGCGTCCCGGGCGACCCGCGTCGCCAGCGCAAGCGTGCGCAGGCCGCGTGCGCCGAAAGACTCGGCGTAGCCGAGCCAGCGCGCGCGCCCGGCATGGTCGAGGGGCACGTCGCCGGCCGGGCTGCGTTCGGCGGAGCAGCGGTCGATGACGGCCTCCGGCGCGCCCTTCACCGCGACGAGCAGGTCGCCCTCGGGCCGCCGGTGCAGCGTCGCCATCAGTTTCAGGTCCGGGTCGAAGGAGTGCTCCGCAATCTCCGGATAGCGCTCCTGCAGTGCAGCCTGCACGACAGCCTTGCCCAGGGCAGCCTCGAGCAGCGCAACCTCGGTCGGGTCCCCGGTCGAGTGTAGCCGGCCCTGCTGGTCGACATCTATCGACGCATTGCTGCAGAGGACGCCGACGCGCAGCAGTTCGGCGATGCGCGCCTGCTGAGCGTTTTCCGACGATCGAGACTGCGGCAACGCAGCGCCGGTCGCGGCGGCATCCAGCTCGACATCCGCCAGGCGCAGTGCGACGACCTGCATCCGGTTCTCGGTGAGCGTGCCGGTCGTCGCAC
>Ga0224500_10000163_pt1 | contig 50129 bp, 47 predicted proteins | sample SF_Oct11_sed_USG_FD_168126 | JGI IMG/M metagenome (GOLD analysis project Ga0224500, IMG submission 168126) | Sediment microbial communities from San Francisco Bay, California, United States - SF_Oct11_sed_USGS_4_1 | ecosystem: Environmental > Aquatic > Marine > Sediment | place: USA: California...
ATAGTCCAAACTTCACAGAGTAATCTGCAATAACCTAAGTCTTATGATATGGTTGTTTATATGAAGTTGCGACGGGATTCGTGAACCAGTTGCTGGTTCACTCATGTACGGAAACAACATCATCTCTGGTGCTGTGATTCCGTCGTCCAATGCTATTGGACTGCATTCGTAATAGGAGTGCCTTATATCAGTAATGGTATAAGCAAATCGGGTGAATTGCTGGAAACCTAACCCAGTAAAAGGATAAAAGTGTATAAATAGTAATATGGAAAACACTTCTATCCTAATGACCTTATACGAACAGTTTATTGAGTATTGTAAATTAGAAAACTTTGATAGTGAAGTTTTTGAGAAACATCATATAGTTCCAAAACATTGTGGCGGAACTGATGATAGAGATAATCTAATTTACTTACCTCCACATATTCACACACTCGCACATTATTATCGTTGGTTATCATTACAAGAAATAGGTGATAAAGTTGCCTACGAAATGAGATGGAACCAAAATATTGAAAGTGTGAAACTTCGTTCTCAACTTGCTGTTAATAGTAATAAAGAAAAAGGTAATCTTTTTTGGAATACTGAATGGCAAAGAGAACAAGGACTAAAAGGTGGAATAAAAGGAGGTTCTGCTAATACTCAAAATCAGTTTCTTGCTAGACAAAAAGTTGGTAAAACTTATGGAAAGCAAGTTGGTCTTTCAAGGCAAAAAAATGATTTAATAGAAGTATTAAAACATTCAACTACTTGGAAACATAAAACTGGAAAAACTGTCATTCTTCCTCCACAGGAAAGTGTTTCTAAAATATGTGAGGAACTTCAAAGAATTGAATACTTTGATACTCCAAACAAAGCACTTTTAGGAAAACTTATTCGTGGTGAAAAGAAACAACTTTATGGATGGTCTTTTACTGGTATGGCAATCAGCAGCCAAGTCCCAGATACATCTGGGAAAGGTTCATCGACTACCTGAGGGGTTTAGTCCCCTTAATAACAGGTTTAAGCGCCCGACACCCTCAATTTAGGGTGATGATATAGTCAGCACTATAAGGAAACTTATGGAGTATGTGTTCTATCCAATCTGGGAAGCTGCTTCCCTAGATGAGTGGCTCAACTAAAATAGGGTCACTATAAATCGGGTGAACTGCTGGAACCCTAAGTCTTTTATAGATAAGGCAATCAGCAGCCAAGCCACAGACGATACTTCTGTGGAAGGTTCAGAGACTAGTCGGTTCAACAAGCGTGTTGAGTAATACGACATTAGCGCCCGACACCTTATGAAGATAATAAGGTGAAGATATAGTCCAGTCCATATGGAAACATATGGTTCCCCCGACTGCTATAATGGGGGTCCTTTTCAACTTGTAGTTTTCCACTTCCTCATCGGCATCTATTGCTATATGGGTCGTGAATGGGAACTCTCATACCGTCTTGGTATGCGTCCTTGGATTATGGTTGCTTACAGCGCACCCGTTGCTGCTGCTTCTGCTGTATTCCTGGTCTATCCTTTCGGTCAAGGTTCTTTCTCTGATGCGATGCCTCTGGGTATCTCTGGTACTTTCAACTATATGCTTGTGTTCCAGGCAGAACATAACATCCTGATGCACCCCTTCCATATGCTGGGTGTTGCTGGTGTCTTCGGTGGTTCTCTGTTCAGTGCTATGCACGGTTCTCTGGTTACTTCCTCACTGGTTCGTGAAACCACTGAGAACGAGTCACAGAACTATGGTTACAAGTTCGGTCAAGAAGAAGAGACCTATAACATCGTTGCTGCTCATGGTTATTTCGGACGCCTTATTTTCCAATATGCTTCCTTCAATAACTCCCGTTCGCTGCACTTCTTCCTTGCTGCTTGGCCCGTTGTAGGCATCTGGTTCACCGCTCTTGGTGTTTCTACGATGGCTTTTAATCTCAACGGATTCAACTTCAACCAGTCTATCCAAGATAGTCAGGGTCATGTGATTAACACTTGGGCTGATGTCCTTAATCGTGCTGGACTTGGGATGGAAGTGATGCACGAGCGTTTTGTGAACGCATGGCGCTCGTTAAATCGGATGAATTGCTGGAACTCTCTTGTAGACAATCAGCAGCCAAGCCTTGCAAGCGTGTAAGGAAGGTTCAGAGACTAGGCGGTGGATGACGCTTCATCCGTAATACGCCACTAGCGTCCGACACTCTTATGAGTGATGATATAGTCCGCTCCCTTTGGCGACAAAGGTTAAAACACAAGGAATGCTCACAATTTTCCTCTTGACCTAGCAGCAGCAGAAGCAACTCCTGTTGCACTTACTGCTCCTACTATTGGTTGAGTTTCTTAAAAACTGAATACTAAATAAGAGGGAAACTTTCCCTCTTTTTTTATGCAAACTAAACTCTGTTCTAAATGCCAAATAGAAAAACCAGTTTCAGATTTCTATAAAAAAGAAAGGGGCAAATATGGTGTTGCTGGATATTGTAAAAACTGTAAAGTGAAGCAAGTTAAAGAGGCACATAAACCTGTTATGTGGTTTGATGCACATTTAAAAAGAAACTATGGCATAACTCTTGAAGAGCATACAAAAATGTTTGAAGATCAAAATGGGAGATGTGCTATTTGCGAAAAACCTGGTGATGGAAAGTGGAAGAAACTATGTGTAGACCACGACCATAAGACTGGAAAAGTTCGTCAGTTGTTATGTAGAAACTGTAATATGATTTTGGGTCAAGTTGATGATAATATTTTTGTATTAGATGAAATGATTAAATACCTACAAAAGCACCAATAAAATGCTCCTAATCCTCACAAGTTTCATAGCATTCGGTATCTTTCTTTTTCTAATGTCCGTCACACAAGACTTATGATATCTTCTACGACCACAGACAAACTCGCAGAAATTATCAGGGATACCTGGCCTGGACTTTACAGGAAACCACAATCCTCCTATAATAATCAAAAGACTTCAAAGAATGAAAAAGTACAACAGTGAGGATTATTTCTCTGTAATTGAAACTAAAACGGGAAGAAAGATTGTTGATTGTGGAGAAGAGGCAGATGCTCTTATGATGGTTTCACTCGATCCACAAAACAGAACCATTACAAGAAATAAGTTTATGATGGGTCCAGTTGTGGATGTTGAAATGCCAAAGGCACTACCTACTACAAACATTACCTCAACAAATACACAGGAGAATGGTTGTGCTCCAAGAAAAGAACAACTATTAGATGCAGGAATTTTAAGACTTCCAGAAGATCAAAGGATTCCAGTTAATGCTAAATAACTTTCAGTTTTATTCTAACTATGAAATTCACAGTTTATTCAAAAGACGGTTGCCCATATTGCACAAAAGTTCAGCAAGTGCTAGAGTTAGCAGAACTACAACATGTAGTCTATAAATTGAATACCAATTTTAGTAGAGAAGAATTCTATGCAGAGTTTGGAGAAGGTTCTACTTTTCCTCAAGTGATTGTTAATGATCAACACATTGGTGGTTGTTCTGATACTGTTCAATATCTGAAGGAGCAGAATTTGGTTTAATGGATAGCAACTTTCACGAAGTTTATAATGATGTTGAAAAAGCAATTGATTATGCTTTTAATGGGCAGTTTGTTTTAAAGTTTTATGACTATCTAAAGGTTCGTGGAACAAAGAGAATAGAAGTTGAGCAGTTTATTGAAAGTGCTACTGCCAGCGAAATCAGTAGTCTTGTAATGGATTTAGATGACTATCTTGAGGGTGGTGCTGACGAAATTCATAAACAACTTCGTGAGGGTTATGGTCATATTCCAAAACCACAAGCAAGAAAAATAAGAAATTACCTTTGTGGTATTCTTGAAGATGCCTGGAGATATAATCATGACAAGAGACCAGGAAGAAGAAAGAAGCAAACTAAATAAGTCAGACCCCCAGATTAATCGTGGTGTTGAATTATTACTTAGGAATAGAAGGAGGAGAGAATCAAAACCAAAAACTTTTCAAGTGAGGCTTGGTAAAATGATCTCTCTTTTCCGTAGAGAGTTTCATTTCTTTATAGAATTTCATTTTGATATTAGAAAAAAATAAACTCTCTGGAGAAGAAAAATGGAAACAGCATATGTAATAACATTCGTTACGATGTTCACATTGCTCTTTTTTATGGTAGGAGGTATAATTGGTTGGTTAACTTATAGACATTTACTAGAGTCGAGACCTCCATATTTACATCCAGAGTTCTTTGATGAAAATGGACAGGTGATACCTGACGAAATAGTTGCCGTTAGATTTGAAGAAGGATATTTCGATGAAGAAAATGACGATGAATATGATGATTGATAAATAACTTACGCTCTATTATAATAAACTGAATTTGCATTAAAATTATGACCACAACAAAAGTAAAAAAGAATGTTGAAGAAAACATTGAAACTCTTCCAGTAAATCCCTTTGCATTTGAAGTTTTAGACCTTGCATCAAAACAAAGATCAAATGCAAAAAAAGTAGAAATTCTTAAGAAATATGAAGATGATTCACTCAAAACTATTTTAATTTGGAATTTTGATGAATCTGTAATTTCACTTCTTCCACATGGTGATGTTCCTTATGCAAGCGCAGGTGAACAAACTTCTTACAGTGGCACCCTAAGTGAAAAAATAGATGACGCTGTTTCAAAAATGGGTGAACTTGGCAGCAATTCTCTAGGATCTATGGATCAAGGTAGATCTTCTATCAGAAAAGAGTATCATATGTTTTATAATTTTGTAAAAGGTGGTAATGATGGACTAAGTTCTCTTCGCAGAGAAACTATGTTTATTAATATTTTAGAAGGACTTCATCCAAAAGAAGCAGAACTTTTAGTCCTAATCAAAGATAAAAGACTTCAAACTAGATACAAAATAACTCAAGAAAATGTAAAAGAAGCATATCCCGATGTTCAGTGGGGAGGTCGTTCATGACAGTAGCAGTAGGAGAAAAAAAGAAAATGGCAGAAAATAAAACTAAGATTAACAAAGTTCTGCCACATGAATATGGTTGTGAAATTCTTTTAGAAAAAACTACCGTAGAAAAAGCAAAAGATTCTTCACTTCCCAATGATGCATATTTAATTTGGTATGTTGTGGGTGGTGAAGAATGTATTGATCTGACTCGTTGCCATAAAAGAGTAAATCTCTTTGATATGTATTATGACAAATATGGTCCAGGATCAGTCCAAAAAATTGATTTTGGGTATGGGAGAACAAATCCCAAACTGTGGGGATATAAACAACCTGAGAAAAAGAAAAGAAAATGAGTGCAGGATTTGGTGGATCTCCCAACGAAAATAGAGTTGGAAAAGATGCAAAAATTACAATTGATTTAGATAATATAGATATTGTTCTAAAGCAGTATAAAAAAATTAAAAAATATCAAAAGTCATCTCTGTTTGCTATCAAAACAATGGACGGCACAGAAGACATTGTGAGTTCATTGATTAAGGAAGCGGAGGATAATCCACTGTAAATGGGAAAGCATTATCTACTAAATTTGTATGGATGCTCGTTTGTCCTTTTGGATGACGAGCGTTGTCTTATAGACTTATTAGAATACGCGGCAACAGCAAGCGGAGCAACAGTGATCCAAACAATTTCAAAAAAGTTTGAACCACAAGGAGTGACTGTAATTTGTTTGCTTTCTGAAAGTCATATTAGCATTCATACTTGGCCAGAGGAAGGTAAAGCGGCAGTGGATGTTTACACATGTGGCGATTGTAATCCCAAGATCGGATGTGATATTATCATTCAACAACTTTGGGCTCAAAATCATACTTTAAGTTACATAGAACGATAGTCGCATATATAGTTTGATTAGGAGTATAGTAATCTCCTACAGTTCATCCTATGTCTAAAGCACTTTTGCTTTTAGCATGGGTTCCTTTCCTTTTTGTTTCAGCGCCACAAGTATCCAGTATCCAACAGGTTTCTGTTTCTTGTGACACCGCGATGGAACTAATGAACATCGTTAAAAACGACGATGTAGTTATTCAAAAAATAGAGGACCGACTATTATTAGAACTCCGAAAGGATTTCATATTGAAGTGTTAAAACTAATGATTTAGAGGGAGACTTGACTCTCCCTCTTTTTTTATGTATAATTACCTTTGTCAGGGTTAATAAAGATGGATAGAGAAAAGATTAAGCTGATTATTAGAAACCTTGAATCTCTGGTAGAATGTTTAAAGTCAGAGATTTATTCTGATATAGATTCATATAAAATGAATTATGAGGAAATAGTTCCTCATCTTGCTGACTATGATGAAGTTTTTTATGATGGAGACGATGATGATATGTATCTATCAGTAAACAAAAAGTATAAACTAACTAACGACGATGATGGAGATGGATTGTGAAACCTATTAAAGCAAAAGACCTTCTTGAACTTGATAAAAATTTAGAAGTGGTGATGCTCCAATGTTATGCGCTTCCAGAACAAGTCATTTATCAGGCAGGTAAATGTGATTATTCAGAAACTCCAATTCACAATCAAACTATTCCCAAACCAAGTGAATGTGGAGAGTGGGTTGTAGAGCGTCTCCTAAGCAATGAGAAAGGACATTGGGGACCTCTAGAACACCCCTCAATCACGTTTTCGGTCTCTGGGTACGTCCATAACGTTGCAATGCAAGCAAGGACCCATAGAGTGGGCGTAAGTTTTGATGTGCAATCTCAACGTTATACTGGAAAAAGAGTGATTAAGGTTGCAAGTGGTGAATTGAAACCAGAGGACGTATTTTTTGTACGTCCTCCTGGATTTTATACTAATCGTTATGGTAAGAAGTATGATTGGACACAAGAAGATTATCAAGACGAACTTAACTGGATTGTAGAAGGTTGTAAGCGTTATGCTGTAAAGTATGAAAAAGGAATGTGTGAAGAGCACATTAGGGATTATCTTGCACAAGCAATTCGTCAGAACTTTGTGGTTTCTTTTAACCTACGCTCTGTTCTTCACTTTATGGATTTGCGAGCAAAGATGGATGCACAACTAGAAATTCAAGCATTATGTGAACAATTTGCCCCTTTGCTTCAAAAATGGTCACCAAATGTTTGGAAATACTATGAGGAAAAGCGACTACATAGAGCGAGACTTTCTCCCTGAGGTTTTATGAAAAGTTGGTGTTTAAAAGATCATCTAACAGGTCACGTCTTTAAAGTTATTCTCGCTGAAGATGATCTTCAAAAATACTTAAAAAATAATACGGATATTCGAGAGTGTGTAGATTGTATAGAGTGTGATGATGCACCTTCTATCATTATTGAATAAATATCCTTACATACTATGGAGGTGTAACATTGGCAACATATCCAGTTTATAATAAAGTTACTGGTGAGCAAAAAGAAGTTGTTCTCAGTGTTCATGATTGGGACCAATGGAAAAAAGATAATCCTGATTGGGATAGAGATTGGTCAGACCCATCAACTTGCCCAGCATCAGGAGAAGTTGGAGAAGTATATGATAGACTCAAAAAATCACACCCAGGATGGAATTCTGTTTTGGAACGTGCTAGCAAGGTTCCGGGATCAAAAGTAAAACCTGTTTAATTTTTTTTTTATATGGCCAGAAGAAATAGGAAAGAAGATCAACCAATTGGTGTTGGAATGACCGCAAGGCAAATGAAGCGTAAGAAACCAATTAGTTCTGATTTAATGAGAGATATTGAACCTCTCACAGAGAATCAAAGAAAACTTTTTGATTCTTATAAGAAAAATCAAAATATGGTTGCTTATGGGTGTTCGGGAACAGGTAAAACTTTTATTACACTTTATAATGCACTCAAAGATGTTTTGGATGAAAGAACACCTTACGAAAAAATTTATATTGTTAGGTCTCTTGTCGCTACTCGTGAAATTGGGTTTCTTCCTGGCGATCATGAAGATAAATCCTCACTTTATCAAATTCCCTATAAGAATATGGTAAAGTATATGTTTGAGATGCCAGACGATGCATCCTTTGAAATGCTTTATGGTAATCTTAAAACTCAAGGTACTATTAGTTTCTGGTCTACTTCTTTTATTCGCGGAACTACTTTAGATAATGCTATTATTATTGTTGATGAATTTCAAAATTTAAATTTTCATGAAAGTGATTCTATTATTACTCGCGTCGGTGAGAATAGTAAGATTATGTTCTGTGGTGATGCTACCCAAACTGACTTGATTAAAACAAATGAAAGAAATGGTATTATTGACTTTATGAGAATATTGCGTGTAATGCCGTCTTTTGATATCATTGAATTTGGTATTGAAGATGTCTGCCGTAGCGGATTAGTCAAGGAATACCTAATTGCAAAACATGAGCTAAATCTATGACCTTTATTCATCATAATTATTTGGGTGATATTGAACTAGAATGTAAAACAACAGAAAGCATTCGTTTCTATAATCTTCCTGATGGTCAATGGGTTCCATCAATCACTTCAGTTACGTCATTTTATAATCGACAAATTTTTGCTGATTGGAGAAAACGTGTAGGTCTTGAGGAAGCAAATCGTATTACAAAAAAGGCCACAGCAAGGGGAACTGACTTTCACCAAGTTTGCCAGGATTATCTTGAAAATAAAGAACTAAACTGGGAAAATTATCAACCCCTGACAAAGTTCATGTATGTTCATGCAAAACCTTATCTTGATAAGATAAATAATATTCACGCGATTGAAAGAACTCTCTATTCAGAATATCTTGGACTTGCTGGACGAGTTGATTGTATTGCTGAATATGAAGGAGAGTTGGCAGTTATTGACTTCAAAACCTCAGAAAAAATTAAACCAGAAGAGTGGATTGAAAACTATTTTGTTCAAGAAACGTTTTACGCGGCAGCTTATTATGAACTTACGGGGCAGGTTGTTAAAAAACTCATCACATTAATGGTAACTCCCGGTGGTGAAGTCAAGGTATTTGACAAAAGGAATAAAGGGGACTATATTAAGTTATTAGTTCGTTATATTAAAGAATTTGTATCTCACAGCACTAGGCCAGATGGAAAATGAGTTAGAGAAAGTACTAGAAAGTAAATTTTTTTGTCCATCACGATTTGCTCAAGAGATTGAGAATCTTGTGCAAGTGAACCTTGAAATGAATTATATTGATGCGATTATTTATTTCTGTGAACAAAATAATATTGATCTTGAGTCTGTTCCAAAACTCATTCCAAAACCTTTGAAAGAAAAGATTAAGTATGAAGCAATAGAACTAAACTTTCTTAAAAAGACTTCTCGTGCAAAATTGGTTTTTTAATCCATTTTTGGGCGGAAAAAATCCCGGCAAAAAAATCCCTATATTACTTTTTTGAATGATACCTTTTGATGCCTATAAATGTTATTTGTCTCTGAAAAACCATTTTACGAAAGATACCTACGACTACTTTAAGTACTGTGGTAAAAGTCGTGCAACAGTTCAGTCCTTCTACAAACGGAAGGACAGAATGTGGTTTGAAAAGATTTCAAGACAAAAATCAGATCAAGAAGTTGTAGAATTTTTTGTTGCTAACTTTGTTTCTTGTCCAGATCCAGAAACTCTTTGGATCGGTGAAATGATTAAAGAAGGTGAAGGGAGATATCAAAACTGGCAGAAGAAAGTTCAGTCACTTTCTTATCTCTTCAAAGAAGAAAGTCAATCTTTGTTCGAAGAAACCAAATTTGAGGATGTTTTTAAGTGTTCAAATGGACATCCTCCTCTTCTCAAAAAGTTCCTGAGCGGGAAAATTAGCCTGGAAACACTGGTCATTTATGACAAAATATTCCTGTTCGGGAATAAGTTTGATAAGAAACTTCAAGACCCGGTGTGGCAAACCGTCAGTCGTAGGATTAAAAAGTATAATCCTTTTCTAAATATTGATGTATTTAAATTTCGTAAAATTTTAAAAGAGATTGTTTTGGAGGATAAATGAGTTTCTTTAGTTCCGAAGTCGTCCGTGCAGAGATAACGGAGATTGCAGAACTTCAAGAGCAAATCTATGGAAACATTTTTAAGTTTCCTACGATGATGAAGCAAGAAAAACTTGAGCATGTTGAAGTTCTAGAAACCCTTTTGGATAAACAAAAAGTTCTTTACACAAGACTGAGTTTGTCTGATGATCCTGAAGCAAGAGAAATGAAGGAACGTATTGTCAGTTCTGCTATTATGATGGGTATGCCTCCTGGCACTGACATGAATATCATTCTTAACAATATGTCTAAGATGCTTGAGGTGATGAAGGAGCAGATTGACAAGACGGGTTCAGACCTGTAATGTAGAAAACAGCACAAAGGATGGACTCGGGCTTGACAACCCTTTCTATTTCAAGTAGAATAAAGTCGTCACAAAGGCCAAATCTAATTAACAAAAAGGTAAGTACAAATGAGTTTTAGCGATCTTAAAAAACAATCCAAACTGGGTTCTCTCACTTCTAAACTGGTGAAGGAAGTTGAAAAAATGAGTACCTCAACTTCTGGCGCGGATGAACGTCTATGGCGTCCAGAAATGGATAAAACTGGCAACGGTTTTGCAGTTATCCGTTTCCTTCCTGCCCCTGAAGGTGAAGAACTTCCATGGGCAAAAATGTATTCACACGCTTTCCAAGGTCCTGGTGGTTGGTATATTGAGAACTCTCTGACAACTATTGGTCAGAAAGATCCTCTTGGCGAATATAACCGCGAACTATGGAATAGTGGTTCTGAAACAAACAAAGAAACTGTTCGTAAGCAGAAGCGTAAACTGTCTTACTACAGCAACATTTACGTTGTAAAAGATCCTGTAAATCCTGCAAACGAAGGTAAAGTCTTCCTGTTCAAATATGGCAAGAAGATTTTTGATAAGATTATGGAAGCAATGCAACCTGAGTTTGAGGATGAAACTCCTATCAATCCTTTTGATTTTTGGCAGGGTGCTAATTTCAAACTCAAAATCGTAAAGAAGGATGGGTATTGGAACTATGACAAATCTGAATTTGGTTCTATTGAACCACTACTGGATGATGACGATGCTCTCGAAGCACTCTGGAAGAAAGAGTATTCACTGACTGCAATCACTGCACCAGACCAGTTCAAGTCATATGAAGAACTTGAGCGTCGTATGAATATGGTTCTTGGTCTTAAGAACTCCTCTCCTGCTCGTTCTCGTGCAGTGGTTGAACAAGAGGATGAACTTGAAGAGTTTACACAAACTTCTACAGTTCAAGAGCGTGTAGCAGAAGAACTGGAACAGTCTTATGCTCGTTCCAAGTCTCCTTCACTTCCCCAAATCTCTCAAGATGATGAGGATGAGGATGATGCTTTGTCATATTTTTCTCGCCTTGCAAATGACTGATAAATAAAGACGCCTTAACTGACTAGCATCTTTAAGAGTATAAACGAATATTATCAGCACGTTTCAAGGTGTCGCTCAGGTTCTGAGAGGCACCTTCTTTATATGACATTAAATTTTCCATGTCATCAAGAATAATATTTAAATACCTTGACTTTAAAACGTAAATATTTCTTTTATCATTTTCAAGTTTCTCCTCATATTCATAATTAGTAACTGGGATTGCAATATTTCCAGTATCTATTTGAGTGTCAATAAGGTAGTCATGATAATTTACAGAATAACCATTTGGAACTTGAAGACCTGCAGGAACAATTGTTATACCTTGAGTGTTTTTAACTTCTCTGCTTTCGTAATGATGTATTCCATTGTAGATATTATTATAAACTTCTTCTTCAGTGTTAAATCCAACTCCATATTTTTCTTTTAAGTAAGTATCAAAAGAATTTTGAGTTAGTGGCCATTCTGTTTGAATATTGATTATGTTATTTGAAAGAAGCACAATCCAGTCTAAAGTTGAATCATCATAAAGTTTGTATGCAACATTATCGGGACGATCATTTCCTAAGATTTTATATTTTTCGAAGAAAGCAAGTTCATTAAAAATATCAGGACGAATTCTTCCTTTCTTAAAGATATTTTTAACTTCAATATAATCACCTATCTTGGCATCAGGTAATCTACTTACATATTCAAAAGATGGAAGTTTTCTGAAATAAGGATTTGCCATTTTAGTAACCTATATTTGAAACTGGATTTTCTTTTTGATATTCATCATCAAAGATTGGTTCGAGTTCTTGGAAGGTCATTGATATTACATATGAAATCATAGATCTATCTTGAATGTCTGAACTCATATAAGTCATATATTGTCCTTCTGGGGTGTAATCTACATTAAAGGTAGTCAAAGCACACTCTTTAAATTTATTTAAATATGGATGTTGTTTGTTGGAAGTTAGATATGAAATAGCAAAAGTATGTGGAGTTTTGAGTAGTAATGTACTTTTACTTCTTTTCACTGACATTGCTTGTTTAAAGAAGCGAATAATTTTCATAATTTCTTTTGCTTCTTGTGGTTCTCTTGGCGAGAGTTTGAAGGTGAATGAAAATGACCTAAGAGATGGACTAATAAAAAGAAGTTCTAAGTTATTATTGAATATTGTTCCTGTCGATCTTTGTTGAAGTTTTTGACTTCCTACAGCAATACCAGCAAGCATTCCACTGATACCTTTTGTAGTAGTTGGGTCGCTTAATTTGGCACTAAAATTAGCCTTTTCCGCAGCATCTTCCGCACCCGCTCTTCCCCTTCGTATTGCTTCTGTAGCGATAGTTCCAAATGTTGATTGAATTTCATTTATTGTATCTGATTGCCAATCCACTGAGTTACTATCATTAATTCCAGCAGGTATTGGTAATGTTATAGTTCCTAATATTTCTTTACCAATTTTTGGATTTCCGTTTTCTATTGTAACAAGTCTCGATACATCTCCTTGAGAGTTTTGATTACTATATTCTAATGACGGTCTATACTTTAGAATTGAAAATTTAATACAATCTTGATGTGCTGAACTTAAATTTAGGGGATATTTTACATTATCATATTCTTCTCTTGTTCCTTCTTTAAAAGTACCTTTTTCTTCATCAAATGCTTTAAATGCTTTTTGATCTGCATCACTTACATCTGCTCCACCGTTAGTAGGATTTTGTGCTCCTGGATCTGTTGCACTATTTGGTTTTATTAATTTATTAGCTTCAGTTTGAGCTGTTTTTGGGTCTACTCCGGATTTTATTTTTGCTTTCGTTATAGTCTCTATTGCTTTATCTTTTACAGTTTGTATTGCCTGTGGTTGTTGTGCGAACGCTTTGATTTCTGTTGGTGTTGCATGTACACTATTGGGAACAAATTTTCCTGCATTTGGTCCCGAAACTTCTATGGTTCCTACTGGTGCATCAAAAGACTCTGTAGTGCTAAATGCAGTTATTCTCATTAACGTTATTTTTCCAGTATCTGCATCCACAAGAGTATAATAAGTTTCATCACTTTCTACTGAAGGTAATCGGAATTGAGTTGCATCTCTTGTACCATAAGTTGACATTGGATATGTCGGAATCTTTTTATTTATTTAGACGGAACTTTGCATAAGGTATAGAAAGCATTTCGTCAAGTTCTTCATATTTAATTGTATAAAGTTTTCCTGCAACTTCTTGCCAAGTATAATTTCTATATTTTTCCCAATGAAAATTAGCTCCTCTAAATCCCCACGCATAAAGACCCGTACAAGCAATTAAAGGATGTTGATCGTATTCGATATTGGGTGTTTTTGGATTATAAACAAAAGTATAGAATTTTCCTACTTCTGGGTGTAATGCATCTTCTTTTAAAACATCCATTATAATTAACATTAGATCTTCTGGGTCATTTGTTTTTTCAGTAAGAATTCTTTTTTTCAATTCTCTCATTCTTGGAGGAATATTTAGATATTGATTGAGATGTTGTCCGAAACCTTCTGCCATTAGTTGAACAACTCCTGTTCGGTAATTATACGAAAACCAATCATATTATCCTCGCAAAATTCTTGCGCTGCTTTCCACTTTGCTTGATTAGTTGCATAGGTGTAGACTTCGTGAAGATAAGACTTGGTTGTTCTTGATCTTGGTTTTGGTGCAACTGTTTCTTTCTTTGGTTTGATTTCAACGATATATTTTTTGATGTCTCCAGATTGTTCTCTGACTTTAATAATAAAATCTGGAAAATAATTTCTTACTTTTTGTTTCACAGGATCATAGTACTTAATGCGAATTTCTTCAGAACCCCAAGCAATAATATTTTCATTTAAGTCACACCAGTGGCAAAATTTACGTTCCCAACTACTTCTGCATATAATATTGTCGGGATTGCCAATATACTTTTGAGGATATGATGGTTTGTATTTACTCTTGATACTTTCTGCCATTATCCTTACTACATAATATATACGGTCAAAAAGTATTTATAAATGCCTACTAAAAGGACAGTAGCAGACATTAAAGCAAAGTTACTTAATCCAGCTTTAACTTCTCATTTTGAAGTTAAAATTCCGATTCCAGATGGTTTAACAAATAAATATTTTGCTTCAAATGGATTAGAAGGATTTGCGTCTGGTAAGCAAGAGACTTTAAATTTACTTTGTTCCGAAACTTCTCTTCCAGGATCTAACATTGGGACAATGGATATTACTGGAGATTATCACGGAGTAACTCAAAGACACGCAAATAGAAGAATATATGATGATAGAATTGATATGACTTTTTATGTGAATGCTGAGAATTATTTACCTATTAGATATTTTGAAACGTGGATGAAATATGCGGTTGGAGAAAGTATAACTGAAACTAATAATAGGCCAGGATCTAAAAGTCCAAATTATTTTTATAGACTAAATTATCCTAATCTTTATATTTCAAAACAAGGTTTGGAAGTTATAAAATTTGAAAGATCTTATACTAATAGTTTAAAATATACATTTATTAATACATTTCCGATTTCGATTGCATCAATGCCAGTTTCTTATGATGCTTCTTCTTTGCTAAAATGCACTGTGTCCTTTTCATATATTCGATATATTTTGGATCCTATGGGTTCTGAACCACCACACGCCGATGCAAAAACTAAGGGTTCTGACACCACTAAAGGAGATCCTTCAAATCCTTATACACAAGCAGCATTTAATAGTTCTTTATTTGATCCCAGGGTTTATACAACAAATCTTGGGCTTGAATATGGCAAATTTACTACTACTGGTGGCGTAGATTATTCTGCTGCATTTTCTTCTGGTAACACTATAGATACTAAAGCATTTGAATCCAAAGTATCTTTATTTTAGTATCTAAATAATCACACCTGAAATTTTTCTATAGGACATTATGCCATTACCTAAGATTTCTACACCAACATATGAACTTGAATTGCCTTCAACTGAAAAGACAATTCGTTATAGACCTTTCTTAGTAAAGGAAGAAAAACTTTTAGTAATTGCTTTAGAGAGTGAAGATAATAAGCAAATTACTAATGCGATTAAGACTGTAATTAAAAATTGTATTCTAACAAAAGATATTAAAGTAGAAACTTTGCCAACTTTTGATATTGAATATTTGTTCCTTAATATTCGTGGTAAATCTGTTGGTGAAGAAGTTGAAGTTAATATTATTTGTCCTGATGATAATGAAACAAATGCTACAGTAAGTATTAATTTGGATGATATTAAAGTCCAGAAGAACGAAGAGCATACTAATAAAATTAAAGTAGATGGTAGTATTATGATGGAGATGAAGTACCCATCACTTGAACAATTCATTAAGACAAATTTTGATTTTAAAAATGAAAATGCTATGGAGCAATCTTTTGATTTGATTGCTTCTTGTATTGATAAAATTTATACTCAGGAAGAAGTTTGGTCTACTGCTGATGTAACTAAAAAAGAACTTACAGAGTTTCTTGACCAAATGAATTCATCTCAATTTAAAGAGATTGAAAAGTTCTTTGAAACTATGCCCAAACTATCTCATAAAATTATCGTTAAAAATCCAAAAACCGAAGTTGAAAGTGAAGTTGTCCTTGAAGGGTTAGCATCTTTTTTCGCATAGGAATGGTCCATATGGACCTTGAAAATTATTTCAGATTGAATTTTGCGTTGATGCAGTACCATAAATATTCATTATGGGAAATTGAAAATATGATGCCGTGGGAGAGAGACGTTTATGTTGGTCTTCTTGAACAGCATCTTGAAGAGGAAAAACTTAAGCAACAACAGCAAAGTTCGCAACTATAAAGCACTATGGCAGTAGTAAATTCGCAGAGATTGATGGGCAGAACAACCACAGTTCAATCTGCTTCTATTGCTCCTCAACAACAACTTGTATATTCTCCTGCCGATACTGCTGTTTTAAAGGATATATCTAAATCTCTTACAAATATTATTCAGTTACTGTCTAATCAGAATAAACAAACAGTAAGAGATGTTGATCAAACAAGAAAAAGTCAAGAAAGAAGTAGAAGAAAAGGAATAGAACTTGGATTAGAAAGTTCTTTTGCAACAGTTAAAAATGTTGCACAGTCGGTCATTGCTCCAGTTAAGAGTATTCTGGACCAAATTATACAATATTTTGTAACTATATTTGTTGGTAGAGCACTTGTTCTATTATTAAATTGGTTTGCTGACGAAAATAATCGAAGTAAGATTCGCTCTATAATGCGATTCTTAAGTGATTGGTGGCCGTCTCTTGTTGCTGGGTATATTTTATTTGGGACTGGTTTTGGTAGAGTAGTAAGAAAAGTTGCAGGAGTTGCGATAGGAGCAACAGCAAGACTTGTTGTAATTGCTGCAAGACTTGCAAAAGCAATTGCAACTGGTAAGGGACTTAAGGGTGTCGCATCGGCATTTTCTGGTGGTGGAGGTGGTGGAAAATTTGGTTTAGTTAAACTTGGTTTAGGTGCTATTGCTACCATTGGAACAGGTCTTGCAATCAATAAGTTTATGGGTGGTGGTGAGGAACAGGCACCGCAACTTGATGTTCCAGAAGCACCAGCGACTCCCGCAATGGGAGCATTTGGTGGTGGATTTGCAAGTTTAAAAGATTTATTTTCTAATTCAACTTCTGGGATTAATTCTAAAATAAATCCTTTTACTTCATTTTTTGCATCTGGTGGTCTTGCAAGTTTGATGCAAGGGATGAATGGGGTTGTTTCTGGACCTAAAGGAATTGATAAAGTTCCTGCTATGCTTACTGATGGTGAGTTTGTAATGTCTCGTGGTGCAGTTCAGAAGTTTGGTGTGAATACTCTTGAGGCAATGAATGCTGCAGGTGGAGGAACTAATAATCCACGTATAGTTCGGCAAATTGTTCATGCCAACACTGGAGGATTGATAGGGGATGGGCATCCTTCTGAAGGTAGTTTAGAATATAAAGATCCAGTTCTTTCGGATACGAAAAGATTATCTACTGAGGAAAGATTAAAAAGAATCGAGTCTCAAATAAAAACTCAAAAAACACTTGCTTCTGGTGGCGCAATTCAAACTGCTGCCGGAACTGGTTATGGAACAACTTATGGAGGAAGACAATCTATCATTGTTAAAGGTGGAATAAGAAAACTGGGTGCAGGCGCAGGATATGATGCAATTACTGCACCAAAAATAAATGTTGGTGGAATGGAGTATTTTGCTCAACAGAAAGGAAAGGATATTATATATTCATCAAATTTTGCAAAAGGTCTTGCTGGACAAGTTGATAAGTATGGTGCAAGAAATAAAGGATATTCTGGTCGTGGAGGTGGATTGATGAGTAGTATTTCTGCTGCAGATAAAAAGACACTTCCAAAAACAAAAATTATGATGGGACCTGATGGACCATTTGTTGGATATTTGTCATTTAAGGGAGGAGAACCGACTTATCAGAGAGCAACTCAAAGAAATAAAGGTGCAATGGAATCTTTAGCAGATTTCTTTGACCCTAAAGGTGCAAAAGGAAGACAAGAAACATTGAACGCAAGGACGATGCGTTTAACTGCTATTGGTGATTTAGAAGATATGAGACGACGTGGAATGAAAGAAGAGAATATTAAAAAGATGATGAATGAACGTCTTGGACCTAGTGGATATTCTAGAGCAGTAAATGATTCTAAAGCGAAAAGAAATAAAGCAGCAATACTTAATAGAGAAACCACTAGGTCTAAACCAGGAGAATCTGCTGCTGATGCCAGAACAAGAGGTAGTGCGATAGAAGATACACGTAGAGGCGGTATTTTTGGTCAGGCTTGGCGCACTGGCGTTAGGATGTTTGGTACAAATAAGGATATTGAAAGTGTTAACACAGCAGATAAAGCATCTGATGCTAGAATAAAACAAAGAGTTGCTGCTTCGCAAGGGAAGTATTATTCATCATCTGATGGCAAGTACTATGCAAATTATGCTGCAGCAAACAATGCAAGACTTGCAAGACAGAAACCAAAAGGAACAACAATAACTCCACCACCTAAACCAGCACCAAAAGTAGTTTCCACTAAACCAAGAGTCTCTGGTGGTGGAATGGGTGGAGCAAGAGGAAGCGGTGCAAATCCATCAGTTCCACAATTCTCCGCTTCTTCTGGATCAAATAGAAGAGTTGCAAATGCACTGGGTATTAAACCCTAATAACCAATGGCAAAAATAGAATCTCCATTCACAACAAACTTTAAATTAATAAGGAAGCAGTTTATTGCGAAAGAGAAACTAATTAAATCATCTCTAATTGTCCAGAAAAAAAATAGTGATAATAAGAGAAGGAATGATGAAAGAGAAAGTAGGATTAATTATGAAAACACTTTAGAGAAGGCATTAGGTTTTCTTGGAAGACCAATAAAAAAACTAGGAAAGAAACTTGGTTTTCTAGATTCCTTAAAGCAATTTATTACAAATGTTTTGCTGGGATTTATAGCAGTTCGTCTTTTAAAATATCTACCACAATTGATGAAAGTATTCGCTCTCATTTTGAGAGTTAGTGATTTTATACTTGATATAAGTGGAAAATTATTGAATGGTTTAATAACTTTTGTTGATAAAGGTTATCAAGCGGCAGACCACGCTAGAAAAATGGTTAATAGTATTGGCGGTCAAAAAGCAGTTGATGCACTTGATGCAATGAACAATCAGGCAAATTCTTTATTAAACTCTATCATCATTGCTGGAATGTTGTTTAGTGATTTTGGTGGAGTTGGTTTGGGTGGAGTTGCATCAAAAAAAGCAGTTGATATTGGTACAGAGGTTATTGAAGAACAAGTAAAACGACAAGTTGTTGAAAAAGCCGCACAAGAGGTTGCAAAGCAAGGGATAAGAACTGCAATTGGACCTTTAGGTGCTGCCGGAATTGTCCTTGGCGTTGGATTGCTTTCTTCTGCAATTGGTGAGGGAGCATTTCAAATTAAGAAGTTTGGAAAACAACTTCAAAGTTGGACCACTGGAAAATTAGCAGAAGCGTCTCAAGACAAAAATCCAATTACTAGATTTTTAAAGAAAGGTTTTTTTGGATGGTTATCCACAACTCTTGGTCCTGCGATATGGTTATTAAATGGTACTGGAGTTTTATTTGATATTGTTGGTGCTCCATTTAGATACGGAGTTGAATTAATTCGTGCAGCAGTGATGAAATTAAATGATGATCGTAAAGGACTTGAACAACAGAATAAAAATCTTGGTAAGTTTGACGCAAGAGTTCGTGATGGTATTAGAGAGAATTTTTCAATACTTGCTCCTTTGTTTAGTTTTATGGGTATGAAAGGAGTTTCTCAAAAACTACAAACTCCAGGTTCTTTTGGAAGTTTGTATGGTGAAAAAGCAGCAAAAGATATGGGATATTATCGTGGTGGATTGGTAATTAAAAAATTTGCTGGTGGCGGATATACAAGAAGTGTTGGTGACGAAGATAAAGTTAAAGTTAAAGTTCCAAGAACATTTAAAAAAAATCTGTCAGATATAAGTCCGGGATCCACAGTTGGCGGTTCTGTAATGATTCAAAAAGTCTTTCCATATACTGATGAAGATGGAGTAATGAATCAATATGGATACGTAGATGATTCTTATCAATCTTTGGCGAGAGCAAATTATGTTGGTCCATTATTGGGATTAACTATAAAGTCTATATTTGGAGATAAGGTTACTGATGCAGATTATGATATTGTATCTGGAACATTATCTTCATTTTTATTATCTGGTGCTCAAGAAGAAAATCCTCAGGCAACAAATCAAATTTACTCTTCTTTAGGAACTGATGGGTTAAAACCTTTTATTAAAGGTGAGATTTTATCATCTCTTCGAAATACTTTTGGTCTTATTGAAAATGAACTTAGAAATCAGTTGGGATTGAAAGAATTAAAACCTGAGGATGGAGTTTCTCCCACTAGTGAAGATTGTGCTTGTCCAGATTCTGATCAGGCATTTGTTGCAACAGGTAATCAGTTTGAAAGAGCACTTTTAGAAACAATTTCTCAAGTTGAAGGAACTTCAGGTCCTGATGGATATAGAACAATGTTTGGCAGTGGAAAGTTTCAAGCACCTCCTTGGAGGCATCCTGATACAGTTGTTAGGTCTGGTGGTTATGCATCTGCTGCTGCCGGTAAATATCAATTTATGCCTGGAACTTGGGCAAATGCAGCAAAGGCATTAGGATTGTCTGATTTTTCTCCAGCTAATCAAGATAAAGCTGCTTTATGGTTAGCAAAAGGTCGTGGAGTTAATCCTTCAGCGCAACTTACTGTTTCTGATTTTGAAAAGTTGGGTAAAGAATGGGCAGGTTTAACACCTCATTATGGACAAACTAGAAGAACAGCAACTCAAAGTTATGACATTTATTTACAAAAACTTAAACAGGCAGGAGGGACACCATCAACAGCAAAAATTGCACCAGGATCTCCTGCTGCTAACGTATCTGATTGTGTCTGTGATCCTGAAGTTCCTAATGGAGATCCTGGAAGTATTGGCGAGGATCCTGGTCCAGGTGCAGGTAACTTAAGGTTTGGTCGTACTGGAAGTATGAGCGTTGCTTATGGATGGTCTCATGCCCACTTTGATAGTATTGATAATCAAACACTAATAAGAGATGTAGTTCCTCTTATGAAAAAGATGGCATCATCTGGTCTGAAACCTGAACTTAAAGATGCTACACCTATTCTTGCCGGTAAAGATAATGAATACTATATTAATTTAGTAAAGAGTGGAATTTCCCAACATACTCATAGACCTGGACCAAGAATGGATATTAATATGCCAGGATTTCCTTTCGTACCCTTTCCACTTAAGGACGTTAGATATACACCAACTAAGGATGAAGGTGTTAATGCTATTGTTCCCGGATCTGGAGATACTGCATTATTTCATATGGGGAATAGACCTGATGGTTATTATTCTTCTCGCCAAACTGGAGGTCCAACACTTTCTGGTGGTATCAGACTTCTTCATAAAGGTGAGTATGTTATTGATAAAGATTCTGTTGATTTGTTAGGGGGTGTTTCATTTTTTACTTTGATTAATAATGTAGAAAATGAAAATCAGAGAGCACAAAAATCTTCTCAACTTATACAACACTTAAGTAAATATACCGGAAGAAAAATTGATCAAAGACCAGAAGTTATTTTTGAAGAACCAGAGGATATTATAATAATGTCTCCTCCAATTTATGTTTCTACCTTATCATCTTATGGTGGGAGTGGAGAAGAGTCTCCTAATTGGGAACAAGACATACTAAGTATGAGAGGATAAGTAAATGGCATATATTCAACCCAAAAATTTAACAGTAAATCTGATAAAAAAACAAGTTATTCGTGTAGAGAAACTTGTTGGTGAAAAAAATAAGTTTAAAGATGTAGCATTTAAAAAACAAAGATTATTTAATGAAAGAAAAAAATCTGAAGAGAGAGAAAGAAAAATAGAAGATCGTTCAGATGGTCAAGAAAAACAAGTTGGAAATAAATTTTCTGTTCCCAAACTTGGTTTTTTGGACGTTGTAAAGAATTTCTTATTTAAAGTTTTACTTGGTGCGTTTGTAATTAAACTCTTACCACATCTACCAAAACTAAAGGGAGTTTTAATTGGCGCTCTGAAATTTAGTGAGTTTATACTTGAGTTTGGTGGATCTTTGTTAAATGCAATGGTCACTTTTATTGATAAGGTTTATAAAATTGTTGATTTTGGAAAACAACAAGCAAAACTTTTAGGTGGAGATAAAGGATTAGAAAATTATAATAAAACTTTAGATCTTGCAACTAAAGTAATGAACTCAATGTTCATTGCTGGTATGTTATTCAGTGATCTGGTTGAGAGTGATGCAAGAGGATCTGTTGCACAACAAGCAGTTGAAACAGTAAGAGATAGAGTCATTCAACAAGGAGCGCAAAGAGCAGCACAACAAGGAGCTTTAAGAGTTGCTGGACAAATTGGTGCTCGTGCTGCAGCAGGAATTGTTGCTGGGGTTGGACTTATATCATCTGCTTTAGGTGAAGGAATATTCCAACTTAGAAAATTTACAACAAAAATTGAAAAGGATGCATACGCTGGACTAGCAGAAGCACAAAAAGATCCAAATCCTTTTATGAGATTCTTGAAGGTTGGATTTTATAATACGATTGCAATTCCCGGAATGAGATTTTATAATTTTCTTTCTACAGGAGTTGGAACTTTACTTGATGTAATCGGTGCTCCTTTTAGATATGCAATTGAACTTATTAATTTTGGTATAATGTCTTTAACTGGTGATGCAGAAGGAATTAAAAATCAAAGAGAAAATCTTGGAAAATTTGATGCAAGAATACGAGAGCAGTTGAGACAAATTGTTAATGTTTTAAGTTTTGGAACACTCGCAAAGCAACAAGGATCTTTTGGAAGTTTATTTGGCGATCAAGCAGTAAAGTCTATGGGATATGCCTCTGGAGGTCCTGTGACTCGTGGTGGAGTTTATACTGATACTGTTGCTAGAACTGTTGGAAAAAAAATAAAAGCAAAAAGAGTTTTTGAAGTTCCTACCACTCCTCTACAACCAGGATTTGATGTCGAAGGAACTCAACCTTATAAAGATAGTAATGTTTCAAAGATACAAACATTTTATCCAAAACCAAATGATCCAGGTACAGTAAGTTCTTTCAAATATTTGGAAAAAACTTATGATATTGTTGGAACGACGAAGTTTTTGCATCCAATACTTGAAATGGGAGTCAAAACTTTATTTGGTGATAAACCATCTGAAAGTGATTATAAGGCAGTTGGCGTTGGACTCAACAATTTTTTCAATAATCTTTTAGATACAACTAAAGTTCCTGGAACAGATGGTGTAATTAGCGATGAAACTGGTCCTCTTGATATTTCAAATTGGGTTGCTGGAATTACAAAAGAGTCAATATCAAGTTCAATTGATTCTATTTTGAAAGATCTAATGAATCAATTAACTTTGAAAAAAAGTACCTCAACTGGAGCAGAAAAATCTCAACAACTTTCTGGTGGAGGTTCCGGAACAGAAAATCCATTAGCACAGTTTGGAGGACAAGCACAATTTGTAATCGGAGACAGTATTGCTCATGGATTTGCTGGAAGATCTGGAACTGGAACAGATTCTGATGATACTAAAGTTGGAAGAAATTCTGCTGCTGTTCTTGCAATTTTAAAGGCAAGAGGTGACGCCTTGAAAGGAGTATTGGTTGATTTGTCTACAGGTATTGCAAACTCGACAGATGATTGGAGTTCTGTTGAAGCACAACTTTCTTATTTAAAATCAATAGGGGCAAGAGTTAGAATACTAGGTGTTGGGAATACTTTTAGTAAGGAAAAAGGTGGAATCAATGAAAAACTTCAACAACTTGCATCCAAGTATGGATTTTATTTTTATGGTGGATATGTGGGTGGTTCCGATAAAGTTCATGCAACTCCAAAAGACTATTCAGATCTTAAAGAAAAACGAGAAAGAGAAACCTCATCCACCTCTAATCAACAAGTTCCACTTGGACAAGATAATACTGTAGGAGATAAAACCGGTAAAAAAATATATTTACACTGGACCGCTAGTGATTATAACCTAGATAGATCTATTTGGGTAAACGAAGGTGGTGGTTATTGGGCTGGATATCATAGATATATTTTGGGAAGTGGTCAAGTAGTCCCAAATAGGCACTCTGGACATGGTGTTTTTGGTGCTACTCCTCCCAATCATACTTGGAGAAGAAATACTCCTTCATCAGCTGCTTTTTCTGTTTCGGGAATGGGTGGAGCAAGTCCATCTAATTTTGGAAAATACCCAATTAAAGCCATTCAATATGAGTCTATGGCTTCTTCTGTTGCAAGATTAGCAAAATCTTGGGGATGGAAAAAAGATGATATTACATCTAGAAATGTAATAACCCATTCTGAGGCTGCTAAAATGGACGGTTATGCCAAAGAAAGATGGGACCTTGATAAGTTATATCAAGGAGATTCTAGTGGCAGTGGTCCTAATAAAATTCGTAATATGATTAAAGGTATGATGTTTGGTGGAGGATACATTGATAGCACTGGATATTATATTACTCACCCAGGTGAATATGTTGTTGATTCCGACTCTGTAAGTTTATATGGTATTAAATTTTACGATATTATCAATCAAGTTGAAACCATATCTCAAAGAAAAATGGCATCGGAAAATTTGATATCAATATTAAGACAATATACTGAAGATGGATATCTAGAAACTGAAGAAGACTATACATATTATGTCCCAGAAAGTTCTTCAGTAACTGTTATCCCACCAATGATTATACCAATTGGCGGTGGTTCTGGCGGATTTGGAAATGGCGCAGAAGATCCATCTCAAGATAATCTTTTCATGCAGTAAATACTATTATAAAGATAAAAATATATGGCAAATACACCAATCACCGTTGCACAGTCTAGGGATTATGATATTTCTTCATGCCTTATTACTTCTAATGATAGAAAAAATCAAAAAGACATATCTACCATCATCAGTGATTTATATTATTATGAGAGTATATTAAGCCCAAATATAAAAGTTGATTTGATTTATGGAGAAACTGGAAAAACTGTGGAGTCTGAAGGATCTTTAAAGAGTTTAGTCGAAGGTATGCCATTAGTTGGAACAGAAAACACATTATTAAAATTAAAAGACCCAAATGGGGTTGAAATTAAAGTTGATTTGTATATTGGTAATATTAATCCAATGAAACAAGATACACAAAAATCATTGGTTGCCTTGAATTTAGTTTCAAAAGAGGCGATTTTTAATTATAAAACAGTTTTGAACAAGAGATTTGATGGTAAAATATCTGATCATGTTAATAAAATTTTAACAGATCAAAATTATCTAGCAACTAAGAAAAAATTAGATATTGAAGAAACTGAAAATAATTATAACTTTATAGGTAATAATCGTAGACCTTTTTACACTTTGCTTTGGTTATCTAGAAAGTCAGTCCCAAAACTTACAAATGCAAAGGGAAATAGTGCTGGATTTTTCTTTTTTGAGACTTCTGAAGGATTTAAATTTAAATCTATAGAAGGACTATTATCTGAAACTGATCCAAGTGGCGGAAAAAAGAATTATAAAAAATTTATAAGTAATCAAACTCCGGATGGTAGAGGTGCTAATATACCTGCTGGATACGATGGAAAAATTTTAGAGCATAACATTGCAACTGCTACAGGAAACGTAGAATCAAAATTAGAAATTGGAACTTATTCGACAAGAACAATTTTATTTGACCCTTTTAATTGCTATTATCAAGTTATAACTCCAAATGCAAGTGCTGATCGAGGAAAACCTGGATCTGAAAATAATTTACAAAAGGCAGGAAAAGAATTGCCAAAATATAATAAGGAATTTAATCGTACAGAAGCAAATAGAGATTTTTCTAGAACACAATATATGTTAGTTGATAAAGGATCATTGCCCACAGGGAATACTATGCAGCAAATTGAAAAGTCAGAAGAACAAAATTTTGATCCCAAAAATATTTTGAATCAGTCTGTGATGAGATATAATCAGTTCTTTTCAACTAAAGTTACTGTTACAGTTCCTGGAGATTTTAGTTTACATGCTGGAGATTTAATTCAGATAGATTCCCCTGAGTTATCAAATAAAGATGTTCAAGATTTAAATAAACAATTTGGTGGATTTTATGTAATTTCTGAATTGTGTCATTATATCAGTCTGGCAAATGGTGGGTATACAAAACTTACATTGGTAAGAGATTCTGTCGGTAGAAAGGGATCAACATATAATGCAATATAAAAGTGTTAAATAGTAATAGTGTTACATTTCTTTCCTATGGACAGATCTCTCCAACAACACATTAATGATGATCGTGATGAATTGGATAATCCCAATACAAATAGTCAAAGGCGTCGTCATTTGGAGATCGAATTGGGGGATTTGGAACAATATCAAGTCAATCATCCAGATGAAGATTACGATCCAACTCCTTTAGAACTTTACTGTGACGGACATCCAGATGCTCTTGAGTGTAGGATTTATGAATAAAAATGACTGAAGGATCTTTATTTAACCCAGGTTTTCTTGGGGCAAATTTTAGTTGGTGGATAGGTCAGATTGCTGATGATTCCACTTGGAGAGATAATACTGCGTCCGGAAAACATGACTCTTCACAGTCTGTTCCTGGATGGGGTCGTAGGTACAAAGTCAGAATTATTGGACTTCATGATAAAGAAGAGGAAGTAATTTCTTCAGATCAACTTCCCTGGGCTCAAGTAATGTACCCGATTACTGCGGGTGGTGGTCAAACTGGTTCTTCTCAAACACCAAGTCTCCGTCAAGGAAATTTTGTATTTGGATTCTTTCTTGATGGACAGGACCAGCAAGTTCCTGTAATTATGGGAGTTCTGGGTAATAATGCACAGACTCAGTTAAAAACAAAAATTGGAAATAATGATTCTAATTTTGCAGCAACTAGTGGATATGCTGAAGGAAAAGACCCTCCCGTAGGAAGTGCAAAACCAAAAGTACCTGATGATAGAATTGGAGTTCAAAAACCAAAAGACACAGTTCAATCTGAAGAATGCTCTCCTCCACCACCAGGAGTTGCTGTTAACGAATTTGGGCTACGTGCTGATAAGTCACTTAATTCTCAACAGTTCGCTGATCAACAAAGTGCAATAAGAGAAGCACAGGCTAGAGGATTAACTGGTGACGAAAGAACTAAATTTATTCAAAAAGTAGTTGCTGATGGAATAAAGGCAAGATGTAAAGAAGCAAGTTCACCAGCATCTCCTTCTCAACCAGGTGCTACAATTGAAAATCCAGATGATAATCATATTCAATCAAATGCAGATACAAAAAGGAATGAATTATATTTGAAGAAAAGAATATTAATGAGTCCATGCGATCAAGTAGGATCTGCTATGAAGGCAATTAATATTTTATTGGAAAATCTCACTAGAGATATTGACAAAATTTTACAAACAGCACAAAGTTACATTGATGCTGCATCTCAAATCTTATCGAAAGATATTAAAAAATTAATTTTTGATTATTCTTGTCAACTGGCAAAGTATATGAAAATTATTTTTGATAAGATGCTAGAATATATTCTTAAAAAAATCAATAAATCTTTGTCAAAAACTGTTGACGTGATGTACCCCAACCAAAGACATTTATATCTCGATATTAAAGAGAAAATTACAGAAATGATTTACTCTCTATTTGCCAAAATTACTGGAAATCTATGTGATCAAATTATATCTGCATTGAATAGATTATTAGACACAAAAAATCCTTCTAGGGATAATGATCCAAACACGGGTTATGGTGGAGATGCTCCTTATGTTCCAATTTGTTCTGTAGAAAAATTTGTTGCTGATGTTATTGTAACAAATCAAAATGATATTAACAATGGTATTGATGAAGTTCTAAAAGGAATAAATGCATTTTTATCCGATATAAGTTCTCAACTTGCAGAGGTAAGTAGTAGTTTGTCCGACATATCTGCAACTGTAAGTTCTATAAGTTCAAGTTTAAGTAGTGCTTTGAGATTTCAAAATGTAGCGTTAAATATATTTAAGGGAGATTTAAAGCCAAGTTGTCCGATTTCTAATTTTTATACTTTACATAAGGGTGGTGGCGCATCTGAGGAAGCACAATTCCCGAATTATACTTCAGTTGCTAAGAATGTACAATCCGCAACTGAAATTGCATTCTCTCCAGGAATTGACTTTGCACAACCAGCCAAAAATACTGATGATTTAAAATACTAAGTACTATAATAAATATTAACAATGAAAACAAAGAAGTTAGCATTTAATATATCGAATGGCAAGTAATCTATTCGGACAACCTTCAAAAGATGATATTAGAGTAGGGTATATCGATCCTAAGTTGGGATATGTTAGTGACGTTTCTATCTGCGAGGCTAACGAATATGGCAGAGACAATCCTGGCACAACTTTTTTGTTTAAGAATGGAAATAACATTCTTCAATATCTGACTCTTAATGAGGTTAACAGTCTTACTCCTTCCGATTTAGAATCTAATGAGGATTGTGAAGGATTAAATCAGAAAAAACCATGTGGACCACCAACTATTCAAATTTATGGTGGAGGTGGAGTGGGTGCTCAAGCAAATCCAGTTATTGGTTCTGATGGTTCTTTGCTAGCAGTTGATTTAGTTCGTGGTGGCCACGGATATCAATATGAACCACAGGTGACTGCAAATGATCATTGCTACTATGGTAGCGGTGCTGTTCTTAGAGCGGTGATTGGTGAAGTTTCTGATGAATTTGAAACTTATGAAGATGAAGAAGACTTTGAGGAATATGAGATTTGTGATCCAAATGAAGTTGGATTTGGTAGAAGGTATGGACCAAATGGAGAAGATTTGGGACCATGGGAACCCAGTACATATACAAAAATAGGATTAGATCCCATAAAAACAGAAGTAGAAAAATACGAAAAGGTCATAAGAGCTCTTGCAAGATCTCCATTCTGGGATACTAGGAAAAGAAGACCAAATAAAATAACAGCAAGCGATTCTAGAGTAACACCTTATCAAACACATAATGTTACTTTTGGTAATACTTGGTCCGACTTTATGAATTCTTATGCGGTTTCTCCAGTTTCACCATCCAATGTAAAAGGAAGTGACTATGCAGGAACACTTTTCACTATGGAATGGAATGTGGATTTTCCTTTGGATGGAGAATATATTTTTAGGGGATTATGTGATAATGTCGCACAACTCTATATTGATAATGAAAAGATATTTGATTTGTCTGGATTTTCAGATTCTGTTAATGATGTTAGAAAAACAATTACTGAAGGTATTCATACCATTAGAATTGATCTTTTAAATGTTCCAATATATGAAACAAAAGTAACATCGGGTCCTAGTTCCAATCCTACAAGTAATATAAAAGCAAAATTCATTCAAAAAAATGGTAAATATTATCTTGAAGTTACTGGATCAGGGTCTGGTGAAATTGAATTTGTTATGGACGTAAATGATGCATCTTATATTGCCGGTCTTGCTGCAAAAGAAGTTATTTTGCCTAGTGATGGTAATAAGATTAGTTTTAAAAGATCTGTTCCATCTTTTCCTGCCGGCACCACGAAGGATCCAAATATATTACGTATACAAGAATCAGCTATTCCTGAAAAAGAGACTATTAAAAAGTCTGGTAAGTTTACTGCGGGTAAAACATATGGTCCTATTGAAATAATAGGTGCAACTTTAGGTGCAGGAACTCCAAAAGTTTCTAATAATAAACTTGGTCTACTTGATGCTGATGGAACTGATGAGAATATTAAACTCATTATAACTGATGTTAAAAATAGTAGTAGATCTTCCGGAAGTTCTCAATCAACAACATCTTCCACTGGATTAATAAAGACACTTCAAGTTTTTAATACTTCAAGCTTTATTGATAAAGCTAGTAGAAAACTTTGGAAAACTAATGCATCTTCGGGACCCAACTCAGATTTTTTGACTCAATATGGTGTTTCTCCTTTTGACACTACCACAAAAGAAGCGCAAACCGATAGTTTTGCGGGAGTTCATGTTATACGTTGGGAGAGTGTGAATTTTCCTATTGATGGTAATTATAATATTGATGTGATGGCTGATGATAACGTAACTTTATATATTGGAAATAGATTAAGTGGTGGAAAAATTGATGATGGGTCTGGATTGTTAAAAGATGAAATAATAATTAAAAAAAGAGGATTTAATTCTCAAGGAAACAGTACAGGGAAATCAACCGAATCTAGATTTTTTAAAGCAGGTAATTATAGAATCAGAGCTGAGTTAGAGCAAATTTATGGAAAACCACTGGCAAAGGGCAATCCCATGGCTCTTGCAGTGAATATAGAAGTATCTCAAGTTGAGCAAAAGATAGTATCACCAAAATCTTGGAATGAAAATCCTATGGGAGTTTCTGTGACTATTGATGCTCCACCAGAACCTGCTGCACCACAAGAACTAATTCCTGAGCAAGAAGGAAGATGTCCAAATAATCCAATATGGACTACAAGATTTCCGACAACATCCCAGAGTTGGTATCCTGTTAAATTTGCAAGTCCAAGAATTATAACTGAAACAATTACAATAGATACTCCAACAACACAGACTCAACAAAAGAAAGAAGTCAGTTTTACTGTTTACGGTCAAGGAGCAATAAAAGATTTATCGTTCGTCTTCACCGCAGTTGATGGTTCACACACATTTGTTATAAATGGTGTAGATAAAAATAAAAAATCAAGAGTTGAAAAAATTGCCATAACTCCAAATTTAAATTATATTGTTAAAGCCAAAGAAGATTCTTCCAAATTTAATTCTGTTGAACAGGGTTTGATAAAAGGCGGAACCAAAGATAAGGAAAGTGGTGTCGGATCTTCAAATAAAATTTTTGCAGACTATACAACAACTAATAATGATAATGATGATATACAAATAACTACTTCTATTGGTTCTTTCTCCAGTTCAAATAAAAGAATGGCAAAAAATAGTGGTAGGAGTACATATGACTTAACATATAAGTTTGAGTCTGCCCCTGGAGTCGCAAATAATAGCACTACCTCAACACGAACTTTTGAAGCCCCTGGTTGGAGTAGATTTATGAATCGTTATGCAATTTCTCCAGTTAAACCTTTAGATACTCCGGGAAGTGATAGTTCTGGAGCAACGTATTCTACTTCATGGAGTATTGATATTCCTTATGATGGATTTTATGGTTTAAGAGGAACCAGAGATAATAAAGGTAGAATACTAATTGACAACAATGAAATATCAACCCTCGATGGATTTAATACAGAGTCTCCAAAATTAGTAAAAACTTTTCTTTCAAAGGGTAGGCATACTATTACTGCAGAACTTTATAATGAACCAGTAGAGACTCAGAGCGTTATAGATCAAAAAATCTTTAGAACAAAAGATTGGCAGGTTAGTTCTCAAAGTACTACGACAACTGCATCAAAGATAACAGCAAAATTCATTCAAAAAAATGGTAAATATTATCTTGAAGTTGGTGGGACTGGAAGTGGTAGAATATTTTTCTCAATGGACGTAAATGATGCATCTTATATTGCCGGTCTTGCTGCAAAGGAGATTGTTGTACCGTCTGATAGAGATGATATTCAATTTAGAAGATCTGTTCCATCTTTTCCTGCCGGCACCACGAATGACCCAAATATATTACGTATACAAGAATCCGCTATTCCTCAAAAAGAAACTATCACAAAGTCCGGAATATTTACTGCGGGCAAAACATATGGTCCAATTAAAATTATTGGAGCATCTCCTGGTGCAGGAACTCCAAAAGTTTCTGATAATAAACTTGGTCTACTTGATGCTGATGGAACTGATGAGAATATTAAACTCATTATAACTGATGTAACTAGTAGTGGAACATCCTCTTCGATCGTCCAACAAAGTTTATCTGGGGGAACATCAAAGGATGGTGTAATATATGATGGTCCAAGTCTTTTTCACTATACTGATAGTAGATGGGGAGATTTTATGAATAATCATTCAGTTTCTCCATACCTTTCTTCATTAGATTCTGAAAATAATGAAATAAATGGCAAAAAAACTTATACATGGAAGGGAGTTAAATTTCCAGAAAGTGGACAATATAAAATAGCATTTCAAGCAGATAATGAAGCTACTCTTTCCATAAATGGTGTAAAAGTATTGGATTCAAGAGGATTTACTGGTAGTCCTCCTTTTGATTCTGTTAATATTACTTCCGGCACATATGATATTGTAATTGAAGTTAATAATATTCCAGAGAGAACTAATATTTTTGTAAAAAATCCTACTGGATTTGCTCTTGTTATAAGAAAAGAAATAACCCAATCATCAAGTAAACAAACTCCATGGGCATCAAATCCAATGGGAATTTCTGCAATTCTTATTCCACCACCTTGTCCTAAAAAAATAAGTGGTAGAGGAGTTGTTAAAGAGGTTATTGTTGATGACCCCGGTAATGGATATACATCACCACCATCACCACCATCACCACCATCACCACTAGAACTTCCAACTTATCCGGTAACTTTAAGATTAGAAAGAGTAATAGTTGAAAATCCAGGAATAAATTATAGGTGTGGGGAGGACAAAATTACAGTTACCCCAAATAATGGGGCAGTATTGGATTATAAATGCGATTCTTTTGGTAGAATTACGGAAGTTACACCAAAGAATCCAGGTATTGGATTTACAGTATTTCCAAATATAACTGTTCAAACTGAAACTGGAATTAATTTTAGTGCAATACCAGTTCTTGTGCCCGTTAGAGACCCTATCGTAGTAGATCCAACAAAATTAATTCAGGTTACAGACTTAGTTGGTCTCAAACAAAACGGATATATTGACGGCAGACCTTATTATGGATCTGTATTCTTTAAGGATGGTATTAGATACGCTGGATTCTATGAGACTCCAGGAGAACTTGTTCAAGTTTATAATACCTTACATGAAAGTATTGATGCTAAGGTCATCTCTGCACCAAATGCGATTCAAAGGTCTGGTACTGATACGGAACTTAGTTCTAATAATCCAAAACTCAATATTCCAAATACTCCAGAGAACCTTATTTGAGGTGATTAAATAGTGTATATTAGTTTATAGTAATGGCAACTTCCCAGAATAGATTTAATAATAGATCTGGATCTCCCAGAAGTGCTGTATATGCAAGTGCAACTCTCCCAGAAAACAATACCGCTAAGAAAAATTATACGGGACTTCGTTATGGTAATGACCACGGATCAATAAATTTTGGGCATATTCATAAATCTGGAGATTGTACTGCAGATATATTATTGCAGGCTTCTGATGGGAGACACTCAATTTCTCTAGATAAAGAAGGTCCAAGAAAATCTTGCACTCAAATTACTGCACCCGGCAGAATTTCTATCGAATCCGGAGAAGATCTTACAGAAACTGAAGATTCTCTCTATATTGGTGCTTGGAATGGTAACATAGATATTAATGCACTAAATGGAAAAATTAGATTAATAGGAACTGACATTGAATTGATTGCTGTTGGTGAGGGTGGTTCGAAAGGAAACGTCCGAATCAAAGCATCGGAAACCATTGAACTTGATGGAAAAAAGGTGATATTGAATGCAAAAGCAATGTATAAATTAGCAACATCTGGAAAAGCAGAAATTGCTGCTAATAGTTGCTTAAACATTTATAGTTCAGTAATAAGAGGAGTAACGGATGCTGTTGCAAATAAAGATGGAAAAAATGGAGGTAGAAACTTCCAAGTTAAACAAGCTGAATTTTAAGGAGATAGAAGATGGCACAATGTTCTGATGACCTTGCTTTAGGTGGACAGTTGATGGTTGGTGCGGGACTTCCGCCCATGATGGGGGTTGGTTTAGGAAAAATTAATGGATCTGCCTTCGTCGAAGGTCCCATGCAAGTTGGTGCTGCTAAAGAATATGGCAGTGCTGACGCTACAATGATGGTGGGTAGAACTTTCAATTCTGATTCTAGATCGCCATTTTATTCTTTATGGTCAAAACTTTATTCTAGATTTCAGAGTTTCGTAAGAGTTGATTTACTTCTTAAATCTAGGTATATTGAGGCAGAAGTTGTAAGAACAAGAGTTCTTCAAGCTTCAATTAAAAACTTTGTAATCGATCATCCAACAAAACCTGGTAAAAAATTGGTTCACACTTGCCTTGAGGGACCAGAAAATGGAGTTTATATTCGAGGAAGAGTGTTAAATAGAAATTATATTGAACTTCCTGATTATTGGAAAGAACTTGTTGATGTAGAAACAATTACAGTTTCCTTAACTCCAATTGGATCTCATCAAGATGTTATTATAAAAAGAATTGATGAAGAAAAGGTGTATTTGCAAGCAAAAGCAAATATGCCAATAAATTGTTTTTATCATATTTTTGCTGAGAGAAAAGACGTTAGACCTTTAGAAGTGGAGATTGACGAATAATGGCATTTACTTTTAGAAGATATGGGACTTTTACTGGACCCGGAGTTGATATAAACTACAGAGATAATGATGATTTTTCTTTAGATCCTTTTGATGGATACTGGAATATTGATGATGTTTCTATGGTTCTTGCAAATGTTGTTGAATCTCCTTCAGATTATGTTTATATGCATTTGAATGGATTTGACACCTCCACTGTCACTTTAGAAAGAAACACTGGAAATATTTCTAATTTTATTGTAAATGCAGATAATACGGGTTTTAATGGTGATGTTAGTATTGAAGGTATTATGACGGCAGGGGGAATAGACGTTGAAACTATTGCTGGAACTGCCTGGTCAAATTTAGTAAGCACTGTAAATGGTAAAAAAGGATTTGATATTCCCCACCCAACAAAGAAAGACCATAGATTAAGATATATTTGTGTAGAAGGTCCATCTGCAGAAGTTTATCTGAGAGGAAAACTCAATAATTCTAATATAATTGAACTTCCCGAATATTGGAAAAATCTTATAGATTTTGAAACTCTTGGAGTAACATTAACTCCAGTTGGATATTATCAAGAATTATTTGTTGATAATATTGAGTGGGGCACAAGGATTATTGTGAAAAACAATTCTGGTGCAGGTATTAACTGCGATTACACTGTATTTGCAGAGAGAAAGGATACTAGTAAAAATATACCAGAATATAAAGGCTTGACACCAACAGATTATCCAGGAGATAATAGTGAATATGTTATTAATGGAAAAAAATATAGTTGAATAAAATCCATGAATTATTTCCCTTGATAATTTATCAGGGCGATGTCCAGTGTCACGAAGAATTTAAAAAAAATAATTTAGAGAGTCTTCGTAATTACTGGTTTAACGGGTATGAAAATGAAAGTCCAGAATATTCCGGAAAAATATTTGTTCATTTAAAAGATGAATATAAATCTTTTTTTAAAGAACTTCGCAACCATGTAGACAACTACTTTGAAAACCTTAATGTAGACTATACCAAATTAAGTTATCATAATATAAAATCTTGGGTTGGATGTCATTTTAATGATGATGCTCCACCATTAAGACCTCATATACACAATGAATCCAACTTAAGTTATGTTTATTATTTGAAGACCGATGAAACTTCTGATAGGTTATGTATTGTTCAGGATAAAAATAAAAATGAATGTGTTGGTGGAATATTTGAAACCTCTCTTCAAAAAAATCTGATTACAAATTATAATAAGTATAACTGTAATTATTATACAATTACCCCAAAAGAGGGAACAGTTATTATTTTTCCAAGTAACACTGGGCATTTTACCCAAAAGTTTGCTGAAAGAAAAGGAGAACGTATTGTGATTCCTGGAGATATTCGTGTTACTTTGAAAGAAGAACATTTCAATCACCACCAAAGTTCGACCCACCCATCTCAATGGTTGGAACTCTAAACCCTTGACACGGACCCATGACCGTGCTATGATACATGGGTAATCAACGGACGACCGAATGCAAGACGAGTACCTCTCACGCTGCGTAGTGGACCCAATCAAACGAACTGTGTACATTTATTCCAGTGAGGGGTCAGAAAAACAAGTGACTTGTGAAACGGTTGAGGAGTTTATGAATGTGCTAGACTTCGTTCGTGCTACACTGGATGAAGAAACACTTTCTTATGTAAGTCCTCTCTGAAATCAAAATCGACCTTTAAATCCAAAAAAGTCGAAAAAAATCTTCCGGTAAAAAATGCCCCTATTACTTTTTTGAAAAGTATGGTTTATAAAATCTCATACAAAGACCTCAAAGAGGAACCAATCAAAACTACCCCCCAAAATGTTAAAGAAGCAAATGAAGGTTTGTTTTATGCTAAAATGAATCTTCCAGAAGCAGCAAAACACTGTGGAATGTCGCATAAAGAAATGAAGTTGACATTCTGGGAGTATCTCAAGTATAATCCTACTACTTACCAAGCGTAAGTTTTTTCTGCGAGTATGGTGGAATCGGTAGACACACCAGACTTATGAAAATTGAGCCTCATTTGGGAAACTTTATGAGTGTAATTCCTCAAATTCGGTGAAACCTTTAAAATGGCAATACCGAGCCAAGCATCGTAAGATGAAGGTGTAGAGACTAGACGGGGAACACCTAAACCGAAAGGTATGGTGAAGGTATAGTCCAGACCACAAACCGAAAGGGTAGTGAAAACTATAGTGGTACGAAAATCTGTTGGGCGTATGCCCGTGGGAGTTCAAGTCTCCCTACTCGCATTAGAGTTCATACTCTAAATAAACAAAAGTAAAAAAACTATTCTATGAAATACAGAATAGATGCCACTTATGTTTGGTATAATCGCGGAACTCAAATAGTTCTAATGTATTTCATAAATCAAATTCCTTTTACTTTTGACGAACTTCCAGACGAATCAGTATTCGATTTGGAACTAATCAAACTAGCAGATAACGAAAGACGGTTTGAACCAGAAGACCTTTACCAAGCATCATATTACTTAATGCTTGAAGAATGTCATCCTCTTATGTTTGAACTTGAACTGGAAAATCCAGAAATGTTACCTGTTGATTAATGCCTCTATAGCATAACGGTTACTGCATCCGCCTTGTAAGCGGAAGATTTTCGGTTCGATTCCGAATGGGGGCTCTGAGTTCATAAAACTCCAATGTCACTTCTTTCCCAATTAGACCGTCAAATGGTCATTGAAGCACTTGAATATTATATTCAAAAACTTAAGGACGATAACTGCACTGCTGCTTCAATCACTGCATTCCAAACTCTTCTTAACTGGGTTGAATTGGAGTATATGAAAAATGAAAGCTAATCTCTGGTACTGTAAGGATATGAATCAGTGGAGGTGGACACTAACTGATGATTCTCGTCCCATTCTTAAGCAAGAATCTGGGCAACAACCATTTCTTCGTGATGCAATGAACGATGTTGCAAACACCGTAGAATATATGATGAAGATAAATGAAAAGTGATTACTATATCCAAAGAGTTCCTAAATCTGAAATAAAAGAATTATTGTATAATTACCATTACTTAAAAGATATATCAAAAGATTTTAAAAGTGGATATAATTACTCTTTGTATAAAAAATCTTTTACTGATGTATTAAACATTGGTGGATCATTAGGTGCCTGTGTTTTTACAAATTTACCAGTTCCAGAAATTGCAAAAGGAGCATTTGAACTTGAAAGACACGAACAACAAGGACTCTTTGAACTGTCCAGATTATGCATCAGACCTGATACACAATCTAGTGAATATAACATCACTTCTTGGTTTGTTTCAAAAGCGATTAGACAACTTCGGAGAGATACTGAAGTTAAAGCAATCCTCTCTTATGCTGATAACGATTTCCATTCTGGTACAATCTATCGCGCTTGCAACTTTAAGTATTACGGTCTTACGGATAGAAAAAAAGATTTCTATTATTCAGACGGAACTAAACACTCTCGTGGAAAAATAAAAGGTGAGCAAGGTGAATGGAAGGATAGAAGTAGGAAACATAGATACTTGATGATATTTGATAAACAACTTCAAAAACGCTTGACTTGGAAAGAAGAATCGTGGTATAATAGTCAAGACGATACTGAATCGTTACAGTGACCCAAAAAGTGTGACTTGTAAAACCTCCTCTTGTAGGAGGTTTTCTTGTGAATAAATAACTCATAACGGAACTATAAGTATTAATAAAATGGGTCTTTCACGCCTTAATAATTTTCTGAAGTCGGCAAGAGGAACAGTTCTTTACGTTAATCCCAATGACTTAGATGCCACCGATAGTATTGAGAATCAAGGTAACTCTTTGACTCGCCCGTTTAAAACTATTCAAAGAGCATTAATTGAGTCTGCAAGATTTTCATATCAAAAAGGATTAAGTAACGATAGATTTAACAAAACTACAATTATTCTTTATCCAGGCGATCATATTGTAGATAATCGTCCGGGATGGATTCCTGATGGTGAAGGTATTTTTCTTCGTAGAGATGGAACAATAACAAATGATTTCCCTCCATATGATTTAAGTACAAATTTTGATTTGACGAATCCTACAAATCAACTTTATAAACTCAATAGTATTCATGGTGGTGTTATTATTCCTCGCGGAACTTCAATTATTGGATTAGACTTAAGAAAAACTAAAATAAGACCGAAATATGTTCCTAATCCCATAAATGATAGTATTGAAAGATCAACTATTTTTAGAGTAACTGGTGGATGTTATTTCTGGCAGTTTTCTCTATTTGATGCAGATCCAAATGGACAGTGTTATATTGATTATACTACCAATGTTTTTGTCCCCAACTTTTCTCATCATAAACTATCTTGTTTTGAATATGCAGACGGAGCAAATGAAGTAAGTATAGATGATGAATACATTACCAATAGAAATTTTGGTAGAACTGATCTCGAAATGTATTATGAAAAGGTTGGTCTCGTTTATGGTCAGTCATCTGGTCGTCCAATTGAACCAGATTATCCAAGTTCTGGTCTTGATATTCAACCAAAAATTGATGAATATCGTATTGTTGGATCAACTGGAGTTACTGTAGGTATAGCAAGTATAATATCTGGAGATGGAATAACTCCCGGTACAACAGTTACAGTAACTACAGAAGATGCTGTTCCTGGATTAGATGTTGATACTCCTTTCAGGATTGAAGGTGTAACGGCAGATGGTTATGATGGCCAATTTGTAGTTACTGAAAAAATATCAGACACCATAATTAAATATCAAGTTCAAAACGAACCAACTCTTGCACTATCCACTTCAGAAGGAGCAACTCTTACTCTACAAACAGATACTGTAAGTTCAGCATCTCCATACATTTTTAATATCTCTCTTCGTTCCGTATACGGAATGTGTGGAATTCTTGCTGATGGTGATAAAGCAACAGGATTTAAATCTATGGTTGTTGCTCAGTTTACTGGAATTGGTCTTCAAAAGGATGATAGAGCATTCGTCATTTTTGATGAAGATACTGGACTATATCAAGATAGCTCAGTTCCGGGTAATGAGACTTTAAGCAATAATTCCAGATCTATTCATAAACCGGAGTGGAGAAATTTTCACATTAAAGCAACTAATGATGCATTTATTCAGAATGTTTCAATTTTTGCTATTGGTTATGCGGAACATTTTACTACTGAGCGTGGTGGAGATATGTCCATCACAAACTCAAACTCCAACTTTGGTTCTAAAGCATTAGTTGCTAGCGGGTTTAAGAGAAATGCGTTCCCTCAGGATGATCTCGGATATATCACACATATTATACCACCGAAAGAAGTTTCCTTAGATGAATTTACTTATGAATTCAATGCTATTGATGTTGCAAAAACAATTTCTTTTGGATCGACTGGAAATTTATATCTTTATGGACAAACAAACTCAGATGTTTACCCAGATAATGTAATTGAAGGATATCGCATAGGTGCAAGGCAAGATGATACTTTGAACGTAATTGTTTCATCATCAGGAACAGTAACGGAATATTCTTCCAGAATTGTAATGCCAGAATCTCAGACAAGTTCTGAGAAATCATTTAATGTTACTAATAATTCTAGTAATATATTGACTATTGGAGCACATACTCTAAAAAATGGTGAAAAAATTAGATTTTTAAGTGACATTGGAAAAATTCCAGATGGACTTTTAAATAATCAGATTTATTATGCAATTACAGAAGTAAATGATGTTGGAATAGGAACGACTCAGATTAAAGTTGCAAAGACTCTAAGTGAGTCTCTCACACATACAAGTACTGATCCAAAAAATATAACTTTTAATACTAAAGGTGGTGCTTTAAAAGTTATAAGTAGAGTTTCTGATAAAATATCTGGTGATATTGGACATCCAATTCAATTTGATAATGTAAGAAATCAGTGGTATATCAGAGTAGCATCCGCAAGTACTGAAAATGGAATTTATAATGTAATTGTAGGATTGGGTACAACTTCTCTTGGAGAAGCAACGTCAAGAACTTATATTAAACGTAAAAAAGACAATAGATCTTCATCAGAAAGAATATATCGTGTTAGATATGTTATACCAAAAGATGTAAATGTATCTAATGTAAGACCTCCGAGTGATGGATATATCCTACAAGAATCAAACACTTCTATAGGGTCTACTGACGGAGAAGTGCAAACTTATTTTGGTAACGGATCACTTAGTAATGTGAATGAACAAAGAAACTTCAGATTTATTGCTGGTGCTAGTTGGGAAAGTAATGTTGCAAACGTTTCAACAGAACTTCCACATAACTTAACCGTTGGTTCTCAAATTGAATTAATAAATGTAGAGTCTAGTCTAAACCCAACTGGCGCAGGAAATTCTGGATTTAATGGTACATTTTCTGTTACAGGGATTAGTAGTGCAAAACATTTTTCTTTCAGTTTATTAGATAATCCAGGAACTTTTGCAAATAATACAAGTTCTAGGGACACAAATCTACCATATTTTAAGAAAAAGGAACATAACAACACATATTATATTTTTAGAAACGAACAAGTTCAAAAGTTTACGCCACAGGTTGAAGATGGCATTTATTATTTGACACTTTTAAATTCATCGGTTTCACCAACTGTCAATTATTTTACAGATGAAAAATTTTCTCAAAATGTTAAAAACTTATATCCACAACTCGATAAAGATAATCCAGTATCAGATCCAATAGAGGCAAAGTCTTTCGCACAATCATCATTAATTGGGGAAATTTTAGTTGATGAACCAAGAAATAGTATTACAAAAGAAACTATCTCTAAGAATTTGATCGATGCTAGCATTGGAGTGGGTATTACAAACATTGTTTCAACAAGTTCAACTATTCATACTATTCATACCACAATTGACCATGGATTAAATCGTATTACTAAAGTTTCAATTGCAAGTAGTGGACTTGGATATGGATTTGCGGCTGCTGGAGATCTTTATAATGCACGATTAGTAGGTATTGGAACATCTGTCACAGGAAAACATGCGACAGCAAAGGTAACAGTCAATGCTTCTGGTAATATCACTGATGTGGTTATTATGGATGGTGGCAGTGCTTATGGAATAGGAAATTCTTTAGCAGTTGTTGGTGTGGCAACTTTTGCAGGATTTACTACTGCATATGTTAATGTAACCAAAATTTATAATAATGTTGGAGATTCTGTAAGAATTAATGGCGTAAGTTCCGAAACTTATTCATCTTTCAACAATCTTTATAGAATAACTGGAGTTAGTGTAGGGGCAGCAAACAGTTTTACCGCTGAGTCTTCTGTTGGAGTTTCTACATGGGTTTCTAACACTGGCATTGGATCAGTTGTAACTTCAAATTCAATTGCATATTCGACAGGCGAAACTCTAAGAATTAGTTCTCTTGCATATAATCAAACAACAGGAACTGCCACAGTTACAACTCAAAATAGGCATGGTCTTAAGATTGATTCAAAAATAAGAATAGGTGGAGCAAATCAATCACTTTATAATGGAGACTTTGTAGTTACAGAAAATGTAAGTCTTACTTCATTTAAAGTTAAAATTGGAATAGGAACAACGGCACCAACAGCTACTGGAACACTTTATGGTTATAGGGGAGGTGTAACTTCTAATGAAGGTCTTGTTACAGTTGATAATGAAAATTTAAATGGAAGAATGACCTCAATTTATGCAGGAATTACTACTACCCTGTATTCTGCAATAAATGATGTTACTACTGAAAGCATTACTCTCAATGGAATTGATAGTTTAGATGTTAGAATTGGTGATTATTTTGCAATTGATGATGAAATTGTAAGAGTAAAAACAACGGTTCCTAATAATATTAGTGCGGGAACTCCAATTTCTGTGTTCAGAAATGTTCTTGGAACAAAAGCATCTACTCATATTAGTAATTCTGTTGTAAGAAAAATACGTCCTCTACCAGTAGAACTTAGAAGACATTCTATCTCTCGTGCTTCTAGTCATACATTTGAATATGTTGGATTTGGACCAGGTAACTACTCGACAGCACTCCCTGATAGGCAAGACAGACAAATTTCTCCACAAGAGGAACTTTTAGGACAGTCTACTAGAAAAAATGGTGGTATAAACTTCTATACCGGAATGAATGATAAGGGAATTTCCTATTCCGGAAACAAAAAACTGAGTACAGTGACTGGACAAGAAGAAATTTTTGATACTCCTATTCAAACTATTACTGGTGAAGACATTTCAGATTTTCCAAGCATTAACGTTATCAGTGCAATCGAAGGTAATTTTGGTCGTGCTATAACAATATCGGGTGGTTCAAATAAAAATTCGGTTTCTGAATTTAATGGTCCAGTAGTTTTTACAAATAAATTAACATCAACTTCGTCAAAAGGAATTGAGGCGAACTCTTTGTATTTGCAAGGTGATGCTATCGTTTCTAGAAAATTCACTGTAGGAATTTCAACACCAACAACTGCAGGAAATCCTGGTGATGTTGTTTATCTTGACAATCCAACAAAAACCGGATTTGTTGGATGGATTTACACAAAAGAAAATGCATGGTTCCGTTTTGGTGCAATTAATGAGGCTAGCGTCTCAAACTCTCCGATTTTCGATACTCTTGGTATTAATACAACAACTGCTGGAGCAAATAGGTTATTAGTAAATTCAGGAACAAATCAATTCTCAGTTACTTCTTCTGGTGGAGTTGGAATAGGAACAACAGATGGGGGATTTAAATTAAATATAAACGGAAATGCTAAAATTTCTGGAAATTTAAATGTCACTGGTGTTTTGACAGCATCTAATTTTGTAGGTGACGGTTCTTTAATTACCAATTTAAGTTTACCTGCTAGTGGATGGACCAATACTTCCAATGAAATTTACAATACTAGTTTTAAAAATGTTGGCATTGGAACTTCTGTTCCAAGATTTGCATTTGAAGTTGGTGCAGTTGGAATGGCTTCAACAAGCATTTATGTTAATGGTGAAGCAAGATTTGTTGGTCTCATTACTGCAAATAATGTACATGTTAGTGGAATCATAACAGCAACTTCATTCAATCTTCAAAGTTCTTCTGGAAGAATCACCGCAGGAATAATTACATCAACTAATTTAGTCGTTGGAACTTCCGGAACCACTCTCATAACATCCAGTTCTAATATTGGTATTGGAACTCTTACCCCAAGAGCAAAACTAGATGTCGAAGGTCTTACCCGACTTAAGACTTTTACAGAATCTATTACTACTCTGACAAGTGCATCTAATTTTGTTACTATCGATCTTTCGGTTTCTCAGACATTTGAATTGACTTTAACCCAGAATATAAATTACTTTGTTGTTGTAAATCCGCCCGCAGGTTCGTCTTCATTTACAATTAAGATAACCCAGGCTTCAAGTGGTGGATACACTGTTAATTTGGATGACTTTAGAAACATTGGATTAAATGCAATTCCGGTTTATTGGCCCGGTGGAGGAGTAATTCCAACTGTTACCTCAACTGCAAATAGAAGTGACATTTATTCTTTCAGATTATTTGATGGCAATAACATGTCAAGTGTTGGAATGTATGCCGTAGTTGTCGGTCAAAACTTCGTAAACTGAGGTAAAAACTAATGTCAGCAAATAATAAGCAGACTACTCTTGATCTTAATGGTCCTATTTTATCGTTTACAACACAACCTTCTTCAATTTCAGTATGTGGTATTGCAACATTTATAGGAATTGCAACGGCAACTTTTCCGTCACAAACTCCTACTAATTCAGCAACTCCAACTGGGTATATCTCTTACAAATGGTATGCCCAAGACACCCAATCATCTACAATTGAGTTAAATGATGGGTCCTTTAATGGAGCGACTATTTCTGGTTCATCAACTGATACTTTAACGATAGATTCTCCAATTTATCTTAATAATTATAAATTTTTTGTAGAAGCAGATTATGTCCCCTCAGCATATGTAGTTTCTGGATCTGATGTTACTGCTGGTACTGCTAGATCTACTGGTAATGCTATTAATGACCCAGTAAACTCTAACATTGCAGTATTGACTGCATATCCAGAACTTACAATCACACAACATCCAAGATCTGCTACATTAGAAGAATCTGTTTTAACAATTATAGATAATTTTGGAAATAATTTATATTTTAAACTGAAAGATACGCCCTTTTATAACGATTTTGATCCAGGGAAAACATATACAATTATTTCGAGTAATGATGTTGAAGTTGATGTTAAGGTTTCTGGTGCCGGTGGTGGATCATCTTATGGCGGGGATGTGGAATCTTTTGGTGGTAATGGTGGTCTCTCTTCAGGTAAACTCACTCTTCTTGCAGATAAAGAATATAAATTGGTTGTTGGTAGTGCTGGAGGCAATTCTTTAGAAACTCCAGGTTATGGTGGAGGTGGAAGTAATACTAGAGGTGGTGGTGGTGGTGGATATAGTGGAATATTCTTTGAATCGGTCTTACAAAGTAATGCAATAATAATTGCCGGCGGCGGGGGCGGCGGCGGAACTTTATCTGGAACTAATTATAAATCTAGTGTTTATCATGTTTTTAATAATACTACAAATAAACATGAATTAACACAAACTAGTCCAGATATTACTGTTAATTATGTTAGTCCAAGTGCTGCGGATGGATTGCCATGTACAAATAATTTATCATATAAACACTATCAAATAATTTTTAAAACTCCTTTTATAGATGATAGTTATACTATTCAAATTTCTGATGTAGCACAGCAAACTGCAGGTGGAGCATATAGAAGTATTAGTTCTAGTGGAATAGCAGAAAAAACTAGATTTGGATTCAGGGTTTGGTTCTGTGCAAATGGAAGTAACAGTTATGTGAGATCCTTTGGTATCAGTACAAATGGAATAAAAGAGGGATTTGACTATCAAGAAGATGCATCTACTGGAGGTAGTGGTGGAGGTCTTTTTGGAGGAGATTCTAATATTACCAGAAGCGGTAAAGCGGGAACTCAATCTTCCGGTGGTATAGGTGGTCAAGGTAGTGGAACATCGGGAAGTCCTGGAGATGCTCTTAGTGGAGGTGATGGTGCCGGTGGAGGAGGTGGTGGATATTATGGTGGAGGAGGAGGTTTAATAAGTTCTGATGTAACATCTTTAACTGATGGTTGTGGTGGAGGAGGTTCTGGGTATCTTCATCCAACATTAATTACTGATGGATCTACAACAAGTGGTGCAGGAGCAGATGCCGGAAAGGATGGTTCAATAGTGCTTGACTTTGAGCCAATAAATTCAACCGCTCAGGAATTTGAAGCAACTTTTTCTGTTAATGCTGAAGTAGATGATGATTCTGATAATCAAATTTCATACCAATGGCAGTTAAATGGTGTTGATTTAGTTGATGGAACAAGTACAAAAGAAAACAAAATAACGATTAAAGTTCCTCAAAATACTTATAATAATTATTCAACGAGTTCGCTTTTAAGACTTCCTTTATGGGACAGAAATTCTGATTCTAGTTTAGATTTAATTGATCTTACCAATGTTCCAAATACGGTTACCAATACAGGCGTATCATGGGTAACTGGTGGAGGAAAATTTTATAATGGGTATGCAAGTTTTAATGTAAATTCATATCTTGAGGTATCTCCCACTTCAGACTTTAACTTTGGGACTGGAGATTTTACTGTAGAAAGTTGGGTTTACTTTACACAAACTGGGTATAATGATATTTTTTCAACAGGTTCTTATGGACAGAATCAACTAAGCATTAGAAAAAATGCTTCTTCTCAGTTGAGTGCTTCTCCCGGAACTGAGCAACTTGAAGTATATTATAATGCAACAATTATTGCATCTGGTGGCAAATTTAATTTAAACACCTGGCATCATGTTGCAGTATCAAGAAAAGAAGGATTTATTAGATTGTTTATTGATGGTAAACAAGTTGCCAGTTCAAATTGGAAAGGTAATATTTCAGCAAGCAGTGTAAAAATAGGAAGAACAACGGACAATTCATATAATATGGTTGGAAGAATACAAGACTTTCAAGTGCATGGAATTGCAAAATATACATCCGACTTTAATGTAACAACATCCGGAATAATTGACAGGACACTTGTTTTAGATTTGCCTTTATGGGATGAGGGTACAGGAACTTTAAAACTTACTGACTTATCATCAAATAAAAAAACAATAACTTTTGGAGCACCTCCTTTCTGGACCAAAGGTGTTGGAAAATTTTATGGAGGTGCTGCTTATTTTAATGGAAGTCATTATTTAAATGTTAGTGGAAGTGAAGATTTTAATTTTGGAACCGGAGACTTTACCATAGAATTGTGGTGTAGATTTTTGCCAAGGACCACTAATACGCACGAAGTATTAGTAAATGTTGGTGGTAGTTATTCTGGGAATGGTGGAACTTGGTTTTCCTTATTGAGAAATAGTACTGGGGGATCTACATTTTATCTTTCAGACTTAAATTCAAATATTCCAATTGGAATCGTCAGTGATTTAAAGGTTGGAACTTGGAGACATTTAGCAGTTTCCAAATCATCAACATCTGTAAAATTTTATATTGATGGGAATTTAATAACTTCTACTAATGTTTCTTTGTGGTCAAATGGAAGGTTTGGTGGAAATGCACTTGGATATATTGGATCGGAAATATATCTTAATACAAGAAGGTATTATCCGCAGTGTTATATGCAAGACCTTAAAATCTATAAAGGTTTCAATAAATATCCAACAGAATTTATTCCGAATCAAAGTTCTAGCATATCTCTCCAATCGGAGGAATCAACATATATTGAAAAATCTATTACTACTGTAAGTGGATCTAAAACAAAAAATCTCACTATATCCACAGACGATGTTTCTTATAATTTATTGAGATGTAAGATATCGCATCCAACCGCTTGCAATCCACTATTATATTCAAATAGTGTTGAATATAATGTTGTATCAATATATCAAGTTGTTTCACCAACATCTTCTTTTATTCCAGAACCTCGTGCCATTGTGGGAATGGAAGTTTATTATGATGACGGAACAATGTCATTTAAATCTCTAGATCTTTCTACTGGGGAAACACAAATAACTAGAGCAACAGATTATCCTTCTACTACAAACACAATAAAAGGAACTAATATTACATCTTCTGATACTATTTGTTTATATGCAAAAGAAAGAGATCTTTATGTCGAAGTGGAAATGTTTGGATCTGCTGCTTTTGCTAGACCAGTTCCAGGTGATCTAAATCCAAATCTTGGTGGGCAGGGAGGTTATTCAAAAATTAGATTTGTTATGAAAAAAGATGATGAGTACATTTTACGTGGAATTAAATCAGAAGGTGCTCTTTGGTTATATAGAAAAGCAAAATTAATTGCGTGTGTTGGGCAAGGTGGATCTAGAGGGAAACAGGGGAATGGTGGTGCTGGCGGTGGAGTTGGTTTAAGTGGTGGTAATGGCAGCGGTTACAGAGGTGGTTCTGGTGGAGTAGCAATACAAGCAGGAAATCTAACTGGAAATGGAGTTTTCGTTTTCGGATATACAGGAACTTTATATCCGGAAGACACAATACAAAGAATTAACAATCTTGGTGGTAGAACAATATCTTGCACCAAAGGTGTTTATTGGAGACAGCAAGGGAGAGTGTCATGTGAAGATTTAGGTAGAATAAAATTTAGATTGTCCAATGGAACAGAAATTTTAAATAGTGCTCGTATTAATAGAGGTTACAAGGATGGGTACGCTATAAATCAAACTGCGGGATCTTTTCTTGCTGCTGAACGTATTGGTTATGGAGGAAATGGTGCGACGGGTGGAAATGGTACTTCTGAAACTTCACTATATTATAGCAATGGTGGGGGAGGTGGATCTGGATATCATGATGGATCTGTGAAGGTCATTGAAACAACTCTTGGTGGTAATATGGATAATGCTACAAAATTTGTTATAAGGTATATAAGTGAAACTCCGAATGATTTTGGTAATTTTTATCAAGATTCTGCAGGAAGAATATTAATATTTTCTGCTGCTACTGCTGGAAAAGATCCAAGAACTCTTACAAAAACTACTGAAAGAGTTCTTCCTGGAACAGACACTTGTATTGATGATGCAAGATGGCAAAGATTCTTAGAACTTGCTATAACACAAGATTATCGTTTGACTGCCACTCTTGATGGAAAACCCACATCTGTAACAAAAGCACAACCTTTTAATATTAGACGAATGCTCAATGCAAATTATATTAAACTTAGAAATAGTTTAACTGATTGGCAACTTGTTCAATACTACTATCCACTATACTGTTTAGCATGGGATGAAAATAGTATTGATCCGGGATATGGGTCAGATTATTCTATTCTTTCCTGGGGAGGAACTACTTATTATTATGGATACTATGGGCAATCATCCAATTCATTTTTCTCTCCAACAACATACAGCAACACTACTGCTAATTATTGGATTCTTCCTCCAGGAGTTCCTGATTTTTGATTATAAATAACTAATAATCTAACTGGGGGAGAGTGAACCCAAATGGCAATTAATAAGAATTTTGTCGTAAAGAACGGGTTAGAAGTCGATACAAATCTTATTATTGCAAATGCTGATACTAATCGTGTTGGTATTGGAACTACTCTCCCTCAATATAAGTTAGAAGTTACTGAAGATATTGGTGCAAAAACTTTATATGTTGGTCCATCCAGAAATACATTTTCTGTTGTTACTGGAGCAACTGGACTTGGAAATTCTGTAGGAATTGGAACATCTTTACCGACAGTTTTGCTAGATGTACGTTCTCCAGTAAGTACAGGGCAAACTGCTGTTTATATAAAAGGTGATGCAAGAATAACTGGAATATCAACAATTGAAACTTCATTATTCGTAACTCAAGGTCCAGTAGTTGTTGGATCAGTTTCTTCAACTGGAACATCAAATCAAAGATTACAAATTCATATAGGCGGAGCTTATATTGCTGATAATGTTGGTATAGGAACGACTACTCCTGGAGCAGAATTGCATGTAGTTCCACCATCAGACGGTATTGCAGGACTCTTTTCGGGATCAACTTCTGCAGATTTGGTTAGAATTACTCAATCAGGATCTGGAAATGCATTAGTCGTAGAAGACGCTGCAAATCCAGATTCAACTCCATTTGTTGTAAGTACAGTTGGTAATGTTGGACTCGGAACTACAAATCCAACATCAAAACTTCATGTCATTGGTGATGTATTAGTAACCGGTGTTTCTACTTTTAATAGTAGAGTAGATATTGATACAGATCTAAATGTTGATAGAAATGTTACTATAACAGGAATTTCTACTTTCACTGGTAGCATCGATGCTAATGGTGGTGCTTACATTGATAATATCCAAATAGGAATAACTGGTGATAATGAAATCGATACAACTACAGGAATCTTAACGATTGATTCTGCTGCAGGGCAAATTACCATTGATGATAGATTATTAGTAACAGGTATTTCTACATTCAGTGATAATGTTTATGTTCCTCTATCTGCATCTAGAGTGGGTATCGGAACTACAAATCCACTCCAGAGACTTCAAGTTGGAGTAGCAAATACTTTAGGTATATCTACAGATGGTAAAGTATTTGTAGTAACTGATAATGGAGATGTTGGTATCGGAACCACAAGACCAACATCAAAACTTCATGTTATTGGTGATGTATTAGTAACTGGTGTATCAACATTCAACAACAGAGTAGATATTGATACAGATCTAAATGTTGATAGAAACTTTATCGTAACAGGCATTTCTACTTTTGATTCCGATGTCTTAATACCGACTTCATCAGCTAAAGTTGGTATAGGAACCACAAATCCACTCCAGAGACTTCAAGTTGGAGTAGCAAATACTTTAGGTATATCTACAGATGGTAAAGTATTTGTAGTAACTGATAATGGAGATGTTGGTATCGGAACCACAAGACCAACATCAAAAC
>Ga0224500_10000166_pt1 | contig 49576 bp, 50 predicted proteins | sample SF_Oct11_sed_USG_FD_168126 | JGI IMG/M metagenome (GOLD analysis project Ga0224500, IMG submission 168126) | Sediment microbial communities from San Francisco Bay, California, United States - SF_Oct11_sed_USGS_4_1 | ecosystem: Environmental > Aquatic > Marine > Sediment | place: USA: California...
GACATGAAGGGCAAGGCCTCGACCATGGAGGTCGGCGCGGCGGTGGCCGAGGCGGTGCGCAGCGCTTCGCGGAAGGCGGCCTGATCAGGAGAATCCGATCAGGCGGTAGAGCTGACCGCCGTAGTGCACGACATAGAGCTCGCCGTCCATGCCTTCGCCAAATGAGGAGATGTTGAGGCCCGTCTGCGAGCCGCCCGTGATCCGCAAGGTCGGCTGCGCGTCGGCAGCGATGTACCACAGCCTTCCGGTGATGAAGTCCCCGAACACGTATTTCCCGGGCAACCCCAGAATGGACGAGCCGCGATAGACGTAGCCGCCGGTCACCGATCGTCCCTGGTTGCGATCGTATTCGGCGACGGGCGGTAGCAGATTCGGCTCGGAGCCGCAGGGAAGCATCGTCGGCCGTGTTCCCTCGAAGCACCGCCAGCCGTAGTTGCCGCCGCGCACAACGCGGTCGATTTCCTCCAACGCACCCTGCCCCACGTCGCCCACCCAAAGCTCGCCCGTTTGACGATCGAAACTCCAGCGCCAAGGGTTGCGGAATCCCGAAGCGTAGATCTCCGGACAATTGCTGCTCCCGGTTCCGCCTACCCCACATTGTGGGTTTCCCTCGAAGGGATTCCCGTTCGGGCCACTCGGAATCGCGTAACCGAGCGCCGGGCTCACGTCGATGCGCAATATCTTCCCCAGTAACGTTGTCATGCGTTGACCATTGCCGATCAGGCCGCCGTACGGATCATTGGCACCGCCCCCGTCGCCCATGCCGATGTACAGGAGCCCGTCCGGGCCGAAGGCCAAGTGACCGCCGTTATGGTTCGTATCCGGCTGGTCGATGACCAGAAGTACCCGCTCGGCCGCGGGATCCAGTGTCGCTCCACCATCCGAAGAAGTGAATTCCGAGACTCGCGACACGCGGCCCCTCACGGAATCGATGTGCGTGTAGGACAAATACACCAGCAGCGTCACCGGAAAGTTCGGATGAAACGCCATCCCCAGCAGCCCCATCTCGCCACCGGACTCCACCCGATCGTCGATGTCGATGAATACTCCGACGTCCGCCATCGTCGCGCCCGGAGCGTTGTCGAACACGCGCACGGTGCCCGTCTGCTCGACCACGAACCAGCGCGCGCCGTCTTTCGGCGCCTGAAGCATCGCCACCGGCGAGGTGAAATTCAGCAGAGGGAAGACGCGCTCGACCCCGAGCACGGGCTCGACGGAGACGGTCCCGCCGTCGTCGCCGCTTCCGCACGCGCCGAGCAAGAAGGCGAGCGCCAGCAGCGCTCCACGGTAAGATGCGCGCAATAAACTCATTTTCGCACCTCCGATGAGATCCTACAGAATCGCAGCCATTCCCGGCGATGGAATCGGCAACGAAGTCATCCCCGCCGGTATCGAGATCCTCAACGCACTGGCCGAAAAGGATGGCTTCCAGTTCGCCTTCGAGCATTTCGACTGGAGTTCAGAGAGATACAAGCGAACCGGGGCATATATTCCGGAAGGCGGCCTCGCGAAGCTGAAGACCTTCGACGCCATCTTCTTCGGCGCCGTGGGCGCGCCGGACGTCCCCGACCACGTCTCGCTCTGGGGCCTGCGGCTGCCGATCTGCCAGGGCTTCGACCAGTACGCGAACGTGCGCCCCTCGCGCGTGCTTCCGGGCGTGACGAGCCCCTTGGCGAATGCCAAGGACATCGACTGGGTCATCATCCGCGAGAACTCCGAAGGCGAGTACTCGGGCTCGGGCGGTCGCGTGCACCAGGGCCTGCCCGAGGAAGTGGCCACCGAGACCTCGGTGTTCACGCGCCACGGCGTCGAGCGCATCCACCGCTTCGCCTTCGAGCTGGCGCGCAAGCGCCCGCGCAAGCTGCTGACGCTCGTGACCAAGTCCAATGCCCAGCGCCACGGCATGGTGCTGTGGGACGAGATCTTCTACGAGGTGGCCAAAGGCTACCCCGACGTGAAGACCGACCGGATCCTGGTCGATGCGATGACCACGCGCATGGTGCTCAAGCCCGGCTCGCTCGACACGATCGTGGCCTCCAATCTGCACGCCGACATCCTCTCGGATCTCGCCGCGGCGCTGAGCGGGTCGCTGGGCATCGCGCCGACGGCCAACCTCAACCCGGAGCGCAAGTTCCCGTCCATGTTCGAGCCGATCCACGGCTCGGCCTTCGACATCACCGGCAAGGGCGTGGCCAACCCGGTCGCCACCTTCTGGACCGCCGCGATGATGCTCGAGCACCTCGGCGAGCCGAAGGCCGCGGCGCGCCTGATGCGGGCCATCGAGCGCACGACCGAAGAGCAGGTGTTCACGCCCGACCTCGGCGGCGTGCACGACACGCGCGCGGTGACGAGCGCCGTCAAGCGCGCGTTGTAGTGCACCACGCCGACACCGCGCGCAACCGGATCGTCGGCATCGGCCTCATCTCGCTCACCTACGTGTTCTTCACGCTGCTCGACGGTAGCGCGAAGTGGCTGGTGCAGAGCGTGCCGGTGATCGTCGTCGTGTGGCTGCGCTTCCTCACGCACACGCTGATCGCCTCGGCGCTGCTGTTTCCGCTGCGCGGCCGGGCACTCGTGCGCACCGGCCACTTGCGCTGGCACCTCGTGCGCGGCCTCATGTTCTGCGCCATGACCGGCATCAATTTCTGGGCGCTGCAGTACCTGCAGCTCACGGTGACCGCGTCGATCTTCTTCACCGTGCCGATCCTCATCGCGCTGGTGAGCGCGCCGCTGCTCGGCGAGAAGCTGGACGCCAGGCGCTGGGCGGCAATTCTCATCGGCTTCGCCGGCGTGCTGGTCATCGTGCGCCCCGGGTCGGAGTCCTTCCATCCGGCGATGCTGCTGTCGCTCGCCAACGCGGTGCTGTACGCGGCCTTCAACTTGATGACGCGCAAGCTCGCCGCCTACGATTCGCCCGAGACCATCCAGTTCCTGCCCGCCGTGGTGGCGAGCGTGGTGCTCGCGCCGTTCGCGCTCGCCGCGTGGGAGTCGCCGCAGGGCTGGCGCGAATGGACGCTCCTTTGCCTGATGGGCGTGTTCGGCGGCACGGGGCATTACCTGCTCGCGATGGCGCACCGCTACGCGCCCGCCAGCACGCTCGCGCCGTTCCTCTACCAGCAGATCCTGTACATGGCGCTGTTCGGCTACCTGGTGTTCGGCAGCGTGCCGGACAAGGCGGTGTGGATCGGCGCCGCCATCGTCATCGCCAGCGGCCTGTACCTGTTCGCGCGCGAGCGCCGCGGCCGATAGGCTAGACTCCCCGCGGGGAGGGAGCATGGCGGACAGCGTTTCGATTCCTCTGTGGCTGGCCCTCGCGGGCGCGCTGCTCGCGGCCTGGGCCTTCTACGAGCACCTGCTGATGCCGGCGCTGCGCTGGCTGGTCATGCACCCGGCCAACCAGGTCATCGACGAGGTCGGCCAGCGGCTGCGCATCGGCATCCGCCCGTTCCAGCGCACGCGCCGCCAGGCGCTGATCCACCGGCTGGTGACCGACCCCAAGGTGCAGCGCGCCGCCGAGGAATACGCGCGCGAGCACGGCGTGCCGCTCGCGGCCGCCATGCACCGCGTGGAGCGCTACGCGCGCGAAACCGTCCCGGCGTTCAACGCCTACCTGTACTTCCGCATCGGCTACTGGCTCGGCAAGCACCTGGCGCAGGCGCTGTACCGCGTGCGCCTCGGCTACGTGGACGTGGAGCACCTGCAGCGCATCGAGCCGGACTCCACCGTGGTGTTCGTCATGAACCACCGCTCGAACATGGACTACGTGCTCGCCGGCTACCTGGCGGCCGACCAGACGGCGCTCTCCTACGCGGTGGGCGAATGGGCGCGCATCTGGCCGCTGTCCGCCCTGATCCGCTGGATGGGCGCGTACTTCGTGCGGCGCAACTCCAAGGACGAGCTGTACCGGCGCGTGCTCGAGCGCTACATCGTCATGGCCACCGAGGCCGGCGTGCCGCAGGCGGTGTTCCCGGAAGGCGGGCTGACGCGCGACGGGCGGCTGCGCGAACCCAGGCTCGGCGCCATCGACTACATGATGCGCGGCTTTCGCGCCGAGGGCGAGCGCGATCTCGTCTTCGTGCCGCTCGGCATCAACTACGACCGCGTGCTCGAGGACCGCACGCTGCTGCGCGCGCTCGATGCCGACGCGCCGCGCCGCGGCGGCCTGGCGGCGCTCGGCACGACGCTGCGCTTTCTCGCCCGCAACCTGTGGCTCGCGCTGCGCAGCCAGTGGTACCGCTTCGGCTACGCCTGCGTGAACTTCGGCGCGCCCGTCTCGATGCGCGAGTACTGCCAGGCGCGCAACCTCGACTTCCACCGGCTGCAGGGCGAGGAGCGCCGGCGCGAGATGGCGGCGCTCGGCGCCCACCTGATGGCGTGCGTCGGCCGCATCGTGCCGGTGCTGCCCGTGCCGCTCATCGCCACCGTGCTCGTGCAGCGCGCCGAGCAGGCCATCTCGCCGTTCGACCTGAAGACCGAGGTGGCGCGCCTGCTCGACGCGCTGCACGCGCGCGGCGCGCACATCTACGTCCCGCGCCAGGACTTCGATTACGCGATCAACGTCGGGCTGCGCATGCTGCGCCTGAGGAAGCTGGTGGGCGAGCGCGAGGGGTTGTACTACGCGCAGGCTGGGGAGTTGCCGCTGCTGAGGTACTACGCGAATTCGATCGCGCACTTGCTCTAGCGACGAAGGCTCTAGCGACGAAGCCGCCTCGGCGCGAATTTGATCTTCCATGGTCTCGTGTTTCTTGGCGGGAAGATTCACCCCGCCAAAAAACACGAGATCGCATCGAAAAGCCAAACCCGCGACGCGCCCCGCCGGAACGCCAGCGCCTTGCTACCGCCCCCGACGCCCGCGCATCTCCCGGTTGGCATCCATCAGGTCCTGCCGCAGCTTGTCGCGCTCCTCGCGCGTGAAGCGGTGCTCGCGCTGCGGCTGGTGCCGCTCTGCGCGCTCGCGCGAGAGCGACTCGCGCTGGTTGCGCTCGCGCGGCTGCATCTCCTGGCGCTGCAAGCCCTGGCGCTCCCGCTCCTGGGCGAGCGCCGTCCCCTGCGGCAGCAGGAGCGCGGCAAGCAGAAGGAACGCAATGCGCCTCATGGCACGCGCATGATAAGGCTCCCGGCGGGCGCTTTCTGTAACATTGCGTAACGCCATGGCCGAGCTGAAGACCCGCATCCTGGTGGTCGACGACGACCAACGCCTGCGCGACCTGCTGACGCGCTACCTCGGCGAGCAGAAGTTCGAGGTGCGCGCGGTGGCCGACGCGCCTGCCATGGACAAGCTGCTGTCGCGCGAGCGCTTCGACCTCATCGTGCTCGACCTCATGCTGCCGGGCGAGGACGGCCTCGCCATCTGCCGGCGACTGCGCGCGGCGGGTGGCGCGCCGGCCATCATCATGCTGACCGCCAGGGGCGACGAGGTGGACCGCATCGTCGGCCTGGAGATGGGCGCCGACGATTACCTGCCCAAGCCGTTCAACCCGCGCGAGCTGGTGGCGCGCATCGGCGCCGTGCTGCGCCGCAGGCCGCGCGGCGGCCCGCCCGGCGCGCCGGGCGCGGAGGACGGCACGTTCCGCTTCGGCGCGTTCGAGTTCTCGCCCGCGACGCGCGAGCTCAAGCGCGACGGCCAGCCCGTGCCGCTGACCACGGGCGAATACTCGGTGCTCAAGGTGCTGGTGGAGCGCCCGCGCCAGCCGCTGTCGCGCGACCAGCTGATGGAGCTGGCGCGCGGGCGCGAGTACGAGGTGTTCGACCGCGCCATCGACGTGCAGATCTCGCGCCTCAGGAAGCTCGTAGAGGACGACCCCGCGCACCCGCGCTACATCCAGACCGTGTGGGGCCACGGCTATGTGTTCGTCCCCGACGGCCGCAAGTAGGGATGACGCTCTTCTGGCGGTCGTTCCTGCTGATCGCCGCGCTGCTGGTCGTCTCGGTGCTGGCGTCCTTCCAGATCCTGCGCCTCGCCGAGCGCGAGCCGCGCGCGCGCGAGCTGGCGCAGCAGGCGGTGAGCGTGGTCAACCTGACGCGCGCCGCGCTGATCAACGCCGACCCTTACCGGCGCCGCGAGCTGCTCATCGACCTGAACGAGCGCGAGGGCATCCGCGTCTACCCCGTGACCAACGAGGACCGCCTCGTGCCGCTGCGCCCGGACGGGCGCCTCGAGCGCGTCGCCGGCCACGTGCGCGCGCAGCTGGGCGACGCCACGCGCTTCGCCGTCGCGCGCGACGGCATGCGCGGCTTCTGGGTGAGCTTCCTCATCGACGAGGACGAGTTCTGGGTCATGCTGCCACGCGAGCGCTTCGAGCCCGAGCTGGGACTGGGCTGGCTCGGCTGGGGCGCCCTGCTGCTCGCGCTCGCGCTGCTCGGCGCCTCGCTGATCGCCGCCTCGTTGTCGCGCCCGTTGCGCGCGCTCGCCGGCGCGGCGCTGCGCGTGGGCAGCGGCCAGACGCCGGCGCCGCTCGACGAAAGCGGCCCGCGCGAGCTCGTCACGGTGTCCGCGGCCTTCAACCGCATGGCGCGCGACCTCGAGGCGCTGGAGCGCGAGCGCGCGATGGTGCTCGCGGGCATCTCGCACGACGTGCGCACCCCGCTTTCGCGCCTGCGCCTGGCGCTGGAGATGAGCGGCGCGGACCCCGCCGCGGCGCAGGGTATGCACGCCGACATCGAGGAAATGGACCAGGTGGTCGGCCAGTTCCTCGAGTTCGCGCGCGGCGAGAGCGAAGCGCGCTCGGCGCAGGCGCTCGGCCCCCTGCTCGCGGAGATCGGCGAGCACTACGCGAAGCTCGGCAAGAACGTGGTCGTGACGCCGGCCCAGGTGCCGCCCTTTCCGATCGCGCGCCTGGCCCTGCGGCGCGCGATCGGCAACCTGATCGACAACGCGCTGCGCTACGCCGGCGAGCCGGTGGAGGTGCAGGCGCGGCGCGACGGCGCGCAGATCGTGGTCGAAGTGCTCGACCGCGGCCCCGGCATCCCCGAGAACGAGGCCGAGCGCCTGAAGCGCCCCTTTACGCGCCTGGACGAAGCGCGTGGCGGCCGCGGCGGCGCCGGGCTCGGCCTGGCGATCGTCGACCGCGTGGCGCGCGCGCACGGCGGGCGCCTGGAGCTCGCACAGCGCCCGGGGGGCGGGCTCGCCGCGCGTCTCGTGCTCGGGACGGCAGCGTGAGCGCGCGGCAGCACGGCCTGGCGCTCGCCGTGCTCGCCGCCATCAGCCTGGTCTGGGGCTTCAACTGGGTCGTCTTGAAGGTGGGGGTGCGCCACGCCGACCCGTTCGAGTTCCTCGCCTGGCGCTTTGCGCTCGCGGCGGGCTGCCTGTTCGGCGCGGCCGTGGTGCTGCGCAGGCCGATCCGCCTCACGCATGCGCCGCAGGTGCTCGTCATCGGGCTGCTGCAGACCACGGCCACGTTCGCGCTCGCCACCTGGGCGCTGAAGAGTGGCGCGGTCGGCAAGACGGCGGTGCTCAACTACACGATGCCGTTCTGGGTCACGCTGTTCGCCTGGCCGCTGCTCGGCGAGCGCCCGTCGGCCGGCCAGGGCTTGGCGCTCGCCATCGGCCTGGCCGGCCTGCTGCTGCTGATCGGCCCGGGCGCCGCGCCCGGCCTGCCCGACCTGCTCGCGCTCGCCTCCGGCGTGGTGTGGGGGCTGGGCGTGATCGCCACCAAGCACCTGCAGACGCGCGCGCGCGTGGACACGCTCTCGCTCATCGCCTGGCAGGTGCTGTTCGGCGGCGGCGCGCTCGCCGCGCTGGCCCTCGTCGTCCCGGGGGAGCCGGCGCATTGGAACGCCGCGCTCGTGTTCGCGATCGTCTACAACGGCGTGCTGGTGAGCGCGCTCGGCTGGTTCCTGTGGTTCTGGGCGCTGCAGCGGCTGGACGCGGGCACGGCGAGCTTCGGCATCCTGGCCGTGCCCGTGCTCGGCGCGCTGTTCAGCGCGGCGCTGCTGGGCGAGCGGCCCAGCGCGCTCGACTGGGCGGGAATGGCGCTGATCGTCGCGGCGCTCGCGCTCGCGGCCCGCGCCGCGCTGCGCAAGCCATCTTGACCGGAGTCAATGCGCCCGCGCTGCGTGTATGTTGCAATGCAACTCAAGAGAGGGAGAGTGGTCAAATAGTTGCCTTTCTTATAGATAGATAGGTAGCGTAGTTTGATTGCCACTTTAATATTGCGGCGCACCAAACGACCACCTCAACGTACGGCGATGGAGTTACAGATGACGATCACGGAACTTGAAACCTTCTACCTCCGACTCGACGCGATGCGGATGACGCCCGCAGACCGAGAGCTCGCCAAGGCCCGTCTGGATCAGGCGGAGGCCTTCGCCGCGGCGCTCCATGCCGCCTTGTCGTGGCTGCGCAGGCCCGGAGAGGGTCAGCATGTGTTCGGCCATGATCCTCTATGACGGATCCGCATGGCCATGCGCGCGGAGGCGGCCTATCTTAGGGCCATGAAAACCCGACACGAACCTCTGTACGCGCGCGTGGAAGCCTTGCCGCTGCCGCGCGCCGAGCGCGAACTGGCGATGGCCTGGCTCGCGCAGGCCGAGATGTTCGCCGCGCTCGTCTACGGCGCGACGATGGCGCTGCGCAGGCTCATCCCAGCGCGTAGCGCCCGAGCACCTCGTAGCTCGGGCCTTCGGCCGACAGCCTAGAGCCGACCAAGACGAACTCCGGTACCGGCCATTCCAGCGCCGGGACCGGGGGCAACGCGGCCGGTCGCGCTTTGCGCAGAAGCGTGACGTGCGCGGCGAAGCCGCGCTCCTCCCCGAGCACCTCGGCCAGTGCCGACAGCTCGGCCGGGGTTTCCGCAGGTCCCACCCAGACAATCCGGTTGTGCACCCAGTAGCGCGCCTGCTCGATGGCGAATGCGCACCCGGGCAGACGCACCGCCGCTGCGGTCGCCCTCGCCTCGTCCGGATCCGCATCACCGAGAAACGCGAGCGTCAGGTGAATTCTGTCCGGGCGGGTGGCCCGCCCGCCGCAGTCGCGCCGCGCCGCCTGCGCCCAGGCGGAGAGCGCGCTGGCCACCCCGGCGGGCGGCCAGGAGGCGAAGAACAGCCGCATCAGCGCTCGACCAGGTGCCTGCGCGTCAATGCGGCGAGCGCGTGCAGCGACGGATCCGCGGACTTTTCGAGCTCGAGGGCGATCAGCTCCTGCTCGCGCCGCCCGCGGTTCTGCGACAGCTTCCAGCGCGTCTCCAGGCGCGTCACGGCGACATCGAACGTGACGATGCCTTCGAGCATCTGCGCGATGTACTCCGCGCGCAGCGCGTCGAATCTCGGCAGCCATTCGGGATCGAGCTCGGCGACCAGCCGCCGCTGCGCCTCGAGCTTGGCCGCCTTGTCCGTGGTCACCCGCACCTTGCCGTAGGCGTGCACTGCCGCATAGTTCCACGTCGGCACGCGCTCGGTCGCCTCGTACCAGCGCGGCGAGACGTAGGCATGCGGGCCGGAGAACACGACCAGCACCTCGTCGTCGAAGAATTCCTGCCACTGCGGATTGGGCCTGGCCATGTGCGAGTGGATCACCAGGCCGCCGTCGCCGTCGGCGACCGTGACCGGCAGGTGCGACGCCGTCGGTGCGCCGCCCGCGGCGGTCACCAGCAGCGCGAAGCTGTTGGCGCGCATGAACTCCACGAGCTCGCGCCGGTCCTCGACGCGGTTGTACGGCGGCGAATACATGGTCAGCCCTTTTCGATGAGCGCCACGGCCGTCGCGGCGATGCCCTCGCCCCGGCCGGTGAAGCCCAGGCCCTCGGTGGTCGTGGCTTTGAGATTCACCGCCCCCGGGGCGAGCCCCAGGTCGGCGGCGATGTTGGCGATCATGGCCGCGAAGTGCGGCGCGAGGCGCGGCGCCTGCGCGACCACCGTGGCGTCCACGTTGACCACGCGCCAGCCGGCGGCGGCGAGCTTGGCCGCGACGTCGCGCAGCAGGCGCCGGCTGTCGATCTCGGCGAATTGCGCGTCGGTGTCGGGATAGTGCCGGCCGATGTCCCCCAGGCCCGCGGCGCCGAGCAGCGCGTCGCACAGCGCGTGCAGCAGCACGTCGGCGTCCGAATGTCCTTCGAGCCCGAGGTGATGCGGGATGTGCACGCCGCCCAGCACGAGCCTGCGGCCCGGCACCAGCGCGTGCACGTCGAATCCCTGGCCGATCCTCATGCGCGCCTCGCCAGGATCGACTCGGCGATCGCCACGTCTTCTGCGTAGGTCACCTTCAGGTTCTCGCGGCTGCCCAGCACCAGCCGCGGCCGCAGGCCCATCGCCTCGACCGCGCCCGACTCGTCGGTGACCGTCACCGGCGCCTTGCCGAGCGCCTCGGCGAGCAGTCCGGCGCGGAACATCTGTGGCGTCTGCGCCAGCCACAGCTGCGCGCGATCGTCGGTACCGGCGACGCGCTGCGCGCCGGCTTCGTCCTTCGCCACGCGCTTGACAGTCTCGGCCACCGGCATGGCGAGGATGCCGCCGATCTGGTCGTCGCGGCACTCCGCGACCAGGCGCTCGAGGTCGGCCGCCGGCAGGCAGGGGCGCGCGGCGTCGTGCACCAGAACCCAATCGTCAGCGTGCACCGCAGCCATCGCCGCCACGAGCCCGTTGAAGACCGAGTCGCGCCGCGACTCGCCGCCGCAGTACAGCGGCTCCAGACGCCCGGCGAACGCGCTCCAGTCGCAGCTCTTGAACGCCGTGTCGCCCGGCGCGAGCACCACGAACACCGTCTCGACCGGCGGCCGGCACACTGCGGCGACCGCGTGCCAGAGCATCGGCCTGCCTGCGAGCGTCGCGTACTGCTTGGGCAGCGCGCGCGCTGCGCGGCTGCCGCTGCCCGCGGCAGGAATCAGTGCAACGCAAGTCAAAGTAAAAACCTCATGAATTCAAGCAAGTATAATGACAATCCAAATGCTGCGCGACCCGCATCCCGGGGACCCGCGCCCGGCGGGACTCGCGGGCTCGGCGGACGCGCTCGCCCTTTGCCGCCTGGCCGACGCGCACGCGCCTCTCGCCGTGATCACCGCGACGGCGCGTGACGCGCAGCGCCTGCTCGAAGAAGTCTCGTGGTTCGCGCCGCGACTGCGCGCCTGCCTGCTGCCCGACTGGGAGACGCTGCCCTACGACGCGTTCTCGCCGCACCAGGATCTGGTCTCCGAGCGGCTGGCGACGCTGTATCGCATCCAGCGCGGCGACTTCGACCTCGCCCTCGTGCCCGCGCAGACCGCGCTGGTGCGCCTGTGTCCGCCCTCCTACCTCGCCGCGCGCACGTTCTTTCTCGCGCAGGGCGAGCGGCTGGACGCCGAGGCGCTGCGCGCCCAGCTCGCCACCGCGGGCTACCAGCACGTCACGCAGGTGGTGGCGCCGGGCGAGTTCTGCTTTCGCGGCGGGCTGATCGACCTGTTCCCTACGGGGAGCCAGCTGCCCTACCGCTTCGATCTGGACGACGACCTGATCGAGGCGATCCGCACCTTCGACGTGGATACGCAGCGCACGCTCTATCCGGTGAAGGAGGTGCGCATGCTGCCGGCGCGCGAGTTTCCGCTCGACGACGCGGGACGCGCGCGCTTCCGCAGCCGCTGGCGCGAGATGTTCGAGGGCGATCCTTCGAAGAAGGGCGTGTACCGCGATGTCTCGGCCGGCATCCCCGCGGGCGGCGTCGAGTACTACCTGCCGCTGTTCTTCGAGCAGGCGGCGACGCTGTTCGACTACCTGCCGCCGCAGGCCGCGCTCGCGCGCCTCGGCGACGTCCCCGCGGCAGTGGACGCCTTCTGGCGCGACGCGAGCTCGCGCTACCGGCTGCTCGGCGGCGACGCCGCGCGGCCGCTGCTGCCGCCGGAGCACATCTTCGTGCCGGCGGAGGAATTCCACGTCGCCGCGCGCGCGCTGCGCCGCGTGGCGGCCGAGGACGACCTGGCGAGCGCGTCGCTGCCGGCGCTCGCCGTGGAGCGGCGCGCGCAGGACCCGCTGGCCATGTTCAGGCGCTTCCTGGGCGAGTGCGGCCTGCGCGTGCTGGTGGCCGCGGAGTCACCGGGCCGGCGCGAGACCATGCTCGCCTACTTCGCCGAGTACGGCCTCGCGCCCGAGCCGGTCGCCGACTTCGCGGCGTGGTCGCAAGGCGGGCAGGCCTTCGGCCTTACCGTGGCGCCGCTCGCGGAAGGCTTCGCCCTGCCCGCCGAAGGCTGGTGCGTGGTCACGGAGGCGGAGCTGTATGCGGGCACCGTGCGCCGGCGCGCGCGCGGCGCGCGCAAGGAAAGCTCGGTCGAGGGGATGCTGCGCGACCTGTCCGAGCTGCGCATCGGCGACCCGGTGGTACACGCGCAGCACGGCATCGGGCGATACCACGGCCTGGTGAGCCTCGATCTGGGCGAGGGACCGACCGAGTTCCTGCACCTGCAGTACGAGGGCGGCGACAAGCTGTACGTGCCTGTCTCGCAGCTCGCCGTCATCTCGCGCTATTCGGGAGCGCAGGCCGAGGCCGCGCCGCTGCACAAGCTGGGCAGCGGCCAGTGGGACAAGGCGAAGGCGCGCGCCGCGAAGCAGGTGCGCGATACCGCCGCCGAGCTGCTCGCGCTCTACGCGAAGCGCGCGGCGCGCGAGGGCCATGCGTTCCGCGTGCAGGCGCACGATCTCGACGCGTTCGCCGACGGTTTCGGCTTCGAGGAGACGCCCGACCAGGCGGCCGCCATCCAGGCGGTGGTCCAGGACATGACCGCGGGCAAGCCGATGGATCGCCTGATCTGCGGCGACGTCGGCTTCGGCAAGACCGAGGTGGCGCTGCGCGCCGCGTTCGTCGCGGTCGCCGACCGCAAGCAGGTGGCGCTCCTCTGCCCGACGACGCTGCTCGCCGAGCAGCACTTCCAGACCTTCAGCGACCGCTTTGCCGACTGGCCGGTCAAGCTCGCCGAGCTGTCGCGCTTCCGCACGGCGAAGGAAGCCGCCGCGACGCTCAAGGCGCTCGCCGCGGGCGAGGTGGACATCGTCATCGGCACGCACAAGCTGCTGTCGCGCGACGTGAAGTTCGCGCGCCTGGGACTGGCCATCGTCGACGAGGAGCACCGCTTCGGCGTGCGCCAGAAGGAGGCGTTGAAGGCGCTGCGCGCCGAGGTCGACGTGCTGACGCTCACCGCCACGCCCATTCCGCGCACGCTCGCCCTGTCGCTGGAGGGGCTGCGCGAATTCTCGGTCATCGCCACCGCCCCGGAGAAGCGCCTCGCCATCAAGACCTTCGCCGCGCCCTGGTCCGAGGGGCTGGTGCGCGAGGCGGCGCTGCGCGAGCTGCGGCGCGGCGGGCAGATGTACTTCCTGCACAACGAGGTGGATACCATCGGCCAGATGCGCGAGCGCCTGGCGCGGCTGCTGCCCGAGGCGCGCATGGCCGTGGCGCACGGGCAGATGCGCGAGCGCGAGCTGGAGCGCGTGATGCGCGACTTCTACGCCCAGCGCTTCAACCTGCTGCTGTGCACGACGATCATCGAGACCGGCATCGACGTCCCGACCGCCAACACCATCGTCATCCACCGCGCGGACCGCTTCGGCCTCGCGCAGCTGCACCAGCTGCGCGGGCGCGTCGGGCGCTCGCACCACCAGGCCTACGCCTACCTGCTCACGCCGCCCGAGGAGGCGCTCTCGGCCAACGCCAAGAAGCGGCTGGAGGCCATCCAGATGATGGAGGAGCTCGGCTCGGGCTTCTACCTCGCCATGCACGACCTCGAGATCCGCGGCGCGGGCGAGGTGCTGGGCGAGTCGCAGTCGGGCGAGATCCAGGAAGTGGGCTTCAACCTCTACGCGCAGATGCTGGAGCGCGCCGTGCGCGCGCTCAGGTCGGGCCGCCACGTCGACCTCGAGCAGCCGCTCGACGTCGCCACCGAGATCAACCTGCACGCGCCGGCGCTGCTGCCGGAAGGCTACTGCAGCGACGTGCACGAGCGGCTGACGCTGTACAAGCGCATGGCGAACTGCGAGTCGCGCGACGCGCTGGACGCGCTGCGCGAGGAACTGGTCGATCGCTTCGGCACGCTGCCCGAGCCGGCGCAGGCGCTGCTCGAATGCCACGCGCTGCGCATCGCGGCGCGCCCGCTGGGCGTGGCACGGATCGATGCCACGCACGAGGCGGCGCTGCTGCAGTTCGTGCCCAAGCCGCCGGTCGACGGCGCCCGCGTCATCGCGCTGGTGCAGCGGCGCGGCGACCTGCGCGTCTCCGGGCCGGAGAAGCTGCGGCTGACAGCGAAGATGCCCGCTTGGCAGGACCGCGCGCGCGCCGTGAAGCAGATCCTGGGAGAGCTCGCCGCATGAACCTCGTCGTGCAGGGCGCGCAGGCGCAAGCGGCGCACGCCGCGGAGATCGCGCGGCTCGCAGGGGCGCGCGAGGCGGAGCAGATCGCGGCCAAGGCGTTCCGCTTGCGCGGCGCCCAGGACAACCCGGCAGTGCGCGAGCGCTGCCGCGAGCTCGGGCTGGACTGCGCCGTCGTCGCCGCGGGCCGGCGCCTGGCCGACCTGAAACTCCTCGCCATGGACATGGACTCGACGCTCATCACCATAGAGTGCATCGACGAGCTTGGCGACATGCTCGGCCGGAAGGCCGAGATCTCGGCGATCACCGCGCGCGCCATGCGCGGGCAGATCGACTATCCCGAGAGCCTGCGCCAGCGCGTCGCCCTGCTCGCCGGCCTGCACCTCGAGGCGCTCGAGCAGGTCTACCGCGAGCGGCTGCGCCTGTCGCCCGGCGCCGAGGCCCTGGTCGCGGCATGCAGGCGCCATGGCGTGAAGCTGCTGCTCGTCTCGGGCGGCTTCAGCTTCTTCACCGACCGGCTCAAGCAGCGCCTCGGCCTGGACTACACCATCGCCAACGCGCTCGAGCTGGACGGCGACCGGCTGACGGGCGGTCTCGTCGGGCGCATCGTGGACGCCGACGCCAAGGCGGCGCGCTTTCGCGAGGTGGCGCATGCGCTCGGCGCGGCGCGCGAGCAGACGGTGGCCATCGGCGACGGCGCCAACGACCTGAAGATGATGGCCGAGGCAGGCCTGTCGGTGGCCTACCGCGCGAAGCCGGTGGTGAAGGCGCAAGCCCATTGCGCGCTGGACTTCTCGGGGCTGGACGGCGTGCTCCACCTTTTCGAATGAAGCGCGCCCTGCCCGCGCTGCTCGTGCTCGGCGGCTGCGCGTCCGCGCCGCCGGACGCGGCGCGCGTCGCGGCCTTCTCGGCAAACGCCCAGTTCTGCGGCCAGTCCGGCACGCCGATCTGCGAAGCGCGGCTGAACGGCATCGACGGCCGGCCGGTGCTGTCGGGCGATGCTGTGAGCGTGGCGCCGGGCCGGCGGCGCCTCGGCGTGCACTGCCGGATGAACCTCAGCATCATGATCGGCGATGCGCAAAGCTTCCAGCGCGAGCTGACGGTCGAGCTCGCACCGTCAGCGCGCTACCGCATCGAGGCGAGCATGTCTCCGCGCCCCTGCAGCGTCGCGCTGATCGACGCCGCCACCGGCCGGATCGTGTCGACTTCCGATTAGCATGCGTTGCGCGCCCGGCCCGCTCGCTGACGGATACCGCACGCATGCCGCAAGCTGCCGTGCAGCGCCAGGCGAAGTCATGCAGTGCAACGCAATCCTGCTGGAGCCGTTGCCGTGAGCCCGGCCATGCCTCGCCTCGGCCAGGGCACCTGGAACATGGGCGACCAGGCAGCACGGCGCAAGGAGGAGATCGCCGCGCTGCGCGAGGGCATCGCGCTCGGCCTTACGCTCATCGACACCGCCGAGATGTACGGCGACGGACGCGCGGAGTCGCTGGCCGCCGAGGCGATCGCCGGGCAGCGCGAAAAGGTCTTCCTCGTCAGCAAGGTGCTGCCGTCGAATGCGTCGCGCAAGGGCGTCGTGCATTCGTGCGAGGCGAGCCTGCGGCGCCTGAAGACCGATCGCGTCGAGCTCTACCTGCTGCACTGGTCGGGGTCCTACCCGCTCGAGGAGACGGTGCGCGGCTTCGAAGACCTGCGCGCGAGCGGGAAGATCCGCGCCTGGGGCGTCTCCAACCTCGATCTGCGGGAGATGAAGCGCCTCGCGGCGTTGCCCGACGGCAAGGCCTGCGCGACGAACCAGGTGCTCTACAACCTCACGCGCCGCGGCATCGAGTTCGACCTGCTGCCCTGGTGCCACGAGCGCGGCATGCCGATCATGGCCTACACGCCCATCGAGCAGGGGCGCCTGCTCGGGCACAAGGTGCTGCGCGCGGTCGCACAGCGGCTTGTCGCGACGCCCGCGCAGGTGGCGCTCGCGTGGGTACTGCGGCAGGATGGCGTGGTGACGATTCCCAAGGCGGCCTCGGTCGCGCATGTACGCGAAAACCGCAAGGCGCTCGATCTCGTGCTCGACGCCGGAGCGCTGCGCGCGCTTGACGCCGCTTTCCCGCCCCCGAACCATGCCCGGCCCCTGGAGATGCTATGAGACTCGCATTCGCCGCGCTCGCCGCAACCTGTGCTGCGCAGGCCTTCGCCTGCGGCGAGGTGGTTACCCTGCCCACGCATTCCGGCACCACCACGCGCTACGCCCTGACGATCCCGCAGGGTGCGAAGGCCTCGCTCGTGCTGCTTGCCGGAGGCGGCGGCTTCCTCGACCTCGACGCGCAGGGCTGCGCGCGCAAGCTCAAGGGCAACTCGCTCGTGCGCTCGCAGGAGTTTTTCCAGCGCGAAGGATTCGCGACGGCGCTCGTCGATGCGCCCTCGGACTACCAGAGCAACGAGGGGCTGGGCGGTTTCCGCGCGCAGTCGGAGCATGCGCAGGACATCGGCAAGGTGATCGCCGACTTGCGCGCGCGGGTTCCGGGGCCGGTTTGGGTCGTGGGCACGAGCCGCGGCGCGATCTCCGCCGCGAACGCAGCGGCACAACTCGCGGACGGTGCCGCCCCGGATGGCATGGTGCTTACCTCGGCGGTCACGGTTGGCACCACGGGCGGGCGCATGCCGTGGACAGCGCAGACGGTGCACGACGTGCCGCTGGAGCGCATTCGCATCCCCTTCCTGATCGTCGGGCACGCGGACGACGCCTGCGGGCGGTCACCGGCCAGCGGCATGGGCGGGGTGGCCGATCGCGTCAAGTCCCTGCCCAAGCAGGCGGTCACGGTCCAGGGCGGGCCGGGCGGCACGAAGACCGGGCTGGCGGCCTGCGAAGGCCGCTCGCCGCACGCCTACATCGGACAGGAGGCGGAAGTCGTCGCGGGCATCGCGCGCTTCATCCGCACCGGCCGGTACTAGGGCACAATAGCCGCGCTTTTCGAACTCAACACGGGAGCGACCACATGTACAAGTCCGCACTGGCCCTGGTTCTTGCCCTCGCCGTCAGCCCGGCGCTGGCGCAGCGCAAGGACTGCAACGAGCTGAAGTCCGAGATCGACGCCAAGATCACCAAGAACGGCGTCCAGGTGTTCACCACCACCATCGTCGACAAGGACGGTCCCGAGGACGGCAAGGTTGTCGGCACCTGCGACGGCGGCACGAAGAAGATCGTCTACAAGCGCGGCGCGATGGCCGACGCCCCCGGCATGGCGCCGGCTACTTCGAAGCAGTAACCATAATCTCCACGAGGGCCGCCGGGTCCGCGAGCTTCGCCTCGATGCAGGCGCGGCCCGGCAGGTTCTTCGGGTCCACCCACTTGGTCCACACCTCGTTCATCGCGCCGCGCAGGCGGATGTCGGGGACCCAGATGGTGGCCTGCAGGATCTTCGACTTGTGCGAGCCCGCCTTGGCGAGCAGCCGGTCGATCTCCGCCAGCACCTCTTCGGTCTGGCCTTTGACGTCCTTCTTCAGGTCCTTGGCGACGATGCCCGCCAGGTAGACGGTGTCGCCGTGCTCGACGGCCAGCGACAGCAGCGGCCCGGATTCGTGGCGCGTGATGGACATCCGCTCTCCCGCTAGGCCTTGTCGACGCTCAGCCTGCCCGGGCCCATGAAGGCCACGTAGAGCAGCCCGCCCATGATGGCGAGGTTCTTGTTGAACATGATGGCCTGCAGGTACGCCTGCTCCGCCGGCACCGCCCAGAAGTTGTGGAAGATGACCGAGGTGAGGAAGACGAAGCCGAGGATCGCCCATGCGGCCAGGCGCGTCTTCCAGCCCACCACCAGCATCAGTCCGCCGATGACCTCGATGACGATCGCCCCCCACAGCAGCGGCTCGATGAAGGGCATGCCCTTGCTCGCCATGTACTTCATGGCCCCGGCGGAATTGGTGATCTTGCCGAAGCCCGAGTAGAGGAACATCCAGGCGAGCAGAATACGCGCAGCGAGCAGCGCCAATGGCTGAAACTGGTTCACGGTGCGGCCTCCTTGTCCTTGCGATGGAAGGTGCCGCGATCATACCCGGCGGCAGGCCGCAGCGGGGCTAACGTCCCGGGGGGGGCCTGCCGCGGCGCGGACGGTTGTGGAACTTGCGCCCCTGCCCCTGGCCGCCGGGGTGCTGCTGCCCGCCGCCGCCGTGCCGCGGGGGGCCGCCCTGCCCGTTGCCCTTCTGCATCTGGGGCGATTGCGGCGAAAGTTGGCGGTTGGCGACCGCCATCATGATCTCGAGCTCATTCAGCTCGTCCCATTGCGCGTCCGTGCGCTCGCGATCAGGAATCGCCAGCAGCTCCTTCAGGCGGGCGCGCCTTGCGTCTTGTTCAGGATCGCTCATGACCGCCATTGTCTCATCATCGGGGCGCTCAGCGCTGCGCGATCAGCGCGAGGCCTGCCACCAGCACCACGGCGGCCACCGCCAGCACGACGGCCAGCGTCTCCACGGCCGACAGGGGCTGGCGGCCCAGGCGCTCGAAGCGCTCGCGGTCGCGGGCCGCCTTCTCGGCGACCAGCTTGCGCGCGTGCAGATCGATCGCCTCGCGGTCGACGGCGCGGTCCGGGTCGGGGCGGGTTTCGGCCATGGCTGGCCATTAAAGCACCCGGCCCGGCCGGCGGCAGAATAGAATTTTCGCTTGCCGCCCACGACGCCCAGACCCGTAGCGCGGGCGCGCGGCCTGCTGTGCGCCGCGCTGTTGTGCCTGCCGGCGGCCACGCCGGCCGAGCAGGCACGCGAGCACGCGGACCTCGACCTCGAGCGGATCACCGCCCCCGCCAGGCGGGACTTCGCGCAGATGAAGCAGGTGCGCCTGGTGCGCGCGCTGCTGCCGCACAGCCGCACGCTGTTCTACCTCGAGCGCGGCGCGCCGCGCGGCCTCAGCGCGGAGCTGGTGCGCGAGTTCGAGGTATGGCTGAACCGCAAATACCGCCGCGAGCTGGGCGCGCGGCCGATCAGCGTGGTGCTCATCCCGGTGCCGCGCGAGACGCTGCTGCAGCGCCTGGTCGAGGGGCGCGGCGACCTGGCGGTCGCCAACCTCACCATCACGCCGTTGCGCGAGCAGCTGGTCGAGTTCTCGGTCCCGGAGCTGCAAGGAGTCTCCGAGATCGTGGTCACCGGACCGGCCTCGCCGCCGCTCGCCGCGCTCGAGGACCTTGCCGGCCGGGAAGTGCACGTGCGGCTGGCCTCGAGCTACTACGAGAGCCTGACGGCGCTGAGCGCGCGCTTCGTACGCGAGCGCCGCGCGCCGCTGCGCCTGCGCATCGTGCCGGACGCGCTGGAGGACGAGGACCTCATGGAGATGCTTGCTGCGGGCCAGCTGTCCATCATCGTGGTCGACGACTGGAAGGCGCAGCTGTGGGCGAAGATCCTGCCGAAGATCGAGCCACGTCCACAGCTCGCCCTGCGCACGGGCGCGGACATCGGCTGGGCGTTCCGCAAGGACAGCAGCGCGCTCGCGAGCGAGGTGAACGCTTTCCTCGGCAGCCGCGAGCACGCCGGCAAGATCACCGAGTGGCAGCTGCTGGAGACGCGCCGGCGCATCAAGCGCATCGAGAACAACACGCGCTCCGCCGAGTGGAAGAAGTTCCAGGAGATGCTCGCCCTGTTCCAGAAGTACGGAGCGCGTTACCACATCGATCCGCTGATGCTGGCAGCGCAGGGCTACCGCGAGTCGCGGCTCAGCCAGAACGCGCGCAGCGCGGCCGGCGCCGTCGGCGTCATGCAGCTCCTGCCGAGCACCGGCAAGGCAATGGGCGTAGGCGACATCCGCAAGCTCGAGCCGAACATCCACGCCGGCGCGAAGTACCTTCGGCGCCTCATGGACCGCTACTTCGACGACCCGGAGATGGACGAGCAGAACCGCACGCTGTTCGCGATGGCGGGGTACAACGCCGGGCCGACGCGCGTGTCGCAGCTGCGGCGCGAGGCGGGACGCCGGGGGCTGGACGCCCACGTCTGGTTCGACAACGTCGAGGTCACGGTCGGCCGCTCGGTCGGGCGCGAGCCGGTGTACTACGTGCGCGACATCTTCAAGTACTACGTCGCCTACAAGCTGCATCTCGAAGCGCGCGAGGAGGCGGAAGCTGCGCGCGAGAACCTGCGCGAGGCGCGCTGAGCCGCCTGCTACTTGAGCAGCGGCCGCAGGTCGTCGAGCCGGTCGAACAGGTGCCAGATGTAGTCGCGCGTGCCGTGGACGCGGTGCGGGTGCAGGTCCGCGAGCCGCGGATCGTTGCAGTAGCTGTCGAACGCCTCCTTGGAGGCCCACTCCACCAGGATCATCACCGAGCGCGGCTCGATGGCGCCGGCGGCCGCCTCGCGGAACCTGCCGAGCGCGACCACGCGCCCGCCGTGGGCCTGCACCTCCCTGGCCGAGCGCCGTGAGTACGCGAGGTACTCGTCCTTGCTGGCGACATTGAAGAGATTGAGAGCGTAGACGGGTGTGCCCATGGGCGCGCGGCTCAGGCGGTCTGCATCACCCACTGCTTCGCCGCCTCGAGATCACCGCCGGCGAAATGCCTGATCTGCGCCGCGACGAAGTGCGACGCCAGGCGCTCCGCGACGTTGCCGATGGCGGAATCGGTGACCAGGCCGACTTTCTTGACGCGCGTGTGATGCTCGCGCACGAAGCGGAAATGGGCCGCCATCGCGCCGAGGCTGTCCCAACCGGGGAAGCCGGGCGCCTCGATGATGATCCCGGCGAGATTTCCACTCTTCTGCAGAAACGGGTCGACCGCCTTCGCGAGCTGCGCGAAGTCCTCTTTCTCGAGAGCGGATTTCGGCCGCACGTAGAGGATGGCGTTCGTGGTGTCGAGGGTGTGTTCGATCATGGCCTGCTCCTTCGCTCCAGGCGCGCGATGTCCTGCTCGAGCTGCGCGGCCTCGCGCGACAGGCCTTCCAGCCGCTCGGCGAGCTGTTCGCGCGTGCGCGGGCTGACGCCGGGCTCGCTCAAGCCCGCCTTCGTCTTGCGGATGTCGGTATTCACCTCCTCGAGCCGCCGCGTGAGGCCGTGCAGGTCCCTGCCACGCCCGTAACCAGCGAGAAAGGCGTCGCGCAATGCCGGCGGGCAGGTGGTCGAGGCGGTTTTCCCGGCACGCCCGAGCGCGTAGCCGCGCTCGTAGGTGCAGAAGGACTTGAGTCCTTCGCGGTGGCCGGCGGCGTAGCCTTCGCCGTCCGGCGCGACGTTGTGCTCGGCACAGGCGCGCCGGTGGGCGCCGAGGCGCTCGACGCTGTGGCCGCGCGCGCCATCCTCCAGCCCGACGGCGTACCAGTCGGCATTGAGGCACTCGCTCTTGTCCATGCTGGCGCAGCCCGCGAGCAGCAGCATGGCGGCAAACAGCGCAGCCCTCATCCTCGTCCTCCCACCCAGGTCCTCGCGTTCCTGAACATCCGCATCCACGGCGAATCTTCCCCCGCCCCGTCCGGCGCCCAGGACATCTGGACCGTCCTGAACACCCGCTCGGGATGCTCCATGAGAATGGTAAACCGCCCATCCTCGGTGGTCAGGCCGGTGATGCCCTCCGGCGAGCCGTTGGGATTCAGCGGATAGGTCTCCGTCACCTGGCCGCGGTTGTCGACGAAGCGCGCGGCGACGATGGCCCTGGAGCGATCGGCCGCCGAGGCGAACTGCGCCCGCCCCTCGCCGTGCGCGGTGACGCCGGGCATGCGGGAGCCAGCCATGCCCCGGAACACGATGGACGGGCTGTCCACGATCTCGACCATCACCAGGCGCGCCTCGAACTGCTCGGAGCGGTTGCGCTCGAAGGACGGCCAGTGCTGCGCCCCCGGCACGAGCTCCTTCAGCGCCGACATCATCTGGCAGCCGTTGCAGATGCCGAGCGCGAAGGTATCGGCGCGCGCGAAGAAGGCCTCGAACTCCTTGCGTGCCCGGTTGTTGAAGAGGATGGACTTGGCCCAGCCCTGGCCGCCGCCCAGCACGTCCCCGTACGAGAAGCCGCCGCAGGCCGCGAACCCCTTGAAGGAAGACAGGGCGGTCCGGCCGGAGATCAGGTCGGACATGTGCACGTCCACCGCCTCGAAGCCGGCGCGGTGGAACGCGGCGGCCATCTCGATCTGGCCATTGACGCCCTGCTCCCTGAGGATGGCGATGCGCGGGCGCGCGCCGGTGTGGACGAAGACCTCGCCGGGATCGAAGGTCAGCCGGACGGAAAGGCCGGGATCAGCGACATCGAGGATCCGGTCGTACTCTTGCTGCGCGCACTCGGGGTTGTCGCGCATTTTCTGCATCAGGTAGGTCGTCTCCGACCAGGCGCGCTGCAGGTCGACGCGCTTCTCCGCGAACAGGGGCTTCGCATTGCGCGTGAAGACGATCTCGTCGCGCGGGTTCAGGGTGCCGATGAGATGCGACACCGGCCCCAGCCCCGCCTGGCGCAGCGCATCCATCACTTGCGCGCGATCTCCCGCGCGGATCTGCAGCACCGCGCCCAGCTCCTCGCTGAACAGGCACCTCAGCACCTGGTCGCGCACGCGCCCGGAGAGCTGCTCCTCGCCGCTGCGGCGAAAGCCGTCCACGTCCTCGGTCAGCGCGTCGAACGCGAGGGTGTCGAGGTTCACGGTCACGCCGCAACGTCCGGCGAAGGCCATCTCGCACACGACGGCGAACAGCCCCCCGTCCGAGCGGTCGTGATAGGCGACGATGAGCCCGTCGCGCGCCAGCTGCTGAACGGCGGCAAACAGCCCCTTCAGGAGCTGCGGATCGTCGAGGTCCGGCACCTCGCGGCCGAACTTCGAATGCACCTGCGCGAGGATGGACCCGCCGAGCCGGTTCCTGCCCTGCCCCAGGTCGAGCAGCACGAGCTCGGTCTCCCCGAGGTCCGTACGCAGGCGCGGCGTGAGCGTGCCGCGCGCATCCTCCACCGGCGCGAACGCGGAGACGACGAGCGACACGGGCGCCACCACCTCCTTCCCGTCCCAGGCCGTGCGCATGGACAGGGAATCCTTGCCCACGGGAATCGAGACGCCCAGCTGCGGGCAAAGCTCCAGCCCGACCGCCTCGACGGTGTCGTAGAGCGCGGCGTCCTCCCCCGGATAGCCCGCCGCCGCCATCCAGTTGGCCGAGAGCTTCACGCGATCGATGGACGCGATGCGTGCCGCGGCGATGTTGGTCAGCGCCTCGCCCACCGCCATCCGTCCGGACGCCGGCGCGTTGACGGCGGCGAGGGGCGTGCGCTCGCCGACGGCGAACGCCTCGCCCGCGACGTCCTCGAAGTCCATCAGCGTCACGGCACAGTCGGCCACCGGCACCTGCCACGGTCCGACGAACGGGTCGCGCGAGCACAAGCCACCCACCGTGCGGTCGCCGATGGCAACGAGGAAGGTCTTGTCGGCCACCGCCGGGTGGCGCAGCACGCGGTAGGCAGCCTCCTTCAGCGCCACGCCGTCGAGCGCCAGGGCGTCGCCCTCGCGTTCCACGTGCGTCACGTCGCGCAACATCTTCGGCGGCTTGCCGAGGATCACCTGCAGATCCACGTCCACCGGCGTGTCCTCGAGCAGCGGGTCCGCCACGGTCAGCCGCCCCTCGGCGGTGGCCGTGCCGAGCACCGCGAACGGGCAGCGCTCGCGCTCGCACAGCGCGCGGAACGCATCGAGCGACGCCGGCGCGATGGCGAGCACATAGCGCTCCTGCGCCTCGTTGCACCAGATCTCCCGCGGCGACATGCCCGTGTCCTCCGACGGTGCGGCGCGCAGGTTCAGGTGCGCGCCGCGGCCCGCACCATGCGCGAGCTCGGGCAGCGCGTTGGACAGGCCGCCCGCCCCCACGTCGTGGATGGAGAGGATCGGATTGCCGTCGCCCAGCGCCCAGCAGCAGTCGATCACTTCCTGCGCGCGGCGCTGGATCTCGGCGTTGCCGCGCTGCACGGAATCGAAGTCCAGGTCCTCGGTGTTCGTTCCCGCGCCCATGGACGAGGCGGCGCCACCGCCCATGCCGATCAGCATTCCCGGCCCGCCGAGCTGGATGAGCAGCGCGCCCTCCGGCAGCGCCGCCTTCGCGCAATGCGACGCGCTGATGCTGCCGATGCCGCCGGCGAGCATGATCGGCTTGTGGTAGCCGCGACGCACGCCGCCCACCTCGGCATCAAAAGTCCGGAAGTAGCCCGCGAGGTTGGGCCGCCCGAACTCGTTGTTGAACGACGCCGCGCCGATCGGGCCCTCCAGCATGATGGAGAGCGCCGAGACGATGCGTCCCGGCTTGCCGTAGTCGTCTTCCCAGGGTCGCAGCGCGCCGGGAATCCTGAGGTTGGACACCGAGTAGCCCACCAGCCCTGCCTTGGGCTTCGCGCCGCGCCCGGTCGCGCCTTCGTCGCGGATCTCGCCGCCCGCGCCGGTGGCCGCGCCCGGGAATGGCGAGATCGCCGTCGGGTGGTTGTGCGTCTCCACCTTCATCACGGTGTGCGCAGTCTCCGCGCGCGGCAGGTAGACGTGCTGCGCGCCCGCGTAGAAGCGCTGCGCGCGCCTGCCCTGCATGATCGCGGCGTTGTCGGCGTAGGCCAGCACGGTCCCCTGCGGGTGGGCGGCATGCGTGTGCTTGATCATGCCGAACAGCGACCGGTCCTTGCGCTCGCCGTCCACGATCCAGTCGGCGTTGAAAATCTTGTGCCGGCAGTGCTCCGAATTCGCCTGCGCGAACATGGTGAGCTCGGCATCGGTGGGCTCGCGCCCCATCGCACCGTAGGCCCGCCGCAGGTACGCGATCTCGTCCTCTGACAACGCTAGGCCCAGGCTGCGGTTCGCCTGTTCCAGGTCCCCGAGCGCCACGCGCGCCAGCGCCCGCGGCGGCACGTGGCGGAAGAGCCGCTCGGCCTCGTCGAGGGAGGCGAGCACGTCTTCGGTCATGCGGTCGTGCAACAGCGCGGCGACCGCGGCGCTGCGCTTGCCGCCGCGCACGTAGTAGCAGGTCCCGCGCTCGATGCGGCGCACGCCCGCCAGGCCGCAGTTGCGCGTGATGTCGGTGGCCTTGGAGGCCCAGGGCGAGATCGTGCCGATGCGCGGCACCGCAAGGTAGAGCACCTCGCCTCCCTGCGGCGCGCCTGCCGGCGTCCCGTAGGCGAGCAGGCGCTCGAGCAGTGCGAGCGCCTCGGGCGCGGGCGCCGCGTCGAGCTCGACGAAGTGGCGGTATTCGGCGCTCAGCCCGCGGATCGCGGGATCGGCCTGCTGCAGGAGCGGAAGGAGCTTGGCGAGCCGGAAATCCGACAGCGCGCGCGCGCCGCGGAGCTGGAGGACCGTGGGCATCAGGCGATGACGCTAAAGCCGGATTATACCGGCCGCGCGTCTCAGCGCCGCAGCTGCGGGTCGTTCAGGGTGCCGCCGATGTAGTACGTGCCGCGCAGGTTGCGCAGCTCGGCATTCACGCGCCCGGACAGCGCGCCCTTGGGATCGACGTCCAGCGTGCCCGCGCCGCGCAGCAGGCCCGAGCTGAGCCGCAGCTCGCGCAGCGCCAGCGCCCCGCCGGCGTACGACGCGCTGCCCTGCAGCTCGGTGAAGGGCGTGCGCCCGCTCGCCTGCGCGCTCGACGCCTGCAGCGCGCGCGACAGGTCGAACGCGCCGAGCGCCCCCTTGGTGACCGTGAAAGTGCCGTCCAGGCGCAGCGACTCGAGCAGCTTCGCCAGCTCCGCGCCTGCCATCGTGAAACGGCCGCGGCCGTCGAAGCGGCCCTCGGCGACCAGCTGCGGCGCGAAGACGGCGGCGTTCATCGTCCGCCCCTGGATCTGGCCCTGCAGATCCCAGGACTGTCCCCACTGCACGCGCGCGCTGCCGACCACCGTGCCTTCGAGCAGCCGCCCGTCGAAAGAGGCGACCGTCATGCCCTCGGCGTCCGCGCTGCCCTTCATGCCGAACTCGACGATCGTCAGCTTCGGCGCGAACGGCAGCGTGAACGTCGCCATGGTGACGTCGAAGCCGACGACCTTGTCGCGCGGCGTGATCAGGCCGTTCAGGCGCTCGCCGCTCAGCTTGACGATGGACGCACGGCCGCCGGCGCCCATGCTCGCCTCGATGTCGAACGCGGGCAGCGCCACGGGACCGTCCAGCTTGAGCCCGCTGGTCACGACGCGCGCGACGCGCAGCGGCCCCTGCTGCATGCCCGAGAGCAGCGCGCCGCCCAGCGCGGACTGCTTGAGCTCGGCGTTCACCAGCGTTACGGACGAGTAGGCCTTCTGGGTGCCGAGCAGCGCGCCCAGCTCGGGCACCATGCGCACCTCGGCGGCCTTGAGCACGTCGCCCACGGTGACGCGCTCCAGCACGATTTCCACGCCCGTCAGCACGCGCAGGCGCGCGGCACGCACCTTGACCGGCAAGCCGGTCGCGGTGCTCGCCGCCCGCTCGTACTCCGAGGCGTCGAGCGGCACGAGATTGGCCGCGCCAGCGCCCAGGATCAGGCTGAAGACGAGCAGCAGCGCGATGCTCTTGCCGAGGTTGCTTGGCGCCTTGCGCCGGTGCGCCGCGGCGGCCTTGCCCGAGGCGATGTCGCCGCGGTTGCGCGCGCGCGCCACCTCGCGTTCGCGCGCGCGCAGGGCCTTGCGCGCCTCCGGCGACAGCCGGCGGCCTTCGCTGTCGTCGCCGCCGAGATTCGCGTCCGCGGGCCCCGAGTCGCCCCGGGCGCGCCGGCGCGCCTCCTCCTCGCGCGCCTTCTGCTCGCGCGCGATCGCCTCTTCCTTGAGGCGCTGCTCCTCCTCCAGCTTGCGCTGCGCCTCTTCCTCGGCCTTGCGCCGCTCCTCCGCCTCGCGCTGGCGCTTTTCCTCGGCCTTGCGCGCGCGGCGCTCCTCCTCCGCGCGCGCCTGCCGTTCCTGCTCCTCGCGCGCGCGCTGCTCGGCCGCCGCGCGCTCGCGCTTCTCCTGCTCCGCGAGCTCCTTGTGCTCCTCTTCCTGGCGCTGCGAGAAGCTGTCGAGCTCCGCGAGCAGCGAGCCGGCGAGCTGGTCGGCGGCCTCGGCCGCGCGCCTCTCCGCTTCCGCCCGCTCGGCCGCTTCCTCGGCCTCGCGTGCCGCGCGCTCGCGGTCCTCCTGCTCGGCGCGCTGGCGATAGCCCTCGTCGCTGCTGCGGCGCGCCTGCTCCGCCTCCCAGCGCCGCGCCTCCTCCTCCTTCTTCTTGCGCGCGTCGGCGTCGCGGCGCTTCTTGTCCTCGGCCTCGCGCGCCAGGCGGATCTGCCGCTGGTGCTCCTCGGCTTCCTTGCGCTCCTCCGCCTCGCGCGCCCGTATCTCGGCCTCCTGGCGCGCGTACTCCTCGCGCAGCCGCCGCTCTTCCTCGGCGCGCTCCTGCTCGCGCCGCTGGCGCTCTTCCTCCGCCCGGCGCTCGGCCTCCTCCCGCGCCCGGCGCTCCTCCTCGAGCTTCTGGCGCAGCGCCTCGGCTTCCTCGCGCGCGCGGCGCTCCTCTTCTTCGCGCCGCGCCCGCTCCTCGGCCTCGCGCCGCGTGCGATCGGCCTCCTCCCGCGCGCGCCGCTCCGCCTCTTCCCTGGCGCGGCGCTCGTCCTCGAGCTTGCGGCGCAGCTCCTCGGCTTCGCGCCGCGCGCGCTCGGCGGCTTCGAAGCGCACCCGCTCGGCGCTCAACGCCTTGTCGCGCACCTGGCGCTCCGCCGCGACGCGCGCAGCCTCTTCCTTGGCGCGCGCGGCCTCGGACTGCGCGCGCGCCGCCATTTCCGCCGCCGCGCGCGCTGCCATCTCGGCCTTCATCTTGCCTTCCTGCTCGGCGCGCTGCTCGGCCTCGATCTGGGCGCGCGTCTTGCCCACGGCCGCGGCCGCCATGGTCGCCTCGCGCGCCGCCTTGGCCCTGGCCTCCGCGTCCAGCCGCTCGCGCTGCGCCGCGTCGCTCGTCTGCTTGGCGGCCGCCTCGGCGCGCGCCTTGGCCTCGCGCTCCTGGCGCGCGCGCATCTCGGCCTCCTGGCGCGCCGCGGCCATCGGGTCAGAGGGGCGGTCGACCTTCGGCGCGACCGAGGGCCGCTCCATCTTGGGCGGGGCGCTGAAGATCTGCGTGAAGTCCAGGTCCTCGCCCCCGCCGCCGCCGCCCGGCGGCTTGGTGGGCACGGACCGCGGCGCGTTGGCGGCGCCGCGCTGCACCGTCCCCGGCGACACCTCGCGGATGAAGCCGTCGGCGTCCATCTTGCGCAGGACGGCGATGAACTTGTCGTCCCCGGCGCGATCGAACTTCGCGCCGAGCTGCTGCACGGTCATCTTGCCGTCGATCGCGGCCAGGATGGCGCGATCGCCCCGCGATAGGAAGCTGGTCTTGCCGGACGCTTCCTGCACGCCCTTGCCGGTCTTCGAGTAGATCGCGGTCGGGTTCATCGGGTTGGACGCACGGACAAGCTGGCTATTATAAGCAGGCTGCTACGCGCCGTATCCGCCGCCGCCCGGCGTTTCCACCACGAATACGTCGCCAATCGTCATGTCCGTGCGATCCGTCGGCCCCAGCTCGAGCGTGCCGCCCGCCGATCGCAAGACATAGTTGTGGCCGGGAGCGCCGGGACGCCCCCCGGCCATGCCGTGCGGCGGCACGCGCCGGTGGTTGGACAGGATGGCGGCGGTCATGGGCTCCAGGAACCGCACCCGGCGGATCGCGCCGTCCCCCCCACACTGCCGCCCGGCGCCGCCCGAGCCGCGGCGGATCTCGAAGCTCTCCAGCAGCACCGGGAAGCGCCATTCGAGCACCTCCGGGTCGGTCAGGCGCGAGTTGGTCATGTGCGTCTGCACCACGTCCGTGCCGTCGAAGTCCGGGCCCGCGCCGGAGCCGCCGGCGATGGTCTCGTAGTACTGGTAGCACGCGTTGCCGAAAGTGAAGTTGTTCATCGTGCCCTGCGAGGCCGCCAGCACGCCGAGCGCGCCGTACAGCGCGTCCGTGACGCACTGCGAGGTCTCGACGTTGCCCGCCACCACGGCGGCCGGGTAGCGCGGGTTGAGCATCGAGCCCTCGGGAATGCGCACCTCGAGCGGCTTCAGGCAGCCCGCATTGAGCGGGATATCGTCGTCCACCAGCGTGCGGAACACGTACAGCACCGCCGCCATGCTGACGGCTGCCGGCGCATTGAAGTTGTTCGGCAGCTGCGCCGAGGTGCCGGCGAAGTCGATCACGGCGCTGCGGCGGTCCGCGCCGATGGCGATTCGCACCCGGATGCGCGCGCCGTTGTCGAGCGGCAGCTCGAACTCGCCGTCCTTCAGCACGCCGATCACGCGGCGCACCGACTCTTCGGCGTTGTCCTGCACGTGGCGCATGTAGGCGCGCACCACGTCCAGCCCGAAATGCGCCACCATCTCGCGCAGCGCCTGCACGCCTTTCTCGTTGGCCGCGATCTGCGCCTGCAGGTCGGCGATGTTCTGCTGCACGTTGCGCACCGGGTACTTGCCCGAGGAAAGCAGCGCGACCGTCTCCCGCTCGCGGAAACGACCCTGCTCGACCAGCAGGAAATTGTCGATCAGCACGCCTTCCTCCTGCACCGTCTGCGAGTCGGGCGGCATCGAGCCCGGCGTGATGCCGCCGATGTCGGCATGGTGCCCGCGCGAGCCGACGTAGAACAGGATCTCGCGGCCCGCCTCGTCGAAGACGGGCGTGATGACGGTGACATCGGGCAGGTGCGTGCCGCCGTTGTACGGGGCATTCAGCACGTAGACATTGCCGGGCTTCATGTTCCCGGCGTTCTCGCGGATCACCGTCTTGATCGACTCGCCCATCGAGCCCAGGTGCACCGGCATGTGCGGCGCGTTGGCGATCAGGTGCCCCTCGGCATCGAACAGCGCGCAGGAAAAGTCCAGCCGCTCCTTGATGTTCACCGAGTAGGCGGTGTTCTGCAGCCTGAGGCCCATCTGCTCGGCGATCGACATGTACAGGTTGTTGAAGATCTCCAGCATCACCGGATCGGCCTCGGTGCCGAGCGCGACGCGCTTCTCGCGCGGCACGACGCGCTCGAGCACCAGGTGGTCGAGCGGCGTCACGTCGGCGCGCCAGCCGGGCTCGACCACGGTAGTGGCGTTCGCCTCGGCGATGATCGCGGGGCCGGAGATCCGCGCACCGGATGACAGCTTCTCGCGCCGATAGAGCGGCGTCTCGTGCCAGCGCCCGCCCGTGTACATGCGTACCCGCGCTTCCTCGATCGCCCCGTTTCCGCCTTTGCCTTTGGAAACGGGGCGAAAGCCTTCCCCCGCCGAAAGCGCTTCGACCGATACCGCTTCGACGATCAGCTGTTTTCCAGGCATCAGGAAGGAGAACTGCTTCCGATAGGCCACCTCGAAGGCGGCCGTCATGTCCTGCTCGGACCCGTAGGGAACGACCAGCGCCGTGTCGGTCCCCTCGTACTTCAAATGCACACGGCGCAGCACGCGAATCCGGGAAGCTTCGACGCCCTGGAGGACCAGCTCCTGCGAGGCTGCATGCGCGAGAGACTCGAGTTCGGTCTCGAGCGCGGCGGCCCCGAGCTTCGCCTCCACCGCCTTCTCGCGCATCTCCACCTGGTCCGCAAGCCCCATGCCGTAGGCCGAGAGCACGCCCGCGAACGGGTGGATGAAGACGCGCGTCATGGCGAGCGCGTCGGCGACCAGGCAGGCATGCTGCCCGGCCGCGCCGCCGAAGCAGCACAGCGTGTACTCGGTGACGTCGTGCCCGCGCTGCACCGAGATGTGCTTGATGGCGTTCGCCATGTTGCCCACGGCGATCTGGACGAAGCCCTCGGCCACCGCCTCGGGCGTGCGTCCGTCAGCGATCTGGCTCGCCAGCGCAGCGAACTTCTCGCGCACCACGCCCGCGTCGAGCGCCTGGTCGCCGTCCGGCCCGAAGACGCGCGGGAAGTACTCCGGCTGGATCTTGCCGAGCATCACGTTCGCGTCCGTCACCGCCAGCGGCCCGCCGCGCCGGTAGCTCGCCGGGCCCGGGTTCGCGCCCGCGGAGTCCGGACCCACGCGGTAGCGCGCGCCGTCGAAGTGCAGGATCGAGCCGCCGCCCGCGGCCACCGTGTGGATGCTCATCATCGGGGCGCGCATGCGCACGCCGGCGACCAGTGTCTCGAACTCGCGCTCGAACTCGCCGGCGTAGTGCGACACGTCCGTGGACGTGCCGCCCATGTCGAAGCCGATGATCCTGTCGAACCCGGCCGAGAGCGAGGTGCGCACCGCGCCGACGATGCCGCCCGCGGGCCCCGAGAGAATCGAGTCCTTGCCGTGGAAGCGCCGCGCGTCGGTCAGGCCGCCGTGCGACTGCATGAAGAGCAGCCGCACGCCCTCGAGCTCCGCGGCCACCTGGTCCACGTAGCGCCGCAGGATCGGCGAGAGGTAGGCGTCGACCACGGTCGTGTCGCCGCGGCCGACGAGCTTCATCAGCGGGCTCACCCGGTGGGACACCGAGATCTGGGTGAAGCCGACCTGCCGGGCAAGCTCGGCGACACGGGCCTCGTGCTGCGAGTACCGGTACCCATGCATGAAGACGATCGCGATGGAACGAAACCCCGCACGAAAGCTCTTCTCGAGATCGGCGCGCGCGCGCGCCTCGTCCAGCGCAAGAATGACTTCGCCGCGCGCGCCGATCCGCTCCTGGACCTCGACCACGTCCGCATACAGCAACTCCGGCAGGACAATGTGCCGTTCGAAGATCCTGGGACGATTCTGGTAGGCGATCCTCAACGCATCGCGGAAACCCCTGGTGATGAACAGGACCGTCCGGTCGCCCTTTCTCTCCAGCAATGCATTGGTGGCGACCGTCGTTCCCATCTTCACCGCCTCGATCTGGTCGACCGGAATCTCGCTCCCGAGGAAATGCCGGATGCCGGCGAGCGCGGCATCCCTGTAGCGCTCCGGGTTCTCCGACAGCAGCTTGTGCGTGGCGAGCGAGCCGTCCGGGCGCCGCGCCACGATGTCGGTGAACGTGCCGCCGCGGTCGATCCAGAACTGCCACTTCACCGCGCGAACCTTCCTGCGGCGTAGGGCTGCGGGTCGACGAGCGGCGCCTCGCCGGTGACCATCTCGGCGATCAGCCGGCCCGTCACCGCCGCGAGCGTCAGGCCGTGGTGCGCATGGCCGAAGGCGAACCACAGGTTGGCATGCCTCGGCGCCGGCCCGATGATCGGCAGCATGTCCGGCGTGCAGGGGCGCGCGCCCATCCACGGCTCGTTGTCCAGCCGCTCGGCGAGCGGAAACAGGTCGCGCGCGATCGGCTCCGCGCGCCCGAGCTGCACCGGCGTCCTGATCGCGTCGCGCAGCGCGAACTCCGCGCCCGTCGTCAGGCGGATGCCGCGGCGCATGGGCCCCATGAAATAGCCGCCCTCGACGTCGAGGATCGGATGGTTGAGCACCGCCTCGCCGGCGGCGCGGTAGTGCATGTGGTAGCCGCGCTTCACGGCGAGCGGCAGCTCGTAGCCCAGCGCTCGCGTCAGCACGTCCGACCACGGCCCGAGCGCGACCACCGCGGCGCCCGCCTCGAGCGGCCCGCGCGCGGTGCGGAGCCGCCAGCCTTCGCCCTCCGCCGCGAGCGTCGTCGCGTTGCCCTGGAAGAACTCGCCGCCGAGCGCCTCGAAGCGCCTCAGGTACGCCTGGCCCAGGGCATTCGGGTCGAGAGTGCGGATCGGCTGCGTCCAGTGGATCGCCCCGGCGAGCACCGGCGCGAGGTACGGCTCGGCCTCCTGCAGCCCTCTTGCGTCGAGCTTCACGTGCTCGACGCCGAAGTCCTTCTTCCACCCTTCCGCTTCCGCGAAGCGATGGTCGCGCTCGCGCGCGGTGCGGAACACCTTCATCCAGCCGCCGCGCACGATCAGGTCCGCGGCGCCGGCCTCCGCGACGAGCGCCTCGTGCTCCGTCACGCAATGCTCGATCAGCCTGGCGTACAGGCGCGCGACCTCGGCGTGGCGCCCGGGCCGGGAGTGGTGCCAGTACTGCCACAGGAAGGGCGCGAGCCTCGGCAGCGCCGACGGGTGGTAGTGCGCGTCGATGGTGCGATTGAGCGCGTAGCGCGCGAGCGCGCCGAAGTCATGCGGGAAGCCGTACGGAAAGACGCCCTCGCGCTGGATCAGTCCCGCGTTGCCGAACGAGGTCTCTTCCGCCGCGCCGCGCCGGTCGACGAGCGCCACCGCGCGGCCGCGCTTCTGCAGGTGCAGCGCGACGCACAGCCCCACGATGCCCGCGCCCAGGACAACGATGTCTTTGCGTGCCATTAGAATCCAATCCTATCTTGGAATCCCGCTCCGCTTCGCTCCCGTTCACGGTGCTGCTCGGCGTGCTGTTCGCGCTGACCGCGCTCGGCACCGACGCCTGGCTGCCGGCGCTGCCGGTGGCGGCGGCCGCGCTGGATGCGCCGGTCGCGGGCATGCAGCTCACCGTCACCACCTACTTCCTCGGCCTCGCCGGCGGCCAGCTCCTCTGGGGCCCGCTCTCGGACCGCCATGGCAGGAAGCCGGTGCTGGTGGCGGGCCTCGCGCTCGCGCTCGTCGCGTCGGCCGTGTGCGCCGCCGCCGACACTACCGCGGCACTGGTGCTGGCGCGCCTGGCGCAGGGCTTCGGCATGTCGGCCGGGCCGGTGGTGGCGCGCACCATCGTGCGCGACCTGCACGGTCACGAGCAGGCGGCGCGCCTGCTGGCGCGCATGACCATCGTGTTCAGCGTGATCCCGATCGCCGCGCCGCTCGCCGGCGGCCTGATGCTCGCGCTCGGCGGCTGGCGCGCGGTGTTCTGGCTGCTGGGCGCGGTCCCGGCGCTGTTGCTGGCCGCCGTGGCGCTGCGCTTCGCGGAGACCGCGCCGCAGGAACGCGCCTCCGCCCATCCGGCGCAGATCGTGCGCAGCTTCGCCGCCATCGTCGCCGAGCCGAAATTCCTCGCGCCCTATAGCGCCATGCTGTGCGCGCAGGTCGGCATCTTCGCCTTCGTTTCGAATTCCGCGTTCGTGCTGGTGCGCGGGCTGGGCGTGGCGCCGGGCGCATTCGCGGCGCTGTTCGCGCTGGCGATGGTCGGCCAGATCGCCGGCGCCTGGCTCTCCAGCCGCCTGGTGATGCGCGCGGGCATGGCGCGCCTGCTGCGCGCCGGGATCTTCCTGGCGCTCGCTTCCGGGGCGGCTGCCGCCGCGGCCGCGTGGGCGGGCCTCGCGCACCCTGCCGCAGTGGTCGCGCCTTTTGCGGCGTACCTGTTCGGCACGGCGCTCGTCATTCCGAACGCCACGGCGCTCGCGCTGCAGCCCTTCCCGCGCGCCGCGGGCGCCGCCTCCTCGCTGATGGGTGCTGCGCAGTTTGCCGTGGGCGCGGTGGTGAGCACGCTGCTCGGTGCGCTGTTCGACGGCAGCGCGCGGCCGATGGCCACGGCCGCGGCGGCCGCAGGCCTGGGCGCCTACCTCATCGAGCGGAGATTCCTGCGTGGACCGCGTTGACGCCGTCGTGATCGGCGCGGGGCTCGTCGGCCTCGCCTGCGCGCGCGCGCTCGCGCTCGCCGGGCGCGAGGTCGTGATCCTCGAGGCCGAGGACGCGATCGGCACGCACACCAGCTCGCGCAACTCCGAAGTGATCCACGCCGGCATCTACTACCCGCAGGGGTCTCTCAAGGCGCGCGCCTGTGTCGAGGGCCGCGAGCGCCTGTACGCCTACTGCGCCGAGCGCGGCGTGCCGCACCGGCGCTGCGGCAAGCTGATCGTGGCCACCGACGCTGCGCAGCTCGAGGAGCTGGAGGGAATCCGGCGCAAGGCGCACGCCAACGGCGTGGCCGACGTCGCGCCCGTCAGCCGCGCCGAGGCGCGCGCCATGGAGCCCGAGATCGCGTGCGTTGCGGCGCTGCACTCGCCGTCGACCGGCATCGTCGACAGCCACGCGCTGATGCTGGCCTACCTCGGCGACGCCGAGCGCGCGGGCGCGATGCTTGCGCTGAAGAGCCCGCTGCAGAAAGGCGTCGTGCGCGCGGGCGGCATCGAGCTGCACGTCGCGGGCGCCGAGCCGATCCTTGCCGCGCGCGTGGTCAACAGCGCGGGGCTGCGCGCGCCGAGCCTCGCGCGCAGGATCGAGGGCTACCGTGCCGAGCTCGCGCCGCCCGAGCTGTACGCCAAGGGCAACTACTACACGCTCGCCCGGCGCCCGCCGTTCTCGCGCCTCGTGTATCCGGTCCCCGAACCGGGGGGCCTGGGCGTGCACGTGACGCTCGACCTCGGGGGACGCGCGCGCTTCGGCCCGGACGTGGAATGGGTGGAGCGCATCGACTACACGGTGGACCCGCGGCGCGCCGAGCGCTTCTACGCCGCGATCCGGCGCTACTGGCCCGGCCTGCCCGACGGCGCGCTCGAGCCCGGCTACGCTGGCATCCGCCCGAAGATCTCGGGCCGGGACGCGCCGGCGGCGGACTTCGTCGTGCAAGGCCCGCGCACGCACGGCGTGCCGGGCCTGGTGCACCTGTTCGGCATCGAGTCGCCCGGATTGACAGCGTCGCTCGCGTTGGCCGATGATGTGGCGGCGCTTCTTCCGGAATAATCCAGCTCAGCAGAGGAATCCATGAAATCCAGAATCGCAGTGCTGCTCGCCGCGTCGTTCGCATTCGGCATGGCGCAGGCCCAAACCAAGTGGGACATGCCCACGCCCTACTCCGACGGCGAGTTCCACACGCGCAACGTCGTGCTGTTCGCCGAGGACGTCGCCAAGCGCACCGGCGGCGCGCTCGAGATCAAGGTGCATGCGAACGGCTCGCTGATCAAGCACCCCGACATCCTGCGCGCGGTGTCCACCGGCCAGGTGAACGTCGCCGAGTTCCTGCTCGGCCAGTTCGGCAACGAGGACCCGGTGTTCGCCGCCGACAACGTGCCGTTCGTCGCCACGGGATACGACAACGCCAAGAAGTTCTACGACGCGCAAAAGCCGCTGCTCGCCAGGAAGCTCGCCGATCGTGGCATGACGCTGCTCTTCTCGGTGCCGTGGCCCGGACAGGGCATCTACACCAAGGACCCGCTGAAGTCCGTCGAGGACCTGAAGGGCACCAAGTTCCGCACCTACTCGCCGCTCACCGCGCGCCTCGCCGAGCTGCTCGGCGCGAGCCCGACGGTGATCCAGGTGCCCGAGATCCCGCAGATGTTCGCCACCGGCGCCGTGCAGGCGATGATCACCTCCTCGGCCACCGGGACCTCGACCAAGGCCTGGGAGTTCGTCAAGAACTACTACAAGACGAGCGCCTTCCATCCGAAGAACGTCGTGGTGGTGAACACACGAGCGCTCAAGCGTCTGCCCAAGGCCCAGCAGGACGCGCTGATCGGCGCGGCGCAGGATGCCGAGCCGCGCGGCTGGGCGATGTCCAAGCAGCGCGAGCGCGACGGCGACGAGACGCTCGCCAGGAACGGCATGACGCTGCACGAGCCGAGCGCGGAGATGAAGGCCGCGTTCGCCAAGGTCGGCGCGCAGATGGCCAAGGAGTGGGAAGCCAAGGCCGGCGCCGACGGGCAGGCGATCCTCAAGGCGTATAGAAAGTAGATTTGCGGCGGTTTCTCGACCGCCTGTACGCCGCGGGCGGCGTGCTCGCGGCGGTGTGCCTGGCGGGCATCGCCGTGGTGATGCTCGCGCAGGCCGCGATGCGCGAGATGGGCCTGCTGCTGCGGGGTGCCGATGACATCGTCGGCTGGCTGTGCGCGGCGAGCGCCTTCCTCGCCCTGGGCACCACCTTCCGTCACGGCGAGCTGGTACGCGTCGGCATCCTGATCGACCGCCTGCCGCGCGTCGCGCGGCGGCGCGCCGAGTTCGTCGCGCTCGGCCTCGCGGTCCTGGTCGCGGGCTACATCCTGTGGGCTGCCGCCAACTTCGTCTACGAGAGCTGGCGGTTCGAGGAGGTGGCGCAGGGCCTGATCCAGATCCCGATCTGGATTCCGCAGATGAGCTTCGTCGTCGGCGCGCTGGTGTTCTTCATCGCGCTCGTCGACGAGTTCGTCGTGCTGGCCGCGGGCGGCACGCCCGCCTACCGCCGCGCCGAGGAAGTGCACCGCGCGCATCCCGAGCAGGCCGAGGCGCTCTGATGGGCACGCTCGCCATCGGCGCGATCCTGCTGGCGGTGCTGCTCGTGACGTTGGCCGGCGGCCTGTGGATCGCGATGGCGATGAGCGTGGTCGCCTGGGTGGGGCTGCAGTTCTTCACCACCAGCCCGCCGGACGTGAACCTGTTCCAGGCGTACTGGGGCTCGAGCGCCTCCTGGACGCTGGCGGCGCTGCCGATGTTCGTGTGGATGGGCGAGATCCTGTTCCGCACGCGCCTGTCCGAGGAAATGTTCAAGGGCCTCTCGCCCTGGCTCGCCTGGCTGCCCGGGCGCCTGATGCACGTGAACATCTTCGGCTGCGCGATCTTCGCCGCGGTGTGCGGCTCTTCGGCGGCCACCGTCGCCACCATCGGCAAGGTGGCCCTGCCCGAGCTCGCCAAGCGCGGCTACGACGAGCGCACGTGCGTCGGCTCGCTGTGCGGCGCGGGCACGCTCGGCCTGCTGATCCCGCCCTCGATCATCATGATCGTGTACGCGGTCGCCGCGGAGGTCTCGATCCTCAAGATGTTCCTCGCCGGCGTGTTTCCGGGCGTGCTGCTGGTGGTGCTGTTCTCCGGCTACATCGTGGTGTGGGCGCTGCTCAACCCCGGCAAGACACCCAGCGCGGTAGAGAAGATGAGCCTCGGCGAGCGCGTGCGCCGCGCGAAGAACCTCATCCCGTGCCTGGTGCTCATCTTCTTCATCATGGGCGTCATGTTCACCGGCGTGGCCACCGCGACCGAGGCCGCCGCCTTCGGCGTGCTCGGCGCGCTCGCCATCGCCTGGTGGAGCGGCTCGCTGACGCGCGCGAGCTTCGTCACCAGCCTGATGGGCGCGACGCGCCTGTCGTGCATGATTTTGTTCATCCTTGCCGGCGCCTCGATGCTCAGCTCGTGCATGGCGTTCACCGGCATCCCGCGGGCGCTGGCCGAGTGGGTGGCGGCCTCGCAGTTCAGCCCCTACGCGCTGATCCTGGTGCTGGCGATCATCTACCTGCTGCTCGGCATGGCGATCGACGGCATCTCCATGATCGTGCTCACCACCTCGATCGTGCTGCCGATGATCGACGCGGCGGGCTTCGACCTCATCTGGTTCGGCATCTTCATCGTCATCCTGGTGGAGATCGCACAGATCACGCCGCCAGTGGGCTTCAACCTGTTCGTGCTGCAGACCATGGCCAGGCGCGAGGCGAACTACGTCGCGCGCGCCGCCATCCCGTTCTTCTTCATGATGCTGCTCGCCATCGCCATTGTCTCCGCCTTTCCCGGCATCGCCACCTGGCTGCCGGACGCGGTGCTCGGGGTGACGAAGAAATAGGGTCAGACCCCATTTCCCATATGGTGGAAAATAGGGTCTGTCCCCATTTGCCATGTCCGAGCCCATCTACCTGACGAAGGACATCCGCCGCATCGAGGAGGCGGCGAAGGACCTGCCGCTCATGGAGCGCGCGGGCGCCGCCGCGGCCGAGCTGGCCGCGCACCTGTGCACCGACACCGCGAAGGACGTGCTGGTGCTCGCCGGCCCCGGCAAGAACGGTGGCGACGCGAAAGTCGTCGCCGAGCGCCTGCGCCAGCAGTTCTTCCGCGTCACCCTCGCCGGCCCGGCGGATGCCGCGGCGCTGCCGGTGGACAGGCGCTGGGGCCTGATCGTGGATGGCCTGTTCGGCATCGGGCTCGCGCGCGCCGTGGAGGGGGACTTCGCGCGCCTGGTCGACTACGCGAACACGCAGGATTGCCCCGTCCTCGCGCTCGACATCCCGAGCGGCATCGAGTCCGATACGGGCCGCGTGCTTGGCCGCGCCGTGCGCGCCACGCACACCATCACTTTCATCGCGCTCAAGCCCGGCCTGCTGACGCTCGACGGGCCGGACCACTGCGGCGCGATCACGGTGGCCGACCTCGCGCTGGATCTGAAGAAGCTCGCGCGGCCCACGGCGTGGACGGCGAGCCCGGGGCTGTTCGCCGAGGCGCTCAAGCCGCGCCCGCGCAATTTCCACAAGGGCAAGGCGGGCTCGCTCGCCATCCTCGGCGGCGCCGCGGGCATGACGGGCGCGGCGCTGCTCGCGGGACGCGCGGCGCTCAAGCTCGGCGCCGGCCGCGTCTACGTGGGCATGCTCGAGGAGACGAGCCTCGACCCGGTGACGCCCGAGCTCATGCTGCGCCACCCCGACGACGCGCTCGGCCAGGACCTCGACGCCATCGTCGTCGGCCCGGGGCTCGGGCAGAGCGAGCGCGCCGAGGCGCTGGTCGGCGCCGTGCTGGCGAGCGACATGCCCTGCGTGCTGGATGCCGATGCCCTCAACCTGATCGCCGACAGCAGGGACCTGCGCACCGCCTGCGCCAAGCGCCGGGCCGATACGCTGCTCTCGCCGCACCCCGGCGAGGCCGCGCGCCTGCTCGGCGCGACGATCCCGGAAGTGCAGCAGGACCGCGTCGCGGCGGCGCAGCGCCTGGCGCGCGAGCTGAACGCGCACGCCTGCCTGAAGGGCAACGGCAGCGTGCTCGTCGCGCGCGACGGCCACTGGTTCGTCAATACGACGGGCAATCCCGGCATGGCCTCCGCCGGCATGGGCGACGTGCTCTCCGGGATTCTCGGCGCGCTGCTCGCGCAGAAGGTCTCGGGCGAGGCGGCGCTGGTGCTCGGCGTGCACCTGCACGGCGCGGCGGCCGATGCCGCCGGCCATGGCGCGGGGCTTACTGCTTCGGAGTTGATCGAGCCCGCGCGCCGGATCTGGAACGGCTGGCTAATTAAATAGGGACAGACCCCATTTCTCTCATTTGCACTTCATTCGCAAATGAGAAAAATGGGGTCTGTCCCCAATTATTCGCAGCGGTAAAACGCCTGCCGCTGCTGGAAGCTGATGGCGTCCAGGTCCTCGGGGTTGCGCGGATGGCCCTGGCTGTCCAGCACGCGCGCCTGCAGGACGGCGAGCCGCTTCTCCAGGCGCGCGGTCTGCGGGTCGGCGTTGAGTTGCTCGAAGCGCTGGCGCAGCACCTCCAGGTCCGCCGTGCGCTTCTCGACCTCGGCGAGCACAATGGCGCGGCGCAGCTTGCGCTTCTCGCACTGCACCGGCTCGAGCTTGGCGGAAACGTCGAGGAACTCCTGCGCGTCCGGGGTGATCGCGAGCGCCACCCACGGCCACAGCAGCATGACGAGCCAGCGCCTCACGCGGCCCTGGCCTTCGCCCTGGGCTCGGGGTACGGATAGAGCATGTTCATGGCGATCGACTGGTGGTTGCCCTGCACGATGCGCACGTGGTCGCGCCTGAGCTCGCGCGCGTGCCGCACGCCGCAGGAGTGCGCGATCATGTCGATCTCGCGGTTCACGTTCATGCAGTAGTTCGCCACGCGCAGGTACTTCTCCTCGACCACCAGCGCACGCTGCAGGCGCTTCTGGTGCGTGGTCACGCCCGTCGGGCAGGTGTTGGTATGGCAGCGCAGCGCCTGGATGCAGCCGAGCGCGAACATGAAGCCGCGCGCGGTGTTGACGAAGTCCGCGCCCACGGCAAGCGCCCAGGCGGCGCGCGCCGAGGTGATCAGCTTGCCCGAGGCCACCACGCGCACGCGCTGCCGCAGGCCCGTCTCGATGAGCGCGTCCACCACGCGCGGCAGCGCCTCGTCGATCGACAGGCTCATGTGGTCGGCGAGCGCCTGCGGCGCGGCGCCCGATCCGCCCTCGCCGCCATCGATCACCAGGAAGTCCGGTGCGAACTCCAGTCCGCGCTTGCCTGCGGCCTCGCCCAGCTCGTTCATGAAGCGCCAGCCGCCGATCGCCGTCTTCACGCCCACCGGGCGCCCGGTGAGATCGCGGATCCACGCGATGCGCTCGAGCAGCTCGTTCATGCTGGAGATGTCGCGATGGCGGTTGGGGCTGATCGAGTCGCGGCCCTCGGCGATGCCGCGGATCTGCGCGATCTCGGCGGTGACCTTCCTGCCGGGCAGCACGCCGCCCTTGCCGGGCTTGGCGCCCTGCGACAGCTTGATCTCGAACGCCTTCGCCACCCTGGCGAGCTCGAGCAGCCGCTCGGCAGAAAGGTTGCCCTGCGCATCGCGCACCCCGTACTTCGCGGTGCCGACCTGCATGATGATGTCGCAGCCGCCCTCGAGGTGGTAGGGCGAGAGCCCGCCCTCGCCGGTGTCCATCCAGCAGCCGGCCACCGCCGCGCCGCGCGAAAGCGACCTGACCGCCGGGGCCGAAATCGCGCCGTAGCTCATGCCGCTCACGTTGACGATCGAGCGGGCGACGAAGGGCTGCTTGCAGTAGCCCTCGCCCATCGCCAGCGCGGGCGTCGGCAGGCGCTCCTCCTCCAGCACGGGAAACGGGTGGTTGACGAAGATCAGCGCGCCGGGCAGGTGCAAGTCGTAGGTCGAGCCGAAGCCGACGATGCCGCCCTCGTTCTTCGCCAGCCGGTAGACCCAGGCGCGCGTCGCGCGGTTGAACGGCATCTCCTCGCGGTCGCCCGAGAAGAAGTACTGACGGAAGTACTCGCCGAGCTCCTCGAAGAAGTAGCGCAGGTGCCCCACCACGGGGTAGTTGCGCAGCACGCCGTGCTTCTTCTGCGTGATGTCGCTGATGAACAGGAACAGCAGCCCGAGCATGAGCGCGAGCGCGAGCAGCGTGCCGATGCCGTAGGACAGGACTTCCATCATGTCGCGCTCCCCCGCCGGAAGGGGGATGTTAGCCGATCGGGCCTACAGCCGCCGGATGACGTCGAAGATCTCCGCGGCGTGGCCGCGCGGGCTGACGCCGTAGTGCACGTGGCGCAGCACGCCGCCCTTGTCGATGACGAACGTGGAGCGCACCAGGCACTCGCGGCGCACGCCCTCGGTCTCCTTCTCCTGCAGCACGCCGTAGCGGCGGCACACGGCGCCGTCGTCGTCGGACAGCAGCGCGATCGACAGGCCGTGCTTGTCGCGGAACGCGGCGTGCGACAGGCAGTCGTCGCGCGACACCCCGAGCACCACGCAGTCGTGCTTGTCGAACTCGTCCTCGTGGTCGGAGAACTCGGCAGCCTCGAGGATGCAGCCCGGCGTGCCGTCGCGCGGGTAGAAATACAGCACCACGTGCTTGCGCCCCTTGAACTCCGACAGGCTGATGGCCTGCATGTCGGCGTCAGGCAGGGTAAAGCTCGGCGCGGGTTGTCCGGTCTGCAGCATGGCGATGGAACCGATGCGGCCGATTCTAAAGCACATCGATTGCCGCGCGGCAAGCGCCGCGCGCATGACAGCGAAGTGACGCCACCTATAATCCCGAGATGAAGCTTGCGCTGCTGGGTGGCTTGAGCGCACGGCAGTTCCTGCGCCGATACTGGCAGAAGAGGCCGCTCCTCGTGCGCGGCGCGCTGCCGGGATTCCGCGGGGTGGCGTCGCGCGCGCAGCTCGCGGCGCTCGCCGGGCGTCCCGACGTCGAGTCGCGCCTGGTGCGGCGGCGCGGCGGGCGCTGGCACGTCGTGCACGGGCCGCTCGAGTGCACCGGCCTGGCGCGCAACGCGACGCTGCTGGTAAGCGGCGTCAACCTGCACCGGGCGGCGGCCGACGCGCTGCTGCGGCGCTTTCACTTCCTGCCGCAGGCGCGCCTCGACGATGTCATGGTGAGCTGGGCAGGCACCGGCGGTGGCGTCGGCCCGCACGTCGATTCCTACGACGTGTTCCTCGTCCAGGGCGCCGGACGCCGCGTCTGGCGGCTGCAGCGCCCGCGCGCCTGGCGCATGGTCGAGGGCGCGCCGCTGCGGCTGATCGCCGACTTCGCGCCCGACGAGGAATTCCTCGTCGAGCCGGGCGACGTGCTCTACGTCCCGCCCGGCTGGGGCCACGACGGGGTCGCGCTGGAGGAATGCCAGACCTGTTCGGTGGGCCTGCGCGCGCCGCTGGGCGAGGAGCTCGCGGCGGCGTTTCTCGACTTCCTGCACGAGCGCGGCCTGCCGCGGGCGCGCTATCGCGATCCCGGGCTGCGACCGGCGCGGCACAGCGCGCAGATTCCCGCGGCGATGTTCGCGCACGCGGCCGGGGTGCTCGCACGCATCCGCTGGACGCGCCGCGACGTCGGCGAGTTCCTCGGCCGCTACCTGACGACGCCCAAGCCGCACGTGGTCTTCTTCCCGCCGCGCCGGCCGCTGCCGCGCGCGGCCTTTGCACGCCGCCTGCGCCGCGCGCCGGTCGCGCTCGACCGCCGCTCGCTGATGCTGTACCGCGGCGCGCAGGTCTACCTCAACGGCGAGGCGCTCGTGGCGCGGCCCGCGCTGCGCGCCCTCGCCGACCGGCGCAGCGCGCGACTGCCGTCCTCGCTTGCCGAGACGGCCTACGGCTGGTATTTGTCGGGGTACCTGCACCTGGAGTAATCGCCGTGGGCGACGAGGCGCCGCAGACCGAGTACCTGCAGTTCGACAGCGAAGCGGTGTTCCAGCAGTCCGTGGACCGGCTGCTCGCCGCCCCGGGGCGCGAGCTGCGCGTCTTCGATCCTGACCTGCAGTCGTTGCGCCTGAACGATGCGGCGCGCATCGAGCGGCTGAAGGACTTCCTCGGCGCCAGCCGCACGCGGCGCCTCTACATGGTGGTGCACGACACCGACCATGTGACGCGCCAGTGTCCGCGGCTGATGTCCCTGCTGGCGCGCTACGCGCACGCCATGCAGATCCACCGCACGCACGAGGAGATCCGCAGCATCCAGGACAGCTTTCTGGTGCTCGACCAGAGCCACTACCTGCGCCGGCCGGTGGCGCAGTTCTTCCGCGGCGCGCTCGGCCTGCACGACGACACCGAGGCGCTCGCCATGCGCGGCCGCTTCCAGGAGATCTGGACGGCGTCCTACCCGGCGGTGTCCAGCACGACGCTCGGGCTCTAGGCCAGCGCGCGCCAGTCGAAGCCGGTGTCCTGGGTCGCCACCCCTACCCAGTCGGCGGCGCAGCCCAGCGCACGCGCGAGCGCCGCGCGAGCGAGCTCGGCGCGGTTGTTCTGCTGCGACAGGTGCGCGGCGACAACGTGCTGCAAGCGCGAGCGGTCGAGCGCGCCGAGCAGGCGTTCCGCGGCGCCGTTGTCCAGGTGCCCGAACGGGCCGGCAATGCGCTCCTTGAGCCACCGCGGATAGTCGCCGCCCCAGAGCAGCTCGAGCTCGTGGTTCGTCTCGAGCACCAGCGCATCGCACCCCGAGAGCATCGCCTCGACGTGCGCCGTCGGCGCGCCCAGGTCGGTGAGCACGCCCAGGCGCCGCGCCCCGTCGCCGAGCACGAACTGCACCGGCTCGCGCGCGTCGTGCGGCACCGTGAAGGGCTCGATGCGCAGCGCGCCGACCGCGAACGGCTCGCGTCCCTCGATCATGCGCAGCTCGACCCCCGCCGCATCCTTGCCCGCTTCCTGCTGTGCGCGCCGCGTGCCGTGCGTGAGATACACCGGCAGCCCGTGCTGCGCGGCGAATGGATAGGCGTGCCCGACGTGGTCGTCGTGCTCGTGCGTCACGAGGATGCCGTGCAGGTCCGCGGGCGCGAGCCCGAGACGCGCGAGGCGCCGTCCGGTTTCGCGCGGCGACAGTCCGCAATCGAGCAGCACGCGGCAGCCATCCGCCTCGGCGACCAGGCAGTTGCCCTTGCTGCCGCTGCCCAGCGAGGCGAAGCGCACTACTTCAGCTGCTCGTGCAGCAGGCCGAGGATGCGATTCGCGGTCGGCGAGCTTTCCGCGGCGCCGGTCTGGCCGAGCACCTGCACGCGGCTCGCGGCGTCGGCCCCGGTGACCGCGACGCGATACTGCTCGGGCTTGATCGTCGTCTTGTCGTCGCGCCAGAAGGCAAGCTTGTCGAGCAGGCCCTCCTTCTTCTTTACGCCGGCCTGCGGGTCCGCATAGCGCACGAAATACACGCCCTTTTGCCGGTCGCGGTCTTCGACCGTGAAGCCGACACGATCGAGCGCCAGCCCGACCCGGCGCCACGCGCGGTCGAACGGCTCGGAGACTTCGAGCAGCGGCGCGCCGTCCGGGTCCTTGCGCAGGCTCGCGCGCGCGGCCGGCGCCGGCGCCGACGCGATCTTGAGCTTGGCCTCCTCGATCGGCGTGCCCAGCCGCACCATCAGGCGGCGAAGGAATTCGGCTTCCAGCTCGGGGTCGGGCGGACGCGATTGCCACGCAGTCTCTCCGGTGCCCTCCACCAGCGTCGCGTACACCTCCTCGAGGCCGCGGTGGCTGATGTAGACCTCGGTGCCGCCGTCCGGCGTGCGCTCCAGGCGCATGCGGTACTTGTCGCGCATGCCGGTCGAGGCCAGCGGCGCGAAGATGGAGCCGATCTTGCTGCGCCCCAGATTCTGGGAGATCAGCGCGCGATTCTCGGCCCAGTCGGTCTCCAGCACGCCGGCTTCCGGAATCTCCAGCGCGATCAGCAGGCCGTTTTCCACCCAGAAGGACTTCATCGCCGGCCACAGCCTCTCGGCCGGCTGGCTCACCACCAGCCAGCGCTGGTTGCCGTCGCGCTCGACGCGCACGCCCTCGACGCTCGGCAGGACCGACGGGTCGCCGCGCGGCTGCCCTGCCTGCTGCGCGCGCTCGGCCTGGTAGCCGGACAGCGTCGTCGTGCTGCGCGCGCTTTCGGGCGCCTGGTAGCGCCCGTCGCGGGGCGGGGTCGTGAGGTCGGGCGGTACGTCGAGCGGCGGCAGCTTGGCGGCCGACTTGTACTCGATGCGGCTCGAGCCGTCGACCCAGTCGTCGGTGGAGCAGGCTGCCGCCAGCAGCGCCAGCGCAGCGGCGGCGAGCGCGCGCCTCACGCGCGCTTTTCCACCACGCGCAGGCCCGGGATGGCGATGCCCGCCTCGGCGAGCGCGTCGCGCACGGCGTCGTGGAACTTCTCGGCGAGCGGCGTGAGCGGCAGGCGCACGCCCGGGCCGATGCGGCCCATCTGCGCCAGCGCCCATTTCACGGGAATCGGGTTCGCCTCGACGAACAGCTTCTGGTGCAGCGCGAGCAGCCGCAGGTTGATGTCGCGCGCCTTCTTCACGTCGCCGACCAGCGCGGCGGCGCACATCTCGTGCATCGGGCGCGGCGCGACGTTGGCGGTGACCGAGATCACGCCCTGGCCGCCGAGCAGGATCAGCGCGAGCGCGGTGGCGTCCTCGCCGCTGTACACGGCGAAGCCGCGCGGCGCGCGCTTGATGAGGTCGGTGCCGCGCTCGATGCTGGCGGTCGCGTCCTTGATGCCGATGATGCCGGGCACCTGCGCGAGGCGCATCACCGTGTCGTTGGCAAGATCGGCGACCGTGCGTCCCGGCACGTTGTACAGGATCATCGGCAGGTCCACCGTCTCGGCCACCTTGCGGAAATGCCGGTACAGCCCTTCCTGCGTGGGCTTGTTGTAGTACGGCACCACCGACAGGCAGGCCGTGGCGCCGGCCTTTTTCGCCGACTCGGTGAGCTCGACGGCCTCGGCGGTGGAATTGCCGCCGGTGCCGGCGATCACCGGGATGCGCCCCTTGGCATGGTCCACCGCCACGCGGATCAGCTCCTTGTGCTCGTCGACGTCGACCGTCGGCGACTCGCCCGTCGTGCCGACCACGACGATGCCGTCGGTGCCTTCGGCCACGTGCCAGTCGATCAGCTCGCGAAAGCGCGCCATGTCGAGGCGGCCGTCTTCCAGCATCGGGGTGACGATGGCGACCAGGCTTCCGGTGATCATGGGAGGACTCCTAGCATCAGGTGAGCGCGATTTTATCCGTTTGGCGGGCGCACAGCCGCTGCCGCATGGCGGGCTTCGGTTCGCGGGCGACGCCCTGCTCGAAAGCGATGACCTGCAGACCGCCGAAGGCCTGCCACAGTTCCCCCGGGCGCAGCAAGAAAGCCGGGTTGGAAGGCTTGCCGAAGCGCTCGTTGCCGGCCATGAACGTCGCGTAGAGCAGCACGCCGCCGGGGGCGAGCGCCTCGATCAGCCGCGCAAAGAGCGGCCGGTGCAGGTAGTTGACCACCACGATGCCGTCGAATCGCTCGCCGGCGAGCGGCCAGGGGCTGCCGTCCTCGAGGTCCGCGCGCACGAACCGCACTCCCGGCAGGGACACCGGCTCACGGTCCACCCCGACCACTTCGTAGCCTCGCGACACGAAGAAGCGCGAGTGTCGCCCCCCGCCGCAGGCAAGGTCGAGCACCCTGCCCGGCGGAACGAGCGCTGCCCAGCGCTCGACCCAGGCGGAAGGCGCCGTCAGCTCATCGTGGCCCGTCATCCCCCGCAGTGTAGCGGGCGACGGGCACAGCTCAGCCGTCCTTGCCCTTGCCCTTGCCCCCGCTCTTGCCGGGCGCCTGGTAACCGGGCTCGTACTCCGCCGACTTGACGAAGTAAACCGGCACGTTGCACGCGTTGTAGCGCGAGCAATGCTTGCGCCAGTTCTTCGCGTGTCCCGGCGGCACGTGCATGTAGATCGGCGCCGGCGGCCTGGCCTGCCTGACGATCAGCACTGCGTCGGGCCGCACCAGAGGCGGCGGCGGCCGCGTGCCGATGTCCACGCGCCCGTACACGCCCGGCGCGACCTCGCCGGAGATGGTGACGCGCACGTCCTGCGCGAGCGCAGGCGACGCCAGCGCTGCCGCAGCGGCACAAAGGAGCACTGTTCGAAGTGTTCTCATGCGCAGATGATGAGCGCTTCTGGCCGGCGGGCGCAAGGGCACTTTGTCGCGCTCCGGCGACGCGCTACTTGAACCCGCAGAGCGCGAGGAAGGCGTTGCCCGCCGACACCACCATGTCGGGCCGCAGGTACCAGGTGAAGATCACCCCGCTCGCCAGCGCGAGCGCCGCCAGCCCCGCCCACTTCCAGGCGTTCACGCCGCCGCCGCCGCGGGCCTTCTTTCCGCCAGCGGCTTTTCGTTGACCGGCAGGTTGACCAGCGCGGCGAACACGCCCAGGCCGATGGAGATGACGAGCGCGCCGTTGTAGCTCCCGGTCTGGTCGTACAGCCACCCGGCGAGCCACACGCCGACGAAGCTGCCGATCTGGTGGCCGAAGAACACGATGCCCGCCAGCATGCCCGCGTAGCGCAGGCCGAAGATCTGCGCCACGAGGCCGTTGGTGAGCGGCACGGTGGACAGCCAGAGGAAGCCGATGACCACGGCGAACCCGTACAACGTCAGCGGACTTAGCGGAAACGAGATCAGCACGAGGATCGCCACCGCGCGCAGCGAGTAGATGCCGGACAGCAGGTACTTCTTGCTGAAGCGGCCGCCCAGCCAGCCGGAGGTGAACGAGCCGATCATGTTGCACAGGCCGATGAGCGCGAGCGCGGTCATTCCGTGCTCGGGCTTGAGGCCGTTGTCGGTGACGTAGGACGGCAGGTGCACGGTCAGCATCGAAATGTGGAAGCCGCACACGAAATAGCCCCAGAACAGCAGATGGAAGCCCTTCTCGCGCGCCGCCTCGTGCAGCGCGCCGCCGAAAGATTGCTGCGGGCCGGCGTGCGGCGCGCCCTTGCCGCGCGCGAAGAACGCGAGCGGCACGATGAGCGCCGCGATCAGCGCCAGGCCGAGCAGCGCGCTGCGCCAGTCGAAGCTCGAGATGAGCAACTGTGTGATCGGCAGGATGGCGAACTGGCCGAAGGAGCCCGCGGCGGTCGCGATGCCGAGCGCCGTGCTGCGCTTCTCCGGCGGCGTGACGCGGCCGATCACGGCGAGCAGCACGGCGAAGGTGCTGCCTGAGAGCGCCAGGCCGATGAGAAAGCCCGAGCCCACGTGCAGGGCGAGCGGCGTATCGGTGAAGGCCATGACCACCAGCCCGAGCACGTACGCGATACCGCAGAGCACCACGACCCTGCCTGCGCCGTAGCGGTCGGCGATGCCGCCGGCGAACGGGCCGAACACGCCCCACAGCAGGTTCTGGATCGCCATGGCGAAGGAAAACGTCTCGCGTCCCCAGCCGTTGTCCAGGCTCATCGGCTGCAGAAAGAGGCCGAAGCCCGAGCGTACGCCGAAGCCGATGCACAGGATCACGCAACAGGCGACGAGGATGGCGGTGGGGCTGCGCGGCGCGGACGATCTCATGGGGCGGGAGTTTATCGCGGCGTAACACGATGCGGCGGCACAGTTCCGCATGAAATTGCCGAGGGCGATGGCCGACGTATCCTCATGCAGGCGACCGGGGCAGCGGTAACGCGCCGCGCACGCAGTACAAAGCGGTCTCGCCTTTTTCCGGCCGGAAGATTCACCCGGCCGGAAAAAGGCGAGATTCCTTGAAACGCCAGACCCGTGCCACGGCCCGCCCCGTCGCCTGCCAACCGCCTAATGAATCTTGGTCACCTGCGGCAGGTCGCACTCGAGTATCGCCTGGCGCAACGCCTCGATCGCCTGCGGCCGCGGAAAGCTCTTGCGCCAGGCCATCACCACGCGCCGGTCGGGCACCGGCCGCGCGAACGGGCGG
>Ga0224500_10000167_pt1 | contig 49426 bp, 47 predicted proteins | sample SF_Oct11_sed_USG_FD_168126 | JGI IMG/M metagenome (GOLD analysis project Ga0224500, IMG submission 168126) | Sediment microbial communities from San Francisco Bay, California, United States - SF_Oct11_sed_USGS_4_1 | ecosystem: Environmental > Aquatic > Marine > Sediment | place: USA: California...
GCACCGCGGGCAGCAGCGCCTCGAGGTCGGGAATGTCGTGCACCGGCGTGGGCGGGCCGAGGACCAGGCGCCCGTGCAGCCCGTTCGCGGCGGTGCAGTCGGGCAGCTTCAGCTTCCAGTCGGGATGGAAGCACTGCACGATCTCGATCGAATGCGCCACCCATTCGATGGCCGCGAGGATGGCATGCGGGTCGTGCGAGCGCGGAGGCGGGGCACGCAGGCCGAAGCAGATCTCCGGCTCGATGCGCGGCTGCGCCAGGCCTTCGAGCGGCACCTCGGCGCGCCCGTCCCTGGCGTGCAGCACGGTCTGGTCGTAGACGAAGCCCCAGATCGGCTGGTGCACGCCGTAACGCGGCCAGATCGTGCGGTTGGTGAATCCGATCTTGCGGCCGAGCGGCTTCCAGCCGATCGTCAGCCGGTGCTCGTGCAGCCGGCGCATGGCGCGGTAGCCCATCTCGGCGTCGAGCTTGCGGAAGCGCGCGCTGAAGGGCGCAGCCGTGTGGCCGCTCGCCGCCAGCTCGATCAGCTCCTCCGAGACCTTCTTCACGGTGCGTTCCGGCATGGGGAAAATTCTACCCTCGCGGGCCGGTTGCACCCCGGCGTTTCGCGTGCCACATTACCGCGCCATGGACGCGTACCTCCTCTGGCTGCTCGGCGGCCTCGCGCTGGTGATCGTCGAGCTGCTCACCGGGACGTTTTATCTGCTGGTCCTCGGCGCCGCGGCGTTCGCCGCCGGCGCCGCCGCCTGGCTGGGCGGCGGCTTCCCGGCGCAGGCGATCACCGCCGCGGTGATCGCGTTCGTCGGCGCGTATTTCGTCCATGCCTACCGCGCGCGCAACCTCGCCCGGCAGATGCCGTCCATCGACGCCGGGCAGCCGGCGAGCTTCGAGCACTGGGTGGACGAGGGGGCGCGGCTCGCCCGCGTGCGCTACCGCGGCGCGAGCTGGGACGCGCGGCTGGAGGACGCCGCCGCGCCGCAGCCGGGCGCGATGCTGTACGTGCTCGCCACCGAGGGCAACCGGCTCAGGGTCAGCGCCAAGCCGCCGGCCTGAGGGCGGCGTGTCACAGGAGGAGAGGAATGCTCACCAAGATGATCGTCGCCGCGGTGCTCGCGGTCGCCACCGGCATCCTGACCCGGCAGCCGAGCTACGCGGTCTATGTCTTCCTCATCGCCGCCGCGGTCGCCTTCGTGCTGGAAGGCGTGCGCGTCGTGCCGCAGCAGAGCGTGTTCGTGGTCGAGCGCTTCGGCCGCTTTCATGCGGCGCTCGAGCCCGGCCTGAATTTCATCGTCCCGGTGTTCGACCGCGTCGCCTACCGCCATTCGCTGAAGGAGGTGCCGCTCGACGTGCCCGAGCAGGTGTGTATCACCAAGGACAACACGCAGCTCGGCGTGGACGGCATCCTGTACTTCCAGGTCACCGACCCGCGCCTCGCCTCTTACGGCTCGTCCAACTACATCGCGGCGATCTCGCAGCTCGCGCAGACCACCTTGCGGAGCGAGATCGGCAAGATGGAGCTCGACAAGACCTTCGAGTCGCGCGAGGAGATCAACAAGCAGATCGTCAGCGTGCTGGACGAGGCCGGGCGCAGCTGGGGCATCAAGGTGCTGCGCTACGAGATCAAGAGCCTCACGCCGCCCGAGGCGATCCTGCGCTCGATGCAGCAGCAGATCACCGCCGAGCGCGAGAAGCGCGCGCTGATCGCCAAGTCCGAGGGCGAGCGCCAGCAGGAGATCAACGTCGCCGACGGCGAGAAGCAGGCCGCGGTGCTGCGCTCCGAGGGCGAGAAGCAGGCGGCCATCAACCGCGCGCAGGGCGAGGCGACTGCGCTGCGCGTGATCGCCGAGGCCAACGCGGCGGCGGTGCGCGCGGTGGGCGAGGCCATGTCGGAGAAGGGCGGCATGGACGCGGCCAACCTCAAGGTGGCGCAGGAGTACGTGGCGGCGTTCTCCGAGCTCGCCAAGCAGTCCAACACGGTGATCGTGCCCGCCAACGCGGCCGACGTCGCGTCGCTCATCACCACGGCGATGACCGTGCTCGACAAGACGCGTCAGACCCAGGCCGCGGCGAAAGGAGCCTGAAATGCCGGTGCAGCGGATGGACCACTTCAACATCCTGACCGACGACCTGCCGGCGACGCTTTCGTTCTACGAGGAGCACCTGAACCTCAAGCCCGGTGCGCGCCCGCCCTTCAGCTTCCCGGGCGCCTGGCTCTACGCCGACGGCGGCAAGGGCAAGGACCCGATCCTGCACGTGGTGGCCGGGCGGCCCAAGTCCCAGTTGGTGAAGGGCGTGATCGACCACATGGCGTTCTTCGGCAGCGACCTCCCGGCGACGGTGGCCAGGCTCAAGGCGAAAGGCATCGCCTACGAGCTGCGCAGGCTCCCCGAGTACGGCACCTGGCAGCTGTTCTTCTTCGATCCGAACGGCGCCAAAGTCGAGATCGACTTCGACAAGTCGGAGCCCGCGCCGGCTTGAACTTGCTCCAGCGCATCATCGGGGCCGTTATCGGTCTCGCGCTGTTCGTCCTCGCGCTCGTCTTCGCGTCCGTGATCCTCGCAGTCGCCGGCGCGATCGCGCTGGTGATCGGCGCCTGGCTGTGGTGGCGCACGCGCAACCTGCCGCGGCCGCGCCCCGGCGGCGGCACGGTGATCGAGGGCGAGTACCGCGTCGAGCGCGAGACGCGGCGCATCGACGACGACGTGCGCTAGGGGCGCGCGGCGCTCTCGGCGACGCGGCGCAGGCCGATCAGCTGCGTCACGGCAACGACGGCGAGCAGTCCCAGCCCCGCGATGTCGGTGTAGAGGCCCGGCTTGATCAGGCACAGCGCGCCGACGACGAGCATCGCGCGCTGCCACATCGAGGCGAGCGAGAGAAACCAGCCGAACAGTCCGCCGGCGAGCATGATGACCCCGACCGAGGCCGACCCCACGGCCCACAGCACCCAGAGCCAGTCGGTCGCCCAGTCCTTGACGATGAGCAGCAGCCGCGGCTCGTAGACGAACATGAACGGCACGATGTAGGCGGGCGCCGCGGCGCGCATGGCGGCGAAGCCCGACTGCCACATGTTGGCCTTCGCCAGTCCGGCGGCGGCGAAGATGGCGAGCGCCACCGGCGGCGTGATGGCCGACAGGATGGCGAAGTAGAACGCGAACATGTGCGCCGCCGGCGTGATCGACTTGGCGTCGAAGCCGATGTGCACGCCGAGCTTCACTGCCGCGGGCACGAGCAGCGCCACCATCATGATGTAGGCAGGCGTGGTCGGCATGCCCATGCCGAGCACGATGCCCGCCATGGCGGTGAGGATGAGCGCGAGGATCAGCTGGTCCTGGGCGAGGGCCACCACCAGCTGCGTGAAGACGATGCCCAGGCCCGTGATGGTCACGCAGGCGATCACGATGCCCGCGCACGCGCAGGCCATGGCGACCGCGAGCGCGTTGCGCGCGCCTTCGTCGAGCGCCTCGAGCACCGTTTTCCAGCGGATACCGGCGCGCGTCGCGGCGCGCGACAGCGCGATCGGCAGGCAGGAGAGCGCCGCCACCAGCGCGCACAGCGGCGCCGAGTAGCCCAGGATCAGCCCGAACAGCACGATGAGGATGGGAATGAACAGGTGGCCCCGCGCCAGGATCACCGCGGAGAATCGCGGCAGCTCGGAGGCCGGCACGCCGGCGAGCTTGTAGCGCTTGGCCTCGAAGTGCACGGCGAAGAACACCGCCAGGTAGTAGAGGAATGCCGGCACCAGCGCCCACATGGCGACCTGTGCGTAGGGCACCGCGAGGAACTCGGCCATGACAAAGGCCGCGGCGCCCATGATGGGCGGCATCAACTGCCCGCCCGTGGAGGCGACCGCTTCGACCGCCGCGGCGAACGGCGGCCGGAAGCCGGTGCGCTTCATGAGCGGGATGGTGATCGGGCCGTCCACCATCACGTTCGCCACCGCGCTGCCCGAGACGGTGCCGAACAGGCTCGAGCTCACCACCGCCACCTTGCCCGGCCCGCCCGCGTAGCGCCCGGTGATCGACAGCGCGAAATCCATGAACAGCTGCCCGGTGCCGCTTTTTTCCATGAACGCGCCGAACAGCACGAACAGCATGACGTAGGACGCAGAGACACCGAGCGTCTGGCCGAAGATGCCCTCGGTGGACAGGTACACCTGCTCCATCAGCACCGGGAGCTTGACCTGCGTGTTGAGCGCATAGGCGAGGAAACAGATCGCCGTGAGCGGCAACGCCCAGCCGATGACGCGCCGCGTGCCCTCCAGCACGACGATCACCGACACCACCGCCCAGAACTTGTCGGCAAAGGTCAGGTCGTCGATGTAGATGATGCGGTTGGTGTAGTACTCGTAGTGAAAGAAGATGTGCAGCACGAGGCCCAGGCCGGCCAGCAGGAACGCGGCGTCGAGCGCGCGCCAGGCGAGAGCACCTTCGCGCCGGAACGGGTAGAGCAGGAAGACCAGCGTCGTGGCGAACATCAGGTGCGTGCCGCGGAAGATGAGCGCCTCCGGCGGCCCGAAGGCCGCGACGTACATGTGGTAGAGCGACATCGTCACGGCGATGGCGAGCGCCATCCAGCGCAGCACCGTCGCGGCGGGCGTGGTGGCCGCGTTCTCGTCGCTCATCGGTCCCCCTCGATGTGAAAACGGGGCGGCAGGCGCCGCCCCGTTCCGCTCGGGCCCCTGCGGGCCTTACATCGCGCCGACTTCCTTGTAGTACTTGGCGGCGCCCTTGTGGAACGGCACGCCGATGTCGAGCGCCATGTCCTTGGGCGTCGAGCCGGCGATGGCCTTGACCACCGCCGCCATGTCGCCGACGTTCTCGGCCATGGTCTTGGTCATCTTGTAGACCACGTCCTCGGGCAGGTTACAGGCGACGACCACGTGCGTCGAATAGCCGATCACCGGCACGTCCTTGTCCTGCTTCGGGTAGGTGCCGGCCTTGATGATCAGCTTGTTGTGGCCCGGGTTCATCTTCTTCACTTCGTTGAAGGTCTTGTCGTCCACCGGCACGAGCCTGACGTCGCGTGCGCTGGCGAGGTCCATCACCGCGGAGGCGGGCGCCGTGGTGCCGAGCGTGAACACCTGCGCGTGGCCGTCCTTCATCATCGCCACCGCGTCGTTGTAGCCCGCCTGGAAATTGGCCTTGGCGAGCGACTGGTAGGTCATGCCGTTGATCTTCAGCACCTGCTCGGTGAGCAACTCGCCCGTGTTGCCCTTGGGCTGCGTCACCAGCGTCTTGCCCTTCAGGTCGGCGAGCGAATTCACGCCCGCATCCACCGAGGCCACCACCTGGAAGTACTGCGGGTAGAGGTTGGCGAGCTGGCAGACGTTGGTGACTTTCTTCGGATAGGGCTTCTCGCCCTGGACGCCGAGCACGGCGGTGTTCGAGTTCGACAGGCCGATGTGCGCCTTGCCCTCGTCCACGCCGCGGACGTTGGCGATGCCCGCGCCGGGCGTTTGCGTGATCTTCAGGCCCGGGATGCTTTTCTCCCACATGCCCTTCAGCGCGCCGCCGAGCGGGATCCACGAGCCGCCCTGCGGGCCGGTCATGAACGTGACTTCCTGGGCCGCCGCGGGCGCGGCGAATACGGCGCCCGCCGCAAGGGCGAGCAGTGACATCTTGATCCTCATGGACTCCTCCTCGTGAAACGACGTTGATTTCCGAATCGCCGGGGGATGATAGCGCGACTGCGCGCAGCGGAGTGCTGCGTTGCAGCAGGCAAATCGGCTTTCCGCCGTCAGCGCAGGCGCAGTCCCGCGCAGGGATCCTTGCGTGCCGCCCGCGCCGTGAACCAGGCGTAGTCGTAGCTCGCGACGCCGGCATAGTCCTGCGGCGCGCGCTGCTCGTCGTCCACCTCGACGAAGGCAACGCTCAGAACCCGCGCCGCCGCAGGCAGGTAGAGAGGCACGCCGCGGTCGCGACGCGCATGGCCGCTGCCCGTGATCAGCACGGCGGCGGGATGGGCGGCGAGCGCGCGCGCCAGCGCCGCATCCCGCGCGCGCTGCGCCTCGACCATTCCCTCGAGGCGCTCGGGCCGCTGCCCGCAGTGGCCCTCGACGATGTCGCGCTCCAGCGCGGCGCGGACCGGGGCGTCGGGCGCCGCGAGGCCCGAGCGCGCCGGGTCGCGCACGATGGCGCGCGCCTCGGCGCGCGACAGGTTCGCCGCGACGATCGGCAGCCCGTGCTCGAGCGCGAGCGTCACCAGCGGCGCGTAGTCGGGCCAGCGCCAGGCGTCACGGTCGAGCTTGCCCGCGGCGGCGACGGACTCGGCATCGCGTCCCGGGGCGGCCTGCGCGCGGGCGAGCGCCGCCTGGTGCTCGCGGTCGAACTGCTCGAAGGCGAGCGCGGGCCGCGCGCCGCGCGCGAGCATGCCTTCCACGATCTCGCGCTGCAGGCGGTGGTGCCCGGCGTTGTCGTGGCGCTCGCCGAGGAGCACGTAGGGCGTGGCGGCGGCTTCGTCGAGGAGCGCCGCGCGCCCGACGAACGCGGCGCTGCGCGCGTCATAGATCCGCCCCTCGAGCGGATGCGGGGGCGTCGCGCAGGCGACGAGGGCGAGGGGCGCGCAAACGCGCGCCGCGGCGAGCAGCCATGACATTGCGACCGATTCTAAGCGTGCACGCGTGTTGCGCGATCAATGGACGGGGCCCGCACCGCTGCTGGTGCCGATCGCCGATTCGCCCCAGGCGCCGTGCAGGCTCGCACAGACGTCGCGCACCACGGCGGGCGCGTCCGGGTGCAGCGCGAGGCACTGCATGTGCCGCGACACGCACACGGCGAGCTTGGGGCAGCCCGTGCGCGCGTAGTGGGTCATCAGGTACAGCAGCGCCGCCATGACCGTCTCGGCGCGGGTGGCATCGGGTTCGGGTTGTCGCATGTCAGCGAGCTCCTCGCTCCTGGAAGGAATTGCGCTGGCGGGCAGTGAATCGCCGCTACGCGGTGAGTATCAGCCTTCCGTTCTGTGTCAGCGCGCAGGCGGTACTCGCGGCCGTTGCGCACGATCACCAGTTCCTTGCTCAGCCCCAGCAGGCTCTCGCTCGTGACTCGGCGAGGCGACGGCGGGACTTGAGAAGTTCAGGGAAGGCGGCCTTCATTAATGCGAACGATAATTGTTCGCATTAATTGTGTCAACAGAGGGATGAAACGTCGGTTAGCCAGATTATCGTAAGTGGATACTAACTAATGTGGGCTCAGACGACCCGCGTCAGCAGCGGCTTGCCCGCGAAATGGGCAAGCAGGTTGTCCACCTGCAGGTTGCCCATCGCGGTGCGTGTCTCCTCGGTCGCGCTGCCCACATGCGGCAGCAGCACCGCGTTCTCCAGCGCGAAGAACGCCGGCGGCACGCGCGGCTCGTCGGCAAAGACGTCCAGGCCGGCGCCGGCGATCTTCTTCTCCTGCAGGTACCGGAGTAGCACGGGCTCGTCGACCACCGAGCCGCGCGCGATGTTGACCAGGTAGCCCTGCGGCCCCAGCGCATCCAGCACCCTGGCGTTCACCAGCTTGTCGGTGGCCGCGCCGCCGGGAGTGACGACCATGAGGACGTCGGAATTCTTCGCCAGCGCCGCCGGGTCCGCATCATACGGATAGGCGACGTCCTTCCTGTTGCGGTTGTGGTAGCGGATCTTCATGCCGAAGGCCTGCGCGCGCTTCGCGATCGCCTCCCCGATGCGCCCCAGTCCGAGGATGCCCATGGTCTTGCCGCCCAGCGACGTCGTGAGCGGATAGCCGCCCTTGGCCGCCCAGTGCCCGGCGCGCAGGTAGACCTCGGCCTGCGGGAAGCGGCGCATCACGTTGACGGTGAGCGCCATGGCGGTGTCGGCCACGCAGTCGTTCAGCACGTCGGGCGTATTGGTGACGATGATGTTGCGCTTCTTCGCCGCCTCGAGGTCGATGGCGTCCACGCCGACACCGAAATTGGAGATGATCTCGAGCTTCGGCAGCGCGTCCATCAGCGCCGCATCCGCGCCGGCCGGCCCGAACGTGGCGAGCCCCTTCGTCGTCGCCGCGTGCTCCTTCAGGAACGCGGCACGATCCTTGGCCTCGTACACGCGGTGGCACTGGAACTCGCGCTCCAGCCGCTCCTGCGTGGGCGCGAAAAGCCTGGTGGTCAGGATGATCTCTGGTTTCATGGCTTGAACCTGGCGAGGAGATTCTCGGCGCCGCGCGCGAGCAGCCCCACGTCGGCGCCCACGGCGACGAACTGCGCGCCCGCGGCGAGCATGCGCTTGGCGTCGGCTTCGACGGGGGAAAGATAGCCGGGCGCCTTGCCCGCCTTGCGGATGCGGCGCATGGCGTCCTCGATGAGCGGCAAGATCGCCGGGTTGGCGGTCTCCCCGGGGTAGCCCATCGAGGCGTGCAGGTCCGCCGGGCCGATGAACACGCCGTCCACGCCCTCGACCGCGCAGACCGCCTCGAGCTGATCGAGCGCGCTCTTGGTTTCCACCTGCACCAGCAGGCAGATTTCCTCGTGCGCGCGCTTGGCGTAATCCTTGATGCGGCCGAAACGCGTCGCGCGCGTGGTGCCGGCGACGCCGCGCACCCCAGCGGGCGGGTAGCGCGTGTTCGCCACCGCGGCCTTCGCTTCCGCCGCGTTCTGCACGTAGGGAACGAGCAGCGACTGGGCGCCGGCATCGAGCACGCGCTTGATGGTCACCATGTCGTTCCAGGGCACCCGCACGATGGGCGTCGTCGGGTAGGGCGCCGCCGCCTGCAGCTGGGCGAGCAGGCTTTCCAGGTCGTTCGGCGAGTGCTCCATGTCGAGCAGGATCCAGTCGTAGCCGGCGCCGGAGATCACCTCGACCGTGTAGCTCGACGAAAGGCTCGACCACAGGCCGATCTGCGACTTGCCTTCGCGCAGCGCGCGCTTGAATGCGTTCTTCGGCAGTTCCATGGAAGAAGGAGGGGGGCTACGGGTGGCGGAGCGGCGATTCTACCCCGGGCAAGTGGCCCTCCGCGGCCATCCAGGCGGCGCAGTCCCATGCCGGACGCGGAGAGCAAGCGCCCGAGGAATACTGCGTCGCGGCGCAGCGTTTGCGGGATGTCCGGGACTGCTACAGTGCGCCGCATGAACCTGCTGGCAAATGCGCTGCTCGCTTGGGCCATAGCCTCGCCTGCCGCGCCGAATCTGTCCGTGGAAACGACGCGCCACGGCCCCGCCGTGGAAGTGCGCGCCTACGCGCTGGTCGAAGCGCTGCACGCGACGGTCTGGGGGACGGTGACGGACTACGATCGGCTCGCGCAGTTCGTGCCCGGGATGCGCAGCAGCCGCGTCGTCGCCCAGCGCAACGGCGACCTGGTGGTCGAGCAGCACGGCGAGACGCGCTTCCTGTTCTTCCATCATCCGGTCGACGTCACGCTGCTGGCCACCGCGCGGCCGCCGGACGCGGTCGAGGTGCACCTGCTGAGTGGCAACCTGAAGCGGCTGGACGGCGTCTATCGTCTGGAGTCGGCGGGCCCAGGCCGGATCGCCCTGCGCTGGACCGGACTGATCGAGCCCGACAACTTGCCGCCCCTGCTCGGCGAGCTGGTGATGCGCGCTACCATCGAAGCGCAGTTCACGGGCATGGTGCGGGAAATCGAGCGCCGCGAGGCGCTCCGGGGCAAGGCGCGTTGAACGTCTTCCGGCTGGCGTGTCTGGCGCCGTTGCTGGTCGCCGCCTGCGCCACCCGGCCGCCCGTGCCCGCCGGCCTTCAGGACTGCGCGCAGTGGTACGAGGATCTCGATGCGCGCGTGGCCGCGCAGGGCGTGCGCGATGCGCAGGCACGCCCGGTCGAGGGTTTTCCGTACCTGCGCGTGAACCGGCTGCTCGCGGCGCTGCGCGACGAGGCCGCCGCAGATGTACGCAAGCGCGATGCACTGGTGGTGCGCATGCAATCGCTCGATGCCGCGGCGCGCGGCGTCGAACTGGCGAATCTCGGCGCAGCCCTGGACGAGGCGCGGGCGCGCGACTGCGGTGACCGGCTGCGGGTGGCGCACCTCGAGGACGCGGAGGCTGCCGCGCGGCTGCTGGAGCGCGCGACCGTGCCGGACGACTATTCCAGCGTCTCCCGGTTCTTCGGCCTTTACGCCCTCACCAAGTACCCGTTCTTCTCCGGCGTCAGCCAGTATCAGGCGGACGTGCGCGCGTCGTTCGCAGCAGGCCTCGCCGGCAGGCCCGCGCGCCGCTACGCGCCGCCCGCGGCGCCGCCGTTTGCGCGCTCCGCGCAGGCCGAGGCGCTCGCGCGCGGCGCGGCCGATCCGCTCGGCATTCCCGAGCCGCAGGGTGAGACGCTCGAGCGCCTGTTCGCCGCGCATGCGCCGGTGTTCGAGGTCGAGCAGACCGGCGAGTTCGATTTTCCGGGGGCGCTGCATTGGCCGCGTAGCGCGTCCATGCCAGCGGTCGACCCGTCGGACGTGGCGGTGTACCGCATGGCCTCGTGGACGCGCTACCGCGGCCGCGTGCTGCTGCAGCTCGTGTACACGATCTGGTTCGCCGAGCGCCCGCCGGCCTCGTCCCCCGACCTGCTCGCCGGCAAGCTGGACGGCGTGACCTGGCGCGTGACGCTCGCGCCGGACGGCGAGCCGCTGGTCTACGACACGATGCACCCCTGCGGCTGCTATCACATGTTCTTCCCCACGCCGCGCGCGCAGCCGGTGGAGGCGCCCGAAGCCGTGCTCGAGTGGATGTTCTCGCCGCAGCCGCTGCGGCGCGTAGCCGAGGGCGAGCGGCCCGTGCTGCGCATCGCGACGCGCACGCACTACGTCGAGCGCGTGACGCTGGTGCGCGACGTCGGCGCTGGCGCGCGCTACGCGCTGCGGCCCTACGACGAGCTGCGCTCGCTGCCGCGCCCCGAGGGCGGCCGCGCGAGCGCCTTCGGGCAGGACGGACTCGTCGCCGGCACCGAGCGGGCCGAGCGCTGGCTCTTCTGGCCGATGGGCATCGACTCGGCGGGCGCGATGCGCCAGTGGGGCCGGCATGCCACCGCGTTCGTCGGCAGGCGCCACTTCGACGACGCCGACCTGCTGGAAAAGCGCTTTGTCCTGCAGCTGCCCTGAGCGGCCGACTACTCGCCCTTGAACGGCACGCGCGGGTTCATGACCGCGAACCACAGCGGCGGCAGGAAGGCGAGCGGCACCATGCCGGGGTAGCCCATCGGCAGCCTCGGGCTCTCGGGCTGCGGTTGCAGCGCGGCATAGGGCCGCATCGGGTTGAGATGATGATCGGCGTGGCGTTGCAGGTGCACGAGAAAGCTGTTGCTGAGCCAGTGGTACGCGTCCCAGGAGTGTTGCGCGGCGGGCCGCTCGTAGCGGCCGTCGGGGAGCTTCTCGCGCCGCAACCCGTAGTGCTCGATGTAGTTCACCGCCTCGAGCAGCGTCACCGCCATCGCGCTCTGGCCGAAGAAGAAGGCGACGGCGAGCGGGCCGAAGGCGGCGCCGAGCGCGGCGGCGGCGGCGAAGGTCGCCGCCCACGACCAGGCTACCTCGCGCCGATCGAGCTGCCATGCGTGCGCGAGCGAGCCGATCAGCGTCCTCGGCAGGAAGGCCCAGAACGCTTCACCGTAGCGCGCGCTCGCCGGGTCCTCGGGTGTCGCCACGCGCACGTGGTGGCCGCGGTTGTGCTCCAGCGTGAAATGGCCGTAGCTCACGGTGACGAGCAGCACGCGCGACAGCAGCCGGTCGAGCGCCGAGCGCTTGTGGCCCAGCTCATGCGCGATGGTGATGCCCGCCCCGCCCGTCGCGAGGCCCACCGAGAGCGTGAAGAGCGCTGCATCGAACCCGGTCACGCCCCCCGTGCCGACGAGCCAGGCACCCCAGCCGATCACGCCCAGTTGCAGCGGGACCCAGGCCTGCAGGACCAGGCGGAAGAAGGGGCTGCGCTCAAGCCGCTGCATTTCCTCTGGCGTCCCGGGATGCGCGCTGCGGCCGATGAGGAAGTCCAGCGCCGGCACGACGACCCAGAACACGAAGAACGCGTGCCAGTACTGGCCGAGCGCGTGTCCCGCGACCGGCGCGGCGGCCGTGGTGAGCGCGAGGAGGAAGCGGCTGTCCTTCAGCGCGTTGCGCATCGCTGCTAGTGGATCTCGGGCTCCGCGGTCGGTGCCGTGCCTTCGAGGAAGTCGAAGTCGCAGCCTTCGTTCGCCTGCTTCACGTGGCGCGAGAAGATGGCGCCGTAGCTGCGCTCGTATTTCGGCGGCGGCCGCTGCCAGGCGGCCTTGCGCCTCGCGAGCTCCTCGTCGCCGACCTTCAGGTTGAGGAGCTTCCTCTCGACGTCGAGCTCGATCGGGTCGCCGTTGCGCACGAAGGCGAGCGGCCCGCCGACGTAGGCTTCGGGCGCCACGTGCAGGATGCAGGTGCCGTAGCTCGTGCCGCTCATGCGCCCGTCCGAGAGGCGCACCATGTCCTTCACGCCCTGCCGCACGAGCTTCTGCGGGATGGGAAGCATGCCCCACTCGGGAAAGCCGGGGCCGCCGAGCGGCCCGGCGTTCTTCAGCACCAGCACGCAAGAAGCGTCGACGTCGAGGTCGTCCCGGTCAATCCGCGCCGCCATGTCGTTGTAGTCCTCGAACACCACGGCGCGGCCGGTGTGCTTCATGAGCGCGGGCGTCGCCGCGCTCGCCTTGATCACCGCGCCGTCGGGCGCGAGCGAGCCGCGCAGCATGCCGATGCCGCCCGCGGCGAGCAGCGCCTTGTCGCGCGGCAGGATGACGTCCGGGTTCCACACCTTCGCGCCTTCGATGTTCTCGCCGAGCGTGCGGCCGTTCACCGTCCTCGCCGAGAGATCCAGCAGGTCGCGCAGCTGCCAGAGGAGCGCGCGCAGCCCCCCGGCGTAGTAGAAATCCTCCATCAGGTACTGCTTGCCCGACGGGCGCACGTTCGCGATCACGGGGGTCATCGCGGATATTTCGTTGTAGCGCTCGAGCGGAAACGGCAGCCCCGCGCGCCCCGCCATGGCGACCAGGTGCACGATCGCGTTGGTCGAGCCACCCATCGCCATCAGCGTGGTGATCGCGTTGTCGAACGAGCCGCGCGTGAGGAAATCTCTCGGCTTGAGATCCTCCCACACCATCTCGACGATGCGCTTGCCCGTGAGCGTCGCCATGCGCGCGTGATTCGAGTCCGGCGCGGGAATCGAGGAGTAGCCCGGCAGCGTGAAGCCGAGCGCCTCGGCGAGCGACATCATGGTCGCCGCGGTGCCCATCGTCATGCAGGTGCCGGGCGAGCGCGCGATCGAGTCCTCGATCTCCCGCCAGTCCTTCTCGGTGATGCGCCCGGCGCGCAGCTCGTCCCAGTACTTCCAGGTGTCCGAGCCCGAGCCGAGCGTCTGGTCGCGCCAGTGGCTGTTCAGCATCGGCCCGGCGGGCAGGTAGATCGCCGGCAGGTTCATGCTGGTCGCGCCCATGACGAGCGCGGGCGTGGTCTTGTCGCAGCCGCCCATCAGCACGCAGCCGTCCAACGGGTAGGAGCGCAGCAGCTCCTCGGTCTCCATGGCGAGGAAGTTGCGGTACAGCATCGTGGTGGGCTTCTGCATGGTCTCGGCGAGCGCCATCGCCGGCATCTCCAGCGGAAAGCCGCCCGCCTGCCAGACGCCGCGCTTCACTTCCTCGGCGCGCTGCCGGAAGTGGGTGTGGCAATGGTTGATGTCCGACCAGGTATTGATGATGGCGATCACGGGCTTGCCGGCGTAGTCCGACCGGTCGAAGCCCATCTGCGCGGTACGCGAGCGGTGGCCGAACGAGCGCAGGTCCTTGACGCCGTACCAGCGGTGCGAGCGCAATTCTTCCGGGCGCTTCTTCATGGCGCGATTGTATATACTCCGCGCCGGAGGGGAGCCATGAAGAAACGGCGCGCGGAACCGAGGATCGTCCGCCCGGACGACATCGACCCGCAGCATGACTGGCGGCGCCCGTTGCAGGCCCCGGGGCACACGCAGGTCGATTTCGAGGAGCGCATCAATTTCCGCCGGCTGCACGAGTACCGGCTCGCGCGCACGCGCGCGGCGCTCGCGGGCTCGGGCTTGGGCGCGCTGCTCAGTTTCGACCAGCACAACATCCGTTACACGACGAGCACGGTGATCGGCGAGTGGGCGCGCGACAAGCTGACGCGCTATTCGCTGCTCACCGGCAACGGCGACCCCTACATCTGGGACTTCGGCTCGGCCGCGCGCCACCACAAGCTGCACGCGCCCTGGCTCGCGCAGGACCACTGCCGCGCCGGGCTGCTCGGCATGCGCGGCGCGGTGGGCGCGGACACGACGCTGTTTCGCGACGCGGCGAAGGAAATCAAGGCGATCCTGGTGGAGGAGGGCGTGGCGAAGATGCCGCTCGGCGTGGACGTGGTCGAGCCGCCGATGCTGTTTGCGCTGCAGAAGGAAGGCATCGAGGTGCGCGACGGCCAGCAGGTGATGCTGCAGGCGCGCGAAGTGAAGAACGTCGACGAGCTGACGCTGCTCAACATGGCGGCGGCGATGGTGGACGGCGTCTACCAGGACATCGCCGAGGCGCTCAAGCCCGGCGTGCAGGAGTCGCAGATCGTCGCGCTCGCCACCAAGCGCCTATACGAGATGGGCTCGGACTGCGTCGAGGCGATCAACTCCATTTCCGGCGAGCGCTGCTCGCCGCACCCGCACAACTTCACCGACCGCCTCATCCGCCCCGGCGACCAGGCGTTCTTCGACGTCATCCAGTCGTTCATGGGCTACCGCACCTGCTACTACCGCACGTTCAACGTAGGGCGCGCGACCGGCCCGCAGCGCACGGCCTACCGCAAGGCGCGCGAGTGGATGGACCGCGTGATCGACCTGCTCAAGCCCGGCATGAGCACCGACAAGGTGGCCGCCGCGCTGCCGAAGGCGCAGCAGGCCGGATTCGCCAACGAGATGGACGCGTTCGGCCTCAATTTCTGCCATGGCCTGGGCCTCGGCCTGCACGAGCGGCCGCTGATCTCGCGTCTCAACTCGTTCCGCGAGCCGATCGAGCTGAAGCCGGGCATGGTGTTCGCCGTGGAGACGTATTGCCCGGCCACCGATGGCATCTCGGCGGCGCGCATCGAGGAGGAGGTGATCCTCACCGACAAGGGCGCGAAGATCATCTCGCTCTATCCCGCCGAGGAGCTGCCGATTGCCAACCCCTACTAGGCCGACGATCGGCTGGATCGGCGCCGGGCGCATGGGCTACGAGATGGCCGCGCGCCTGGCGAAGGGCGGCGCCGACGTGCTGGTGTGGAACCGCACGCGCGCCAAGGCCGAGCCGCTCGCGCAATACGGCGCGAAGGTGGCCTCGGCGCTGCCCGAGCTCGCGGCGCGCGACATCGTGTTCTGCATGGTCGCGGCCTGGAAGGACGTGCAGCAGGTGATCGGTGAGCTGCTTTCGGGCAAGGCGCAGCCGCGCATGGTGATCGAGTGCTCGTCGATCTCGCTCGAAGGCTCCGCGGAGCTGCGCGCGCTGCTCGCCCGGCGCGGCATCGCATACTTGGCGGCGCCCGTGTCCGGCAACGCCAAGGTGATCAAGGCGGGCAAGCTGACGTTCGTCTGCTCCGGGCCGCGCGCGTCGTTCGACGAGGCGCTGCCGTATCTGAAGATGATCGGCCCGTCGGCGAGCTACGTGGGCGAGGCCGAGCTGGCGCGCATCGTCAAGATCTGCCACAACGTGTTCCTCGGCGTGGTCGCGCAGTCGCTCGCCGAGGTCACGGTGCTGGCGCAGAAGGCCGGCGTGCCGCGGCACGCGTTCCTCGAGTTCCTCAACCAGAGCGTGATGGGCTCGATGTTCACGCGCTACAAGACGCCGGCGTTCGTCAACCTCGACTTCAAGGTGACCTTCACCCCGGAGCTGCTGAGGAAGGACCTGGATCTCGGCCTGGACGCGGGCCGCCGCTTCGAAGTGCCGATGCCGCTGGCGTCGGCCACGCGCGACCTCATTCAGTCTATGATGGGGCGCGGCATGAGGGAGGAGGATTTCGCCACGCTGCTCCTGCAGCAGGCCGAGGCCTCCGGCTTGCAACTACAACCTGAAAACGTGGAGGTCAAAGATGGTCTTTCGTAAGCTGTTGATCGCTGCGCTCGCGCTGGCCGTCGCGCCGGCCTACGCGCAGAGTTTTCCGACCAAGGCGGTGCGCGCCATCATCTCGTTCACGCCCGGAAGCTCGACGGACATCGTCGGGCGCATCGTCATGGCCAAGGTTTCCGAGTACTGGGGCCAGCCGGTGGTGGCCGAGAACCGCGCCGGCGCGGGCGGCTCGATCGGCTCGAACGTGGTCGCGCAGGCGGCGCCTGACGGCTACACCCTGCTGATCAATTCCTCGGCGCACGCCGTCAACCCGGCGATCTACGCGAAGCTGCCGTACGACACGCTCAAGTCGTTCGTCGACGTCGTGCCGCTCACCTCGCAGCCCAACGTGCTGACGGTGGGTGTCAACTCCCCCCACAAGACCGTGATGGACCTGGTGAACTACGCCAAGGCGAACCCCGGCAAGATCAACTTCGGCCACGCGGGCATCGGCAGCGGCACGCACCTCAACACCGAACGCTTCCTGGCCGCGGCCGACGTCACGGTGACGCAGGTGCCGTTCAAGGGCACGCCCGAGGTGATCGCCAACATCCTGAGCGGCTCGGTGGACTGCTACTGGGCGCCGATCTCGGCCGCGCTGTCCAACGTGAAGAGCGGCAAGCTGCGTCCGCTGGCGGTGAGCACACCCAAGCGCAACCCGCAGATGCCGGACGTGCCGACCACGGGGGAGGCGGGCGTGAAGGGCGCCGACTCGCCGCTGTGGTTCGGGGTGTGGGCGCCCGCGGGCACGCCGACCGAGGTCGTGGCGAAGGTCAACGCCGACGTGCGCAAGGCGCTCGCCGATCCGGGCGTGAAGGAAAAGCTCGCCAACCTCGGCAACGACGGCATGGACATGTCGCCGCAGCAGTTCGCGCAGTTCGTGCGCGAGGAGATCGAAACCTACGGCCGCGTGGTGCGCAACGCGGGCATCAAGCCGCAGTAGCAAGCCGCTTCAGAGGGACTCCCGTGAGACGCTGCAACTCGTCGAACGGGAGCTCCCCGACGATCTCGACGACGTGCAGGCCGTCGGCCTTCACGTCGATCACGGCAAGGTCGGTGTAGATGCGGTTCACGCAGCGCGCGCCGGTGAGCGGATAGCTGCAGCGCTCGACGACCTTCGACTGCCCGTCCTTGGTGAGGTGCTCCATCATCACCAGCACGTTCTTCGCGCCGACCGCGAGGTCCATCGCGCCGCCTACCGCGGGAATCGCGTCGGGCGCGCCGGTGTGCCAGTTGGCGAGGTCGCCGTGCACCGAGACCTGGAACGCGCCGAGCACGCAGTAGTCCAGGTGCCGGCCGCGGATCATGCCGAACGAGTCGGCGTGGTGGAAGAACGAGCCGCCCTTCAGCAGCGTCACCGGCTCCTTGCCGGCGTTGATCAGATCCTCGTCCTCGGCGCCGGGCGCGGGCCGCGGGCCGATGCCGAGCACGCCGTTCTCGCTGTGCAGGACGATCTCGCGGTCCTTCGGCAGGTAGTCCGCGACCAGCGTCGGCAGCCCGATGCCGAGGTTGACGTAGGCGCCGTCGGGGATGTCGCGCGCCAGGCGCGCGGCGATCTGCTTGCGGTCGAGCTTCTTCATGCGGCTCTCCTCAGCGGCGCGATGCGCACGATGCGTTGCACGAAGATGCCGGGCGTGACGACGATCTCCGGGTCGAGTTCGCCGAGCGCCACGGTCTCGCGCACCTGCGCCACGGTGATCTTCGCCGCCGCCGCCATGATCGGCCCGAAATTGCGCGCGGTCATGCGGTAGGTGAGGTTGCCCCAGCGGTCGGCGCGGTCGGCCTTGATGAGCGCGTAGTCGGCATGGATCGGGGACTCGAGCACGTAGTCGCGCCCGCCGATGCGCCGCGTTTCCTTGCCCTCGGCGAGCCTGGTGCCGAACGCGGTCGGCGTGTAGAAGGCGCCAATGCCCGCGCCGGCGGCGCGGATGCGCTCGGCGAGCGTGCCCTGCGGTACGAGCTCGAGCGCGAGCTCGCCCGCGCGGTAGGCCTTGTCGAAGTGCCAGGAGTCGGTCTGGCGCGGGAACGAGCAGATGATCTTCCTCACGCGCCTGGCGCCGATCAGCGCCGCGAGCCCGGCATCGGCATTGCCGGCGTTGTTGTTCACCACCGTCAGCTGCTTCGCGCCCTGGGCGATCAGCGCGTCGATCAGCTCGGCCGGCATGCCGGCGTTGCCGAAGCCGCCGATCATTACGGTCGCGCCGTCGGGGAGATCGGCGAGCGCTGCGGCGGCGGAATCGATGAACTTGTCGATCATGGCGGGCGTGGGCGGGTCCGAGCCATTATAAACTCCGCCCCCATGTCCACCCCCCAAGTCTTCCAGCCAGGTCCGCTCGAGCGCGCGATCGAAGCGATCGTCGCCGCGGGCGGCAGCGACGCGCGCGAGGCGAAGCTGGTCGCCGAGAACCTCGTCACCGCCAACCTCACCGGCCACGACTCGCATGGCATCGGCATGATCCCGCGCTACGTGGACTCGCTCAAAGAGGGGGGGCTGAAGCCCAACCGCCACCCGGCAGTGAAGTTCGATGGCGGCGCGCTCGTCGCGCTCGACGGGCAGGCCGGATACGGCCAGGTGATCGGGCTGGAAGCGACCGATATCGCGATCGCGCGCGCGCAGCAGCACGGCGTGTGCGTGATGGCGCTCGCCAACTCGCACCACCTGTGCCGCATCGGCCAGTGGGCCGAGCAGGCGGTGGCGCTGGGCCTGGTGTCCATCAGCTTCGTCAACGTCATCTCGCGCGCGATCGTCGCGCCCTTCGGCGGCAGCGACGCGCGCTTCGGCACCAATCCCTGCACGATCGGCATCCCGCTCCCCGGCCAGCCGCCCTTCATCCTCGACATGGCGACGAGCGGCGTGGCGCAGGGCAAGATGCGCGTCGCGCACAACAAGGGCGAGAAGGTCGCGCCGGGCCTGCTGATCGACGACCAGGGGCGCCCGACGCTCGATCCGCGCTTCGTGGTGGTCGAGCCCTTCGGCGCGCTCACGACCTTCGGGCTGCACAAGGGCTACGGCCTTGCCGTGGTGTGCGAGCTGCTCGGGGGCGCGCTTACCGGCGGCGGTACATGGCACACCGAGGACCGCTCCAAGAAGCGCGTGCTGAACGGCATGCTTTCGATCCTCATCGACCCGAAGCGCCTCGGGACGGCGGTGACCTTCGAGCGCGAGGCGCGCGAGTTCATCGCCTGGGTGAAGCAGTCGCCGCCTGCGCCGGGCGTCGACCGCGTGCGCATCGCGGGCGATCCGGAGCGCGAGACGCGCGCCAGGCGCGAGCGGGACGGCATTGCGGTTGACGGGAACACCTGGCTCGAGATCCATGCGGCGGGTGCGAAAGTCGGCGTCGCCGCGGAAACCATCGACCGGCTGGCGCGCGGCGGATAGGGTGTCGCCCGGCGGCGACCCTCGGCCCCTCTGTTCTGAGATATCACTTTCAATAGGTTTTATAACCTATTGAAATAGATATCTATTTAAATCCAAGAATCTTCCTCTCAAAACATCGCTAAGTCTTTGTCAGGCCTGAATATTTGGCTTGACCTCGCCTCGCCTTTCTCCTAGAGTGGGAAAAGGTAGAAAAAAGTGGCGGACAAGGGGGGCGCACGCCCAGCCCGATCCGCCGTGGAGAAAACGGGGCATGGGTGGAACGTTTCACGGCGCGGCGGTGGTCACGCTGGACGCGAAGGGGCGCCTGGCCGTGCCCACGCGCCACCGCGAAGCGCTGCTCGGCGGCGCGAAGCACGTCGTGCTCACCGCGCACCCCGAGGGCTGCGTGCTCATCTATCCGCCGGCCGCCTGGGAGCCGGTGCGCGCGCGCGCCGAGACTTTCCCGAGCTTTCACCCGCAGGCGAGCTGGTGGAAGCGGCTGCTGCTTGGCTTCGAGGAGCACGTCGTGCCCGACGGCTCGGGCCGCCTGCTCGTCTCCGGCGCGCTGCGCCAGCACGCGCAGCTCGCGCGCGACGCCATGCTCGTCGGGCAGGGCGGCTACTTCGAGCTGTGGGACTCCGGCCTTTGGAACGCGAAGCTCCAGCAGGCGCTTGCCGGACCGGCGAGCCCGCCTGCCGGCATGGAGGATTTCTCCCTGTGAGCGCCGATGAGCGCGCGCACTGCCATGCACCGCGCCGTCCTGGCCGCCGAGGCGATCGCAGCGCTCTCGATCCGGCCGGAGGGTACGTATGTCGACGGCACCTTCGGTCGCGGCGGGCACAGCCGGCTGATCCTCGAGCGCCTGGGGCCGCGCGGGCGGCTCATCGCGCTCGACCGCGACCCGCAAGCCGTGGCAGCGGCGCGCGAGATCGCGGATGCGCGCTTTTCCATCACGCATGCGCCTTTCAGCAGGCTGTCGGCGGTGCTCGACGCGCAGGCCGTGACGCTCGTGCAGGGAATGCTGTTCGACCTGGGCGTGTCTTCGCCGCAGCTGGACGATGCGCAGCGCGGCTTCTCCTTCCGCGGCGAAGGCCCGCTCGATATGCGCATGGACCCTTCGCAGGGGACGAGCGCCGCCGACTGGCTGGCGAGCGCACAAGAAAACCAGATCAGAGAGGTCATCGGGGGGTATGGGGAAGAACGGTTTGCTAAACAGATTGCAGCGGCGATTGTTGCTGCTCGCCGGGTCGCGCCCATCCGCACGACCCGCCAACTTGCCGATCTCGTGGGTGCGGCGGTCCGCACACGGGAGCCGGGCCAGGATCCGGCGACGCGCACCTTTCAAGCTCTACGGATTCTCGTCAATCGGGAGCTTGAGGAAGTGTCGCTGATGCTGCCGCAGGCGATCGAGCGCCTCGCCCCCGGGGGGCGGCTGGCGGTGATCGCCTTCCACTCGCTGGAGGACCGCCTGGTGAAGCGCTCCCTGCAGGCCTGCGCGCGCCCGGCGCTGCCACGGGATTTGCCGCTGCGCGCCAGCGAGTTGCCACAAGCGCTGCTCAGAATGGTCGGCAAGCCGGTCCGCCCCGCGAGCGCCGAGACCGCGGCCAACCCGCGCGCGCGCAGCGCTGTGCTGCGTGTCGCCGAGCGCACCGACGCCCCCTTTGACCCGACCTTGATCCACCGAATCGAGCCCGACGCGTGGCGCCCCTGAACCGCCTCCTCCTCCTGGTTCACGCCGTCCGCGCGCTCGGGCTCGTCACCCTCGAGCCCGACACGTGGCGAAGCTGAACCTCCTCCTCCTCCTGGTTCTCGTCGTCTGCGCGCTCGGGCTCGTCACTTCGCAGCACAAGGCGCGCAAGCTGTTCTCCGAGCTGGAACGCGCCGAGGCGCGCGCGCGGGAGCTGGACGTCGAGTACGGCAAGCTGCAGCTCGAGGCGAGCACCTGGGGCCTGCACGCGCGCGTCGAGCGCGTCGCCACCGGCACGCTCGGCATGCGCGCACCCGACGCGCGCCGCGTGCGCGTGGTCAACCTGGCCGAGGGCCGATGAGCGCGGCGGCGCCGGCGCTGGTGCGCCTGCCGGTCTGGCGTGCGCGTTTCGTGCTCGCGGGATTCTTCGCGGCCTTCGCCGTCATCGCCGGGCGCTCGCTCTACCTGCAGGCCATGCATACCGACTTCCTGCAGGAAAAGGGCGAGGCGCGCTACAGCCGCGTGCTCACGGTGCCGGCCACGCGCGGCCGCATCCTCGATCGCAACGGCGAGGCGCTCGCCGTCTCGACGCCGGTGCAATCCGTGTGGGCGATTCCCGGCGACGTGAGCGCCTCGCCGGCGCAACTGCGCCGCCTGGCGTCGCTGCTCGGCGCCGACGCGGGCGAGTTGCGCCGCAAGCTGGGCGACGCGTCGCGCGACTTCGTCTACCTGAAGCGCCAGATCGCGCCCGAGACTGCCGAGCGCGTCGCGCAACTCGGGCTGGAAGGCATCTACCAGCATCCCGAGTACCGGCGCTACTACCCCGGGGGCGAAGTCACGGCGCACGTGGTCGGCTTCACGGGCGTGGACGAGGCGGGTCAGGAAGGCATGGAGCTCGCGTTCGAGGCGAGCTTGGGGGGTGTCCCGGGCAGCCGGCGCGTCATCAAGGACCGCCGCGGGCGCGTGGTCGAGGACATCGAGTCGATCCGCGCCGCGCAGGACGGCCGCGACCTCACGCTGTCGATCGACGGCAAGATCCAGAGCCTCGCCTACGCTGCGCTGAAGGAGGCGGTGCTCGCCCACCGCGCGACGGCGGGCGCGCTGGTGGCGCTCGACGTGCAGACCGGCGAGGTGCTGGCGCTCGCCAACGTCCCCTCGTTCAATCCCAACAATCGGGCGCGCCTCTCGGGCGCGCAGATCAGGAACCGCGCGCTCACCGACGTGTTCGAACCGGGCTCGACGCTCAAGCCCTTCACCGTGGCGCTGGCGCTCGAGTCGGACCGCCTGTCGCCGGCGACGCGCGTGCAGATCGGCAATGGCGGCCTGCGCGTCGCGCAGCACGTCATCCATGACCCGCACCCGGAGTCCGTGCTCACGGTCGCGCAGGTGATCCAGAAGTCCTCCAACGTCGGCGCCGCGCGCATCGCGCTCGCTCTCGGCCGCGAGGACATGTGGCGCCTGTTCCAGCGCGCCGGCTTCGGCGCCCCGCCACAGCTCGGCTTCCCCGGCGAGGCGGCGGGCAGGCTGCGCCCGGCCGCGACCTGGCGTCCGATCGAGCAGGCGACCATGGCCTACGGGCACGGGATCTCGGTGAGCCTGATGCAGCTGGCGCGTGCCTACACCATGTTCGCGCGCGACGGCGAGCTCGTGCCGGTGACGCTGCAGAAATCGCCGCTGCCGGCGCCCGGCACGCGCGTGCTCTCGGCGCAGACGGCGCGCGAGATGCGCGCCATGCTCGAGCTCGCCGTGCAGCCCGGCGGCACCGCGCCGCGCGCGCGCATCATGGGCTGGCGCGTGGCGGGCAAGACCGGCACCGCGCACAAGCAGGAGAACGGCGGCTACGCCGCCGACAGGTACATCGCCTCCTTCGTCGGCCTGGCGCCGGTGAGCGCGCCGCGCATCGTAGTGGCGGTCATGATCGACGAGCCGGCCGGCGGCCAGTACTACGGCGGCGTGGTCGCGGCGCCGGTGTTCGCGCAGGTGGCGCGCGGCGCGCTGCGAGCGCTCGGCGTGCCCTACGACGCCCCGCTCGAGCCGCTGCCGCTGCCGGGCGCGCACGAGGAAGCGCGGGAAAGCACGTGATGCGCGCATGGACCTGTTCGCACAGCTTGCGCGCCAGGGGGCGATGATCGCGCGGCTCTGCGCCGACAGCCGCCGCGCGGGCCCGGGAGTGGCGTTCTTTGCCTGGCCCGGGGAGCGCGCGGACGGCCGCGGCTACATCGCCGAGGCCATCGGCCGCGGCACTGCCGCCGTGGTCTGGGAGGCCGAGGGCTTCGCCTGGCGACCCGAGTGGCGCGTGCCGAACGCGGCCGTCGCCGGGTTGCGGCGGCAGGCGGGCGCGCTCGCGCATGCCTTCTACGGCCAGCCCTCGGAAGCGCTCTGGACCTGCGGCGTCACGGGCACCAACGGCAAGACGACCTGCTCGCAATGGATCGCCGCGGCGCTCGGCGGCGCGGGCAGGAAATGCGGCGTGATCGGCACGCTGGGCGCGGGATTTCCAGGGGCGCTCGAGGACGCCGGGCACACCACGCCCGATGTGCTCGAGCTTCACCGCCTGCTCGCGGATTTCCGGGGCGCGGGCGCCGGCGCGGTGGCCCTAGAGGTCTCCTCGCACGCGCTCGTGCAGGGGCGCGTCGACGGCGTCGCCTTCGACTGCGCGCTGTTCACCAACCTCACGCACGATCACCTCGACTACCACGGCACGATGCACGCCTACGGCGAGGCCAAGGCGCGGCTATTCGACGGTGCAGGCCTCGAGTGCGCGGTGCTCAACCTCGATGACGCCTTCGGCGTGCAGCTCGCCGCGCGCCTCGCGGCGCGCGGCGTGCGCACCATCGGCTATCGCCTGACGCCGGGGAACGCGCCGGGCGAGCATCTCGTCGCCTCGCGCATCGTCGGGCGCAGGGTGACGATCGACTCGAGCTGGGGCACGGCAGAGGCGACGGTGCCGGCGCTCGGCACCTACAACGTCGCCAACGCGCTCGGCGTCGCCGGCGCGCTGGTGGCGAGCGGCATGGCGTTCCCGGACGCGGTGCGTGCGCTGGAGCGGCTGCCCGAAGTGCCGGGGCGCATGCAGCGCCTCGGCGGCGAGCGCGCGCCCCTCGTGGTGATCGACTACGCGCACAGCCCGGACGCACTGGAGAACGTGCTGCGCGCGCTGCGGCCGGAAGCCGACGCGCGTAGCGGCGCGCTCGCGGTCGTGTTCGGCGCGGGCGGCGACCGGGATCGGGCCAAGCGCGCGCCGATGGGCAGGATCGCCGCGCGCCTCGCGGACCGGGTGGTGCTCACGTCCGACAATCCGCGCAGCGAAGATCCGCTGGCCATCCTGCGCGAGATCGCCGGCGGCATCGAGGGCCCCTGCGAGCAGGAGGCCGATCGGGCACGCGCGATCCAGGCTGCCGTCGCCGCCGCGCAGGATGTAGATGTTGTGCTGATCGCCGGCAAGGGTCACGAAGACACGCAGGAGGTCGCCGGCCGCCGGCTGCCGTTCTCGGACGCCGAGGTGGCGCGCGCCGCGCTCGCGCGACGGGGGAAGCGATGATGAGCCTCGCCGAAGCCGCCGCCGCGATGCAGGGCCGATTCGCCGGCGCCGACGCGCGCTTCGCCGGCGTCTCGACAGACTCGCGCGGCATTGGCGCGGGCGAGCTGTTCGTCGCCATCCGCGGCGAGCGCTTCGACGGGCACGACTTCCTCGCCATGGCGAAAGAGCGGGGCGCCGCCGGCGCGCTGGTCGACGCGCGGCACGCGCAGGCAGCGCCGCTGCCGGTGATCGTCGTGGACGACACGCGCCTCGGGCTGGGTCGGCTCGGCCGGCACTGGCGCGCGCGATTCTCTCCGGTGGCGATCGCCATCGCGGGCGCGAACGGCAAGACCACGACCAAGGAAATGCTCGCCGCGATCCTGCGCGCGCATGCGGGCGAGGCGTCGGTGCTCGCCACGAAGGGCAACCTGAATACCGACATCGGCGTGCCGATGACGCTGCTCGGCCTGCGCGCCGCGCATCGCTACTGCGCCATCGAGCTCGGCATGAACCACCCGGGCGAGATCGCCTGGCTCGCCGGGATCGCGCAGCCGACCATCGCGGTGGTGACCAATGCGCAGCGCGAGCACATGGAGTTCATGAAGAGCGTCGCGGCGAGCGCTGAGGAGAACGCCGAAGCGCTGCGCGCGTTGCCGCCCGACGGTACCGCGGTGCTCAATGCCGACGACGAGCACGCTGCGATCTTCGCCACGGCGGCCGGCGCGCGGCGCACCGTGACGTTCGGCCTGTCGCCGCGCGCGGACGTCAGCGGCGGCTACGCGCTGAAGCCGCTCTCGAGCGAGCTGGTGCTGCGCACGCCGAGCGGCGAGGCGCACATCACGCTCGCCATCCCGGGCCTGCACAACGTGCGCAACGCAGTCGCCGCCGCCGCCTGCGCGCACGCCGCCGGCGTGCCGGCCGAGGCGATCGAGCGGGGGCTCGCGGCATTCCGGCCCTATACGGGGCGCATGCAGGCCAAGCGCACGCGGGCCGGGGCCACGCTGATCGACGACAGCTACAACGCCAACCCCGACTCGGTGCGCGCCGCGATCGACGTGCTCGCCGGCTGCCCGCGCCCGACGGTGCTGGTGCTCGGCGACATGGGAGAGGTCGGCGAGCAGGGGCCGGCGTTCCACCGGGAGGTGGGCGCCTACGCGCGCGAGCGCGGCATCGGCGCGCTGCTCGCGCTGGGCGAAGCGAGCCGCGAGGCGGTCGCCGCTTTCGGCGGCGGCGGCCGGCATTTCGAGTCGCCGCAGGCGCTGGCCGCGGCGCTGCCCGCGGCCGGCACGGTCCTCGTGAAGGGCTCGCGCTTCATGCGCATGGAACGCGTGGTGGCCGCGCTCACCGGCGACGCGCAGGAGGTGCACTGATGCTGCTCGACCTCGCCCAGTGGCTGGCGCGCGACGTGCGCCTGTTCAACGTCTTCAACTACATCACGCTGCGCGCGGTGCTCGCCTGCCTGACGGCGCTCGCCATCTCGCTGATCCTCGGGCCGTACGTGATCCGCAAGCTGACCGCGTACAAGATCGGCCAGTCGGTGCGCGAGGAGGGCCCGCGCACGCATCTCACCAAGGCGGGCACGCCGACCATGGGCGGCGCGCTGATCCTGCTGTCCATCGGCATCACGACGCTCCTGTGGGGCGACCTGCAGAACCGCTATCTGTGGGTGGTGCTGCTGGTGACGCTGGGCTTCGGCACGATCGGCTGGATCGACGACTACCGCAAGGTCGTGCACCGCAATCCGAAGGGCCTCTCGGCGCGCGCCAAGCTCTTCTGGCAGTCGGCGATCGGCCTCGCCGCGGCCGCCTACCTCGCGAGCATCGCGCAGCAGCACCCGGCGCTGAACGAGCTGATCGTGCCGTTCTTCAAGTTCGTCGCCTATCCGCTCGGCCCGATCGGCTTCATCATCCTGACCTATTTCGTCATCGTCGGCACGTCCAACGCCGTCAATCTCACCGACGGACTGGACGGCCTGGCGATCATGCCGACCGTGATGATCGGCAGCGGCCTGGGCATCTTTGCCTACGTCGCGGGCCACAGCGTGTTCAGCAAATACCTGGGCCTGCCCTACATCGCCGGCGCGAGCGAGCTCACCGTGTTCTGCGGCGCGCTCGCCGGTGCGGGCCTCGGCTTCCTCTGGTTCAACGCCTACCCGGCGGAAGTGTTCATGGGCGACGTGGGCGCGCTCGCGCTCGGCGCGGCGCTCGGCACCATCGCGGTGATCGTGCGGCAGGAAATCGTGCTGTTCATCATGGGTGGCGTGTTCGTCGTCGAGACGCTGTCGGTGATGCTGCAGGTTGCGTACTTCAAGGCGAGCGGCGGGCGCCGCATCTTCCGCATGGCGCCGCTGCATCACCACTACGAGCTGGAGGGCTGGAAGGAATCGCAGGTGGTGGTGCGCTTCTGGATCATCACCATGATGCTGGTGCTGTTCGGCCTTTCGACGCTGAAGCTGCGGTGACCATGACGATGCGCGAGCCCCTGTTCAACCTGCTGCCGCGGCCCGAGCCGATGTCGCTCTCCGGACGGCGCGTGCTGATCCTTGGCCTGGGCGACACCGGACTGTCGGTGGCGCGCTGGGTCGAGCGCCAGGGCGGCCGCGCGCGCGTCGCGGACTCGCGCACGGCGCCGCCGCGCACAGCGGACTTCCGCGGCGAGCTGCACGCCGGGCCCTTTTCGCCCCGGCTGCTGGCGGACGTGGATCTGCTGTGCATCAGCCCGGGCCTGTCGCTCGAGGAGCCGGTCGTGCGCGCGGCGCTCGAGCGCGGCATCCCGGTGCTCGGCGACATCGAGCTCTTCGCCTGGCACGTGCGCGCGCACAACGGCACGCGCGTGCTCGCCATCACCGGCACCAATGGCAAGACCACCGTCACCGCGCTGACCGGCCACCTGTTGCGCGGCGCCGGCCTCGATGTCGAAGTGGCCGGCAACATCGGCCCGCCCGTGCTGCAGGCGCTTGCGGCGCGCGCTACGCCGCCCGCGGCCTGGGTGCTCGAGCTCTCCAGCTATCAGCTCGAGACCGCCTGGTCGCTCGAGCCCGAGGCCGCCGCGCTGCTCAACGTGAGCGAGGACCACCTCGACCGCTACGCCGGCATCGACGAGTACGCGGCCGCCAAGGCGCGCATCTTCCTCGGCCAGGGCGTCCAGGTGCTCAATCGCGACAACTGGCGCTCACTCGGCATGGGCCAGCCCAACCGCCGTCGCCTCACCTTCGGCCTCGATGCGCCGGCGTCGGAGGAGGACTTCGGTCTGGTGAACGGCGTGCTTCACGAGGGCTCGCATGGCTTCGCGCGCGCCGCAGAGCTGCCGATCCACGGCGCGCACAACGTGTCCAACGCGCTCGCCGCCTGCGCGCTGGCGCGCACGCTCGGGGTCTCGCGCGACGCGCTGGCCGCGGGACTGGCGACGTTCCGTGGCCTGCCGCACCGCCTGCAGCAGGTGGCGCTGCGCCGCGGCGTCGTCTGGTACGACGATTCCAAGGGCACGAACGTCGGTGCGGTGCTCGCGGCGCTGCGCGGCCTGGGACGGCCATCGATCCTGATCGCCGGCGGCGACGGGAAGGGGCAGGACTTCGCGCCGCTCGCGCCGGCGGTGGCCGCGCACGCGCGCGCGGTGCTGCTCATCGGCCGCGACGCGCCGCTGCTGGAGCGCGCGCTCTCGGCGGGAGGCGTGCCCGCTTCGATCCCGGTGGAGCGCTGCACTTCGCTCGAGCAGGCCGTGGTGCGCGCCGCGGCGCTGGCGCTGGAAGGCGACGCGGTGCTGCTGTCGCCGGCCTGCGCGAGCTTCGACATGTTCCGCGACTACCGCCATCGCGGCGAGGCGTTCGCCGCTGCGGTGCGCGCGCTCGGGAGCTGAGGTGGGCGCAACCTACGTATTCGCCAAGGATGCGGCCGAGCCGGAGTATGACCGCTCGCTCGCCTGGGCGGGGCTGCTGCTCATGGCGATTGGCGTCGTGATGGTCTATTCGGCGTCCATCGCCACCGCCGAGGCGAGCCGCTACACCGGCGCGAACGCGGCCTACTTCCTGCTGCGCCACGCGCTGTTCCTCGGCGGCGCGCTCGCCACCGCGCTCGTCGTGTTCCTGCTGCCCGTGCGCTTCTGGCAGAAGGCGGCGCCGCTCGGCTTCCTCGCCTGCCTGGCGCTGCTCGTGCTGGTGCTCGTGCCCGGCATCGGCCGCGAAGTGAACGGCGCGCGGCGCTGGCTCGATCTGGGCGCTTTCACGCTGCAGCCTTCGGAGCTCGTCAAGCTCGCCGTGGTGCTCTACGCGGCCGACTACACCGTGCGCAAGCACGCGGTGCTGAAGAGCTTCCGCCGCGGCCTGCTGCCGATGCTGGCGGTGATGATGTTCGTGTCCTGGCTGTTGCTGCGCGAGCCCGACTTCGGCGCGCTGGTGGTGATCGCCGTGACGACGTTCGGCATCCTGTTCCTCGGTGGCATGAACGGCCGGCACTTCACCGCGCTGGTGGCCATGCTCGGCATCGGCTTCGCGCTGCTGGTGCTCACCTCCGAGTACCGCATGCAGCGCATCTTCGGCTTCATGGATCCGTGGACCGATCCCTTCGGCCGCGGCTACCAGCTGTCGCACGCGCTGATCGCCTTCGGCCGCGGCGAGTTCCTCGGCGTCGGCCTGGGCGCGAGCGTGGAGAAGCTCTTCTACCTGCCCGAGGCGCACACCGATTTCCTGCTCGCGGTGATCGCCGAGGAGCTGGGCTTCATCGGCGTGGCGGCGGTGATCGCGCTGTTCGCCTGGGTCGTGCTGCGCGCCTTCGCCATCGGCCGCCAGGCGGCGTTGCGCGATCGGCACTTCGCCGCGCTCGCCGCGCAGGGCCTGGGCATCTGGCTCGGCTTCCAGGCGCTCATCAACATGGGCGTGAACATGGGCCTGCTGCCCACCAAGGGGCTGACGCTGCCGCTCATGAGTTTCGGCGGCACCGGGCTGATCGCCAACAGCGTCGCGCTCGCGCTGCTGCTGCGCATCGACTGGGAGAACCGGCAGCTGGCGCGGGGGTTGCACGCGTGAGGACCGCGCTCATCATGGCGGGCGGGACCGGCGGGCACGTATTCCCGGGCCTCGCCGTGGCCGAGGAGCTGCGCGCGGCCGGCTGGGAGGTCGTGTGGATGGGCGCCCGATCGGGCATGGAGGCGCGCCTGGTGCCGGCGCGCGGCTACCGCATGGCGTGGATCCGCGCTGCCGCCCTGCGGGGCAAGGGTGTGATCGCGGCGCTGCTGCTGCCGCTCAACCTGCTGGTCGGCTTCGCGCAGGCGGCGCGCGCCATCTTCGCGTTGCGCCCGGACGTCGTGCTCGGCATGGGCGGCTACGTCGCCTTTCCCGGCGGCATGATGGCTTCGCTCCTCGCGCGGCCGCTCGCGGTGCACGAGCAGAACGCGATCGCGGGCCTCACCAATCGCGTGCTGGCCAAGGTCGCCGACAAGGCGATGACGGCATTTCCCGATGCGCTGCGCGGCGCAGAATGGACAGGCAATCCGGTGCGTGGCGAGATCGCCGCGCTGGCGCCGCCGGAAGCGCGCGCCGCGGGACGCGAGGGGCCGTTGCGCCTGCTGGTCGTCGGCGGCAGCCTCGGCGCACAGGCGCTGAACGAGTGCGTGCCGAAGGCGCTCGCGCTGCTCGAGCCGCGGCCGCGCGTCGTGCACCAGGCGGGCGAGCGGCACCTGGAGGCGCTGCGCGCCAACTATCGCGCCGCGGGTGTCGAGGGTGAGCTGGTGCCGTTCATCGACGACATGGCGCGCCGCTACGCCGAAGCGGACCTGGTGGTCTGCCGCGCGGGCGCGATCACGGTGGCGGAGCTCTCGGCGGGGGGCGTGGCGAGCGTCCTCGTGCCGTTTCCCCATGCGGTGGACGACCACCAGACGGCGAACGCGCGGTTCCTCGCCGATCAGGGCGCAGCGATCCTGCTGCCGCAGGCCGCGCTCGGCCCGGAGTCGCTCGCCGCAATCTTGCGCACTCTCGACCGGCCGCGCCTGCTCGACATGGCACGCAAGGCGCGCGCGCTCGGCAAGCCCGGGGCGGCGAAGCTGGTCGCCGCGCGCTGCATGGAGCTCGCCGGATGAAGCACAAGGTCCGGCACATCCACTTCGTCGGCATCGGCGGCTCGGGCATGTCCGGGATCGCCGAGGTGCTGCTCAACCTGGGCTACCAGGTGAGCGGCTCGGATCTCGCCGAGAATGCAGCCACGCGGCGTCTGCGCGAGCTCGGCGCGCGGGTGTCCATGGCGCACGCGGCGGCGCACATCAACGGCGCCGACGCCGTGGTCGTGTCGAGCGCGGTGCAGGCCGACAACCCCGAGGTGCGCGCGGCACGGGCGAAGCGCGTGCCGGTGGTGCCGCGTGCCCTGATGCTCGCCGAGCTGATGCGCCTCAAGCAGGGGGTGGCCATCGCCGGCACGCACGGCAAGACCACGACCACGAGCCTCGTGGCGAGCGTGCTCGCCGAGGGCGGACTCGACCCGACCTTCGTCATCGGCGGTCGGCTGAACGCCGCCGGCTCGAGCGCGCGCCTGGGGCAGGGCGAGTGCATCGTCGTCGAGGCCGACGAGTCGGACGCCTCGTTCCTGCACCTGCAGCCGGTCATCGCCGTCGTCACCAACATCGACGCCGACCACATGGACACCTACCAGCACGACGTCGCGCGCCTCAAGCAGGCGTTCGTGCAGTTCCTGCAGAACTTGCCGTTCTACGGCAGCGCCATCCTGTGCGCCGAGGACACCAACGTGCGCGAGATCCTGCCGTTCGTGTCCAAGCCGGTGCTCACCTACGGCTTCGGCGCGGATGCGACGCTGCGCGCCACCCACGTCGAGCACGCCTCGGGTGCCATGCGCTTCAAGGCACTGCGCGAGGGGCGGCAACCGCTCGAAGTGACGCTCAATCTGCCGGGTGCGCACAACGTGCTGAACGCGCTCGCCGCCATCGCGGTGGCGACCGAGCTGGGCGTTGCGGACAGCGCGATCCTCAAGGCCCTGGCGGAATTCCGCGGCGTCGGCCGGCGCTTCCAGCGCTGCGGCGATGTCGCGCTTCCCGGCGGCGGGCGCTTCACACTGATCGACGATTACGGGCACCACCCGGCGGAAATGGCTGCGACGCTGGCCGCAGCGCGCGGCGCCTTCCCCAGCCGTCGGGTGGTGCTCGCCTTCCAGCCGCACCGCTACACGCGCACGCGCGACCTGTTCGAGGACTTCGTCAAGGTGCTGTCGACGGCCGACGCGCTGATCCTCGCCGAGGTCTATCCGGCCGGCGAAGCGCCCATCGTGGCGGCCGATGGCCGCTCGCTGGCGCGCGCGGTACGCGTGGCCGGCGAGGTCGAGCCGGTGTTCGTGGAGGAGGTCGGGCAGCTCGCCGCGGCGATCCGGCGCGTGGCACGCGACGGCGACGTCGTGGTCACCATGGGCGCAGGCTCCATCTCCGGCGTGCCGGCGCAGCTGACATGAACATGACCGACGCCCTGAGACTGACGGACCTGCGCGGCGTGCTGAAGACCGGAGAGCCGATGGCCCGGCACGTCAGCTGGCGCGCCGGCGGCCGCGCCGCGCGCTTCTATACGCCGGCGGACCTCGAGGACCTGCAGGCTTTCGTCGTGCAGCTGCCGCCGGGCGAGCCGTTGCTGTTCGTCGGCCTGGGCTCCAACCTGCTCGTGCGCGACGGCGGCTTCGCCGGCACCGTCGTGCTGATGCACGCGCCGGGCCTGCACCCGCAGATGCTCGCCGGCCGGCTGTACGCCGAGGCCGGCGTCGCCGCGCCGAAGGTCGCGCGCTTTGCCGCGCGCCACAACCTCGCGCAGGCCGAGTTCCTCGCCGGCATACCGGGCACGGTCGGCGGCGCGCTGGCGATGAATGCCGGCTGCTACGGCGGGGAGACGTGGGACCTGGTCGAGCGCGCAGTGACCGTCGACCGGCGCGGCGCGCTGCGCACACGCGCGCGCAACGAGTTCGACATCGGCTACCGGCACTGCGCCTTGCGCGACGGCCGGCGCCTGGGCGAGGACGAGTGGTTCGCAGGCGCCTGGTTCGCGCTGCGCGGCGGGGACGGAGACGCGGCGCGCGGGCGCATCCGCGAGCTCCTCGTGCGGCGCATCGCCTCGCAGCCGCTCGCGCTGCCCAACGCCGGCAGCGTGTTCCGCAATCCGCCGGGCGACCACGCCGCGCGCCTCATCGAGTCCTGTGGGCTGAAGGGCCTCGCGCGCGGCGGCGCGCGCGTGTCGGAGAAGCACGCCAACTTCATCGTCAATGCGGAGCGCCGCGCGAGCGCCGCGGACATCGAGGGGCTGATCGAAGAGGTGCGGCGGCGCGTGCTCGAGCAGGCGGGCGTCGACCTGGTGCCGGAAGTGCGCATCGTTGGGGATGCCACATGAAGGTCGCGGTGCTGATGGGCGGCACGACCGCGGAGCGGGAGGTTTCGCTGAAGAGCGGCAGCATGGTGCTCGCGGCGCTTCGCGCGCGCGGCGTCGACGCGCACGCCTTCGACCCGAAGAGCGCAGGGATCGCGGACCTGATGCGCGGCGGCTACGAGCGTGCCTTCATCGTGCTGCACGGACGATTCGGCGAGGACGGCACCCTGCAAGGCGCCCTCGAATGGCTGGGCCTGCGCTATACGGGCAGCGGCGTGCTCGGCTCCGCGCTCGCCATGGACAAGCTTCGCGCCAAGCGCCTGTGGATGGCGGAGGGGCTGCCCACCCCGCCCTTCGAGGTTGTCGACGCGGGCAGCGACTTCCGCAAAGTCGCGGAGCGCCTCGGCTTGCCGCTGATGGTGAAGCCGGTGAGCGAGGGCTCGTCCATCGGCATGAGCAAGGTGCGCGCCGCCGCCGGTCTCGACGAGGCTTTCGCGCTCGCGGTGAACTACGACCGGCGGGTGATGGTGGAGAAGTTCATCGAGGGGGTCGAGCTCACGGCCGGCATCCTCGGCGACGAGGTGCTGCCTCTGATCCGGCTGGAAACCCCCCGCGACTTCTACGACTACCAGGCCAAGTACGTCGCCGACGATACGCGCTACATCATCCCCTGCGGACTGCCGCCGGAGCGCGAGCGCGAGATCCAGGCGCTATGCCTGCGCGCGTTTCGGTCCTTGGGCTGCAGCGGCTGGGGCCGCGTCGACCTCATGCTCGACGCCGCGGGCCGGCCGTGGCTCCTGGAAGTGAACACTGCGCCGGGCATGACTGACCACTCCCTCGTGCCCATGGCGGCGCGCGCCGCGGGCCTGTCCTACGAGGACCTGTGCGTCAAGATCCTGGAGGGCGCGCATGTGGGATAACCCGCGCCTGCTGAACGCGGCGGCGGGCGCCCTTACCGCTCTCGCACTGATGGTGTTCGCCGTGGCGCTGGCGCAGCTACTGGTGCGCTCGCCGCTCTTCCCGGTGCGCGAAATGCTGGTGGTGGGCACCCTCACGCATACGGCGCGCGCGCAGGTGGAGTCCGCCGTGCAGGGGCGCATCGCGGGAAACTTCTTTGCCGTGGACCTGGACGAGGTGCGCGCCGCGCTCGAGGCGCTGCCCTGGGTGCGCCGCGCCCACGTGCGTCGCATCTGGCCCGACCGGCTCGAGGCCGCGCTCGAGGAGCACGAGGCCATGGCGCGTTGGGCGGAAAGCGGGCTGGTCAATGTGCAGGGCGAGCGCTTCCCCGGGACCACGGACGCGCCGCTGCCGCTGTTCGCGGGCCCCGCGGGCAGCGAAGGCGATCTCGCACGGCGCTACCTGCGGTTCCGCGAGATTCTCGCGCCCCTGCAGGCCGAGCCCCAGCGGCTGATGGTGTCGCCCCGGCGGGCGTGGGTCCTGCGGCTGGACGACGGCCTGACCATCGCGCTCGGCCGAGACGCGGCCAACGACCCGATCGAATCCCGGCTCGCGCGGCTGGTGGCGGCCTACCCGCAGACGCTCGGCCGGCTGGCGCGCAAGGCCGAGCACGTCGACGCGCGCTACCCCAACGGCTTCGCGCTGCGCGTGCCGGAGCACAAGGGCGGATAGGCGATGGCGCGCGAAACCAAGAACCTCGTCGTGGCCCTGGACATCGGCACCTCCAAGGTGGCCGCGCTGGTGGCCGAGCTGCGGCCCGACGGAACGATCGACATCCTCGGCATGGGCGCGCACGAGTCCAAGGGCCTGAAGAAGGGCGTGGTCGTCAACATCGAGTCCACGGTCAACGCGGTGCAGCGCGCGCTGGAGGAAGCCGAGCTGATGGCGGACTGCAAGATCGCGTCCGCGTTCACCGGCATCGCCGGCAGCCACATCAAGAGCTTCAACTCGACTGGCATGGTGGCGATCAAGGATCGCGAGGTCGGACCGCTCGATGTCGAACGGGCCATCGAGACCGCGAAGGCGGTCAACATTCCCACCGACCAGCAGATCCTGCACGTGCTGCGCCAGGAGTTCATCATCGACGGGCAGGAAGACGTGCGCGAGCCGATCGGCATGTCCGGCGTGCGCCTCGAGGTCAAGGTGCACATCGTCACTGGCGCGGTGTCCGCGGCGCAGAACATCGTCAAGTGCGTGCGCCGCTGCGGCCTGGAGGTGAACGACCTGATCCTGCAGCCGCTTGCCTCGGCGCGCGCCGTGCTGTCGGAGGACGAGAAGGACCTGGGCGTGTGCCTGGTGGACATCGGCGGCGGCACGAGCGACGTCGCGGTGTTCACGCACGGCGCCATCCGCCATACCGCGGTCATCCCCATCGCCGGCGACCAGATCACCAACGACATCGCCATGGCGCTGCGCACGCCGACCGCGGAGGCGGAGCTGATCAAGGTGCGCCACGGCGTGGCGCTGCGCCAGCTTGCCGATCCCAACGAGATGATCGAAGTGCCGGGCATCGGCGACCGCGGGCCGCGCGCGATGTCGCGCCAGACGCTCGCCGAGGTGATCGAGCCGCGCGTCGAGGAGCTGTTCTCGCTGGTGCAGCAGGTGCTGCGCGAGTCCGGTTTCGAGGAGCTGCTGTCCTCGGGCGTCGTGCTGACCGGGGGCAGCTCGGTGATGCAGGGCATGGTCGAGCTCGGCGAGGAGATCTTCCACATGCCCGTGCGCGTAGGCGTGCCCAAGTACGCGGGCGGTCTCGCCGACGTGGTGCGCAATCCGCGCCACGCCACGGCGGTGGGGCTGCTGCTCGAGGGCGTGCAGCAGGTCCGGCAGGGGCAGTTGTCGCGGCAGGACGGCTCGATGCGCGCCGTGCTGGCGCGCATGCGGGAGTGGTTCCAGCGCAATTTCTGACGTCGTTCCAACCGGCAAGGAGGAAACACATGTTCGAGATCGTGGATAGTCAGGCGGCGGGACCGATCATCAAGGTGATCGGCGTGGGTGGGGCCGGCGGCAACGCCGTGAACCACATGATCGAGCACGGCGTCGACGGCGTGGAGTTCATCGCCGTCAATACAGACGCGCAGGTGCTCTCGCGCAACAGGGCGCGCAACCAGATCCAGCTCGGCTCGAGCGGCCTGGGCTCGGGGGCGAAGCCCGAGGAGGCGCGTGCGGTGGCCATCGCGGAGCGCGAGCGCATCGAGGAGGCGCTCGCCGGAGCGCACATGGCGTTCATCACCGCGGGCATGGGCGGGGGCACCGGCACCGGCGCCGGTCCCGTGATCGCCGAGGTGGCGCGCACACTCGGCATCCTCACCGTGGCGGTGGTCACCAAACCCTTCTCCTTCGAAGGATCCAAGCGCATGAAGATCGCCGAACAGGGGCTGGCGGAGCTCGCGCCGCACGTCGATTCGCTCATCGTCATCCTCAACGACAAGCTGGAAGAGGTGCTGGGAGAGGACGTGACGCAGGAAGAGGCGTTCCGCGCTGCCGACGATGTGCTGAACGACGCGGTCGCCGGCATCGCCGAGATCATCAACCAACCGGGCCTGGTCAACGTCGACTTCCAGGACGTGCGCACGGTGATGTGCGAGCAGGGCATGGCGATGATGGGCTCGGCGAGCGCCGCGGGACTGGACCGGGCGCGCATCGCCGCGGAGCAGGCGATCGCCTGCCCGCTGCTCGAGGGCGTGAACCTCGCCGGCGCGCGCGGCGTGCTCGTCAATATCAGCGCTTCGCGCTCGAGCCTGAAGCTGCGCGAGACCAAGGAGGTCATGAACACCATCCGCGCCTTTGCCGCGGAGGACGCGACCATCATCTACGGCGGGGTCTACGACGATGCGCTGAGCGACGACCTGCGCGTGACGGTCGTGGCCACCGGACTGGGCGCTCCCATCGTGGCGCGCCAGGGCAAGCCGCAGCTGGTGATCTCGCAGAAGACCGGCACGGACGATCAGCCGCTCGCCCCGGCGGGCGCAGTCGACTATCAGCAGCTCGACGCCGTGCCCGCCGTGATCCGGCGCAACCGCGCGTCGACAGTCGAGGCGCTGCAGCAAAGCGGCGTAGACAAGTACGATATCCCGGCGTTCCTGCGCAAGCAGGCGGACTGAGCGTCGGGCAGCGCGCAGCGGGGTCGCCCTCCATCCTCCTTGCCGGAGGGCGCTCCGCCGTGCGCGTCTGCTAGAATTGCCGTCTGCTCAAGAAGTTAGGCATGGTCAAGCAACGCACGCTCAAGTCCCTGGTCCGCGCACAAGGCGTGGGCCTGCATACCGGCCAGAAGGTCAGCATCGCGCTGCGACCGGCGCAGCCCGATACCGGCATCGTCTTTCGCCGCGTCGATCTCGCCTCGCCGGTCGATATCCCGGCGCGCGCCGATCTGGTCGGCGAAACGCGCCTGTCGTCCTGCCTCGTGCACCAGGACGCCAAGGTGTACACGGTGGAGCATCTGATGTCCGCGCTGGCGGGATTGGGCGTGGACAACGCCTACGTGGATCTCGATGGTCCGGAAGTGCCGATCATGGACGGCAGCGCGGCGCCGTTCGTGCTGCTCCTGCAGCAGGCCGGCCTCGAAGAGCAGCCGGCGCCGAAGCGCTTCCTGCGCGTCATGCGCCTGGTGGAAGTGCGCGACGGCGACAAGTGGGCGCGGCTCGAGCCCTACGAGGGGCTGCGGCTGCAGTTCTCCATCGACTTCAAGCATCCGGTCATCGACCGGACGCGCCAATCCGTCAGTGTGGACTTCGCCAGCACCTCGTACCTGAAGGAGATCGCGCGCGCTCGCACATTCGGCTTCATGCACGAGGTGGAGCGCCTGCGCGAAGACGGGCTGGCGCTCGGCGGTGGGCTGGACAATGCGCTGGTGCTGGACGAGTTTCGCCTGCTGAACGCGGACGGCTTGCGCTTCGCCGACGAGTTCATCCGCCACAAGCTGCTCGATGCGATCGGCGACCTGTACCTTCTCGGGCGGCCCTTGCTGGGCGCCTTCACGGCCCACAAGTCGGGCCACGCGCTCAACAACCAATTATTGCGCGCGCTGGTGTCCGACACGAGCGCCTGGGAGATGGCGAGCTTCGAGCACGCGGCGCAAGCGCCGGCCGGCATCGCCGGCCTTGTGCGCCTGCCGACCTAGGTGCTGCTGGCGCGCGTCGTCGGCCTGCTGGCGGCGATCGCGCTCGGAGGCCTTGTCCTCACGTACGTCCTGACGGGCGAGCGCAAGTACTTGCGCTACGCCTGGCACGTCTTCAGGGCCGCCCTGTTCCTCGCTTTGCTGGTCCTCCTGCTGATCTTCGGGGAGCGGCTTGTGAACGATTTTTAGGGCGCCCCCGGCCCAGCAGGCGGCCGAGCGCCTCGCGGGCAGGCGAATCGGCCGGTAACCGCTCGTAAAGTGCTGATAATTCAGCCTTTCCTCCATCGGAAAGCAGGGCCTGCTTCGCTGCGGGCTGTGCCGACGCCTGTGACCGAGTTGGTTGCACCCTCACGGAAACTGAATTAACCTTCGACCCCTGTTGTAACAAGAACTTACGCAAACTCTCGGCGACGAGTTTGAGCTTTGCCGCCGCCGCGGAATTGGCCGCAAGAAGCGCGAGTTCGCCGTCCTTCAGGTTCGCGGCCCGCAGTTGCTGCGCCAGAGCGGGCGGAAGAAAGCTGGCGCAGGATCGGGTGAGCGTACGGATGTCCCGGGTCCTCGCGACGAGGGATTCCAGGGCCCGGTCGGCGATCAGGAATTGATCGGCTTTGGCTGGGTGCAAGAAGGGGATCGGAGAAAAGGGAGCTGCAGTTGCAGATTATCGTCATCCCGAATCGTCTGGCCAAGGCCAGGACGCTGAACGTGTCGACGCGGCACCTGCTCGCGTCGCTGTTCGGCGCGCTGGTGCTGCTGCTTGGCATGACGGCAGGCCTGTACTGGGTGACGTTCCGCTTCGCGGCCGACATCAAGGTGCCGCTGGTGCAGGAGCTGGTGCTCTCCGCGCAACAGGGCGAAGCCGAGCGCGCGCGGCAGTTCGTGCAGCAGAACCTGAATGCCATGGCGGTCAAGCTGGGCGAGATGCAAGCGCAGCTCGCGCGCCTCGACGCCCTGGGCGACCGTCTGTCCACGCTGGCGGGCATCCGCCCGCAGGAGTTCCGCTTCTCCGAGTCGCCTGGGCTGGGCGGCGCGCAGCCGACGGCCCTGCCGCCGCAGAATCTGTCGCTTGCCGAGTTCGGCGAGAAGCTCTACGCGGTCTCGCGCCACATGGAGAACCGGACCGACATGCTGGGCGTGCTCGAGGCGCAGCTCTTCGAGCAGGCGGTGAAGAAGAAGCTCATCCCGACCATGATGCCGGTGAACGCGCCGTTCAACGCGTCGGGCTTCGGCATGCGCATCGACCCGTTCACCGGCATGCAGGCCATGCACGAGGGCATCGACTTCCTCGCCGATCTCGGCTCGCCAATCCGCGCGGCCGCCGGCGGCGTGGTGATCTTCGCGGGTTTCCACCCCCAGTACGGCAACGTGGTGGACATCGATCACGGCAACGACCTCGTCACGCGCTATGCGCACGCCTCGAGGCTGCACGTGCGCGAGGGCGACGTGGTGCAGCGGGGTCGCCACATCGCGGACGTCGGATCGACCGGCCGCTCCACCGGCCCGCACCTGCACTTCGAGGTGCGCTTCAAGGGCGCGGCGCAGAATCCTGCGCGCTTCGTCCTCGGCTCGCCGGCGACGCAGCAGACCGCCCGCGCCGGCCGCTAGCTTCGCGTCTTCGCCGGGGCGTCCGCGTCGGCGTGCTAAAATTCTGAGTTTCAAGGGTATTTCCGCGCGTCCGTCGCCCGGGCGGCGACACCGCTAGATGGCCAACGTCCTCACCAAGATCTTCGGCAGCCGCAACGAGCGCCTGCTGAAGCAGTACGCGCGCGTGGTCGCGCGGATCAACGCGCTCGAATCCGGCATCGCAGCGCTCGCCGACGACGCGCTGCGCGCCAAGACCGGCGAGTTCAGGAAGCGGTTTCAGGAGCGCGTCGCGGCCGCACCGGAAGGCGACACGGACGCCGCCGAGCAAGCCGGCCTCGAGGAGTTGCTGCCGGAGGCATTCGCGGTCGTGCGCGAGACCGCGCGGCGCACACTGCGCATGCGCCACTTCGACATGCAGTTGATCGGCGGGATGGTGCTGCACGACGGCAAGATCGCGGAGATGAAGACCGGCGAAGGCAAAACGCTGGTGGCCACCCTGCCGGCTTACCTCAACGCGCTCGCTGGACACGGGGTGCACATCGTCACGGTCAACGACTATCTGGCGCGGCGCGACGCCGAGTGGATGGGCAAGATTTATGCGTTCCTCGGCCTGACGGTGGGCGTCAACGTCCCGCAGATGGAGCCCGAGGACAAGCGCGCCGCCTATGCCGCGGACATCACCTACGGCACCAACAACGAGTTCGGCTTCGACTACCTGCGCGACAACATGGCGATGCGGGTCGAAGAGCGCTTCCAGCGCCGCCTGCGCTACGCCATCGTGGACGAGGTGGACTCGATCCTGATCGACGAGGCGCGCACGCCGCTCATCATTTCCGGGCAGGCCGAGGACCGCACCGAGGTCTACGCGCGCATGAACGAGGTGCCGCCGCTGCTCGTGCGGCAGAAGGACGAGAAGGGCGAAGGCGACTTCTGGGTCGACGAGAAGAACCACCAGATCGCCCTGTCCGAGTCCGGCCACGCCCGCGCGGAGGAGATCCTGGCGCGCGTCGGCCTGCTGCCGCAAGGCGCGAGCCTGTACGAGCCGGCCTACATCAACCTCGTCCACCACCTCAACGCGGCATTGCGCGCGCACCACCTGTTTCATCGCGACCAGCAATACGTGGTACAGGCCGGCGAGGTGACCATCGTCGACGAGTTCACGGGGCGCCTGATGCACGGCCGCCGCTGGTCGGACGGATTGCACCAGGCCGTGGAAGCCAAGGAGAAGGTGGCCATCCAGAACGAGAACCAGACTCTCGCCTCCATCACCTTCCAGAACTACTTCCGCATGTACCGCAAGCTCGCGGGCATGACTGGCACGGCGGACACCGAGGCCTACGAGTTCCAGGAAATCTACCGCCTGGAGACGGTCGTCATTCCGACGCACAAGCCGATGATCCGCAAGGACCGGCTCGATCTCGTCTATCGCACGGCCGCGGAGAAGCACAAGGCGATCATCGAGGACATCAAGGACTGCCATACGCGCGGCCAGCCGGTGCTGGTCGGCACGACGTCGATCGAGAGCTCGGAGCTGCTGTCCTCGCTGCTCACCAAGGCGGCCCTGCCGCACCAGGTGCTCAACGCCAAGCAGCATGCGCGCGAGGCGGAGATCGTGGCGCAGGCCGGGCGGCCGAAGGTGGTGACCATCGCCACCAACATGGCGGGCCGCGGCACCGACATCGTGCTCGGCGGCAACGTGGAGAAGCAGGTCGAGCTGCTCGAGGCCGACGAGCGCGTCGCGCCCGGGGAGAGGCAGACGCGCATCGAGACGCTGCGCGGGGAATGGCAGGCGCTGCACGATCACGTGATCAAGGAAGGCGGCCTGCACATCATCGGCACCGAGCGCCACGAGTCGCGCCGCGTGGACAACCAGTTGCGCGGGCGCTCGGGGCGGCAGGGCGATCCGGGAAGCTCGCGCTTTTACCTGTCGCTCGAGGATCCGCTGCTGCGCATTTTCGCCGGCGAGCGCATCAACAAGATCATGGTCATGCTGCGCATGCCCGAGGGCGAGGCGATCGAGCACGGGATGGTGACGCGCTCCATCGAGGGCGCGCAGCGCAAGGTCGAGGCGCGCAACTTCGACATCCGCAAGCAGCTCCTGGAATACGACGACGTCGCCAACGACCAGCGCAAGGAGATCTACGCGCTGCGCAACGAGATGCTCGAGTCGCACGATGTGTCGGCGACCATCGCGCGCCTGCGCGCGGGCGTGGTCGCCGACCTGTTCCGAGTGCACGTGCCGGAAGAGAGCGTCGAGGAGCAGTGGGACGTAAAGGGCCTCGAGGCGGCTCTCAAGGGCGAGTTGCACCTGACGTTGCCGGTGACGCGCTGGCTCGAGCAGGAGCCGGATCTGGGCGACGAGGCACTGCTCGCTCGCATCACGCAGAAGGCCGGGGAGGCCTACGCGGCCAAGGTGCCGGCGGGCGCGGAGGAGTCCTTCCGCCAGTACGAGCGCTACGTCATGTTGCAGATCCTGGACGGGCACTGGCGCGAGCACCTGGCGGCGCTGGATCACCTGCGCCAGGGCATCCACCTGCGCGGCTACGCGCAGAAGAACCCGAAGCAGGAATACAAGCGCGAGGCTTTCGAGCTGTTCGGCGCCATGATCGAGTCGGTGAAGCTCGAGGTGACGCGCACTCTGGTGGCGGTGGAGATCCGGGCGAGCGACAGGGTCCCGGAGGCCGACGTCGCGCCGCACGTGGAGAACGTGCGCCTGCAGCATGCCGATTACGACACGGCGCTTGGTCAGGACGGCGAGGCGCCAAAGTCGCAGCCCGCGCGCGCCGGGCAGAAGATCGGGCGCAACGACCCCTGCCCCTGCGGTTCGGGCAGGAAGTACAAGCATTGCCACGGCAAGTTGTCCTGAGTCCATGGCGGTGAACCTGCCGGCGCCCGATCCGGCGCAGCTCTCTCCGGTGCGCGGCGTCGAGCTGGGCGTCGCCAGGGCGGGTATCCGCAAGCCGGACCGCCGCGACCTGGTCGTCATTCGAGTCGCGGCCGGCACCGCCGTCGCCGGTGTATTCACGCGCAATCTCTTCTGTGCCGCTCCGGTCGTGCTGGCGCGGGCACACATGCGCAAACGCGTCCGCGGGCTGGTTGTAAATACCGGCAACGCCAACGCCGGAACGGGGCGCGACGGCCTCAAGCGCGCGCGCCTCGTGTGCGCAGCCGCGGCCCGGGGCCTCGGCTGTCAGGCGAACCAGGTGTTGCCCTTTTCCACGGGCGTCATCATGGAGCCGTTGCCGGTCGAGCGCATCGTCAGCGGCCTGCCAGCCGCGCTGCAGGATCTCCGACCGGACAACTGGGCGGCCGCGGCCGAAGGCATCATGACGACCGACACGGTGCCGAAGGCGGTGTCGCGCCGGGTGAACCTGAGCACGGGGACGGCGACTGTCACCGGCATCGCCAAGGGCTCGGGCATGATCCGGCCGGACATGGCGACGATGCTCGGGTTCGTCGCCACGGACGCCAAGGTCGCGTTGCCGATGCTCCAGCGCATGACGCGGCAAGCCGCGGAAGTGTCGTTCAACGCCATCACGGTCGATGGGGACACGTCGACGAATGACGCCTTCCTGTGCCTCGCGACCGGAAAAGGCCCGGTCGCGAGATCGGGAAAAGACCTCGACCTGCTGCGCACCGCGATCACCGAGGTGGCGCAGACGCTCGCCCAGGCCATCGTGCGCGACGGTGAAGGTGCGACGAAGTTCGTCACCGTGCGCGTCGAGGGTGGGCGCAATGCCGCCGAATGCCGCAAGATCGCCTATGCCATAGCGCATTCGCCGCTCGTCAAGACCGCGTTCTTCGCCGGCGATCCCAACCTGGGCCGTATCCTGGCAGCGATCGGCAACGCCGGCGTGCCCGGCCTCGACACCGCGAAGGTGGATCTCTACATTGACGCAGTGCGCGTCGCGCGCGGCGGCGGGCGCGATCCCGACTACCGCGAGGAGGCGGGTGTTGCGGCGATGCGCAAGCCGGAATTCGCCGTGCGCGTCCTGCTGCGCCGCGGCCGCGCCGCGGCGAAGGTCTGGACCTGCGATCTCTCCTATGACTATGTGAAGATCAACGCGGACTACCGATCGTGAGCGAGGACCTGAAGACCCTGCTGCAGAGGCTCGAGCAACTGCTGCCTCCCGCGCCGCCGCCGACCGACTGGAATGCGAGCATCGCCTTTCGCTGGCGCAAGACCGCGGGCCTCAATGCGCGCGGTTGGCTGCAGCCGGTGCGCCACGTGCATCGCATGCGCCTCTCCGACCTGCAGGGGATCGGCCCGCAGATCGCCAGCGTGGAGCAGAACACGCGGCAGTTCCTGGAAGGCCGGCCGGCCAACAACGTGCTGCTCACCGGCGCGCGCGGCACCGGCAAGTCTTCCATCGTCAAGGGCCTGCTCAACAAGTTCCACAAGCAGGGGCTGCGGCTCGTCGAAGTGGAAAAGAACGACCTGATCGACCTGCCCGCGATCACCGACCTGGTCGCAGGGCGGCCGGAGCGCTTTCTCGTGTTCTGCGACGACCTGACGTTCCACGGCGCCGAGGACGGATACATCGCGCTCAAGGTCGCGCTCGACGGCTCGATCTCGACGACCTCCGAGAACGTCCTGATCTACGCGACGTCAAATCGCCGGCACCTGATGCCGGAATACATGCAGGAAAACCTCGAGACCCGCTACGTCGGCGAGGAGATCCACCCCGGTGAGACCGTGGAGGAGAAGATTTCCCTGTCCGAGCGCTTTGGCTTGTGGGTGTCGTTCTATCCCTTTGATCAGGACGAGTACCTGGAGATCGTGGCGCACTGGCTGAAGACGCTCGGCTGCGGCCCCCGGGAGGCAGATGCGGCGCGCGAGCAGGCTTTGCAATGGTCCCTGCAACGCGGTTCGCGCAGCGGCCGGGTCGCGTATCAGTTCGCCCGCGACTGGGCCGGCAAGCACGCCAAGAAGAAGTAGCGTGGCGCTCGAGGTGGCTGCGGCAGTGATTCAGCGCGCCGACGGCGCGTTTCTCCTCGCACGGCGACCGGCCGGGAAGGTTTACGCCGGATACTGGGAGTTCCCCGGCGGAAAAATCGAGCCCGGTGAGCCTGCCGAGCGGGCCGTGGCGCGCGAACTGCGCGAGGAGCTCGGCATCGAGCCCGAGAGCGCATATCCCTGGCTGACGCGCGAGTACGTCTATCCGCACGCCGCGGTGCGGTTGCATTTCTTTCGCGTGACTTCCTGGCGCGGCGCGCCGCATCCGCACGAAGGCCAGGAAATCGCCTGGCAGCGGCACGGCGAGCCGCTTGTTGCGCCGATGCTGCCGGCCAACGCGCCGGTGCTCGCGGCGCTGGCGCTGCCGCACGAGTACGCGGTGACCGACGCCACGCGGCTCGGCGTGGCGCGCATGCTGCAGATGATCCGGCGACGCCTGGCGGAAGGGCTGCGCCTGATTCAGGTACGCGACCGGAGCCTCGTGGGCCGCGACGCGTTTGTCCAGGACGTCGTCGCGCTGGCGCGCCCCTATGGCGCGAAAGTCCTGGTGAGCGGCGGACACCGGCTGGGGGACGGCGCGCACTACACCGCAGCGCAGCTGGGAACGCTGGCCAAGCGTCCGCACGAGGGTCTCGTTGCAGCTTCGTGTCACGACGCTGGGGAACTGGCGCGCGCAGCGGACCTTGGGCTGGACTTTGCGGCGCTCGGCCCGGTCAAGCCGACGGCCACGCACCCGGACGCTGCGCCCTTGGGTTGGGAGCGGTTTGCCGAGCTGGTGCGCGGCGCAACAATCCCGGTCTTCGCCATCGGTGGACTGTCGCCCTCCGATATGGAAAGCGCGTGGCGCGCAGGCGCCCATGGTCTGGCGATGGTCCGCGGCTCGTGGGGCGAAATGCGGAACGTCGTTTGACCGGCCGCACCCCCGCATTTACATTTCCTCACATCGGGGGCTGCAGGCTATTGCGTCATAAGACCGATGCATGGAGCGAGCGACGCAGCCGTGCTCCTGAAGTAACCTGACGCGAGGCGGACAACCGCTGACATTGGCCGTTGCGCGTCGGCGTACAGTCCCGAGTGGAGAATAACGAAGGGAGCGAAGACAGCGTCGCCATGGAAAACGCGCTAGCAATGGAGCAGGCAGGCGCCCAGGAATTCCTGACTTTTCGCCTGGGCGGCGAGGAGTACGCGATCGAGATCCTCAAGGTGCGGGAGATCCGCAGCTGGGAGGCGCCCACGGCGATCGTCAATGCGCCCGAGTACATCAAGGGCGTGATCAACTTGCGCGGCACGATCGTGCCGATCGTCGATCTGCGCGTTAAGTTCAAGGGCGAGGCGAAGTACGACGAATTCACGGTGGTGATCATCCTGAGCGTGTCCGACCGGGTGCTGGGGATCGTGGTGGACGCGGTGTCCGACGTGATGACGCTGTCGCCCGAGCAGATCCGCCCGGCGCCGCCGCTGGGCGGGGAGGCGGACACGCAGTTCATTACTGCGCTGGGGACGGTCGGCGCGCGCATGCTGATCGTGACCGACATCGAGCGCCTGCTCGGGGCTCGCGACCTGCAGTTCATGCACGCTCACTGAGGGACGGGAGGGCACTCATGCGATTCGCCAATCTGAAGGTCGCCACCCGGCTCGCGCTGGGCTTCTCCATCGTGGTGCTCGGGGCGCTCGTCCTGGCTGCCGCCGGCTGGTACGGCATCCAGCGGCAGTCCGAGGTCACCTCGGTGGCGCTCGACCGCGACATGGAGTTCGCCCGCTCGGTGGCCAAGATGCGCACCAGCGTGCAGATGATGCGGCGCTTCGAGAAGGAAATGTTGCTTGGCGTCGGCAATCCGGAGGCCCTGCAGGAGGCGCGCAAGAACCATGGCACGAGCCGCGGGGACATCGACGAGCTGCTCGCGACTACTCATATCAATGCGACGTCGGACGAGGAGCGCGACCGCCTGGACCAGCTGGCGTCCATGCTGCAGAACTACGACGGCGGCATCGAGACCGTGTACGCGCTGATCACGCAGAACATCCTCACCACGCCCGAGCAGGCGCACAAGAAGGTCGAGGAGTTCAACAGCGTGATCCGCGAGACGGAAACGGTCATGGACAGCTTGTACGCGGGGGCCAACAAGCGCATCGAGTCGGTCAAGCCGGAGCTCGCCCGGATCCAGAACGAGGTGGTGCTCACCCTGCTGATCGTCGCGGCGGCGGTGCTGGCGAGCGCGCTGGTGGTGAGCGTGCTCACGTCGCGCTCGATCGCCGGTCCCGTCGCCATGGCGGTACGTGTCGCGGAGTCGCTGGCCAAGGGCGACCTCGCCGTGAGGGTCGAGCCGCGCTCCAAAGACGAGATCGGGCGCCTGATGTTCGCGCTGCGCGACACGGTGCGCCAGTTGGCGACGATCGTCGGACGCATCAAGACCTCGAGCGACATGGTGGCCACGGCCTCGCGCGAGATCGCTCAGGCCAATACCGACTTGTCGGCGCGTACCGAGCGCCAGGCGAGCGCGCTGGAGGAGACATCCTCCTCTATGGAGGAGATGACGGCGACAGTCGGGCAGAACGCGCAGAATGCGGAGAAGGCGAACGAGCTCGCCGCCCAGGCCTCGAGCGTGGCCACCCGCGGTGGCGACGTCGTGCGCGCCGCGGTGAGCACGATGAACGGCATCACCGAGTCCTCGAGGAAGATCGCCGACATCACGAGCGTGATCGACGGCATCGCATTCCAGACCAACATCCTGGCGCTCAATGCTGCGGTCGAGGCGGCGCGCGCGGGCGAGCAGGGACGGGGCTTCGCCGTGGTGGCCTCTGAAGTCAGGAGTCTCGCGCAGCGCTCCGCGGCGGCTGCCAAGGAGATCAAGCAGCTGATCAACGAGTCGGTGTCCAAGGTGGACGCCGGCTCGCGCCAGGTGAACGACGCCGGGCGCACGATGGACGAGATTGTCGACTCGGTCTCCAAGGTGAGCAGCCTCATCGCCGAGATCACGGCAGCGAGCCGAGAGCAGGCCCAGGGCATCGCGCAGGTGAGCGAGACGGTGACGCAGCTGGAGAAGGTGACTCAGCAGAATGCCGCCATGGTGGAGGAAGCGAGCGCCGCCGCTGGCAGCCTCGAGGACCAGTCCAGGTCGCTGGGCGACGCGGTGTCCGCATTCCGCCTCGCGAGCGATGCGCAAACCGGTGCAACGCATCGCCCTGCGGCGGAGCCCGCGCAGGGCCAGCCGCAAGCGCCGGCGCTTGCGCGCGACGACGCGGCGGGCAAGGCCCGTGCAGGCGAAGCGCAGCGGCGCCTGGAGGCCGCCCGAGCGGCCCTGCAGGCGCCTGCGCCCAAGGCGTCCAAGCGGCGTGGCGACGGCGAAACCGAAGAAGAGTGGCGCGAAATCTAGGCGCCCGGAGAGATTCCCCGAAGGTCCCGCTGCAAGTTCTTTGCCCCGCATGAACAGTTGCTGACATTCGCGGTGCCCCTACGCCCGAAGATGCACGGCCCGCAGACAAGACGGGTGCGATGCAGCGGAAGGGGCGAGGATGACTGCGAATGAGGCGCTGAACGATTCGAATTTCACGAAGCCGGCAATTGCAGGTCCCGCGTGAACGCGCTGGCGACCCGCGTGACCGGATTTTTCCGTGAGGAGCACGATTTCGCCCAACTGACCGAGCGCGTGCGCGCGATGCCGAGGCGCGCAACGCCGGTGAAGTTGTGGAGCTGCGCTTGCTCGACGGGCGAGGAGCCCTACTCGGCCGCCATGGTGTTGCGCGAGGTGGGCTGTGCGGGCGAGATCCTTGCCACGGACGCCGAACCCGAGGCCCTCGCCGCCGCGCGGCGCGGCATCTACGCGCTGGAGGCGGCGGAGAAGCTGGGCGAGGAGCGGCTGCGCAGGCACTTTTTCATGCGCGGTGAGCGCGAGGGTGGGGCCGCCGCGCTCGTGCGCACCGAGTTGCGTGCCATGGTGCGGTTCGAGCAGCGCAACCTGCTGGACCCGGATTGGCGGCCGGTCGAGCGCTTCGACTTCGTCTTCTGCCGGAACGTGATGATCTACTTCGATCGCGCGGGCCAGCGCAGGCTGCTCGACCGTCTCGCCGCGGTCATCGCGCCCGACGGCTTGCTGTTCCTCGGCCACGCTGAAGCCAGCGCGCTGGGGCACCCAAGTTTTGTGCCCTGCGGCAAGACCGCCTACCTGCGCTGCGGCCCCGATCCCTAGGCGGGGCGCTTCCGTTCCTGCCATCGCCAGCGGCTGACATTGGCTGACGCTTGGCGGGCTGAGCCAATGAGACCATGAAGGCCCCTATGGGCCGCCCCGTGCCGAGGACCGGATCAGCGCGCGCGCTTCGCTTGTCGCCGACGCGGTGCGGCGGCCTTCTTCTTCTCCGCAGGCGCTGCGCCCAGCTTCTCCAGCCGGTAGCCATGCTGGTACACCGCGCTCAGGCGCCAGCCGTTCTCCGGGTACAAGCCCAGCTTGCTACGCAACTGGCTGGCGTGGGTGTCGACCGTTCGCGTGCTGACGTCGGCGCTGATGCCCCAGACCGTGTCGAGCAGGTAGGAGCGCGACAGCAGACGCCCGATGTTGCGGAAGAGCAGCGCGGCCATTTCGAACTCCTATTGCGTCAGCTCGACCATGGCGCCGTCGCGCATGAGCGTGCGACCCTGGGTGTCGATCGAAAAATCGCCGGCTTCGATAGGGGCCTCGGCGTCGCGCGCCAGAACGCGGGCGCGACGCAAGAGCGCGTCCACGCGCGCGAGGAACTCCAGGCGCCGCAAAGGCTTGGTCAGGTAGTCGTCGGCGCCGCACTTCAGCGCGTGCACGATGTCCTCCTCGCGGTCGCGGCCAGTGGTGAACAGCACGGGCAGCGGATCGCGCACGTGGTCGCGGATCGCCTGCAGCACCTCTTCGCCGCTCACGTCGGGCACGCGCCA